>Ga0316191_10000408_pt1 | contig 27821 bp, 24 predicted proteins | sample Eddworburr2cm_MG_FD_204928 | JGI IMG/M metagenome (GOLD analysis project Ga0316191, IMG submission 204928) | Coastal sediment microbial communities from Maine, United States - Eddy worm burrow 2 cm | ecosystem: Environmental > Aquatic > Marine > Coastal > Sediment | place: USA: Maine... | reverse complement strand
CGGATGGTGGGTGTCATCGCCGTCATGCTGGCCGCCGGCGAGATCATCAGCCTCAGCAGCATCTTCTTGCTCGGCAAACAGGGCTTCAAGGAGCTCAAAGCCCGACTCTTTGCGGTTCTGAAACGAATGCCTTCGGGGGAGCCCGTCTCCCACCGACGTCACCTAGTCGGCGCTTCGCTTCTCGCACTGCACGTCGTGGCGCAATTCGCAGCGCTGGTATTTCCAATCGCATCCCACTACGGGGTAGCCACCGACGGAACATTCCCAATGGTCCTCGGCCTAGCCCGCGAAGACCAGCTAAAATGGTTCGTAGCCCTGCTAGCCGCCAGCGAGCTCCTCTTCTTCGCTGGCGTCTACACCCTAGGCGAAGACTGGTGGGAAAGATTCCGCGAGTTGTTCCGCAACACAAACCCCGCCTGACCCCTCCCAGCAAAAAAGGGGACGGTCCCCAATTATTGGAAGAGGACTTTGACTCCGAAGTTGAAGTCGATGTCGTTGATTTTTGTGGCGACTCGGCGGAATTCGACGGCGCTGGGATCGTAAGTGGCGGGGAGAAGCGCGCCGAGGGTGTCGCCGCGGCCGTGGGAGTAGCGGATGCCGATCGCGAGGGCTACCGGTGGCTTGTCGTTGGCGGCTTCGGAGGGCTCTGCGTCCGGCCTCGTCTCTTTGGTGGAGAAGAGAAGGCCGACGTTGGCGCCGAAGAAGTCGATTTGGCGGTCGCCCAGGTCGATCAAATCTCTCGTCTGACTGAAGTCCGTGAACGCCCCTAGGCCGAGCTTGAAGTGCTTGTTGACGTCGAAGACCGTCCCGATGCGCCCGTTGGCGACCGTCCGGTTGGTGAAGAGGAACTTGGTGCTTTGGAGTCGGAAGTCGACGACGAGGTCACCCTCAATCCATCCCCAGTTGCCGATGTAGACGACTCCCGCCCGCATCGTCCCCGGCTCCGCGCCGAACCAGCCGCCCCGGAATCGACGGGACTGTTGGGTGCTGGCTTGGGTGGGCATGCCCAAACCGTCGGGAGGCGAATCGATGAACGCACCCGTCCGGCGCTCCGCGAGCATGAACATGTAACTTGGTGTTGAGAGCATGAAGCCGACACGGACCTCCGGGATGGGCACCCATTGGATCCCCGCCTTGATCTGCAGTCCAAAGCCGGCATCCGTGTCGAGCGAGGTGTCCGAATACGCCCCGCCCGCGCCGCCATCGTAGACGCCTGCAAGGAGCGAATCGACGCGGTTGGTACCGACGATGATGTCGAACGCGCCGCCGAACAACACCTTCTGCTTCCGCTTGTCGAAGTTCGTGGCAAGCCCGGCGCTCACGTGGACGAAGTCAGTCCGCGAGTTCACTCCTCCGTTCCACTTCGCGCTGGGGCTGACCCCAGGCGCAGACGACACCTCCTCCTGCACGAGCTCCCGCCGGAGCGAGGAGTTGAAAATGCCTAAACCGAGCTTCATTCTCTCGAGCGCGACCGTGAATACGAGGGCCTCGGGTGCAAGCGCGAGATTGGTGGTCTTCCCCTTGCTCTGTTCGCCGGTCTCGAGCGACAGCAGTCCCGGATATCGAATGATCGACGTCTTGAAGGTCACGCCCGTGATCTCGAACGAGCCTTCCGGAATGCGTGCCAGACCAGCCGGGTTGTACCAAAGCGCCGCGCCGGTCGTGACGTTGGCGACCACCGCGCCGCCGGTCAGCGTGACGTCGACGCCCGCATTCACCTCGTCGCTGTTGCCGGCCGCCGCGGTGCTCGAGAGGAGCAGCACCGCCAGGGCCATCGACGTGGATACGCGACGCATGGCGCGAGTCTAGAAGCAGCGCGGCAAGGGGCAAAGCTTTCGGGTCAGAACGCGACCTTGGCCGCAAAATTGATGGCGATCTCGTGGACCGTCGTCGGCACCGGCACGAACCCCGTGGGGGGCACCGTATTATCAACGCTTCGAAAGGCGCTCGGATCATACTGCGTAGGAATCCTCAAGCCCATCGTATCTCCGCGCCCAAACGCGTAGCGGAGCCCGACCGCGATCGAGAGGCCGAGGCCCTCTTCCTCTGCCGCAGTCTGCTTGTCGGGATGCACTTCCTGAGTGGACCAGAGGAATCCCAGGTGGACGCCGAAGAAGTCGATCTTTTGGGTCGCCAAGGGTAGCCGCGTGAGCTGGTCGACCTGACTGAAGTCGGTAAACGCGCCGAGCCCGAGCTTCACGTTCTTAGTGACCCGAAACGCGGCTCCGACGCGCCCGTTGACGAAGGCCCGAAGATCGAGGCCAAGCTCTTCTTCGCGAAGGCGCCAGTGAAGCACGAGGTCTCCCTCGACCCATCCCCAGTCGCCGATGTAGGCGACCCCGAAACGTAGGTTACCGGGATCGACGCCCCACCAGCCCACTCGGCCTCCCCGGCTCTCGCTTCCCTCGGCGAACTGAGGATTGTCGGGATCCACCGTGCCCGCGGGAGGCGCCTGGTTGTAGTGGGTCGCGAATCGTTCAAGCAACGCAAAGACGTAGCTGGGCGAGGCAATCGAGAGGCCGATTCGCACTTTGGGGATCGGGACCCATTGGAAGCCTGCCTTGAGCTGGAAGCCGAACCCCGTCTGCGTCCTGACTTCGCCGGTCGAGACCTGCCCCAGCTCGCCGTCATTGTAGAAAATCGTGTAGCTGTCGTCCACGCGAGCCGTCGCAATGACGATGTCAAAGGCCCCGCCAAAGAGGACCTTCTGCTTCTTGCCAAACTCACCGGCCAAACCCGAGCTGATGTGAAAGAGGTTGAGTCGGGAATTTCGCCCCGCGTAGGCATCCACGACCGGCGTAGTGGTGTGCACCTGCTCGGTGAGGAACTCCCGCCGAATTGATGAGTTGAACAACCCGACTCCCAGCTTCAGGTTTTCCTTGAGGACGATCGTGAAGGTCAGGGCCTGCGGAATCACGGTGAAGTTGAAGCCGCTGCCCTCGCTCTTGGCCGGGGGGTCGGTGTCGATCGTCAAAATCCCCGGGTTCTTAACGATCTGCATATTCATGGTGACGCCCGAGAGCTCCAGCGAAGGCTTGTCTGAGCGCGCGATGCCCGCAGGGTTGTACCAAAGCGAGGCGCCCGTATAGACGTTGGCCACGACAGCGCCGCCGGTGAGGGTGACATCGAGGCCCGCGTTGACCTCGTCAACGTTGGCGGCAAACGCAGACGAAGGGCTAAGGAGCACCCCTGCCAGCGCAATCACCCAAGTTTGGCGCATGCACGGATGCTACCCCAAAACACCAGGCTCGCGGGCGCAAAGATTACGCTTTCGACGCAAAGATTGCGGTTTCAATTCGACACAGATCGGTGTACGGATCGCCCAGGAATCATGAAATACCGCTACCTGCGTGCGTTTCTCTTGGTCAGCCTCGGGCTGGTACTCGTCAGCTGTTCCATCACTCGCGTCAAGTGGCGCATCAAATGGGACAAGGGCTTGGAAGAGAGCAAGGCGGCGTACATGGACGCCCCTCTCCAGGTCGAAAAAAAGCGTCAGCCGAACATCATCCTGCTGGTCGCCGACGACCTCGGCCCCTACGAAGTCAGCGCCTACGGCGTCGAGCACATCTCGACCCCGAACATCGATCAGATCGGCAAGGAAGGCGTGGTCTTCGAAGAGGGCTACGCCACCGCCCCGACCTGTGCGCCCGCCCGCGCGGGCCTCATGACGGGCCGAGTACAGAACCGCTACGGGTTCGAGACGCAGGTGATGGAGTTCTACCCGAGCAACTACGTCGAATACATCTCGGGCAGATGGCTGGTCGACACGGGCGAATTCAAAGTGAAGGCCAAGCCCTCATTCCCCTCGGCCTGGCAGGTGCACAAGCAAGGCGTGCCCCCCTCCGAGATCATGCTCTCGGAGATCCTGAAGAAGTACGACTACAGCACCGCGCTCATCGGCAAATGGCACCTCGGCGTGCACCGTGAGCAGGTCCCGTCGGCTCGTGGCTTCGACTACCAGTACGGCTTCTACGGCGCCTCGTCGCTGTACACGCCGAAGGAAAACTGGTCCGGCGTGATCAACCACAAGCAAAAGGCCTTTAGCGCGCAACACCAGTGGAAGACGGGGCGAAAGGAACAGGCTGCCATCCTGCGCAACGGCAAGGAGATCATCGAAGAGGAATACCTCACCGATGCCTTCCGCGACGAGATGATGAAGTACATGGAGGAGCACAAGGACGAGCCGTTCTTCATCTACGGCGCGTTCTCGGCGCCTCACGTGCCCTTTCAAGCGCCTGTCGAGTACTACTGCCAGTACCCGCACGTCGAAGACGAGAACAAGCGCGTGTACTACGCAATGATCTCGTCGCTCGACGATGCGATCGGTGAGATCCATCAGAAGATCAAGGACCTCGGCATCGAAGAAGACACGATGATCTTCTTCATCAGCGACAACGGCGGTGCCTCGTACACGCACGCCACCGACAACGGGCCGCTCAAGGCGGGGAAGCTCACGCAGTTCGAGGGCGGCATTCGAATTCCGTACATGATGAAGTGGAAGGGCAAGATTCCTGCCGGCACGCGCTACAAGTACCCGGTTTCCGCAACCGACATCTACGCGACTTCGGTGGCGGCGGCCGGTGGCGTCCTCCCGAACGACCGCGAATACGACGGTGTCGATCTGGTTCCTTACGTCACAGGCAAGAACAAGGAGCGGCCGCACCAGGTGCTCTTCTGGCGGGCCGACCACATCTGGGCGATTCGCGATGGCGATTACAAGCTCATCCTCAGCACCCGCGACGGCTGGGCTGAGCTCTACAACCTCATCACCGACCAATCGGAGATGATCAATCTGAAGGAGCAGATGCCGGAGCTCTACGAGAAGCTCCGCGAAGAGCACGAGACCTGGCAGAAGGACAAACTCAAAGTGAAACCGATGTGGCCACGCATCATGGATAAGAGGTTCGTCATCGACGGCAAGGACTACTACTTCCCCGCGTGATGCCTCGCGTCACCCACCATGATGGATTCAATCCGATGAAGAAACTACTCCCTGCCTTTGCCCTGCTCACCCTCTGCGCCTCGGTGTGGCTTGCGCCGAGCTCGGCTGCGGCCGTGCCCAAGATGGACGTCAAGGTCGCGGTCGGCGTCGGGAGCACGACTTTGGTCCCGCGCGTCCCGACCATCGATCTCTATGACGAGATGGGAATGTTTCTCGGCGAGGTCGGCGGACGTAACCCTGCAACCTTTTCCAACTGGGGAATGCAGCTGTCGGCCCGCGTCACCGCCGGCAAGATCTTCGGTGAGATGGCCATCGGCTTCAGCCGCTTCTACTTCGAGATTGGCGACCAGCTCACACTCATCGCGGAGGCCGAGGGCAACCCACTGCCCGAGGGAATCATCGGCCAGAGAGCCAGGATGAACTCCCTCGAGATCCCGTTGACGGCGGGCTACGTCCCCTACAAGAACCCGTACTTCAAGTTATTCCTCTACGGAGGCTGGGTCAGCACGTTCAACCTTCGAGGCTTCATCGACTTGGACGGGAATCGAAAGGCCCTGAAGTTCAAGCCGAAAGACGTCCCTGGATACCCTCTCGCGATCTACGTCGCTGGCGCGCGCTTCGGCGTTCAGATGGACCTCGGCCCGCTGAACTTCGATTTCAGCTACACCATCAGCATGAACAGCGCCACGGCGACGGACTTCCGCACCAACAGCCACGTCTTCAAGTTCTTCCTAGGCTGGCTCTTCTAAGAAAAAGGGGACAGTCCCCCTTTTTCAAAGGGTTAAGACCTAAGACCCCGCGGCTCCGAGGAAGGCCTTCACCTTGTCGTGCAGCTCGTGTAGGTGCTCGCTCGCGTGGTCCTTCTGCTCGCCATCGAGCAAGCCGTAGACGAACATCAACGCCTGGCGGCCCTCGGCTCTTCGGGCTTGCGGCGGCCGAGCGTCCGGGCCCCAATCTTCGCGGTTCTTCCACTCCTCCCAGATGCCGTCGCGAATCGCCTGCGTACCGGGATGCTCGTGGAAGAGGACGCGCATTCGCTCGACTCGCCGCTCGTCGGCGGCCAGCCGTGCTGCCCCTTCGTCGGGAAGGCCGGCTACGAACTTGGTTAGCGCGGATTCCTGGGAGTCGCTGAGGCTCCCCACCCAGTCGCCGACTGCCTCGACGAATTCATCCTGGCGTTTCTCGACGCGCTCTTGCTTCGGCTCGGCGAGCTCTTCCCGCGCCTCGCCCAGGCGCACCTGTATGCGCGCTTCGACGAAGTCGATCTGCTCGTCTCGAAGGGTAGCCAGGATCGGAGCCGCTTCGTCGATGATGCCGCCAGCAATGACGTCGAGTAGAGCGTCCACCTGACGTTCCATTCCCAAGAGCTTCTTCTCCGTGAGGCCTTTGGCGATCGCCGTGTCGACTGTCGCGACCAGCATGTCGACCTTGCTGCTGAGCGCCCCCGGGGCGACCGCCATCACCCGGTCGACGGCGGCGCGGGTGGCTGCCGTTTGTGCCTCATCGAGATTGAACTCGGTGGCGATCTGTCGCGTGACCCAGCGAGCGCCCAGGTTTTGGAGGAGCCCAGTGCACCCCACCGCCACCAAAAGGAAGATGGTCAGGGCGACGATCGCGGGACGATGCGGACGAGGGCGGGAAGCGGAGTTCATGGGAAGGGTTAGGAAGGCGCGGGGAAGCTCATCGATTGTGGGGCCGGAGCACCCGAGCCGCAATGCATCCGCCCAGAGCTGACTCAGAAGACCTCGGGAACGAAGGTCTGGTCGTCAAGCGGCGGCCGCATGTACTTGATCTTGCTCTGCCGTTCGGGAAGCGCGAGGTGGGGCTGGGGCACTTCTTGATAGGGGATCAAGCTGAGGAAGTGCGCGATCACGTTGAGGCGAGCGCGCCGCTTGTCGTCCCCATGCACGACGTACCAGGGCGCTTGCTTGATGTCGGTGTGCGCGAACATCTCGTCTTTCGCCTTGGAGTAGTCGACCCAGTGGCTGCGCGATTTCAAATCCATTTCGCTGATCTTCCAGCGCCGGATGGGGTCTTCAATTCGCTTCTGGAAGCGGCGCTCCTGTTCTTCGTCACTGACGGAGAACCAGTACTTGATCAAGATGATCCCCGACCGAACGAGCATGCGTTCGAACTCGGGGCAAGAGCGGAGAAACTCGCGATACTCCTGCTCGGTACAGAAGCCCATGACCTTTTCCACACCCGCGCGGTTGTACCAACTCCGGTCGAAGCAGACCATTTCGCCTGCCGCCGGAAGATACTGTACGTAGCGCTGGAAGTACCACTGGGTCCGCTCACGCTCCGTCGGCGTGGCGAGCGCCTCGACCCGACAGATACGCGGGTTGAGGCTCTGTGTGATGCGCTTGATCGCCCCGCCCTTCCCTGCAGCATCGCGGCCTTCGAAGATCAAGACAACCTTGAGCCCTTGCGTGCGAATCCACTTCTGCAGCTTCACCAGCTCCACCTGAAAATCCGCCAAGGCTTGATCGTATTGCGCCTTCTTCAGCTTTGACTCCTTGGGCTTCATTGAGTCGCTCTCAAGCGGCGGCAACGCGTTTGACTTGCCCGATTTCTCTTCCTTCTTTCCCATCTCGTCCTCGCTCGGATCAACGTGCCATAGGACGGCGATTAGGGCCATCCCGGCCGTTTGAGTAGTGGCGCACCGTTCGCGTTCTTGCGGCTTGAATGGCGGTGACAGGGGGCGAGTAGATCGATAGCATGCCGCCCATGCCGCTTCTGAAGCCCATCCTTCCTCCGTACGACATCGGTGAATGGCAAGCCAAGCCGTTCCCAGAGCGCGTGAAGATGGTGTGCCAATCCTGGGCCTTGCAAGGCTACGGAACCCCCTCGCCGATCTACATCGTGTACATCTTGAAGATCGTCTTCTACGTCTGGGCGTGGAGCCTCTTCTGCTCCTTCACGCCGGGCTTGGGCGAGCTCGGAAGCTTCGGATCCTGGTACTATGAACCGATTGCATTTCAAAAGGCCGTGCTCTGGAGCATGGCCTTCGAAGGGCTCGGTCTCGGCTGCGGAAGCGGCCCGCTCACGGGTCGATACAATCCACCGTTCGGCGGCGCGCTCTACTTCTGCAGGCCAGGAACGACCAAAATGCCTCTGTTCCCCGGGCTCCCGATCTTCGGCGGCCCGAAGCGCACGGTGTTCGACGCCGCTCTGTACGTCGCACACATCGCGTTCTTGTTCCGCGCACTGATCGCCCCCGAGCTCTCGATCGAGCTCTTCGTTCCGACCATCATTCTCCTCCCTCTCCTAGGTCTCACCGACAAGACCATCTTCCTCGCATCGCGCGCGGAGCATTACTACACGGCGCTGGTCTGCTTCATGTTCGCGGGTGACTGGCTCGCCGGTTCGAAGCTCGTCTGGGTCGCGATCTGGATGTGGGCGGCGACTTCAAAGCTCAATCATCATTTCCCGTCGGTGGTCGCCGTCATGCAGAGCAACAGCCCGCTCACCCGCATCGGGTCGATTCGAAAGCTGTTCTACCGAAGCTATCCGGACGATCTGCGTCCTTCCCGGCTCACGCACTTCATGGCCCACGCCGGCACCGCGGTGGAGTACGCATTCCCGGTGGCGCTCGTCCTCAGCGACGGCGGAACGAGCACGACGGTCGCCCTCGCGGTCATGCTCCTCTTCCACACCTTCATCACGAGCAGCATTCCCATGGGTGTCCCCATCGAGTGGAACGTGATCATGGTCTACGGCGGCTTCGTCCTGTTCGGGCACTACGCAGATGTCAACGCATTCAGCATCGGTTCACCGTTGCTCATCGCGTACCTCTTCTTCGCGCTCGTCGCCGTGCCGCTGTTCGGCAACCTCGTGCCCTCGCGCGCCTCGTTCCTGTGCTCGATGCGATACTACGCCGGGAACTGGGCCTACAGTATCTGGCTCTTCAAAGGGGATAGCTGGAAGAAGCTCGACGAGAACCTCACCAAAGCCTCGCCAGGTCTTCGCGCTCAGCTCGAAGGAATGCTCGACGAGGAAGCACTCACCGCTTCGATCTCGAAGATTCTTGCGTTCCGCTCGATGCACCTGCACGGCCGGTGCCTGCAGTCCTTGCTGCCCAAGGCCGTCGATGAGATCGACGACTACGAATACCTCGACGGCGAGATGGTCGCCGGCATCGTCGTCGGATGGAATTTCGGTGAAGGGCATCTGCACGACATGCAGCTCCTTCGCTCGATTCAAGAGCAATGCCACTTCGAAGAAGGCGAGCTTCGCTGCATCTTCGTCGAGTCACAGCCGATGGGTCAGCCCAGCCATGCCTGGACGATCGCCGACGCGGCCACCGGGGTGCGAGAGAGCGGGAAGATCGCCGTGAAAGACCTGCTCGAGCTACAGCCCTGGCCGCCCATGCCGGCGGGCTAACTCTGGCGCGCGAGCTTCAGGGACAGCTTGATGACGACTAGATCTCGAATCAGGTCGTCCCGCATGCCAGGGTAATTGATGCCGTAGTCTTGGCGATTGATCGAGAACTCCGCGCTGGCGCTCACCTCTGAGTCGGTGGCGCTAACGGTGGCGGGAAAGCTGATCCGTTTCGTGACGCCATGGAGCGTGAGGTCGCCGCTGATCGTGTGCCCGTCTCCGTCCTGAGTGATCTCGGTCGAACGGAAGGTCGCCGTCGGGAACTTCGCCACGTCGAAGAAGTCGGGCGACTTCAAATGCTTGGTGAGCTTCTCTTTGTCGGCGTAGAGCGATGCGGTCTGAATGGTGACTTCGATCTGGCTCTTCTCGAGCGGCTCGCCGAGCTCGACCTTACCGCCAAAGTCGGTGAACCCTCCCGGATGGCTCGCGGTAACCTTGGCGCCGACGAACTCGATTTTGCTGTTCGAGGGAGTGATAGCGAGAGACCCGTCCGCCTTGCTACCAGGGTCGTCGCCGGAGCTAGGCTGCGCCTTCGGTTCGGCAGGAGATTCGACCGTCGCGGCCGTCACCTCCGCACCCGGGTCCTTGCAACCCGAGACGACTAGACCGATGGCGAAGAAAAAGACTGCTGCACGCATGGAACCTCCGTGCCGCGGCATATGGGGATCGGTTCGCATTGGTCAAGGGCGCTGAACGCGTGATCCCGCACAGCATGCCAAGGGAGGAACGCAGCAAAGCGATCGATTTGAATACATCGAGCCACAAAGCATCCAATATCCATGAAATCATTTCTAAATCCGGAAATTTGTGACTAGCACGATTTGGCTTGATAATCGGTGGCGACGTAGGCGGTTGTGCTCTAAGGTTCGGCCACTTTACGGAGAAGGAGCAGCTGGAACAATGACAGCAAGAGCAATTGGTGTATTCGCGTTGGTGCTCGCAATGGCGAGCCCCGCTTTGGCCGGGCCGAAAAACTCGGTGATCGGCGGCAAGAAGCTCGAACAGGACATGGTCCACAGCGGCGGCGTCGGTTACCCCAGCATCATGTACGAATGGTGGAACAAGGGTAAAGGAAACCTCGACTGGGGCTTGAGCGGGGAGCTCGTCTACGGCGATTGGCCGGCCGCGTTCAAAAAGGGGCGTTTCATCAAGATCGGCCTCGGCATCGACGGCATGGTCCGCTGGCACCTCGCCACCAGGAATCATGACAAGGTCACCACCGACATCGCTATTCTGGCCAAGCCGGGAATCTTGATCGCGGGCAACAACAACAGCTCGTTCACCTTCGGCATCATGGGTGAGGCGCTAGTACCGGTTTCGCTCGACGTGCATGAGCGGGTCAACGTGGTCGTTGGCGGCGCCTTCATCATCGAGGGCTACATCAACAACAACAACGTCCCCAACCAAGGCCGGATACCTCTGCTGATTCGCATGGGCGTGGAAATCAAGGCCAACGAAAACGTCGAGCCTTGGTTCTTCTTCGACCTCGGCCCGGGCATCGGCTTCGGCGAGGGCGCCTCGGGCGCGAGCTTCGCATGGCGCCTCGGCGCTGGCACCGCGTTCTGGGGTGTGATGGGCAAGAACAAGAACAAGTCGGACTCCTCGGCGACCGCATCGAGCGAAGAGCCGGCAGAGGAGCCCATCGAGTAACCTACCGCTCGAATCATCGAGCGTTCCAAAGGGACCGTCCTGCGAAAGCTGGCGGTCCCTTTTTCGTTAAATCGTCGGAAGTACTGAACGAGGCGCGCTGGCGCGAACCGCTCCGTGACCCTAAAAGCAACTAGGAGGCCGTGGACGCGCGACCGCGACGCGTGCATGATGAGCCCCCCCACCGAAAAAGGAGCGACCAGTGGCCGACAAAGAAACCACGAGCTTCATGCGATCACTGTGCATGGGCCGCATCGAACAAGACGTCATCTGCCCATTCCCCACGGTTTCCGAAGCGCAAAAGGAAACGCTCGGGGACATCTCGGGGGCGCTCGAAGGTCTGCTCGGCACCCGCACCGAGGACTTCCGGAAATGGGACGTCGCGGGCGAGCTGCCCGAGGACTTCATCGACGAGCTCAAGGAGTTCGGCATGTTCGGCTTGGTCATCCCCGAAGAGCACGGGGGGATGGGTCTCGGCAACATGGCCTACTCCCGAACGCTGCAAGAGGTCGCGAAATATGACGCATCGATCGCCGTGACGATTGGCGCGCACAGCTCGATCGGGATGCGCGGGTTGCTGCTCTTTGGCACCGAGGACCAGAACAACCGCTACATGGAGAAGCTCGCGAGCGGTGAAATGATCGCCGCGTACTGCCTCACCGAGCCTGGCGCGGGTTCGGATGCGGCTGCGGTGACGACCACCGCCGTGAAGGAGGGCGACCACTGGGTCCTCAACGGCAACAAGCTCTGGATCACCAACGGCGGCATCGCCGACTTCTTCACGGTCTTTGCCAAGACCCCTGAGGAAGGCGGACGGGGCAAGATGACGGCCTTCATCGTCACGAAGGACATGGAGGGCGTGAGCATCGGCCCGCACGAAGACAAGATGGGTCTGCGTTCGAGCTCGACGACGACGGTGCACTTGGACAACGTCAAGGTGCCCGACCGCAACGTCCTCGGCGAGGTTGGACAAGGGTTCAAAGTCGCGATGGCGATCCTGAACAGTGGCCGCACGGGCCTCGGCGGTGGGTCGGTGGGCGCTATGAAGAACCTCATCGCGATGTCGACCAAGCAGGCCAATGAGCGCGTCACGTTTGGCAAGCCGATCTCGAGCTACGGCTTGATCAAAAAGAAGGTCGCCGAGATGGTGATCGACTGTTACACGGCCGAAGCCGCGGTCACGATGGTTGGCGGCCTCATCGACGCCGGCTACACGGACTATCAGGTCGAGGCGGCGATTTCGAAGGTGTACGCTACCGAGTGCCTCTGGCGCACGGCGGATGAGGCCCTGCAAATCGCTGGCGGCAACGGGTACATGCGCGAGTATCCGTACGAGCGAATTGTCCGCGACTGTCGCATCAATCGCATTTTCGAGGGAACGAATGAGATCCTGCGGCTGCTGATCGCGCTAACCGCGATGAACGACGTCGCAAGCCAGCTTCAAGAGCTCTCCTCGACGATGAAGGGCATCTTCAACGAGCCGATCAAGGGTTTCGGGGTCCTCTCCGACTACGCGCGTAAACACGCCGCCCTTCGGACTGGCATCGGAGGGGGAGCGAACTTCGACGGGCTCAACGAGGCCATCCAAGACCAGGCACAGATCTTCGAAGAAGAGACGCGTTATCTGGCCCAGGCGGCGGACAAGATTCTCCGCAAGCACGGCAAGGGGATCATTGGAAAGCAGTTCGCGAGCCACCGCCTCGCGGAGATCATGATCGACCTCTTCGTCATGGCGTCCACCATCAGCCGGGTGCAGGCCTCGATCGATGCCAAGGGCGTCGACGGCGCGACCCTCGAAATCGACATCCTCAAGACCTTCACCCGCGCCGCAAAGGTGCGCATTAGGCGCAACTTCCGGCGCATCGATAGCAACGACGACGAGCTCCTCAAGGGCCTTGCCGACGACGCGTTCGAGGCCGAAGGGTTCCGCTGGGACACGATCTGATCGTCACGCGCCTCCACAATTAACCCTTTAAAAAAGGGGACAGTCCCCTTTTTCAGTCGAAGCTGAAGGTGGATTGGGGGACTGGGGCTAGGCAGCTAGGGTCGTCGTTTTCGGTGCGGTTGATTCTGGGGGAGACTGCCGTGCTCGTGAGTTTTGGGGGATCGGCTAGCTTGCCTTGGGTTAGCCATTGCTGGGCGTCGGCGCCTTCCAGGAGGACTGGCATTCGGTCGTGGATCTCCGCCACCGCTCCCTCTGAATCTCGGGTCAGGACGACATAGCGGCCGTCTTGCCACAGGCCGGCCATCACGAAGAGACTTCCGTCGGTGCGTCGAAACAGGTAGGGCTGGTTGATGCTGCCCTCCTTTCGCCATTCGAGGAAGCCGTCCGCTGGCACGAGACATCGGCCATCGACGAACGCGTTGCGGAACAATGCCGTGCTCGCGGCTGTCTCGGACCGCGCGTTGATCGCAAACCCTCCCCCCGATCGAGTCACGCCCCAGAGCGCGTCCGCTAGAACGGGCTTACCACTCCGCAGATAGACCACGGGGCTTCGCTGACCTGGCGCGACGTTGTATCGAGGCCGAAACTCAATCCGGGTTTCGCTGAATGCGTCGAACGGCAGGCCGCGGATGAGGGAATCTGCGTCGGGACAGGCTAGCGTGTATCGCCCGCACATGAGCCGTCAGGCAGATTCGTCGTGAATTCCGACGCCCGCGTACTCGAAACCCTGCTCGGCCAGCTTGTAGGTGACCCAGATGTTGCGGCCGTCCAGGATCACCGGTGTGCGCATGAGCCCGCGGATGCGGTCGAACTCCGGGTACTGGTATTCGCGCCACTCGGTCAACAGCATCAGCGCATCCGCGTCCTTGACGGCGTCGTACGCGTTGTCCACCAGCGTGACGCCATCGCCAAACATTTCCCCTATGTTTTCCATGGCTTCGGGGTCGTGTCCGACGACTTCGCAGCCCTCGTTGAGCAGAAACTCGATCGTGGTGATCGACGGAGATTCACGGATGTCGTCTGTGCCAGGCTTGAACGCCAGCCCCCAAATCGCAACCCGCTTGCCAGCCAGCTCGCTGCCGAAGTGGCGCTTGAGCTTGCGCACCAAGAAGCTCCGGTGTCGGACGTTCACGCGGTTCGTCGCGTCTGCGAGCTCGAGCTCGATCCCGTGTCGCCGTGCCGTCGCGACCAGCGCCTTGACGTCCTTGGGGAAGCAGGAACCGCCATACCCCGGCCCAGCGTGTAGAAACTGGGCGCCTATACGAGGATCGCTACCGACCCCGCGACGCACGCTCTGCACATCCGCACCGACTTCCTCGCACAGGACCGCGAGCTCGTTCATGAAGGAGATGCGCATCGCGAGCATCGTGTTGGCCGCGTACTTGGTCACCTCCGCGCTCTCGGGGTTCATCCATACGATCTTCGTGCTCGAGAGGTTGAGCGGGTGATAGACTCTGTCCATCAGTCGCCGCGCGCGGTCGTGCCCCGGGCGAACGCCGATCACAATCCGGTCTGGATACATGAAGTCGTCGATCGCCCCGCCCTCTTTCAGAAACTCCGGGTTGGATGCGACTTGGATGTCGTGCTCGGCGTCGGCCACGAGCTTCTGAACCTGCGCGTTCGTACCGACGGGGACTGTGCTCTTGTTGACGATGACGAGGTCGTGGGTCGCGTGCTTGGCCAGCTCCTGAGCAACGGCGAAGACCGCGCTCAAGTCTGCCTCTCCGTCGTGCGTGGGAGGGGTCCCGACGGCGATGAAGGCCAAATCGACATCGCGCACGGCGGCCGCGAGGTCGGTCGTGAAGGTCAGGCGCCCTGCGCTCGCGTTCTCTTTGACCATCTCTTCGAGGCCAGGCTCGTAGATCGGAATCTCATAGCGCTGAAGGCGCTCGATCTTCGACGCGTCTTTGTCGACGCAAATCACGCGCTGACCAGTCGCGGCAAAGCATGTGCCGGTGACCAGGCCAACGTATCCAGTTCCAATGACGCAGAGTTTCACGGGGCTGCTTTAGCATCCTTTCTGATGCCCCGAAAGGTGCCAGCCTTCGGGTAGTTAGGTACTCTGCCGCGCTGTGGAGGGGGCCACTTGAACGCAGGGCGCGACGGAGGAAGCGGTGTGGAATTGACGCCCGAGCGCGCCTCCCTCGTGGTGTTGTTCGTCGCGTGCCTCGCGCACTACTGGATTTGCCGAACGCTCACCTCCGAGATCGCGCTCGATGTAGATCCGATCAACCTCGTCTACGGGATGCGCGAGTTCAACCCGGCGCACCACGCACCGCATCCGCCCGGATACCTCATTTACGTCTGGATGCTGCGGGGTCTCCACTCCCTGGTGGGAGGGGATCCCCTGGGCACCGTTCAGCTCTTGGCGCGCCTCCTGTCGACGCTGACGATTCCGCTCGTATACGGCGCAGTGAAGATCCTGCGACCCAAGGATGCGGCGACCTGGGCGTTCGCCGCAACCCTCGCAGCATTTCAGCCCTTCTTGATCTTCCATGCCGTCGACGGGCAAACCCACACCTCGGAGGCGTTCGCCGCCGCGCTGTTGCTCGTTGCCGTGCTTCGCTATCGCCGACGGCCCAGCATCCAATGGGCGGTCGTGCTCGGAATGTTGCTCGCTCTAGGAAGCTCGCTCCGTCCGAGCTTCATCGTGACCGGCATCGGACCCATCGTTTGGGCGATCGGATTCCGACGCTTCCCCCATTTGGTAGCCGCTGGCGCGACCAGCCTCGTGGGGGCGTGCACCTGGTTATTGCCGACCGTTCGGGCCAGCGGAGGCCTCGAGCAATGGAGGGCCGCAAACGATGCGCTGGTTCACGGAGTGTTCCTTCGAGTGAACAGCCCGTTGAGCTCCGACTCCGTCGGCGGCTTCGTCCTGTACAGCGCTGCCAGTACCACGCTATGGCTATTTCTTCTGTTGCTGCCTGCAGCGCTGGCGATGCTCGCGCGCCGCGGAAGCCCAAAGGTCAGCGACCCCCCGTACGATGAGGCCCGTGCCGTGGCGTTCTGGACCGTGGCCCCCGCCGCGCTCTTCCATCTGGCAACGTTCATCTCGGAGCCAGGCTACTTGCTAGGCGCCATGCCATCGGTCGTCGCATTGACCGTGGTTGCAGCAAGCGGAATCCCGACCTTAGCGCGGCGCAGGCTCGCGTACATGGCGGCCGCGGTCGCACAACTCGTCATCCTAATGCTCCCAACCGCTCCCCATGACGCCCCCATCAGTAAGATCCCCTCCATTCCGGAGCTGGTGGGCAGGGAGGCGATCTACAGAGCGGCGCTCACCCGCATCGGAGAGCAGGTGCCGTGGGACGCGCGGATCCTCTACGTGACCGACTACCCCGACGTCACATTTAGCCGCCAACTACCGGTGCACCACCCTGGGCTTCATTCGATGATCATTCATTCGGAGTACTGGCCCATCTTCAATGACACCACGCTCGGCCTCGTAACCCAGAACGACTGGATTCCAGTACCGGGCCCCATCCTGCTGCAATCTGGACCGCCCACGGTTCGAGACGTGCCGTTCGCCTACGACCTCGTCGTCATCGGTCTGGTCGCATCAGCGGACCTTCGTGACGAGCTGCGGAAACACACTGACTGCCACCTCGGTGATGCCGACGAAGAACCGCGAGCTAGCGTGCTGCCTGCCCGGAGTTGCTTCCCCAACGGCATCATCGAAGTCCACGGTCAGGGGATCCGATTCCAGGTACCCGATCCCCCTGCGGCCGGGGCCAAAGAGCCAACACCACGTTGAAAGCAATCACCATGTCTTCCCTTCGCGTTCACTATCTCAACCATGCATCGCTCCTCGTCGAGGTGGGCGGAGTGCGCATGCTGTTCGACCCCTGGCTCGAGGGCACGGCTTTCTCGGGCGGTTGGGGACTCCGGTACGACAACCCGGAGGCAACGAGGATCGCTGCAACGGCCACACACCTCTGGATCTCTCACTGGCATAGCGATCACTTGCATGCGCCCACGCTCGCCAAGATCGCCCAGCTCAACCCCGAGATGGTCGTCCTGGCCAACGTTTCCGCGAACTTCTCGATGGTCGAGCGAATGGCAAGCTTTGGCTTTCGAGATATCCGCCCGATCGGTGAACGAGAGACGCTCGAGCTCAACGGCGAAACGACATGCTGTCGCTATCCCACTGCAGGCATCGACAACATGCTGCACATCGCCTCCGGGTCATGGTCGATCCTGAACTACAATGACTGCAACCTCCCGGCGAAAGCGATTCGATCCCTTCACAAGCACATGGGCCCCATCGACCTGTTGTTCACGAACTACAACCATGCCGGCAAGCTGTTCGACGTCGTCGACGACGAAACCCGCAAGAACCAGCTCATCGAGGTTCTCAACCTCACCGTCGACACGCTCGAGGCAACGAGGGTCGTCCCGTTTGCCTCCAACCACTACTACCGCGCCGAGGAGAGCGCCAATCAGAACGCGTCGATGCTGGGTTTTGACGACCTCGAGAAGCTCGCCACAGGTGACGAGCGCTACGTCATTCTGCGCATCGGAGACCAATCCACGTTCGACACGCCCACGAGCGTTCGCGTGGACCGACGAGAGCCGGCGCTCGCCCAGCAAGAGCTCGAAGTCCACGACTACGGCCCCGCGGTCCCCTGGGACGAGCTGCTCGAAGAGGTCTCCGTTCGATCCAAGGCGCTTCGGGGCCAGTTCCTTCACATGGGCAAGCTCGCGGTGCCGGACCTCGTCGTTCGAGTGAGCGACCACGGCCGAAACCTTCGCCTGTCGATCGGCAAGGAAGCACGCGAAGCCGATGCCGGAGACAGCGCGCACATCGAGGCGCACTCGCAGGCGATGCGGGTCTGGCTGGCTCGTCGTTTCGGCGACGATACCTTCATCGCCGGGGCGCACTTCCGCGTCCTCGACCCCAACACGTCAGTGATCGAACGCTGGGCCTTGGTGACCTTGCTCGAGGCGAGTCACCTGGACCCCCAAAGCTGCCTTCATTACCTCGGGGCCCGAGACGGACGCCGGTTTCTCTGGAATCGCCGAGAGGAGATCCTGGCCACCCTCCTGGGGCGGCGCGTCAAGGCCGGGCGCGTGCGAATCTAGGAACCTCCCGCGCGCGTTCTGCTACAAGACGAGCAGGAGGTTGGGTTGATCCTCACGAACATCGACAGCGTACCGGGCGGGCGAATCGTGCAGCATTTTGGCTTGGTGCAGGGAAGCACCATCCGCGCGAAACATTTCGGCCGCGACTTCGCGGCAGGCCTGAAGAATATCGTCGGAGGAGAGCTCAAGGGCTACACCGAGCTCCTCCAAGAAAGCCGGGCCGAGGCGACGAGCCGCATGGTCGAACAAGCACGCGACCTCGGCGCGAACGCCGTTATCAACGTGCGTTTCACGACCTCGTCGGTCGCTCAAGGCGCTTCAGAGATTCTCGCCTACGGCACGGCGGTCTTGGTCGAGTAGCAGCCTCATGTCGGTCGAGCTCCTCATCTCCATCGGGATCCCCATTCTCCTCATCGTCATCGGGAGGTTCGTGGGCTCGAGCATCGAACGCAATCACTACAAAAGCATCGTCGAGCGTGAAGCCCGCTTCAGCGGCCAGCCCGCCCTCTCTACGAAGCAGTCCGACGCGCCCGATGCGGTACGAACAGCCAGCCTTGCCGTCGGGTCAGTCGTCATTTCCGTCGATCACTTCAAGCGCTTCCTGAGTGGCTTCCGCATGATTATCGGAGGGGAGGTCCGGTCCTATTCGTCACTCATTGATCGCGCTCGACGGGAAGCCGTGCTTCGCATGAAAGAGTCGCAGCCCGACGCGCACGCGTACATCAACACCCGACTCGAAACATCGACCATATCGAGCACCACCGGCAACGAAGGGATCGGGACGATCGAGGTGCTGGCCTACGGGACGGCAGTCCACTACGATCGCGCCCCATGACAGACGAACAGCCCCGTGTGGTGACCGAACGGGACGGACGCATCTTCCACATCGTCCTCGATCGCGCCGACAAGATGAACGCCTTCGACTTGCGCATGCTCCGAGAACTTGCGGAGGCGGTGACGGAATACGAAGCAGACGAGTCGCTCTGGTGCGCCCTGCTCTACGCGAACGGCGACAACTTCACCGCTGGTCTCGATCTGGCGGAGGTCGGCCCCGCGGTCAAAGCTGGCGCGGCCTTGTTCCCAAAGGACTCGGTCGACGTGCTGAGCCTCCACGAACCCAGAAGGAAGAAGCCTCTCGTCATGGCCGTTCAGGGCTGGTGTCTGACGATTGGTATCGAGCTCTTGCTCTCGGCCGACATTCGCCTAGCAGCCGAGGGAACCCGGTTCGGGCAGATCGAGGTCAACCGAGGCATTTTCCCGTTTGGGGGAGCCACGATCCGGCTGCCGGAGATCGCAGGCTGGGGCAACGCGATGCGCTGGCTCCTCACCGGGGACAAGTTCGGTACCGACGAGGCCCTGCGGCTCGGTCTGGTCCAGGAGGTCGTCCCAGCGGACGAGCTGCGCAACAAGGCGATAGAGATTGCACAGACCGTTGCCAAACGCGCCCCGCTGGGCGTCTGGGCGACCCTTCGTTCGTCGCGCACCGCTCAGCTCGAGGGCACCGATGCCGCGGTCGCAGAGCTCCTCGTGATAGCCCGCGAGCTCATGGACTCCGAAGACGCGGCGGAGGGCATCCGCTCGTTCCTCGAACGGCGCGAAGGCGACTTCAAGGGTCGCTAACCCGCATCCCCGCGAAAGAACACATTGCTTGCAATCGGGTCGCGCGGCTGACGCGTTTGGTTCGCGGGAACGGTTGGGTCCTCGTATCCAAACGACAGGCCGCAAAGGATCTGCTCGTCATCCGGGATGCCGAGGTGCTCACCGACGATTTCGGGAAAGGCGCGCAAAGCGGCCTGGGCACACGAGCCGATGCCGCGGGATTGCATCGCGAGCATCAGAGTCTGCACGTACATGCCCACATCGAGTGCAACGCCGATCCCAAAGGTCTTCGCCATACAGACGTACGCAACGTGCGGAGCATCGAAAAACTCGAAGTTGCGGAGGCTCGCCCTCAAACGCCCTGCCCGATCGTCTCGTGCGATCCCCATCTTGCCGTAGAGCTCCACGGCGCACGCGACCTGCTTCTCGCGATAGCCTCCGAGAAATTCGTCGACGGGGGTCACCATCAGGGAAGACGTACCAGCCGTCACCGCCTGAATGAGAGCCGCGCGCAGCTTGTCCAGCGTATCCCCCGACGCGATGTACACCCGCCACGGTTGAACGTTGCAGTTACTCGGGGCGTGCTGCGCCAGCGTCAGCACCTCCTCGAGGACGCTGCGGGGCACGGGCTTCGGAAGAAAGCCTCGCACGGACCGCCGCTCGCGGATTGTTCCGTCTAGATCGTGCATCTCGCTAGGCGCGCCGCTTGGCAGTTGGAATCGTTTTCTTGATGTGGATCGCGCACTCGTCCCCCACGACCTTTCGCAAAGCCGGTTCGATGACTCCGGTTCGGACGAACTCCGCGCCCACCCCGAACGCCGCACGCCCCGTCACTCGGAGGACTACCTCACCCTCGCTCACGTCCAGCAACTCGATGCTGCTCGCGTCGTTTTGGAGGAGCGGATTGAGAACGTCATCGATGACTTGCTGCACCGCTTCGCGCACCGGCGGAGCATGAGGAATTGCTCCCCCAAACGCAAACGAAGCTGCGCTATACTCCCGGCCGGATGCGCGCCCACGAGCTCTTCACGTCTGCGTTGGTCTGCGCGCTGGTTTCCGGGTGCAGTACCGCCAAGAAGCCCGTGGCGACTCCGCCTGTCGAAGCGGCGAAGCCCGATCCGGCAACGCCCCTGCGATCGGACAGCGCATCCCAGGTGCTACCGATCGACTGGAGCGCGTTCGACTCCACGTCCATGAGAAATCCGAACGACGGAGCCCTCCGAGGCGGGGTGCCGCTTCCGCTCACGGCACCCGGCTTGCAGTTCAACCCGGTCCGTAATCCGGATGCTCGCTATGGCACCGTGGAGATGGTTCGCGGCCTGGTCGATGCCGCGAGCCGAGTCGACCGCGAGCTCGGTGGTTTACCGGTGACGATCAACGACCTCAGCTATGAGCAAGGGGGGCCCATCCCCCATCACCGCTCGCACCAAAGCGGTCGCGACGTCGACGTGCTCTTCTACCAACTCGGGCCCGACGGAAAGCCCATCGAAAGCGTGGGCGCGTTCTTCGACAGGAGCGGCGCGGGCATGGATTTCCGAGACCTGGCGGATCCGTCCGACGACGTCGCCTTGCAGCTCGACATCCCTCGGACCTGGCTATTCCTGCAAGCTCTCATCGAAGATGATGACGCGCAGCTTCAGGACATTTTCGTAGCTGAGCACCTCCGGGCTCTCTTGCTCGACTACGCCCAATCACACGATGTCCCGGAGGCGACGGTTGCGCGGTTCGCTGACATGAGCTGCCAACCTAGCTATCCCCACGATGACCACTTTCACTTCCGTTTCTTCTGTGCCCCCGACGACATCCCGAAGGGGTGCCGAGATTCGGAGCCGATGTACCCGTGGCAGCGGCAAAGGCTCCGAGACGCCGGGGTGCGTCCGCTCGCCCTCGCACCCACGCGCAAACGGGCGAAAGCCAAAATCGTCACACATGAAGAGGCTCGCGAGGCGGCGGGTCCGATGGACGCCGAAGTGGAACGCTGGCTCGAGCTCCGCAAGCAATGGGTCGATCCGCCGCACCCAGGCCGCACGTATTGCCGATGACGGGGCGGGTGGCTCGCGATGCGCTAAGGTAGCGCCGTGGCCGACTTCGACTGGATCACCGACCAAGGAGAGTTCGATGGGCTCGTCGACGAGCTAGCCGGCACCAGTGCCTACGCGCTAGACACTGAGTTCCATCGCGAGCGGACGTACCTGCCCCAGCTGGCGGTCGTGCAGCTCGCGACCAGGGACCGTATCGCGCTGGTCGACGCGCTGGCCATCGACGTGCACTCGCTCCGTAGGGCGTTTCAAAGTGACGCCGTGTGCGTCATGCACGCGGGCTCGCAAGACCTGGAAATCTTGGAGCTGGTCTCGGGCGCAGTCCCGCGGCACATGTTCGACACACAAATCGCAGCCCTGTTCTGCGGGTATCGGACCAGCTCTCTTGGAAAGCTCGTGGAGGGTTTCTTGAGCGTTCAGCTCGACAAGAGCGCCCAGCTTACCGACTGGACGCGACGCCCGCTCCCAGAGGCGGACCTCCGCTATGCCGCTTCCGATGTCGCGCACCTCCTGGAGCTTCGGGACACGCTAGTCCGCCGGCTCGATGACCGGGGCCGGATCCAGTGGGCGGAAGAAGAAATTGAGCGGCTACGTTCGAAGGACAGGTCGCCCCCCGACCCCGAAACGCTCTGGTGGAAGCTGCGCGGCAAGACCAAGCTGAACGGCCGAGCCCGCGGCGTGGCGCAGGAGCTCGCGGCGTGGCGCGACCAGGTTGCGAAGAAACAAAACCGCCCGCCCCGAACCGTGCTGTCCGACATGGCCTTGCTGGCGCTTGCCCAGCGCCCCGCCCGCAATACCGAACAACTCAGAAGCGTCCGGAACCTCGACCTGCGGCGCTTCAAGCACACCGACCAGCTTCTGTCGGCGATAGAGCGCGGCACGCAGCTTCCAAAGGACGCGGTCCGCCTGCCCCCGAAGAAGCCCGAGAACCTTGCCAACGTCGACGGCGTGATTGCGCTGTGTCTCGCGTGGCTCGCCCAACGGGCGGACGAGGAGCATCTCGACATGAGCGTGCTCGGGACTCGCGACGATGTGACCAGCCTCGTGCTTCAGCAGCCTTCCCGTCTCGCTAATGGTTGGCGCGATGTCCTCGTCGGCAGCGAGCTGCGCTCGATTATCGAAGGTGATGTGGGGCTCCGCGTGCAGGGCACCAAGCTCGAGCTGCTGGATCGCACCCCCTCGTGATCCGCGCTACATTGAGGAAGTGGCTCTAGCCAAGGACGGACGAATTGTTCTGATCGGCGCTTCGATCATCGTGATCGGGGCGGGGATCAAGCTCGCCGCGCCCTTGCTGGTTCCAGTGCTCGTCGCCACTTTCATCGCCATCGTCACGGCACCGCTCGTGATTTGGCTGTGCGATCGGGGCGTACCCCGACTCGCAGCGGTCCTGTCGGGGCTCTTGTTGGACGTCGCCGCCGGCGCGGCTCTCGGCTTTCCGCTCGCTGCTGCGGTCGGGACGTTCACCGAGCGAGTCCCCGAATACGCGTCGATGCTCTCCGGCCAAATGGAGCAGCTCGAGCTCTGGCTCGCCGGCTACGGCATCCACCTCGAATCGGTCTACGACTTCTCCGAGCCGACCTGGATGCTGAATCTCGCGACCACGATGGCCCAGTCCGCGGCCTCCTTCGTGTCGCAGATGGTCCTCGTCCTGTTGATCGTCGCCTTCATGCTCTTCGAGTCGACCGGGCTCCGCGAGAAGCTCTCCAAAATCGCCACCCCAAGCCAGATCGAGGACCTTTCTTTGGCGGCGCACGAGGTGAACACCTACTTGGTCGCCAAGACCGTGATGAGCCTCCTCACAGGCGTCTTGGTGTTCGTCTGGTGCTGGTGGCGGGGCGTGGACGTTCCTCTTCTTTGGGGCTTGCTCGCATACCTTCTCAACTACATCCCGACGGTCGGCCAGATCATCGCCGCGGTTCCTGCAATTACGCTCGCCCTGATTCAGCTGGGCCCTGGGCAGGCGCTGGTGCTCGCGGCTGGATTCGGGGCTATCAATCTCGCGATCGGCGCGGTCGAGCCGCGTGTCATGGGTCAGGCGCTCGGACTCTCGGCGCTGGTCGTGCTTGTCTCCATGGTGGTCTGGGGCTGGCTATTGGGACCGGTTGGCGCCCTGGTCTCGGCGCCGCTCACCATGGTCATCAAGCACGCTCTCACGCACAGTGACGATCTCCGTTGGTTGGCGGATCTCCTCGGCCCTGCGCCCAAGCCAGCGGGCAAGCCCGGCAAAGACAACTCCGCGGACGAGCTCAGTCGCGCGTGAGCGCATCGCCCGCGCGCTCGGCAAAGCGTCGAAGAACCTGCAGAGCAGCCGCGCCGGGTGTCGCGCGTCCCTGGCCCACCGCATCTTCGAGCTCCGCGATCAGCACGGACAGCTCGGGGTCGCTTCGAAGCGCTCGACGAAGCCCGTTCTCAACCATGTCCCACATCCACTGAACCTGCTGCGCCTGACGCCTTCGCTGGAACTCGCCGGACGCCTCGAGGTCGCGTTGGCTCTCTACGACCAGCGCCCAGATCTCGGTCAGGCCGGTCTTCTCGAGGGCGCTGCACGTCACGACGGGCGGGACGCTGTCTCCTCGCATGAGGCGCAATGCACTTTGATAGGATCCTTGAGCGCGTGTTGCGCGCGCCCGATTGTCGCCGTCGGCCTTGTTGATCGCGAGCATGTCGGCCACCTCGAGGATGCCGCGCTTGATGCCCTGAAGCTCGTCGCCGGCGCCCGCGATCAGCAACACGAGAAAGAAGTCCACCATCCCGGCCACGATGGTTTCCGACTGGCCGACGCCCACGGTTTCGACGAGCACGGCATCGAAGCCCGCGGCCTCGCACAAGAGAATCGTTTCGCGGGTCTTTCGGGCGACCCCTCCGAGTGTCCCGCTCGTCGGCGACGGACGGATGAATGCGTTCGGGTCGTTGCTGAGCGTCGACATCCGGGTCTTGTCGCCCAGGATGCTTCCGCCACTGACGCTACTGGTCGGATCGACGGCCAACACGGCGACGCGATGACCCTCGCCCGTCAGTATGGTGCCGAGCGCGTCGATGAAGGTGCTCTTCCCGGCGCCAGGAACCCCGCTGATCCCCACCCGATGCGCCCCGCCCGTCGCCGGCAGGAGCGCTTCCAACACCTCCTGAGCGAGCGCGGCGTGCGCCGGTTGCTCGCTTTCGATCAGCGTGATTGCTCTCGCGAGGATCGCACGATCACCTCCACGCACTCCGTCGACGTACGCCTGCGCGTCAAGGCGTTTCACGACCCCCCGAGTTGTGCATCGAGCTGCTCCAGAAGCTCAATCGCGGCGTCGGCGATGACCGTGCCGGGGCCGAAGATCGCGACGGCTCCGGCGTCGCGTAGTGCGTCGTAATCCTTTGGCGGGATCACCCCGCCCACGACCACGAGGATGTCCTCCCGGCCCAGGCTTGTGAGCGCCTCTTTGAGTTGCGGCACTAGCGTGAGGTGCCCCGCGGCGAGCGAGCTCGCACCGATGATGTGCACGTCGTTCTCGATTGCTTGCTTCGCGCTCTCCTCCGGCGTTTGGAACAGTGGCCCGATGTCGACATCGAACCCGAGGTCGGCGAAGGCCGTGGCGATCACTTTCTGACCACGGTCGTGTCCGTCTTGCCCCATTTTGGCGACGAGGATGCGGGGCCGGCGGCCATGTTTGCTCAAGAACGCGTCGCTCCGCGCTCGCACTCGGTCCACCGCCTCAGAGTCTTTACCCACTTCGCTTCGATACACGCCTTCGATACTCCGAATCGTCGCTTGGTAGCGCCCCCAGACGCGCTCTAGCGCGTCACTGATCTCTCCCACGGTAGCTCGATGCCTGGCGGCGTCGATCGCCAGCTCGAGCAGGTTGCCCTCACCAGTTTCGGCGGACTTGGTCAAAGCCTCAAGTTTCGGTGTGAGAGCGGCTTCGTCACGCTCGGCACGCAGCTCGCGGAGACGCGCGATCTGCGCCTCTCGGACCGCAGTGTTGTCGACCTTGAGGACCTCGAGGTGATCTTCTTTTTCGAGGGGGTACTTGTTGATCCCGACGATTGTCTGCTGCCCGGAATCGATCCGCGCCTGCGTGCGCGCGGCGGCTTCCTCGATGCGAAGCTTCGGCAACCCGGCTTCGATCGCCTTGGTCATCCCGCCGAGCTCCTCGACCTCCTTGATGTGCGCCCAAGCGGATAGCGCGAGCTCGTGCGTGAGCCGCTCGACGTAGTAGCTCCCGCCCCAGGGATCGATGACCTTGGTGGTACCGCTTTCGAGCTGAAGATAGAGCTGCGTGTTGCGAGCGATCCGCGCGCTGAAGTCGGTCGGCAGCGCGATCGCCTCATCGAGCGAGTTGGTGTGAAGGCTCTGCGTGTGCCCCTGAGTCGCGGCCATTGCTTCAATGCAGGTGCGGGTCACGTTGTTGTAGACGTCCTGTGCCGTGAGGCTCCAACCCGAGGTTTGGCAATGGGTACGCAGCGCGAGGCTCTTGGGGCTTTTCGGATTGAACTGCCCGATGAGCTTGGCCCACAGGAGACGCCCCGCCCGAAGCTTGGCGATCTCCATGAAGAAGTTCGTGCCCACGGCCCAAAAGAAACTGATACGGGGCGCGAATTCGTCGATGCCGAGGCCGGTGGCCAAACCGGTCCGCACGTACTCGAGGCCATCCGCCAGCGTGTAGCCGAGCTCGAGGTCCTGTGTCGCGCCCGCCTCCTGCATGTGATAGCCGCTGACGCTGATGCTGTTGAACCGCGGCATGTTGGCGGCGGTGTACTTGAAGATGTCCGCAACGATCCGCATCGACGGCGACGGCGGATAGATGTACGTATTGCGCACCATGAACTCTTTGAGGATGTCGTTCTGAATGGTGCCCGTCAGCTGCCTCGGATCGACGCCCTGCTCTTCCGCCGCAACCACGTAGAGCGCGAGAATGGGCAGCACCGCTCCGTTCATCGTCATCGACACACTCATCTGGTCGAGCGGGATGCCATCGAACAGGATGCGCATGTCCTTGATCGAGTCGATGGCGACACCGGCCATCCCGACATCCCCCGCAACGCGTGGGTGATCGGAGTCGTATCCGCGATGCGTCGCCAGATCGAAGGCGATCGACAGCCCCTTTTGACCAGCCGCCAGGTTTCGGCGGTAGAACGCGTTGCTCTGCTCGGCAGTCGAAAATCCCGAATACTGCCGAATGGTCCACGGCCGGCGCACGTACATCGTCGAGTAAGGCCCTCGAAGGAACGGCGGGAGCCCCGGCATCGTCTCGAGGTGCGTGACCGGCCCAAGATCCTCTGCCGTGTACACGGGCTTGACCTCGATGCCCTCGGGTGTCTTCCAGGCGCGGTCAGCTTGCTCGCCGACGAGCGCTTTCCAATCCGAGAGCGGGGAGGAGCTGCCCTCCGCAGGAGCATCGAAGTCGATCGTGCTGAAGTCGGGCAAGCGGCTCATCGTTGCACCCCTACCGAATCGAGAACCTGAGTCATCACGCTGAGCACGTCCGCGCCAACGAATACGAAATCACTCACCCCGGCCTCACGAAGCGCGGCCTCGCGCTCCCCAGGACGGCCCGCGACCAACACGACCGGGCATCCGGCCTGCTTCAACGCTGCGATCGCCGGCTCCAACAACGTCTCGTAGTCCTCGTCGCTGCCGCAGATTATGGCGAGCGCCGCTGACGAATCTTTCCAGGCCGCGGCGAGCGCTTCGGTGTCGCCGAATCCATCGTTCGTCGCGGCGTCGATGCCCGCTGCGGCAAGAAGGTTCTGCGTCCATGTCGAGCGCACCTTGTGCGAGGGGACATCGCCGAGATTGGCGAAGAACGCAAGGGGTCGAGTTGGGTGCCGATCGCTACGCGCGCGCAACTCTTCCCATATCTCGGCGGCTCTCCACTGAAGAATCGGCTCCACGTGAAAGTCGGGCTGGCCATGCTGCAACACCGTCGCCACGCTGTACATATCGGCCCCGGCCGTCGTGGCGGCAAGGCACGCATCGGTGAGCGCCCCGGGCTCACGTTTCGCGTCGTTCGCCACGCTTACGATCGCGCGGAGGGACTCCCCATGGGCGCCCAGGTCGAGTGAATCGATCGAGGTCTTGAGCAGGCCTTGGATCTCCTCCGCGGAAACGGTGTCGCGCTCGACCGAGCCTTCGAACAGGTTTGGGAACTCGCTCACGCCGACCACAGGCGTCTTGCGCTTGGCGAGCGCTTTCTCTCTGTCA
>Ga0316191_10000405_pt1 | contig 27875 bp, 27 predicted proteins | sample Eddworburr2cm_MG_FD_204928 | JGI IMG/M metagenome (GOLD analysis project Ga0316191, IMG submission 204928) | Coastal sediment microbial communities from Maine, United States - Eddy worm burrow 2 cm | ecosystem: Environmental > Aquatic > Marine > Coastal > Sediment | place: USA: Maine... | reverse complement strand
TCTTCTTGGCCGAGCTCACGGCGCCACCTCCACCGCTCGGATCACCACGAGGGTGACGTCGTCGTGGGCGGTCTTGCCGTCGCAGTGCGACTCGAGCTCTTCGAGGAGGCGATCCCGGATCTCGGCCGCGCCCAGATGCCGGCAACCGATCACGGCCTCGCGCAGCCGATCCATGCCGTACAGGCGGTTCCTGGAATCGCGGGACTCGACGAGACCGTCGGTGTAGACGACAAAGACGTCGCCCGGCTCGAGCTTGCGAGACTCTTCGCGGTAATCCAGGCCGGGCAGGAAGCCCAGGGCGGGGCCGGTGGGCCCCAGCGCATCAACTCTCCCGTCGACGCGAGCCAGCAGCGGCGGGTTGTGCCCGCCATTGGCGTACTCGAATCCGCGCCCCCCGGGCTCGAATCGTCCGAAGAAGACCGTGGCGAAGACGTCCGAAGCCGAGAAGTCTCCCACCAGGGCGACGTTGGCCCGGCGCAGCAGCTCGGCCGGCGAGAGGATCCTCCGCGCCTCGGCCTGCAATGCACCCTTGGCCGCGGCCATGTACAGCGCGGCCGCGACGCCGTGCCCGGCGACGTCGGCCATGACCAGGCCGAGACTGCCGTCCGGCATCTTGATATAGCCGTAGTAGTCACCGCCGACGTTCTCGGCGGCGCGACAACAGCCCGAGATCTCGAGACCCGGGATCGTCGGCTCACCATGGGGCAGCAGACCCCGGTGGACCTGTCGAGCGATCTCGTCGTCTCTCGCGCGGGCCTCAACCAGCCGGGCCTCGGCGGCAAGGCGCTCGTTGCGGATAAAGGCCGCGGTCAGCGTGGCGATGGCGGTGAGCAGCTTGACGTCGCCCGAGCGATACGCCCGGCCGGAAGAACGGCCCCACAAGACCATCAGACCGATCGGCCCGCCGGGGCTCGGCAGCGGAACCGCCAGCGCGCTCTCGGCACCGGGGTCGGCCTCCTGAACCCACGGCTTACCGTCGCGCATCACGGACAGCGCCTCGGAGTAGGTCAGGTTCCAACGCACGGGCGTGGCGGGGAAACTGGCCACCGCGTTCAAGCCCTCGCCCTCGCGCAGCCACAGCCCACCGGACCTGGCCCCGAGCACCCGCGCGGCCTCGTCGAGGACGAGCCGGGCCATGGCCCTCTCTCCCACGACGCTTCCCAGGCGCTCGCACAGGCGGTAGACGAGGGTGACTTCCTCATAGCGCGCGAGCACCTCGGCGCAGAGTCCCTGAATCTCGTCGTCGTTGCGACGGAGACGCCCGATCAGCTCCGCGGCGCCTCGCAGGCGACGTTCGTCGGAGTCACCGACCAGAGCCCACCCCGCCGCCACCGGCACGGACGGCGACGAGGCCTCGGGATCGGTCGGCGCGATCTGAAGGTCTCTTTGGATCGACTGGGCGACCTCGGCGCAGGCCTGCGCGAGACGATCGTCGAGCGGCGGATGCTCTTGCCCGTGATCTTTCGCTGAGCCGGGCCTGGTCATCAGACATGCCCTCCCCGTCCTCGGAGACCGCCGAGTAGACACACACATCCTGGAAAACGCATGCGCAGGACATAAAATGCAGCAATAAATACGCCATATGACAGATATGTATTTTCAAGTGGAAACATATAGCTTATTTCGGCCTACCGGCCGAGGCATCCGGACGAAAATTGGCACTCGGAGCTCGAATGCTGGACAATTTTTGGGTGTTCGTCCAATGACAGGGCTCGAGCGTCTTACTGCTATGAAGCGCTCACGCGGCCGGCAGCCGCTGGAGGTCCACGACTTGGCGTCGGTCTCGGACGAAGATCTGGTGCTCGCTCTCGGGGCCGGTGACACCCACTCCCTCGGGGTGCTCGTCGCCCGGTGGGAGCGGCCGCTGTACTCGTTCGCCTACCGCCTGCTCACGAAGCGCGAGGACGCCCGGGACGTCTGCCAGGAGACGTTCCTCCGAGTCCTGAAAAAGGCCGACCGTTTCAAAAAGGGGGCGCGTTTCTCGACCTGGATGTACCAGATCGCGCTGAATCTGTGCCGCGACCACATGCGCAAGAAGCGTCGGTGGGGTTTGTTGATCGCCGACACGCCGGCACCGGGAACGAATGAAGCGACGGATCTCGATCGGTTCGCCTCGAGCGACGATCCGTCCGCGGGTGTCGAGCGCAGGGAGCATCGTGAGGTCGTCTCGCGCGCGCTTTCGCGGATTCCGCCGGAGCAACGCGAGGTTCTGATCCTGAAGGAATTCGAGGGGCTTCGGTTCCGGGAGATCGCCGACATCCTCGGCTGTCCCGAGAGCACCGTGAAGTCCCGGATGTACTACGGCCTCTCCGGGCTCAGGACCGCGCTGACCCGCGAGGGCGTTCGAGGGGTTTGAGAGAGGAGTCACGTCATGTCTTGCGAACGATGGAAGGAAGCTCTCGTTGCACGGCTCTACGACGAGCTGGCGCCGCACGAGAACGAGCGTCTGTCCCGCCACCTCGAGTCGTGCGAGGGCTGTCGCCGGGATCTGGACGAGCTGAGCGAGGCACGAGGACTCCTCGGGCAGGCGGAGCCGGCCGTCCCTGCGACGCCGCGGGTCGTCGTCCTGGCGCCGCGCACCACCGTACCGCGGTGGATGGGGTTCGCCGCCGGCTTCGTGTGCGCCGCTCTTCTGGGAGGGGTCGGTCTGATCGCGGGGTGGCAGCTTGCCGCCGGACCCGCCGAGGACCCCGTCGAGGTCGCAACGGAGTCCGCCGCGCCCTTGCCGATCGAGGCCCAGCCGGCCACCTACGAAGACGTTCAGGCCCTCAGGCAACGCATCGACGAGCAGGATCGACAGCTCCGGGCACTGACGACCACCCCGGCGACGCCGCAGGCGACCCTCACACGTCAGGAGTTCGAGGGTGGCCTCGCCCGGCTGCAGACCGACTTCGATCGGCGCCAGGCCGACCAGATGCAGTTCGTCCTGGAAGAGCTTCTCGGCGTCGAGGCGCGAAACAGCGCCAGGATCGGCGAGACCCAGGAGGCCCTCAAGTACGTCGTCCTGGCCAACAACCCGGGGGTCAGCGCCCACTGATCCCCCGTCGGTCCGCCCCGCGTTGACTCGTCCCTAGCGGCTCTTTCCCCCTCGAGCGGGGGACTTGCCGCGAGACCCCTGGTCGTGCGGCACGGTGACGTGCGCCTGGTCGGTGCTCCGATTCCCGGACGGATCCTCGGCGGCGTATTCGATCTTGTAGACCCGGCCCTTGCCCTGGCCGGTGCGCTTGGCACGTAGCTCGAAGTTCAGGTCGGGGCTGCCCGGCTCGGCTCCGCGTGAGTCGGCAGGCGCCTCGGTGACCACGCCGCCGTCGACGACCTCGATGGACGTCAGCGTGACGCGGGCCTGGCCGCAGACATCGTTCGCTGTCGCCGCGGTCGTGATCTCGACCATGCGCCCGTTCGGAGGCCACAACATCTCCGGCGCCACGCTCACGGCGAATTCGGGGGCGACCGTGTCGACTACCTCCTTGATGGCGTCGTCGGTGGCCGACTCGCCCGCGCTGTCGGTCACCCTCAACGTGATGAGGTGGCGGCCGAGCGCCAGGGAGACGTCGAGGATCTCGCCGTCGCCGAGAGGTTCTTCGTCGGGAAGCTCGAAGTTCTCGAACCACTCGAACCGCACGATGTCGTCGTTGGTGCCCGGCGTCGAGTCGGCGTCAGTCGACGCCGAGCCGTCGAGTCGCACGACGGCGCCGTCGAACGAGGCGCACTCCACATCCTCGTCGTCCCCCGCATCGGCAACAGGGGGTTGGTTATCGCTGTCGTAGACGTAGGCGGCGCCGGAAGCCGGTCCGTGGTCGTCGGTGCCCACGGCACCTACGGCCACCATGGTGCCTTCGATGGCGACGGACCCGCCGAAGAAATCCATGGGGCTACCGTCACTGGCCGTGAGCTTCGAATCCTCGTTCCACTGCCCGCCGTCGTACTTGAATACGAACACCGAGCCGGAGTCCACCCCGCTCTCATCGTCGAACTGCGCACCGAGAAGGATCGTGTTCCCATCGACGGCGCTACTGGTCGCGAAGCCCCCGGCGGGTTCGGACGCGGTAAGCTTCTGCTCCTCCGCCCACACCCCGCCGGTGCGGCGAAAGACAAAGCTCGCCGCGGATCCGGGGTCCAGGGTCCTCGCCGAGGCCACCAGGAGATCTCCGCGAACGGAAAGAGCGCCGCCGAAGACCTGTCGCTGCGACTCGGCCGGAACCAGCTTCTGGGTCTGGGTCCAGGCACTGCCCGCCCCGGCGAACACGTAGACCGCGCCCTTGGCACCCTCAGCCCCGGCGGCACTGACAAACGCCGAGTCTCCCTGCACGCTCACTTCGAGTCCGAACAAGGTGAACGGCGCAGGCTCACTCGTGTCCAGCACTTGCTCCAGATTCCACGCGGCGCCGCCGTTTCGATAGACGAAAGCTCTGCCGACCGCCGCCTGACCGTTCCGCTCGGTGTCCGGCGCCCCGACGATGAGCGTATCGCCGTCGATGGAAACGACCGCCCCGAAGGATCCCGAATCCGCGGGTGCGGCCAGTCTCTGGTGTTGTATCCACGTGGTCCCGTTCCACCGGAAGAGGAACGCCGACGGGTCACTCGGCGCACCCACGGCGATCCAGTCCCCGCTTATCGATAGGGATTGTCCGAATTCGACATCGGAAAGGCTGTCATCGGGCACCAGCTTCTGTTGCTCGACCCAGGCACCTTCGTCTCGTCCGAAGACGTAGACCGCACCTGGCCCGTCCTCGGCATCGACGTCGAAAGGCGCCGAGACGATCAGCGTCCCGCCGTCCACGTCGACCGCCCATCCGAATCCGGCGTTCGCCGTGCCGTCGCCGGCCGTGAGCCGTACTTCCCGTGCCGAGTCGCGATCGGCGATCCGTCCGAATTTGGTGCTCGCCTTGCCGTTGCCGGTCGCGAACCGTACTTCCCGTGCCGGACGGAGATCCCCGGCGCTTGCCGCGATCGATCCGACGGCAATCAGCGCAATGACGCCGGCCACCGCTAGGCACGCTCGAATCGAAAGGCCATGGCGACTGAGGACAGAACTCCGCAACGAATCCCGGGTTTGAAACATGACACCCCCCTGGGATGATGCAGCGCGTTTTCGCGTTGTAGCTGGAGATATACCGCGACCCGCCGCCGGACACAAGGCCACCCGGTCGCCGGGGTCCGGCTCGGCCAGGATTCTAGTCGGAGGAGACGCCGAGGTCGGCGAGGTGGTCGGCCGCCGCGGGGGCTACGGCGGGGCCCTGGTCGGTGAACGCGGTGCTGGAAGATCGGCTGGCTTCGATGAAAGCCTTGCCGGCGTCCTTCTCTCGGCCCAACGCCTCGAGCGCGCGACCCACGTAGTAGGCAGCCGTTCCCGATCCCACGCCGGGGCGGTCACCCCAGCGTACGCGCCGCCACGTCTCGACCGCAGCAGCGTGCCGTCCGGCCTCGGACAGCAAGAGGGCGAAGTTCGCCAGCGCCGTCGATCGTACGTCCGCGACACCGGCCGCACCGTCGGCCGAGGCCCACGCGGCGACCCACGACGCCGCGGGACCCGATCGCCACTCCGGCGGAAGCAGACGCGGAGACGCCACACCTTGCATCTTGACCACCCGTGGCTCCCCATCTCGGGACGCGAGCTCGAGGGTCATCGGCATTGCGATCCCCTGCCCTGCGATCCACTCCCCCGCCTCGGCAGCGGCCCCTACAGGCTGCCCGTCGACCGCCAGAACGCGCTCGCCCACCTGGACTCCCGCGGCAGCCGCCGGGCTTCCCGGTCGGACCCCGGCGACCAGCGCCGGCCCCCCCACGCTGCTGTCCACGAGGTGAAGGCCCGTGACGGTCGTCATCCATGCGGGCGGTGCCGTACCGACGTCGATCCCGTCGAGACGGTGAGCCGTCTCGAGGTGAGGGCTGTACAGGACCCAGCGACCCGTAGATCCGTCCTCGTCCGGCGGCAGAACGGCAACCGCCAGGTCGATCCCTCCGGCGAGATCGAGTCGCTCCCATGCCGAGGCCTCGGTGAGCGACGAGCTCACCCGCCCGGAGTCGATCTCGATGGTATTCACCTGCGACGCGAGATCACCCAACCCGGACGGCCACGTGTCCGTGCCGAACAGAAGGGCGTTCGGCCGCGCGTGAACCTCGACCGTCAGCTCGCCGTCGAGAGGAAACTCCTCGATCGAGCGCCATACGACTCGCCCCCGTGCCGCGACCTGGAGCGTCCTCTCGCCCGGGCAGGCCTCAACGACCTCCACCGGTGCGATCCCGACCGCCTTGTCGTCCACCTCGATCGACGCACCGTCCGGCGCGCCGCGCACCCTCAGTCGGGTGCGCGCGGGTTCCAGGATCATCGGCTTGTAGACCTTGGGGCGGTAGTCGGCCAGGTCCACCGTCACGATGTCCTCGTAGACGGCGCTCCGGAAGCACGACTTGCTCAGGACAAAGGTGTGCTCGCCCAGGGAGAGGTGCTCGACCATCAACACGCCCACGGCACCCGGCTCGGGAGCCGTGGTCTGCCCGACCGCTTTTCCGTCCACGGTCACGTTAACGCCTTCCGGTCGTGTGCGGATGACCACGGAACGCGCGTTGGGCATGAGCTGTACGGTCAGCTCGACGGACTTACCCGCCGGCACTTCGAGCGTTCTTTCCTCGGTATCGAAGCCAGGCTGCTCCAGACGAAGCGATCGTTCGCCGGCCAGCACACGGATCGCGCCGTCGGCCGAGGCCAGCACCTCGCGGCCGTCCACGCTCACGGTGACGGTCGGCGGGTTGACGGTGAGCCGAATCGAACCGACCGTCCCGTCCCGGACCTTCGTGAACCTCGACATCGCCTTCGGGGGCGTCAAGCTGGCCTCGGGGACGTAGGCCGGGCGGAGGGCCAGGAGCTCCCGGTAGTCGTTTTCTGCGCCATCCAGATCGCCGTACGAGACGTGCGTCTGGCCGCGGAGAATCAGGGCCTCGACGCGGTCTTCCTCGGTGAGGTGCGGATCCGCCATGAAGGCCTCGATGGAGCTCAGCGCCTCCTCGAACCGCAGCTCCTCCAGGTTCTTCCGGATCTCGTCGAGCCGCACCTCGGGCGCCGCATCACCTTCGCCTTCGGCCGAGCGCCCCGGTCCCCACGTGCCCGCGGCCATGCAGACCAGGCACAGCAGGAGGCGAAGCGTGGTCGACACTCGGAGGCTCATGGGATCCTCACCAGGGCCGCCGCCTCGTCGAGGACGTCGAGGGAGCCGTCAGGGCCGAGGGCGAGGGCGGCGGGACGTCCGACCCCAGCCGTCGACATCGCCAGCCGCGCGCGAACCTCACCCCCCGGCCCGAGCAGCACGACCTGCATCGCCTTGGCGTCGAGCACCGCGATCTGCCCCGCGGCGTCGGCCGCCAGCCCCACCGGCTTGGCGAAGGTCACGTCGCCGAGCGACTCGATGCCGGCAGGCGTGATCGCCACGAGACCTCCGTCCTTGAGATCGACCGCCACGATCCGCCGACCGTCCCACGCCAGGTGGCTCAGCTTGGCCTGATTGCCTTCCCAGATGACCTCGGGCTCGGCTCCCGCCGGATCGAGCCGTGCGACCCTGCCGCCGCGACGATCGGCCATCCAGAGGCCGCCGACGGCATCGACGGCGATCGACGACACCGGTGCCATCCCGCCCTGGCGGGCGACACTCGTGGCCTCGCTCGGGTGCAAGCGGTAGATCTTCTCGCCGGCGGCCGCGAACGATCGTCCAAACAGATCGACGGTCACGGCCTGGACGTCCTGGAGGGGCCACTGCCTCGTGGGTCGCCCCGCGGAGTCGAAGCGGACCACACCTTCGCCCTTGCGGTCGGCGATCAACCATCCTCCGTCGGGCAGCCTTGCAAAGCCCGCCGGAGAGCGAACGTCGACGGCGAACCGCTCCGCCAGCGACGGCGACCAACCGTTGCCCTCCCCCAGGCCGCGGAGCACGCCCCGGACGGCGAGCTCTCGCAGGTCCACGGCGTGGGTCTCGGCCGGCGCCTCGCGCTCGACGGCCTCCTGCAGCCACGCCGCCGAGACGGTGAACACTCCCCCGCGCAGGCTCAATCGACCCAGGCCGACCGCCGAGCGAACCGCCGCCGGGTCGTCGTTGGCGTCGAGGACGATCCGCTGGTAGGCGTCGCCGGCCCGCTTGGTTTGTCCCTCGATCTCGTCCAGCCGGACCAGGCAATACCGCGCGCGGTTCGCCCAGACTCCGGCACCGGGCGTCGTCGCGATGGAGAGCAACTCCATCCGAGCTCGTGGCGGGTCGCGCAGGGGCAGGGGCTCGAGGTACAGCAGCGCCTGGCGGATGCGTGCCTCGACGACCCGATCTCCGCCCGCGTGCTTGTCGATCAGCTCACCGAGAAGCCCGAGGGCGCGCGTCGCCCCCTCCTTCGAGATCGTGCCGAATTCCTCCGGCCAGCGCGCCACCCCTTCGAGATCCGCGAGGTCGAGCAGCGCGTCGTCGGCGAGAGGACCGCTCGGATCGAGCTCGATGACCTTTCGGAGTGCCGCATCGGCCTGGGTCGAACCCTGCGCGGCAAGACGGCGCGCGATCCGGTACTGGCGTTCGGCGGCCTCGGGATCCCCCTTGGCCTCGACGGGAATCGCGGCCAGCGCGAGACAGGCCGCACACATCATCGAGATGAATACGCGAACCCTCACTGCCTGGACCTCGCGAACGAGAACCGGAGAGGCTCTTCCGACGCCGCGGTCAGCTCGATCGCCTGCTCGCGGCTCTCCCCGGTCGGCACGAACTCGACCTTGAGGTCGTACTTGCCGGCGGCGATCTTCATTCGGACCGGAATCGTGTCCACGTAAACCCACCTTCCACGTGGACGCCTCAGGTAGACCTTGCAGTTGGCCGGGAACGCCTGCACGGTCAGCCACGCGAGAGGTGGAATCCGGAGCTCCGGCGTCACGTCGCCGTCCGCCGGAACCTCGACGCGGGTCGTGACGTCGATCCAGTACTTCTTGCTGACCGCCCTGATGACGTGCTCGCCGGCGGTGAGCTCGATGCCCTCCGGCGACGCCTTCGCGGCCTCGCCATCGACGAAGAAGCTGACCGGCGTGCGTGTCGCGGGCAGCATGAGGCGGCCGATCGGAATTGCCTCGAGCGCGATCGTCCCCAGGACCGTGCGGGCCTCGAGCGGCGTGGCGCCCTCGGGTAGAACCAGGGTGGCGGGATAGTACCCGTCGGCGGCGACCTCGACGGTGTTGTCGCGGCACAGGTCGAGCTCCAGCCGGGCCGGCGTCTCGCCCGCGTCGGCGCCGTTGAGACTCACGGACGCGCCGGACACACCGGGATCGACGTCGATCTCGACCTCGACCGGGTCGGTCACCAGAACGATCTCGCCACCGGCGTCCTCGAGGGCCAGGGGATGCTCCGCGGTCCTGCAGCCCAGGGTCGTGGTCAGCACGCCGCGCGGCTCGGCGGAGGGGAACCGGACGACGCCCGCCTGGAGCGGCGCACCGTTCATCAACACGGGGAGGCCCGGTGGCTCGGTTCGAACGCCGGCCTCGAGCCAGGCGGGGGCGGGAGGCTCCGGCAACCAGGGCTCGATCAGCCCCATCAGCCGATCCCGGTAACGGCTCGCACCGATAGCCGCCGCAACGAGGATCACCAATACGGCAACCACGTAGGGCGTCTTCGACCGGCGACGGCGGCGAACGACCGGCGGTGGGAGCTTCTCGACCGGCACCGGCTTCTCGATGACGGGCGAGTGGTTCTGCCCCGCTGTCGCTCGGGGGACACCGGCAACCGCACGACCGGCCTTCCGCAGCGCGGCCGCCAGATCCGAGCCGGACTGGAAGCGCTCTTCCGGGCGCTTGCTCAGCGCCTTCTCCAGAAACCTCGACAGCTCCTCGGGAACGTACCGGCCGGCCGACGACGCCGACGGCGGGTGCTCGTTGACGATTCGAAACAGCACCGACGAGACCGTCTCGCCCTTGAACGGCTTCACCCCGGTCAGCATCTCGTACAGGACGACGGCAAGCGAGAACAGGTCGCTCCGCCCGTCCACGCTCTCGCCGCGGATCTGCTCGGGCGACATGTAGCTCGGCGTGCCCAGGAGATCGCCCTCCTGGGTGAGGTGGACGTGGGGTCCCTTGGCCAGCCCGAAGTCCATGATCTTCATCGTCTCTTCGCCGACCCGCAGGATGTTGGCGGGCTTGATGTCGCGATGGACGATGTCGGCCTGGTGGGCGTAGTCGAGAGCCTCGGCCGCGGAGGCGACCAGCTCGACCGCGGTCTCCGGAGGCAGGAGCGTGTCGGGGCGACAGAAGGCGTCGAGGGTCTGCCCCTCGACGTATTCCATCGCGAGGTACGGGACACCGTCTTCCTCGCCGACGTCGAAGATGGCCACGATGCCCGGGTGCAGGAGCTTGCCCGCCGCCCGGACCTCGACCAGGAAGCGTTCGCGGGCGGTCTTCTGTTCCTGCTCGGGTAGCGCCGAAAAGATGTGGACGGTCTTGACGGCGACCTGCCGGTCGATCTGGGGATCGTGGGCCAGCAGGACGCGGCCCATGGCTCCGCGGCCGAGCTCCTTGATGATGCGGTAGCGGCCTAGTGTTTGTTCCACGATTCCTGAGCTGGAAAAACCGCCGAGATTATCCGAGTTTTGGCGCGGCCAAGGTAGTCTCCGCCCCAATTCAAGTCAATTCGACCGGGACCCGATCGTCAAGCGCCGATCTGCTCGCATGCGGCCCGCAGGGCCGCCTCGTCAAGGATCGTCGTGACGTCGTCTCCTGGCGCCATGCGCCCGATCCTCCGGGGAAGAGAGTACCGCACCCGGCCCGCCCGGGCCTTCTTGTCGCGCCGGGTGGCCGCCACAGCCTCGTCGAGGCCTGCCTCGGCGGGCCAGGTCACCGGGAGGCCGAAGGCCTCGAGAAGATGCTCGAGACGCCTGACACTCGCCGTCGGGAAGCCCGTCTCCGAAACCGCGAGGCGTGCCTCGGCCGCCATCCCCACGGCGATGGCGTGGCCGTGCCGGACGCGATAGCCGGAGGCGGCTTCGATGGCGTGACCCACGGTGTGACCGAAGTTCAGGACGGCCCGCCGACCCGCCTCACGCTCGTCGCGCGAGACAACGCGCGCCTTGATCCGGAGACAGCGCTCGACCCCGTGCTCCAGGGCCTGTTCGTCACGGCCGAGCAACGCACCGGCGGACTCTTCCAGCCAGCGGAACAACCCGGAATCGGCGATCACCGCCGACTTCACGACCTCCGCGAAACCGACCCGCAGCTCGTCCTCCGGCAGCGTGGCGAGGGTCGAAACGTCGGCCCACACCCCGTGGGGCTGGTGGAAGGCGCCGATCAGGTTCTTTCCTCCGGGTGCGTCGACCGCCGTCTTCCCGCCGAGGGCCGCATCGACCATGGCGAGCAGCGTCGTGGGAACCTGTACGATGGGCACGCCGCGATGCCACGTCGCGGCGACGAACCCGGCCAGATCGCCGGTCACGCCCCCGCCGACCGCCACCAGGGCGGCGTCCCGCCCGACCGTCATCTCGAGGAGACGGTCCTCAAGCTCGGCTTTCGTTTCGCGGGTCTTGTTCGCCTCACCGGCAGGAAAGGTGCAGAGATGGGCGTCGAGCCCTCCGTCCTCGAGGTATCGCCGGAGAGGCGCGCCGTAGAGCGGCGCGACGTTGGTGTCAGAGACGACGACGACGGGCCGGCCCGGAGGGTGAGCGAGCAAATCATCGCGCAGACGATCCAGCGCGCCGCGCCCCACCCGAACCGGGCACGTGCGAGAGGGCGTTCCCCGGAGCCGGACGTCGAACTCCAGCATGAAAGGCTCGGCCTGGGCCTGCCCTGGCTAGGAGACGGGCCTCGAGCCGTCGGACATTTGCTCGAGCTCGTCTAGGTACTCCTCGACCAGTCTGCGCTGGGCCTGTTCGTCGAGTTGACTCGAAAGCAATCGCCCCGCGGCCTTGATCGACAGGTCCGCGGCAATGCCCCGGAGCTCGGCTCGTGCCTGTCGCATCTCGGCCTGGATCTGCGCCTCGGCCTGCTCGAGGAGCTTCTCGCGCTGCTTCCTGCCTTCTTCGACGATATCGCCCTTGATCCGCTCGGCGTCGCGCTGGCCCTCTGCCATGGCCTCGGCGCGCTCGCGGCGCGCCTGCGCGACGAGTGCCTTGTGCTCTTCGAGCAGCTTCTCGGCTTCCTCACGCTCGGTCCGCGCCTGATCGAGACTCTCCTCGATCGACCTCTCCCGGGCTTCGATGGCGCCCAGCAGGGGCTTCCAGGCGAAGCGGCCCAGGATGAACGCAAGCAGCAGGAAGGTGACGAACGTCCAGAAGATCAAGCCGAACTGCGGCATCACGAGCATGCTGGGGTCCGACTCGCCCCCCGAGGCGAACACGGACCCGCGCGCCAGCAGCAGGACCGACGACCCGGCGACGATCCTGAAAACCATCCTCAGCCTCCGATGTTGAAGGCCAACAGGATGCAGATCACGAGCGCGAACAGCGTGGCGCCCTCGATGAGCGCGGCCGCGATGATCATCGCCGTCTGGATCGTGGCCGCCGACTGCGGCTGCCGAGCGATGCCTTCCATGGCGCTGGCCGCCAGCCTGCCGATGCCCATGCCGACGCCGATGATGGCCAGACCGGCACCGAGGCCGCCTCCCAAGAACGCAAGACCCGCTGATTCCATTTTCGCTACCTCCTTTGCTCTTCCCGAGTCCAGGTCTCCGCCCCGCCGGTCAGTGTGCCGGGTGGGCGGACATGCCAATGAACAACGCGGTCAACATCGTGAATATGTAGGCCTGGATGAACGCGATCAGCAGCTCCAGAAGATCGATGAACAGCACGAACGGAACGGAGATCGTGGCCACCCACGCGGACTTCAGGATGAAGATCAGACTGATGAAGCTCACGATGACCACGTGGCCCGCGGTCATGTTGGCGAACAGTCGAATGCACAGGGCGAACGGCTTGGCGAACATCCCGATGATCTCGACCGGCACGATAAGGAACACCACCGGGAGCGGTAGACCGTGGGGGACCAGGTTCTTCAAGTGGCCCACCACACCGTACTCCCGAATCCCCGCGCCCTGGATCATCACGAACGCCATCACGGCGAGCGCGGCGGTGACCGAGATGCTCCCGGTGGCCGTGTTCATCCCCGGCACGAGGCCGAGCAGGTTGCAGGACAGAATGAAGAAGAAGGTCGTCAGCAGGTACCCCAGGTAGCGGTCCGGCTTCTTGTCGATGGCCTTGCGCGCGATGTCGTCGCGGATGAACAGGATCAGGACCTCGAGGGCCGCCCGCAGGCCCCGGGGAACGGGGTCCTTGGCGCGCCGGGCGGCGAGCAGCATGACCACGAGGACGATGACGCTTGCGATCCACATCATCACCACGCTGCGGGTGATCGAGAGATCGAACCCGAACAGCTCGATGTGGGGAAGGGGGATCGTCGCCCCGCCTCCGAATGGGATCTCGACCTCGTGGGAGTCGAGGATGTGGTGCATGATGGTCGCACCCGCGTCGAAGCCCTCTTCGGCGTGGGCCGCGCCCTCGACCATCGCTTCCGGTTCGGTTGCCGCGCTCATCCGATCACCTTGCTATCGAGCCCCGAGGCCCCCTGACCTCGCCGCAGAAAGAAGGCCTCGTGGACCTGCAGCGGAACGAGGCCGACGCCGAAACCGGCGACGAACGCCACCAGGGCCGTTCGCCCGGTCCAGGCCGCCCAGACCCCTCCGGCGGCCAGGGCGACGAGGCGGGCCAGCATACCCGCAAGCATCGCCACGATAAACCCCCAACTCGGACTGCCGTGGGACCTTACCAGCGCCGCGCCTGCGACGAGGCCGATCGCGGTGGCGGCGAGCCATCCCGCAGGCCCCCAGGTCTTCCAGGCCCCGCCGAGAATCGCCGCGGTGGCGCCCAGCGCTATCCCGCTCAAAACGCCGACCACCAGGGCCTCGCGCAGGTACCGGCGTGCCGCGGGAGCGCTCATGGCCTGCCCTTGCCGGTGGGCAGCACGCTCCGCAGAAACGAGTAGAAGCCCAAGACCAACCCCAGTACCGCCCCGGCTACCAGCAGCCACGGCTTGGTGCCCCATCGTCCGTCGAGCCACCGGCCCACGAAGACGCCGAGCAGGATCGGCGCCACGAGTTCGATCCCGAGCCCCATGTAGGCCAAAGGCGAAGGCCGCCGGCTCAGTGCCACCATCGCCTAACCCGACGAGCCGATCAATCTAGCAGGTTGATGGAGAATCATCATCAGCCCCCGGACAGTGGCAGCATGGCCATTTCCGCCAGCCGGATGAACGGTTGCGGGTAGAGGCCGATGACGAGTGTGAACACCAACGCGAGCGTCAAAGCGACGGCCAAACCGGCCGGCACCGGCACGGGCTCCGGGTTGTGGGCGGGCTCGATGTACATTGCCACCACGACCCGGATGTAGTAGTAGAGCGAGATGGCGGTGTTGATCACCGCGATCACCGCAAGCCACGTGAAGTGGGCCTGGACCGCCGCACCGAACAACCACCACTTCCCGATGAAACCCGCCGTGCAGGGAATCCCGGCCAGTGAGAGCAGAAAAACCACCATGGCTGCGGCCGCCAGCGGGTTCCTGGCGGACAGCCCCCTGAAATCCTCGATGCGATCCCCGATGACGTCCTTGTGCCTCAGGAGAACGACCAGCCCGAAGGCTCCCATGTTGGTGAAGGTGTAGATCAGCAGGTAGAGCACCACCGAGACCATGCCGTACCGCTCGGTGACCGGGTCCCCTGCGGCCGAGCCCACCGCGATCAGGCCCAGCAGCAGGTAGCCGACGTGGGCGATCGACGAGTACGCCAGCATGCGCTTGACGTTGTCTTGAAAGATCGCCACCACGTTGCCCATTGTCATCGAAGCAATCGACAGCACCACCAGAAGCGGTGTCCAGTCGTCGGCGAGACCGTAGAAACCGCGCAGGAAGACCCGCAGCAGCATGGCGAAGGCGCCGGCCTTGGCCGCGGTCGAGATGAACGCCGTCACCGGCGTCGGCGCACCCTCGTAAGCGTCGGGCGCCCACATGTGGAACGGCACCGCCGCGATCTTGAAGCCCATGCCGACCAGCGCCATCACGGCCCCGAGCTGGAGCAGGCCCGCGGGCCCGGTCGAGCCCGCGGCGATGGCGCGCGCGATGCCGTCGAGGTTGTAGGTTCCGGTGGCGCCGTAGACCAGGGAGAAGCCGTACAGCAAGATGCCTGAGGCCAGGGCGCCCAGAATGAAGTACTTGAGCGCGGCCTCGTTGCTTTTGCGGTTGCCCTTGCTGAACCCCACCAGGATGTAGCTCGACAGGGCCATGGTCTCGAGGCCGACGTAGATCGTGGCGAAGTCGTTGCCGGAGGCCAGGAACATCATGCCGACCACGGCGAACAGCAGCACGGCGTAGAACTCTCCGGCCTGCGCCCCCTCCGAGTCGAGATAGCGGACGGCCATCAGCACCGTCAGCGCCGCCCCGATGAGGAAGACGATCTTGAAGAAGACGGAGAAGCCGTCGGCCAGGAAGGCCGGCTCACCGGCGGCGTTGGGGAACCCGCCGATCTCGGTGCCGGGCTCGATCTTCGGACCGCCGAACGGTACGCCGGGCAGGTAAGAGACGACCAGGACCCCCGCCAAGAGCAATCCGACGAGCGCCACCCCCGGGGCCGCCCGCCGCGTCCGGTCCCCTGCGACCACCGCGAGCCCCAGCACCGCGAGCCCCACCAGCGTCAGCAGAAGCTCGGGCTTCAGCCACGTGAGGTTCTCGAGGAAGACCGAGGGGTCGAAACCTGGCATCACGGCATCTCGTTCTCGGCTTCAGGGGCGGGGTCCAGCGACTCGATCGCCGCGACGACGCGCGCGGGGTCGTGCGCTGCCGGGCGCAGATCGACGACGTGATCCGGGTAGACGTGCGTCTTGTTGACCTGCTCGACCAGCCGCGTGACCGGCTCGTCCAGGATCGCGAAGAACGGCTTCGGATACAGACCGATCCAGAACGAGAACACGATCAGCGGCAGCAGCGTCATGACCTCACGGAAGTTCAGGTCGAGGAGCTTCTCGTTCTCGGGATTGTCGATCTTGCCGAAGATCGTGCGCTGATAGAGCCACAGCATGTAGGCGGCCCCCAGCACGATGCCCGTGACCGCCAGTACCGCCCACCACTTGTTGACCAGGAACGCACCCATCAGGATGGTGAACTCGCCGACGAAACCGTTGCCGGGGATACCGGGCATCCCGATGGAGGACAGCATCGCCACCATGAAGAAGACCGCGAAGATCGGCATGACCTTCCACAGCCCGCCATAGTCGGCGATCAGCCGGGTGTGCCGCCGCTCGTAGACCAAACCGACGATGAGGAACAACGCGCCGGTGGACAAGCCGTGGTTGACCATCTGGAGCACGCCGCCGGTGAGACCCTGGTAGTTCAGCGCGAAGACGCCGAGCATGACGAAGCCGAGGTGGCTGACCGACGAGAATGCGACCAGACGCTTCCAGTCCTTTTGCACCAGCGCGACCATGGCGCCGTAGATGATCCCGATGATCGAGAGACCGACGGCAAACGGCAGGAAGTACTTCGTCGCGTCGGGCATCATCGGCAGGCTGAAGCGCAGGAAGCCGTAGGTTCCCATCTTCAGGAGAACGCCCGCCAGGATCACCGAGCCCGCCGTGGGCGCCTCGGTGTGCGCGTCGGGAAGCCAGGTGTGGAACGGGAACATCGGGACCTTGATGGCAAAGCCCACGAAAAACGCCAGCCAGATCCAGTACTGCAGGTCGAACCACTCGGCCCACGCCCCCATGGCCTGCAGGAGCCGGATGTCGAAGGTGTAAACCCCCGTCATCTTGCCGTGGTAGAAGTACATCGCCAGGATGCCCAGCAGCAGCAGGACCGATCCGAGCAGCGTGTACAGGAAGAACTTGATCGCGGCGTAGAGCTTGCGGCCACTGCCCCAGATCCCGATGAGGAAGTACATCGGAACCAGCATGACCTCCCAGAAGACGTAGAACAGGAAGAAGTCGAGGCTCACGAAGACGCCGATCATCCCGGTCTGGAGCAGCAGCAGGAAGAAGTAGTACTCCTTGACACGGGTCGTGATCGCGGTCCACGACGACAGGATGGCGATCAGACCGAGCATCGTGGTCAGCAGGATCAGCAGCATCGTGATCCCATCGACGCCGACGATGTACTTGACGCCGATGGCATCGATCCAGTTGGCCTCCATGCCGAATCGGAAGCCGAACTCGTCGACCGGCGCGTTGGCCCAGCCGAACCACAGCGGGAGGCTCACGAGGAAACCGAGCCCCGCCACCACCGTGGCGAATCTGGCGATCAGCTCCTTGCGTTCCTTGGGGAACGCCAGCAGCACGAGCCCTCCCGCCAGGGGCAGGAAGGTGATCACGTTGAGCAACTGGTCTCCGAATGGGTTCATCGTGTCCGTCCCCCGTACATTACGAGCGAGCCATCGTGTAGATAGCGATCAGCAGGAAAAGTCCGAATACCATCACGGCGGCGTAATTCTGCACCATGCCGGTCTGCAGGCGGCGGAAAACCCTCGAGGCCATGCCGACGGTCAGACCGCTGAGATTGACCAGGCCGTCCACGATGCGGCGATCGCCGACATCCGAAGCGACGCTGGCCCCGAGAGTCCCGTCGCGAACGCCGTGGACCGCGCCGTCGACGATACCCTCGTCGAACTTCTTGAAGGTCCGTGACAGGAAGTAAAACGGCCGCAGCACCACCAGCTCGTACAGCTCGTCCACCCAGTACAGGTTCCGGACCAGCCGGTAGACCGGGCCCAGCGACTTCGCGATCCCTTCCGCGGAGCCCGGACGCTTCAGGTAGATCCGGCGGGCCACCAGGATCCCGACCACCGCGGTGGCCACGGCCAAGGCGATCAACGCCCATTCCAGGCCCACGCTCGGGTGATGGACCGCCTCCCCTGCCGCGGCCTCGCCGTGACCGCCCGGCGACACCACCGGCGCCAGCCAGTGGTGGAGGAAGTTGATATCCGCGCCGAAGCTCATCACGATCGGGATCCCGATCCAGCCGCCGATCACCGACAGCACCCCGAGGATCATCAGCGGAACCGTCATCAATCTCGGAGACTCGTGGACGTGCTTGGCCTGCTCGTCCGTCCCCCGGAACTTCCCGTGAAAGACCAGGTAGTACAGGCGGAACATGTAGAACGCCGTGATCCCCGCGCCGACCAGCAGCATCCCCCACACCACGCGGTTCGAGCCCCACGCCCCGGCCAGGATCTCGTCTTTCGAGAAGAATCCCGCGAACCCGGGAATCCCCGCGATCGCCAGCGTCGCCAGCAGGAACGGCCAGTGCGTCCGCGGCATCTTCGACCGCAGGCCTCCCATGCTCCGGATGTCCTGGTCGTCGCTCATCCCGTGGATCACGCTGCCCGCGCCCAGAAACAGCAGCGCCTTGAAGAACGCGTGGGTCATCAGGTGGAACATCGCCGCGACGTAAGCTCCCACGCCCGCGGCCGCGAACATGTAGCCCAGTTGGCTCACCGTCGAGTACGCCAGAACCTTCTTGATGTCCGTCGCCGCCATCCCCATCGTCGCCGCGAACAGCGCCGTCAGCGCTCCCACCCCCGCCACCACCGCCATCGCCTCGGGGGCCGCCGTGTACAGCGCCGACATCCGGCACACCATGTAGACCCCGGCCGTCACCATCGTCGCCGCGTGGATCAGCGCCGACACCGGCGTCGGGCCCGCCATGGCGTCCGGCAACCAGACGTACAGCGGAATCTGCGCCGATTTCCCGCACGCCCCGATGAACAGCAGGATGCCCACCCCCACCAGCATCGCGTGCAGACCGGCGCCCGAGTGTGCCACCGCCTCCGAGACCCCGCGGAACTCCATCGTCCCGAAGGTCGTCGTCAGGTACAGCACACCGATCAGGAACGCCGCGTCCCCGATGCGGTTCACGATGAACGCCTTGCGGCCCGCGTCGGCGCAGGTCACGCCCGTCCGCAGGTCGAACGGGCGGTCGTAGAAGAAACCGATCAGGAGGTAGGAGCACAGCCCCACCCCCTCCCAGCCCACGAACATCACCAGGAAGTTGCTGCCCAGCACCAGCGTCAGCATCATCGCCATGAACAGGTTCATGTAGACGAAGAAGCGCGCGTGGTCGGGCTCGTGGGCCATGTAGCCGACCGAGTAGATGTGGATCAGCAGGCCCACCCCGGTGACCACCAGGATCATGATCGCCGACAGCGGGTCCAGGGAGAAGCCCCACCGGATGTCCAGGTTGTGGCCGTCGGCCAGGGGGCCCAGGGGGATCCAGGTGCCTACCACCGAATCGGCGTGGCGCTCGGCTTCAGGGAGACCGGCTAGCTGGCCTACCGCCACGATCGACAGGACGAACGCCACCACGATGGTGCCCACGGCGATGGCGCCTACGGCTCCTCGAGGGATCTTTCGGCCGAACAGGCCGTTGATGGCCACACCCACGAGCGGCAGCAACGGGATCAGCCAGAGTTTATCCAGCATGGCTGCTCCCGCTCCCGTTTGGCGATCGCGATCCCGCGAGGCAAGAAAAACTGGGGACAGTACACCCATTTCCGGGTTTTCCGGGTTTGTGGAGGCACCAGTAGCCGTTCGCGCTGCGACGCGACGACCAGCCACCGACCCACGAATCCGGAAAACCCGGAAATGGGTGTACTGTCCCCAGTTTTTCCAGTTTTTCTGGGAGGGGGGGTGTCTGCCTCGCCGGATCGCTCGAGGTTGTGGCTGGGGGCATGAGATTAACTACCATTTCATCAAGTTGATTTCGCCGACGTTGATGTGGCTTCGGTTGCGGTAGACGGTGATCAGGATTGCCAGGCCTACGGCTACCTCGCCTGCCGCTACACAGATCACGAACAGGGCCATGACCTGGCCGGCGACGTCGGGTCGGGCCCAGGCGAAGGCTATGAAGTTCAGGTTGGCGGCGTTGAAGATCAGCTCCAGGCTCATGAGGATCAGGATGGCGTTGCGGCGTGTCAGGACGCCCAGGACGCCGATCCCGAACAGGGCCAGGCTGAACATCACGACGTGGGTCGGGGTCAGCACGACTCAGTACCTCGCTCGAGCCAGCATCACGGCGCCGACCAGTGCGACCAGGAGCAGGATCGAGATGACCTCGAAGGGGAGCAGGTAGTGACGGAACAGGCTCATGGCGACGGTCTCGAGGTTGCCGCCCTCGGCGGTGAGGACCGAGAGGTCGGCGGTGGTCTCCGGGGAGGTTCCCAGGGCGTAGAACCCTACCGGGACGATCACCAGAATCGTCAGGACGGCGGCCATGGCGATGTGGCCCTTGCCGACCCGGCGGAGCCCTTCCTCGCGGGTCACGTCCACGAGAAGGATAACGAACAGGAACAGGACCATGATCCCGCCGGCGTAGACCAGGACCTGGACGGCCGCGATGAACTCGGCGTGGAGAACGACGTAGACCGCGGCCACCGAGAAGAAGGTCACGATCAGATAGAGGGCGCTGTGGACCGGGTTCCTGCGCGTGACCACCATCGCGGCCGCGCAGACGCCCACCAGCGCCAGTAACACGAAAACTGCCAGCTGAGCGTTCATCGATCGCTCTCGCCTATTTCTCGTACTCGTTCGGCTCGTGCCCTTCGTAGAGCACGGGCATGTCCGTCATGAAGTCGTAGCGCTTGTACTTGGCCATCTCGAAATCGTGGGACATGTAGATCGCCGTGATGGGCTTGGTGGGACACGGGTCGACACACAAACCGCACAGGCAGCACTTCTCGTAGTCGATCAGGAACAGCTTGGCTTCCTTGCCCTTCCCGACCTTCCTGGGCTGAGCTTCGACCGTGATGCAGCGGTCCGGGCAGGCCAGGGCGCACTGGTTGCAGCCGACGCAGAGTTGCCCTTCCACCGACGGATGGTCCCTCAGCCGGGGCACGCCGCGGAATCTCGGGCGAAGCTCCGGGCGCTCGCGCGGGTATTCCTGGGTCACGTGAGGCCGGAACTGGTGTTTCAACGTGACCCACAATCCCATGGCCAGCTCCACCAAAAGGAGCTTTCTCCACAACGGGAGTGGGGGTCGTTTCATATGCGTCATGCTTGCTTGACCACTCGGGTTCTCAACCCTTCAACAAGATCACGACCGCGGTGACCATCACGTGGATCAGCGCCATCGGGATGAACCACTTCCAGCTCAGCCGCATCAGCTGATCGTAGCGATACCGCGGGAAGGTTGCCCGGATCCACAGGTAGACGAACAGGACCAGGAAGACCTTGATGAAAAACCACATGAAGCCCGTCAGCGCGGGCCCGAGGAGAAACGTCGACAGAGGCTCGCGCGGCAACAAGCCGAAGGTGATCGGCAGCCATCCTCCCAGAAACAGGATGGTGACCACGCAGGCCGCCAGGATCATGTTCATGTACTCGGCCAGGAAGAAGAATGCGAACTTCATCCCGGAGTACTCGGTGTGGAAGCCCGCCACGAGCTCGGTCTCGGCCTCGGGCAGGTCGAACGGCGCGCGGTTGGTCTCGGCCACCGCCGCCACGAAGAACAGGAACAGCCCCACGAATTGCGGGTAGGGCCACCAGAAGGCGAACCACACCCCCTGCTCGCCCTGCTGGCGGACGATCTCCACCATCGACGCCGAGCCGGCCAGCATCAGCACCGAGATCACCGAGAGGCCCAGGGGCACCTCGTAGGAGATCATCTGGGCGGCCGAGCGCAACGCGCCGAGCAGCGGGTACTTGGAGTTGGACGCCCACCCCGCCATCACGATGCCGTAGACCCCGAGGCTCCCGATGGCGAGCAGGTAGAGCAAGCCGACGTTGACGTCGGTGACCCACGGCGTGATCTCGACCCCGAAGACCGAGAACGAATCGCCCGAGAACGGGATCACGGCAAAGGCGATCAGCGCCGGGATCAAGAGAATGATCGGAGCGACGAAGAACACCAGGCGGTCGACCCGCGACGGCATGATGTCTTCCTTGAGCAGGAGCTTCAGGATGTCGGCAATCGGCTGGAGCAGCCCGTGGGGCCCAACCCGCCGCGGGCCGAGGCGGACCTGCATGTAGGCGATGATCTTCCTCTCGAGCAGGACGAGATAGGCAACGCCCAGCATCAGGACGCTCACCATCACGACGATCTGGACGAAGGGCACGAGGACGTTCGACACGAGTGCGTCTCTCATCGGTCGATGCAACCCAGGACGATGTCCAGCGTCCCGATCAGCGCAATGATGTCGGCCACCAGGTGACCCTGGGCCATCTCGGGCAGAGCCTGGAGGTTGACGAAGCACGGCGAGCGGAACCGGCAGCGGTAAGCCGATTCGGTCCCGTCGCTGATCAGGTAGACGCCCAGCTCTCCGCGCGGACCCTCGTTGACGTGGTAGACCTCGCCCTTGGGTGGCTTGATCCGCTTGGGAACCTTCGTCTGGATCGGGCCGTCGGGCATCTGGTCGAGAGCCTGGAGAACGATCCGGCGGCTCTGGCGCATCTCTTCCATGCGGCACAGATAGCGATCGTAGGTGTCGCCGGTGCTCCCGAGGGGAACGTCGAACTCGAGCTCGGGATAGACCGAGTACGGGATAGCCTTGCGGATGTCGTAGTCGACCCCGGAGCCTCTCAGGCACGGTCCGGTGACGCCGTAGTCGAGCGCGACGTCGCCGGCGATCACCCCGACCCCCTGGGTCCGCTCGCGCCAGATCCGGTTGGTGGTCAAGAGCTGGTGGTAGTCGTCGAGCCGCTCCGGGAGGATGTCGCAGAACCGGCGCGTCTCGTCGGCGAAGCCCTCCGGGAAATCCTGGTACATCCCGCCGGGACGCACCGCGCTCAGCGTCAGGCGCGCCCCGCAGTACGCCTCGAAGAGGTCGAGGATCATCTCGCGCTCGCGGAAGGTGTAGAGGAAGACGGTCATGGCGCCGATGTCGAGGGCATGGGTCGCGAGCCACAGCAAGTGACTGGCGATTCGCTGTAGCTCGGCGAGCACGACTCGCATGTACTGCGCCCTGGGCGGCGCCTCGACTCCCAGGAGCTTCTCGACTGCCTCGATGTAGACGAGGTTCTCGGAAAAGGCCGCCACGTAGTCCATGCGATCGGTGTACACCATCGTCTGGAGGTAGGTGCGGTCCTCGCCGAGCTTCTCGCAGCCGCGGTGGAGATAGCCGATGACCGGATCGGTGTGGACGATCCGCTCGCCGTCCAGCTTGAGCTTGAGACGGAGAACCCCGTGGGTGCTCGGGTGCTGGGGACCGAGGTTGATCTCCATCTCGCTGGGGCCGAACATCCTCCGGGTCTCCTCGTCAGCTCTCGGAGCGGCCGCGCTCGTCCTCGGGGCGGCGCCAGTATCCGTGATCTTTTGCGCGACCCTCGAGCGGGAAGTCCTTGCGCAGCGGGTGGGCGTCGAACTCGTCGGGCATCAGGATCCGTCGCAGGTCCGGATGGCCGGCGAATCGGATCCCGAACATGTCGAAGGCCTCGCGCTCGTGCCAGTTGGCCGTCCTCCAGACGGTGGAGACCGTCGGGATTTCTTCGTTTTCACCCACGGCGGCCTTGAGGGTCATCCGCTCGCCGGAGGCGAGACTGAACAGGTGGTAGACCACGTCGAAGCGGGGCTCGGGGCGGTCCAGGGCGATCATGTCGACGCCGCTCAGATCCGACAGGAGCTCCATCCGGCAGTCCGGGTCTTCCTTCAGGAACCGGCAGACGTCCTCGATGCGCTCCGGCTTCACGCGGACGATCGGAACCTCGCCCTCTTCGACCTCCTGAAGGTCGTCACCCCGGACCTCACGGAGCCGGACGAGGCTCCGCGGCGGTACCGGCTCCGGCACCTGGACGTCGTCGTGGTTGGTGTCGTTGTCGCTCACTGGGCTCAGGCCGTTCGCTTCGCGATCGTCATGCGGTCAATCTTGTCCTGAAGAACGAGGAGCCCGTAGAGCAGCGCCTCGGGGCGCGGAGGGCAACCGGGTACGTAGACGTCCACCGGGACGACCCGGTCGACGCCCTGGACGTGGCTGTACGTGGGAAACGGACCGCCCGCCGTGGAGCAGATCCCCATCGAGATCACCCACTTGGGCTCCGGCATCTGTTCGTAGAGTCTGCGAATGATCGGCGCCATCTTCTCGGTCACCGAGCCGGAGACGATCAGCAGGTCCGCCTGGCGCGGCGTGGCGCGAAAGATGCCCGCTCCGAATCGGTCCATGTCAAACCGCGACGCTCCTGCCGCCATCATCTCGATGGCACAGCACGCCAGTCCGAAGGTCATCGGCCACAGAGCCGATCGGCGGGCCCAGTTGAAGACCTTGTCGGCACTGGTCACCAGGATGTTGGGATGGAAGCGGTCCTCGATCAGACCCATTGAAGCGCTCCCTTCTTCCAACAGTAGACGTAGGCCGCGACGAGAATCAACAGGAAGATGCCCATCTCGACCAGCCCGAACAGACCCAACACCTTGTAGCGCACTGCCCAGGGAAAAAGGAAGACCGTTTCGACGTCGAAGATCACGAACAGGACCGCAATGATGTAGTAGTGAACCGACTGCCGACCGCGCGCGTCGGTCTCGGGCTCGATGCCGCACTCATACGGCGATAGCTTCACGGGGTCGGGGCGATGGGGACGGATCAGCGCTGCCACCCCGATGAGCACCAGCGGGAGGACAATCGCCACGAACAGGAACACGAGTATCGGTACGTATTCGTCCATCCAGGGGGTCGCTCCGGATCGACAGTCTAGCTCAGCGTCCCGGAGCTATCAAGGGACCTAACGACCAAAAAGGCCTTTGTTTTCAAGGAATCAGGAGACTACAGGGAGGTCAGGCGCTCGAGGGCTTTCGACACCCGCGCGGGATAGGCCTGCGGCACGTCGCCGGTCTGCCTCCACTGCTCCGCTACACGGGTCGGACCGGCGTTGTAGGCGGACAACGCGATGTCGTGATCGTCGAATCGATCGACGAGATACCTCAGGTAACAACTGCCCAGCAGGATGTTGAGCTCGGGATCGAACAGCTGCTCGTCGGCGCTGAGCTCGATGCCGAGCGAGCCGGCAACCTCTCTCGCGGTGGTCGGCCGGATTTGCATGAGGCCCATCGCGCCCTTCGACGAAACCGCTCCGGGATCGAAGCGGCTCTCGACGTGAATGACGGCGAGGAGCATCACGGGGTCGAGGTCGAACCGTTGCGCGTTGTCGCGCACGAATTGGAGGATGCGTTCGAGCTGCTCGGTCTCGACCTGCGGTCGCATCGGCGCCAGCGTTGCGAGACTCAGCGGCGCTTCGACTGCGATCTCTTGGACTACCGGATGCGCGATGGCGACCTCGGTGCGTCGCGCCTCGGGAGACGGAGCGCACACCACCGCGCCGAGCAATGTGAGAGCCGCGGTGGTTCGAGTCTTGAAGTGCATCGCTGATGTCCTCGTGGAAACGGTAGGGACCGTTCTCGCGAGAGTCAACGGCCGGAAATGCCGTTTAATCCGAACATCTTTACTACCTGGAAAGTAACCCCTCATCCGGAAAACGCTGTGTCTTGTCAGAAGCCTAGCATATCCCTCCCTCGATGTCTGCAAACCTCGGTGGCGGCCTCGTTGACCGGCTCGGGAAAAAAACTGGGGACAGTACACTCATTTCGGGGGACCGCCGCTCCTGGAACCTCCACCGCATTCGAAATGAGTGTACTGTCCCCAGTTTTTTTCGTCGGTTTCAAAAGCCGCTGGGAGCGGGTGTGCTCGTCTCGTCGACTGCGGGCGGGGTTGTGCGAGGGGTTATGTGGACTTGTACTTCCTTGTCGTTGCGTTGGACCACTACGGTGCGGTCCGGGCCTTCGAACGTGTGGGGGCCTTCGGCTTCCGGGTCTTGAATGGGGATCGGGAATCTTGCCTGTGCTCCCCTCAAGTAGGCGTACTCGAAGTCGGCGGCTTCCTCTGCGGTGGACCATCTCGTGATCCACTGGGTGACGCCGTCGCCGCCGGCCGGGGGTTCCCAGCGGAGGAGGGCGTCGCCGGCCCAGCCGTCGCCGGCGATCAGTGCGAGGTTGTCCTTGCCGGTCCAGGTCGAGATCAGGACCACGATGCCCTGCTCGCCCAGGGTGTCGCGGTCGGCGAGCTCGAGGCCCGCGGTCGGGGGGGCGGGCTCCGGGATCGGCTCGGGGCGAATCGGGGGGCGGTCGAGATGGGAAATGTCGCGTGTGGTCCGGCGCGAGAGGACGGCCGTCCGGAGCCCCTCCATCCCGCCCTGCCGGAGGCTCTCCACGGCCTGCTGGAAACCGTCGCCGTAGACCCAGTCGAGCAGGACGCCGTCCGGTCCCGTGATGTGATCGATGAGCGGGGGCAGCAGGGCCCCGTCCAGCACCTCACCCGGGTCGAGCGCGTGGGTCAGGATGTCCGGCCCCACGCCGACGGTCTGGAAAAGGTACCGGATCGCGACGAGGTTGGCGCGGCCCTCGGCCCAGGCGGAGGCCGCCAGCAGGGCGTCGGTGGTCTCCGGCGTCGCGCCCCCGGGCTGGACATCCAGGAGGAGATGAACCAGGGCGTGGACGACCAGCGGTTCGTCGGGGCGGATGCCGGTCAGCAGGAGGACCGAGGAGGGATCCTCCTCTGCGCCCTCCTCCCTCGGGGCAAAATCCAGGAGGGTGAGACGATCGGGGTCGACCAGTAGCCTGAGATTCGTCGGATCGACGGCCACACCTTCGATGTCGGCGGCCAGGAGGCGATAGAGCCGCGCGGGACTGTCGCCCGTCCCGAGCCCCACATCCTGCCACGCACGGGTGCGCGCCTCGAGCCGCTCGCGGGGGAGCATCTGGAGCAACCGGATATCGGCGGCGACCCGGCGCAGGTCGGCCGGCGCGCGAACCGCCACGGGGGCCGACGCATAATGTGTCTCGAGCAGGTCCTCGATGCGTCGGCCGACCCTCTTGACCTCCTGGGCCAGCGCGGGGTCTTCCCCGGTGCCGGGGACCGCTTCCGGTGTCTCTCCGGTTTGCGGCTCGGCCGCCCCCGCCTGGAGGAGCAGCGTGAGCCAGAGAATCGCGATCATGGCCGGAGGGGCGGCTCGGAGAGGATCTGGACCCGCTCGCCGACCTTCAGGCCTTGCGCGGCCGACCCTCCCGCCGCGATCTCCAGGACGTAGCTGGCCATCCGCATCGGCGTGATGCTCGGGCACTCTCCCTGCTCCGGGCATGGGGGCCGGTCAGGGGCAATTTCCACCACCCGGAAATCGGGATCGAGCCAGATGATGTCGAGGGGGACCCGGCAGTTCTTCATCCATATGGAATGCCGGTCGGGTCGGTCGAAGACGAACAGCATCCCGTCGGTGGGGCCAATATCCTCACGGAACATGTATCCCAACCGTCGAGAGGCGGGGTCGTCGACGATCTCGAGGCTGAATTCGGTGCCGGACGGGAAGACGGCCACGGCCCACTTCGCGTCGCTGGTCCCCGCTGGGGCGGCCGCGAACGACGTCAGGATCGCGACCACCGTCAGCGCCGTGGGCACCGACCTCACGGCGCGTCTCCGCGCTTGATGAACCGTCCGTTCTCGATAACGATGTCGCTGGCGCCGCCCGTGCCGCCGTCGGTGCCGTCCGCTCCCAGGGATGCAAGAACGTACTTTCTGCCCCCGGACTTCACGTAATAGATAAAGGGACGTCCCCAAGGATCGATCGGCTCGGCCTTGATGTACTTGGGAACGAGCGCGGCTAAACCGTCAGGCGGCTTGCGGTTGCGGTTGCGGTAGCGCTCGATGGCGCGCGCCGTGACGATCATCTCGTCTCGAGCCTGCCAGGTGGGGTAGTTCTCTGAGGCTCCGACGAGGCCGCGGTAGATCTTGATGTCTTCCTCAGCCCGGTCGGCGGCTTTTGTCTCGGAGTACTTCTCGACGATCTCGCCGAACAGGTCGACCGCTTCTTCGAGGTTACCGTCTTTGACGGCTTGAGATGCTTTGCGATGAAGGCGCTCAGCTTTGCGCTCGCGACTAC
>Ga0316191_10000404_pt1 | contig 27884 bp, 39 predicted proteins | sample Eddworburr2cm_MG_FD_204928 | JGI IMG/M metagenome (GOLD analysis project Ga0316191, IMG submission 204928) | Coastal sediment microbial communities from Maine, United States - Eddy worm burrow 2 cm | ecosystem: Environmental > Aquatic > Marine > Coastal > Sediment | place: USA: Maine... | reverse complement strand
TCAACGTCCGATTATAGAACATCGATCTCCGGTCCTGTGGGGTCGTTACCACCTGGACGACTCCTTTTTTGCGAGGGCGATGCCGGGAGGTTATAGTGCCTGATCGGGCATCGGGAGGGACGTTGAGAGTCATTGCTATCGCAATCGCGGTGCTCGTCCTCACGGGATTCGCATCCTGGGCGCAGGACGACACGGGTCTTGCCGCCGACGACGATGCGCTCGTCGCACGAGAACGAATCCGTTCCGAGGTCGAGGGCATCATCGCGGAGCTCAACTCGCCCACCGATATCGACGCGGCGGAGTTGTTCCGGAGCACAACCACCCGCCTCCATGCCCTGGGCCCCCCGGTCGTGCCCTACCTGATCGCGGAGGTCGAGCAGCCCACCGCATTCACCTACAACGTCGCCGCCTACGTCCTCGGTTTGATCGGAACACCGGAGGCCCGCGCGACGCTCGAGAAAGAGGTAGAACGGGCGAACCGTCGTGAGGGTGGCCGGTTTGCCGCTGCGCAGAAGGCCTGGGCGCTCCTCGGGTTGGCCATGGCCGGAGGAACGCGATCGCTCGAGCTCATGGCCGAAGGAATGTGGACCGGGCCGCGCGAGATGCTTTCGCGCACCACCTTGGTCGAGCTTGCCGGGATGGTAACGGCCCCCGAAAGCGTCCCCGTCCTGGTCGGGTGGCTCGAGAGCTTCAACACCGACGAGACGGTGCAGCCGAGATTGATCTACACCATCCGGGCCCTCGGTCGTATCGCCGATCCGTCCACACGGGACGCGATACTCCCCTTCCTCGAGCACGAACGTTGGCACCTTCGACAGGAAGCGGCCCTGGCCCTCGCCAAGCTGGGTGACGTCGCGGTGGCGGATCCGCTGCTCGCCTTGCTCGACGACGAGAACGTGGACGTCCGGCAGGCGGCGGCCGAAGCCCTCGACCTGCTCAAGCCCCCGGGGAAGACCCGCCAGATCCTGATCCGGCTGGAGACGGAAGAGGACGTCGCGGTCCGGGTCACGCTGTACGCGGTTCTGGCCGCCACCGCAGATGCAACCGTGCTGGAAGCATTCCGAAGCCACTGGGGCCGGGAGAACTACCTCGACCGGTCCCGTTTGATCCGAGCCGTCGCCGCACTCGGGGACCCCAAGGCCCTGAACCTCCTACGGGAGGCGCTTCGCGACCCGGTCCCCAACGTCTCGGGATCGGCGGCGACAGGCCTGGCCTCGCTCGACTCGCCCGCGGCCCGGGACACGCTGCTGGCCCAGATCCGCAATCCCTCCTGGCAGGCGTCCTTGCCCTCTATCGAGGCGCTGACGGCGTTGGGCGAGAAAAGGGCCGCGCCTCGGATCGCCGACCGCCTCGTCCGGGGCGTGCTGGCCGAGCCCGTGACCGACCCGAGGTACCGCGACCGGATCCGAATGCTGGGCGACGCCCTGGTGACCCTCCGCTATACCGAGCCGATCGACGATCTCCGAAAGGCGAGCCGGAGCCAGCCTGACGGGGAGATCGCGAGTTACCTCCAGGAGCTCGCGACCCGACTGAGCGCCCTCGAGCAGCGAGGCGACGATGTCGAGAAATGGATCGAGCTCCTCGGCTCGCAAGACGAATCTCTGCGCCTGCTCGCCATCGACCGGCTGTCGGAGCTCGGCGGCAAATCAGCAGTGCGCGCCCTGAAGCAGTTCTTCGAGGGCGCCGAAAAGGTCGAGCAGCTCGAGACGCTCAAGGCGTTGGGACGCATCGGCTCGAGCGCTGCGATGCCCCTGCTCGAGAAGCTACTCATGGAAGAGGCGTATGACTCCCACGATGCGCGCCAGCTGCGCGGGACGGCGGCGTGGGCGGCTCGGCTGATCGGCGGGAAGGAGTCGATCGACCTGCTTCGGCGCTCGGTGAAACGACGAGAGGGGCGCGACATGAATGTCCTCGTCTACCTCGCCATTCTCGACGGGATCAATGCCCTACCCGAGGTGACCGCGTACCGCTTCACCCGGCTTCGCGATCTCGAGTGGCCGCGTGGTGAAGAGCAAGAGCGCTGTGATTGGATTCGGCGGGAGCTGTCCGCCGGGCGTCCGCTGTCGTCCCTGGATCTACCACCGGAAGAGATCGAACTGGGTCGTTGGTGGTAACCGACGAGCACTAGGGCCGGAAGCTACCCTCAAGCGCTTGCGGCGTGCGCCTTCACCTGGGCGTTTCGCTCTTCGCTCCGGAATTCCCCGCGGGTGTAGGCGCGATTGAAGGCCTCTACCACTTTGTCGTCCAGGGCAACGGCCTTGAGCTCGTTGATCCGAGCGAGTGCCGACTCGAAGCTCATGGCCTTCTGGTACGGCCGGTGGGTAGTCATGGCGTCGAACGTGTCGGCGACGGCGATGATCCGCGCCATGACGGGAATCTCGTCGCCGATGAGCCCGTCCGGGTAGCCGTTTCCGCTCATCCGCTCGTGGTGGCTGCGCAGTCCCGGGATCACCGAACCCATCTGCCTTATCGGGGACATGATATTGGCGCCGAGCACGGGATGGGTCTTGATGATGTTGAACTCTTCGGGCGTCAGCGCCCCCGGCTTCTTCAAGACCGAGTCGTCGATCCCGATCTTGCCGATGTCGTGGAGGAGCGAGGCCACGTGGATGTCCCGTTGCTCTTTCTCGGACAGTCCCAGATAGCCGGCAATGATCAACGAGTACTTGTTGACCCGTTCGGAGTGACCGCGGGTGTACGGGTCCTTGGCATCGATGGCCTGGGCGAGCGCCCGAATCGTCCCGAGGAACAGCTCGTTGTTCTCATCGGCGGCGCGCTTGAGCTTCCGGATGTCGTCTTCGATCTTGTCGGCCATCCGGTTGAAGACGTCGGCCAGCTCTCCGATCTCGTTTCGAGAACGCACCTTGACCCGGGTGGCAAATTCGCCGGACGCGAACGCCCTCGAGGCCGCCGCCAGACGATTGATCGGTGTCGAGAGGGTGCCGGTGAAGAAGACCGCCGCCAGGATCGCCGTCCCCAGGGCCGCCAATGCCCACGACAACGTGCTCTGAACCATTTCGCGTACCGGCGCGTAGACCTGTCGCTCGCGTGCAAGCACGAAGACGCCCCACCCCTCGCCGGTGCGCTCGTAGGAGCCGAGGTAGGGTACGTCGCGCCCCTGCTCGCTCCAGATGAACGGAACCGTCTCGGTGGCACGACCTTCGGCTGACAGGAATCGCCTCACGATGCCGGAGCCGCGGAGGTTCTGACCGGGGCGAACGCCCGCGCTGTTCGTTGCGATCGCCCTACCGGACGGGTCGCTCAGAAAGGTCGTGTGAGGGGCGCGGTACGTGTCGATGACCGAGTCCCACACCGACTGCAAGTCGACCAGGCCCGAGAGCACACCGCGGAAGCTACCGCGTGATGCAACCGGCGCCGACAGGATCAGTGCGGCTCGAGGCGGGTTGCCGGCAAGCAGGAACGGCTCGGAGATCGAGATGCTCTCGGTAAGCGCCCCGGGGTTATCGGCGAGGTACTCGGCGGTGTCACGAAGACCGGCCTCGAAGACAGGCTCGAGATCCTCGGGTATCGTCGCCGAGGCGTGGGAGTCCACCGAGCGGCCCTGGACGTCCAGGTAACGCAAGTAGAGCATGCGATCGTCGGCGACGTCGCCCAGGATCTTGCGGACCTCCGACTGGCGGATCGACCCCGACCGGCCGGCAGCCGGTCCGACCGCCTTGGCCAGACGCGTCAGCTGCGAGCTCAGCCCCTCGATGTGGATATCGACCTCCTGAGCGATCGAGGAGGCGAGGAGAAGCTGGTATTCCTGCTGCGAGGTCTTGAGGGCCTCGCGATTCGTGTCGATCAGCTTCCAGGCGACCGATGCGAGGGGACCGAGACCCACGATGACGAAGACCGCCAGCATTGACAGAACGATCCGGCCACGCCGCTTGAAGGGCGCACCGCCCGTGTCCGGACCCGCAGCGGTCCAATTCGCGCCTGGAAGCTCCACAGTGGAGCAGAATCTAGGTTCCGGGTGACGGGCAGGCAAATGGCCCGAGGGCCGCTCTGACGACCTCGGACACGATCAGGGAGCATTTCCGCTTGGCTTCGGGCACTCCGTCGAGGGCCGCCACGACGTCGTCATCGGTCAGGGCGAGCGCGTCGGCGATCGTTCGCCCCTCGAGCAGGGGGGTCGCCACGGAGGCGGCAGCGATCGCGACCACGCAGCCCCGGCACCGGAACCTGACCTCGGCAATCCGGTCGCCCTCGATAGCGAAAGTAAGACGAAGTTCGTCTCCGTGCACCCGGCTGGCCAGGCGAGCCTCGGCGTCGGGGGGGGGCGACGTCCCCTACCCCCCCTGGGATTCCGGAAATGGTCCATCAGGGTTTCGGAATACTCGAGATGCATCGTGATGATTATAGAGACGAGTCCGTTTGACGGTCGTCGATTCCGTGCACTAGACTGGGTCTTCCGCGGGCAAGAAGGCCCACCTGCACCCGTGTTATGCCGCGACAACACCGCTCTACATCGCCGATAAAGCTCTCCCAGAATGCTCTGTTGCTCGCGTTCATCGGGGTGCCCGCGTTCCTTTTCGGTCTGGGCGCGCGGATACGTCGGCGACTGTACGGTCTGCCCGGTGCGGTGCGGCAAGCCGAAGTCCCGGTCATCAGCGTCGGCAACCTGACCGTCGGCGGAACCGGCAAGACGACGATCGTGGCGTGGTTGGTGCGCCGGCTCCAGCAGCGCGGTCGCACCCCGGCGGTGGTCAGCCGTGGTTACCTCGGTCGCGTGGGGCGAGGCCCCCTCATGGTCTCTCGCGGGGACGGCCCGCTGGTCGAGGCGCGTGTCAGTGGTGACGAGCCCTACCTGCTGGCTCGCAGCCTCCCCGGGGCGATCGTCGTGGCGGGCTCCGATCGAGTCGAAGGGTGCCGCGCGGCGCGTGAGGCCGGGGCCGACGTGGTGATTCTCGACGACGGATTCCAGCATCTCCGACTCGCACGGGACCTCGATCTCGTTCTGCTCGACGCCCACAGCCCTTTCGGCAACTACCGCCTGCTCCCGGCCGGTACGTTGCGCGAGCCGGCCTCCGGCCTGCGCCGGGCGGACGTCGTGCTGATCACGAGGAGCCGCCTCGACGAGAGCTTTGAGGTCCTCGAGCGCGTCGTGCGACGCTACCACCGCGAGGTCCCCATCCTGCGGTCGGGTCACCGCTGCTCCGGCTTCTTTGACTATGACGGCCATGCGGTGGATCGCCCGACCCGGGTCGTGGCGTTCTGCGGCATCGGCAACCCCGACGCGTTCGTCACCGACCTGGAGAGCCAGGGGGTGGAGGTGGCGGCGTTCCGCCCCTTCCGGGACCACCACTCCTTCACCGCCGACGACTGGAGCGCTCTGGTGGAGATGGCGACGGCTCACGACGCTTGCCTGCTGACCACCGAGAAGGATCTGGTTCGCCTCACCCCCGATCTCCGCGGGGCCGCCGCGGCCGACGTGGTCGCCATGCGGATCGAGGCCGTGGTGCACGACGCGGATGTGTTGATCGAGCGGGTCGAACAGGTGCTGGCCCGCCACGCGGGATCCTCGTGAAGCCCCTTCGCTACCGCCTCGAGGCGGCGTTTATCGCGACCATCTCGTGGGTCGCCGGCTGGCTGCCCCGTCGCCGGTTGATCGCCCTGGGCTCGGTGCTGGCCCAGGTCTTCTACTTCGTCGCGTTCGCCTACCGCAGGACCACGCTCGAGAACCTCCGCAACAGCTACGGCGACGAGCTTCCCGACCGTGAGCTGAGAAGAATCGGTCTGGCGTCGTGGGCGCACCTCGGGCGAATCGGCTTCGATACGCTGACCTTCCCGACCCTGTCGGCCTCGTCGGTGGGATCGCTCGTGCACTACGAGGGCCTCGATCACATCCGCGGCGCCTACGTAAAAGGCAAGGGGGTCCTGCTTTTTTCGGGGCACTTCGGCCACTGGGAGCTGGTGGCCCTGATGCAGGGCTTTCTCGGAATGCCGCTGGCTTTGGTCACACGACGGATCGACAATCCCCTTCTCGAGGAGCGACTGGCACGGCTTCGAACCCTGTCCGGCAACGAGGTCATCCACCGCCAGGGGGCCGTCCGCCAGATGCTCAAGGCCCTGAAGCGGAACCTGGGCATCGCGATCGTGATCGATCAAGACGCCAGGCGGAGCGGCATCTTCGTGCCGTTCTTCGGGCGGAGCGCGTCAACCACACCGACCCTGGCGGCGGTGGCGTTGAAGACCGGCGCCCCCATCGTCCCCGTCTTCTCCTTACCGAAGCCCGACGGTTCCTACCAGGTGATCTACGAGCCGGAAGTGGCGGTCGCGAGCACCGGCGACCACGAGGCCGACGTTCACCGAGTCACCGCGGACTGCACCGCCATCATCGAACGATGGGTTCGGCGTTATCCGGAGATCTGGCTCTGGATGCACCGCCGCTGGAAGACGGCACCTCCGCCGTCGCTCCCCACGGAAGTTTGACATGCGACGCGCAATCTTCATGGACCGGGACGGCACCGTGTGCGAGGAAGTCGGATATGTCAACCACGTTGAACGGCTCCGACTGATCGAAGGGAGCGCCGAGGCGATCCGGAAGGCCAACCTGTCCGGCTTCCAGACCGTGCTGGTGACCAACCAGGCCGGGGTGGCGCGAGGCTACATGTCCGAGGACCTCGTCGGCGAGACTCACGACCGCCTTCGGGACCTTCTCGCCGAGCACGATGCGCGCCTGGACGGCATCTACTACTGCCCTCACCACCCCGATGTCGGACCCTCTCGGTACCGCAAGGCATGTGAGTGCCGGAAACCGGAGCCGGGCATGCTCCTTCGCGCGCGGGACGAGATGGGCATCGACCTCGATGCATCGTACGTGATCGGCGACTCGATCAAGGATGTCCAGACAGCGAAGCGGGCCGGGGCGACCGGCATCCTGGTGCTCACCGGTTACGGCAGGGGTCAGCTGGAGTACCAGTCCGCCGCATGGTCGATTCGACCGGATCACGTCGCCGAGAACCTGGCCGAGGCGGTCGGCTGGATCCTCGAGCGCGGAGACGACCTCCCCGAAGACCGGGAGAGCGTTGCGAGGCGATCGTCGTGAGCGAACCCTCGGTTCAGCGCCTCGAGGAGATCATCAAGAGCTTCCGAGGCCGGAGCACGGTCGTCCTGGGCGACCTTTTGGCCGACGAGTTCGTCTACGGCGAGATCGCCCGTGTCTCCCGAGAGGCACCGGCCCTGATCCTCGAGCACCGGCAGACCACGATCGTGCCGGGGGGTGGAGCCAACGCCGTGATGAATCTCCGGAGTCTCGGCGCCGCACCGCTGCCGGTGGGGGTCATCGGGAAAGACGCAAACGGCCGACAGGTCCTCTTGCGGTTTCGGGAAGCGGGCATCTCGACGTCGGGGATCGTCTCGGATTCCGACTGGGCGACGCCCACCAAGAGCCGCATCGTTGCCGGGGGAGCCCACACGCGCCGACAGCAGATCGTCCGCGTCGATCGCGGGTCGGCCCACGGCCGACTTCCCGGTCGCCTCGCGATCTCCGTGCGTGGCCGTCTCAAGAAGGCCCTGCGGCGCGCCGAGGGAATCCTGATCGCCGACTACGGCTACGGTGCAGGCGACCCGGACATCGCGGGCCGTCCCGCTCTCCGCGGCGCCCGCGTCGTGACCGCCGACTCCCGTACGCGGGTCGGGAGCTTCCGGGGTATCACGGCCAGCACCCCCAACCAGGAAGAGGTCGAGCGGGCCCTGGGGCTGGCGCCACTCCGATCCCGACGGGCCCTGGAGGAAGCCGGACGAACGCTCCTGAGGCGGACCGGCAACGAGGCCGTTCTCGTGACCCGGGGCGCCAAGGGCATGAGCCTGTTCCAGCGTCGCAAGCCGGTGGCCCACATCCCGCCCTACGGCAACGAAGAAGTCGCCGACGTCACCGGCGCCGGCGACACCGTGACCGCGACCTTCACCCTCGCACTTCTTGCAGGCGCCGACCCCCACGAGGCCGCCCTGCTCGCCAACTACGCCGCAGGGATCGTCGTGACCAAGGCCGGCATCGCCACGGTCACCCGCACCGAGCTCCTACGCGCCGTACGAGAAGACCGGGCATGAGTCTGACGGCATCGAAGATCGTGACCCTCGATCGCCTGACGGCAGCACTGGACCTGCCCCGCCGCGAGGGCAGCACGATCGCCCTCGCCAACGGCCTCTTCGACGTCCTCCACGTCGGCCACCTGCGTTACCTGGAAGGCGCGTCCAACGAGGCGGACGTCCTGGTGGTGGCCATCAACTCCGACGCCTCGGCCCGAGCCCTGAAGGGCTCCCCTCGCCCCTATGTCCCGCAAGACCAGCGAGCCGAGCTGCTAGCCGGCTTCGAGTGCGTCGACCACGTCACCCTCTTCGAAGATCTGAACGTGGAGCCCCTGCTGCGCACCCTACGCCCCGATGTCCACTGCAAGGGAACCGACTACACCGAAGACACCGTCCCCGAAGCCGAGATGGCAAGAGCGCTAGGCATTCGCACAGCGATAGTAGGCGACCCGAAGCACCACGCCACCCAAGCTCTCATCAAACGAATTCGGTTGTCCCACGACCTCTAGACGCGCCGCGGATTGAAGCAGAGCGTTCGCCAACGAAGAAGGCGTCAGCGAACAGGTCCGTCGGAGTAGATCTCCTGAAGGCTGCGAACCTCGGGAGTCCCGCCGCGCAGGGCACGGATAGCCTCCACCACGGCATGCCCGCCGGACAGCGTGGTAACCAGCGGCACCCCGCGCTGCGTCGCGGTAGTCCGGATCGCCTTCTCGTCGAAGTACGACTCACGCCCCAACGGCGTATTGACGATCAGCTGGATCTGATCGTTCTTCATCAGGTCCACCACGTTCGGCCGCCCCTCGAGAACCTTGAAGACGGTCTCGCACTCGATCCCCGCCTCACCGAGGTGCGCCGCCGTACCCTTGGTCGCCAGGATCCGGAAGCCGAGCTCGGCAAGATCTCGGGCGATGGGCACCAGGTTGTCCTTGTCGTTCTCGTTCACCGATAGAAACGCCGCACCCTCGGAGGGGATGTGGGTCCCGGCCCCGAACTGTGCCTTGGCGAAGGCGATGCCGAACTCTCGCCCCACCCCCATCACCTCGCCGGTCGAGCGCATCTCCGGCCCCAGAAGCGGATCCTCGGCCGGAAACTTCACGAACGGGAAGACCGACTCCTTGACGAACCTCCCGTGCACCTCGGGCTCCGCCGTCAGGCCCAGCTCCTGTAGCGTCCGCCCCACCATCACCTTGGCCGCGACCTTGGCCAGGGGAACTCCGGTCGCCTTGGAGACGAACGGTACGGTCCGGCTCGCCCTGGGGTTGACCTCCAGGACGTAGGTAACGCCGTCCTTGATGGCGAACTGGATGTTCATCAGACCCCGTACTCTCAAAGCGCGGGCCAGGCGATGGGTGTGCTCCCGAAGCTCCTCGAGCCGCTCCACCACCACCGGGTGATAGGGAGGGATGACGCACGCGGAGTCTCCGGAGTGGATCCCGGCCTCCTCGATGTGCTGCATGATCCCTCCGATCACCACATCCTGCCCGTCGGCGACCGCATCGACGTCGACCTCGAAGGCATCCTCGAGGAAGCGGTCCAGGAGGACCGAGTGGTCCGGTGACGCCTCCATCGCCCGTCGCATCGTCTCCGCCAGCGTCTGCTCGTCGTGGGAGATGAACATCGCGCGCCCGCCCAGGACGTAGGACGGCCGCACCAGCAGCGGGAATCCGATCTCGGACGCGATCGCCCGCGCCTCTTCCAGCGAGCGCGCCGTGCCCCAGTCCGGCACCGGAATCCCGAGGTCCTTCATCAGTTCCCCGAAGCGCTGGCGGTCCTCGGCGAGGTCGATGGAATCCGGGGAGGTCCCGAGAATCTTCACGCCGTGGGCCTGCAGCGCCATGGCCAGCGACAACGGGGTCTGCCCGCCGAACTGCACGATGACGCCTTCAGGACGCTCGATCTCGACGATGCGCAGGACGTCCTCGAGGGTCAGAGGCTCGAAGTAGAGACGGTCGGAGGTGTCGTAGTCGGTCGAGACCGTCTCCGGGTTGCAGTTGACCATGATGCTTTCGATCTCCTCGTCCCGGAGGGCGAACGAGGCGTGACAGCAGCAGTAGTCGAACTCGATCCCCTGCCCGATCCGATTCGGCCCGCCCCCCAGGATCATCACCTTGCGGCGTCCGGTCGGCTCCGACTCGTCCTCGGACTCGTAGGTCGAGTAAAGATAGGGCGTCTCGGCCGCGAACTCGGCGGCGCACGTATCCACGCGCTTGTAGACCGGGGTGATGCCCTCGTCAGACCTGCGCTTCCGGACGGCGCCACCGCTCGAACCCAGGAGGTGCCCAAGCTGTCGATCGGAGAATCCGCAGCGCTTGGCTCGTAGCAGAAGCCGCGAGGGAAGCGACTCGAGGTCGAACGACCGCACGCGGCCCTCGACCTCCACCAGTTCCTCGATCTGCGACAGGAACCACGGATCGATCCCGGTCAGCTCGGCGACCTCCGAGACCGACATCCCCGCCTGCAGGGCGTGACGAATGTAAAAGACCCGGTCCCGGTTGGGCGTGATCAGCTTCTCCCGCAACCTGCCCCGGTCCAGCTCGTCCTTGCCGTCGGCCCCGAGGCCGTATCGTCCGATCTCGAGGGAGCGGATGGCCTTCTGCAGGGCTTCCTTGAACGTCCGGCCGAGAGCCATCGCCTCCCCGACCGATTTCATCTGGGTGCCCAGAACGGTGCTGGTGTCCGGGAACTTCTCGAAGGCCCAGCGAGGGATCTTCACCACCACGTAGTCGAGGGTCGGCTCGAAGGACGCGGGTGTCGCGCGGGTGATGTCGTTGGGGATCTCGTCCAGCGTGTATCCCACGGCGAGCTTCGCCGCGATCTTCGCAATGGGGAACCCCGTGGCCTTGGAGGCCAGGGCCGACGAGCGCGAGACCCGGGGGTTCATCTCGATGACCAACATCCGTCCGTCGACGGGATTGAGAGCGAACTGGATGTTGGAGCCCCCGGTGTCGACGCCGATCTCGCGGATCACGGCGATCGCCGCATCCCGCATGGCCTGGTATTCCTTGTCGGTGAGCGTCTGGGCCGGAGCGACGGTGATCGAGTCGCCGGTGTGGACCCCCATGGCGTCGAAGTTCTCGATGGAGCAGATCACGACGACGTTGTCGTTGGCGTCTCTCATGACCTCGAGCTCGAACTCTTTCCAGCCCGTCACCGACTCCTCGATCAGCACTTCGGCGGAGGGGCTTGCGGCCAGCCCTGCCCGAACGATCTCCTCGAACTCCTCGATGTTGTAGGCCGTGCCTCCCCCACTTCCACCCAGGGTAAAGGACGGGCGCACGATGATCGGGAAGCCGAGGGTCGCCTGAAGTTGCCGCGCCTCGTCGAGGGTGTTGGCGGTACCGCTGGCGGGAGTCTCGAGGCCGATCCGCGCCATGGCGTCCTTGAAGGCCAGGCGGCCCTCCGCTTTCCGGATCGCCTCGACGGAGGCCCCGATGAGCTCGGCGCCGAACTTTTCGAACGAGCCCCGCTCGTGGAGATCCATGACGAGATTGAGCGCCGTCTGACCACCCACCGTCGGCAAGACGGCGTCAGGGCGCTCGCGCTCCAGGATTCGTTCCACGACGTCGGGAATGAGGGGCTCGACGTAGGTCCGATCGGCCAGGGCCGGGTCGGTCATGATGGTGGCGGGGTTCGAGTTGACCAGGATGATGCGATAGCCTTCATCGCGGAGGGCCTTGCAGGCCTGGGCTCCGGAGTAGTCGAACTCGCACGCCTGACCGATTACGATCGGTCCCGACCCGAGGATGAGAATCGATCCGATGTCGTCCCGCTTGGGCAACGGGGGCGCCCCTTCTCGCTAAAAAAGAGGGAGCCCGGGGGCTCCCTCCGTCAATCCGTGCGCGATCTTCGGCGTCGGTGGCACCGTGACTGTCGTCCCCTGTCTAGTCGGCCTTGGCGGCCTTTTTCTTACGGCTCGGCGCTTTCGCGGCCTTCTTCGCAGCCTTTTTCTTGCCGGCGTCTTTCTTCTTGGGCTCGGCGGCGGCTTTTGCCTTGCGGGCAGTTCCCGCCTTCTTGGCCTCGGGCTTCTTGGCAGCCGCTTTCTTCTTGGTCTTGCGAGCCTTGCCCTTGCCCTTGCCCTTGCCCTCGCCGCTGGCCTCACCCTCGTGAACGCTCTCGGCCTCGACCAGCTCGATGATTGCCATCTCGGCGTTATCGCCGGGTCGCGGCCCGAGCTTGATCACCCGGGTGTAGCCTCCGGGCCTCTGGGCGTATCGCGCCGAGAGGGCATCGAAGAGCTTGGCCACGACCTTCTTGTCCTGGATCTTCCGCAGGACCAGGCGGCGGGCGTGCAGCGTCTCTCGCTTGGAGAGCGTGACCAGCTTCTCGGCGTAGGGCTGAAGCTCCTTGGCCTTGGACAGCGTGGTCTTGATCTTCTCTTTCTCGAGAAGCTCCTTGGAGAGATTGCGGAGCAGAGCCTGGCGGTGCGCCGTAGTGCGGCCCAGCTTCCTGCCCGCGATCCGGTGTCTCATGATCGAATCTCCGTGCCCAACGTCCCTGGATCAGGTAGAGCGGACCTTGAGCTTTTTGACGTCGACGTTCATCCCGAGGGACAGTCCCATCTCGGCGAGGATGTCCTTGATCTCGTTCAGCGACTTCCGACCGAAGTTCTTGGTCTTGAGCATCTCGGGCTCGGTCTTCGTGACCAGATCGCCGATGAGCTTGATGTCGGCGTTCTTCAAGCAGTTGTAGGAGCGAACGGACAGCTCGAGCTCGTCCACCGATCGGCTGAGCGTCTCCAGAAGGCGCTCGTCTTCGGTGGTCGGGAAATCGAGATCTTCTTCCGGGGTTTCCTCGAAATTGATGAAAATCGCCATGTGGTCTTTGAGGATCTTGGCGGCATAGGCCACGGCGTCCTGGGGCGTCACCGCCCCGTTGGTCCAGACCTCCAGGGTGAGCTTGTCGTAGTCGGTGGTCTGCCCGAGACGGGCATCCTCGACGATGTAGTTCACCTTGCGGACCGGAGAGTGAACCGAGTCGATCGGGATGTAGCCGATCCCGAGATCGTCGTCGAAGTTGCGGTCGGCGGGCACGTAGCCGCGGCCGCGCTTGAGCCGCATCTCCATCGAGATGTTGCCTTCATCCGAGAGCGTCAAAACGGGAACCGTCGGGTCCAAGATCTCGACATTGGCGCTGGCCTTGATGTCTCCGGACTTGGCCGTGCCCGGCCCCTCCGCCGAAAGGCTCATCGTCTCGGGGTGATCGCTGTGGAGCCGGAACGGTATCTGTTTGAGATTGAGGATGATGTCGGTGGTGTCCTCGACCACGCCGGGGATGGCTGTGAATTCGTGGAGCACACCCTCGATCTTCAAGGCCGTCACCGCGGCGCCTTCGATCGACGACAACAGGATTCGTCGGAGCGCGTTCCCGACGGTCGTGCCGAAACCCCGCTCGAACGGCTGCGCCGTGAATCGCCCGAACTTCGCCGTCAAGGTCTCCCGTTCGACCTCCAAGCGCTTGGGCCTCTGAAATCCCTTCCACTGCATCCGCGTCCTCCCAGAGAAGCCGCTCGCGTTGCGGCTCCTCGTTACTTGGAGTACAGCTCCACGATGAGCTGCTCCTGGATCGGCATCGTGATGTCTTCCCGGGTCGGCTGTTGCTTGACGACTCCCCGGAAGTTCTCCGGATCAAGCTCGAGCCAAGCCGGCATGCCGCGTCCCTGAGCCGTGTCCAAACAGATTCGGATGTCCTCGTTCGTGCGGCTTTTCTCCCGCAGCGTGATCACGCTTCCCTCGCGGGTGATCGCCGACGGGATGTCCAGCTTGCGACCGTTCACCAGGATATGGCCGTGGGCGATCAACTGCCGGGCCATGGATCGCGACGAGGCGAACCCGAGGCGGTAGACGACGTTGTCGAGGCGAAGCTCCAGCAGTTGCAGGAGGTTCGACCCCGTGATGCCCTTCCGCCTCGCGGCGGCGGCGAAGTAGGTCCGGAACTGCCGCTCCAGCACGCCGTACATCCGCTTGACCTTCTGCTTCTCGCGGAGCTGGATCCCGTAAGCTTGGATCTTCGTGCGCCGACGGCCGTGCTGCCCAGGGGGATACCCGCGGCGCTCGAACGCGCACTTTTCTTTGAAACAGCGGTCCCCCTTGAGGAACAGCTTCATGCCTTCTCTTCGACACAGCCTGCAAACCGGGCCTGTATGCCTTGCCACGTCCCCTCCTCCTCAGACCCGGCGCCGCTTGGGCGGGCGGCATCCGTTGTGCGGGATCGGCGTTATGTCCTTGATCGAGCGGATGTCGATCCCGGCGGCCTGCAAAGCGCGGATCGACGATTCGCGCCCCGCACCCGGACCCTTGATCCGTGCGTCGACCGAGCGAACGCCGTGCTCGCGGGCTGCGTTGGCGGCGTTCTGCGCCGCGGTCTGGGCCGCAAAGGGCGTGCCCTTGCGCGAACCCTTGAACCCCTGGCCCCCGGAGGAAGCCCACGCGAGAACGTTGCCGGTAGGGTCGGTGATGGTAATGATCGTGTTGTTGAACGTCGCCTGGATGAATGCGATGCCGTGAGGCACGTTCTTCTTCTCTTTCTTACCGCCCTTTTTACCGCCCTTGTTGCTCTTGGCCATGCTCTACTTATCCCTTCTTCCCGGTCTTGTGCTTCTTGCCCTGGATCGCCCTGCGAGGTCCGCGGCGCGTTCGAGCGTTGGTGTGGGTCCGTTGCCCACGACACGGCAGATTCCGGCGGTGCCGCAACCCCCGATACGAGCCGATCTCGATGAGACGTTTGATGTCGAGCGCCACGGCCTTGCGCAGATCGCCCTCGATGCGCCCCTCCTGGTTGATGACCCGCTGGATCCGCAGGATCTCGTCCTCGGAAAGGTCCTTCACCTTGGTCTCGCCGGGCACCTTGGCCTTTTCGAGGATCAGCTTTCCGCGAGTGCGGCCGATGCCGAAGATGTAGGTCAGACTGATCTCCACGCGCTTGCTCGGCGGAAGATCGATTCCTGCGATACGTGCCACGACTCAGACCTCCTTGCCCGGATCAGCCCTGACGCTGCTTGTGTTTCGGATTCGGGCAGATCACGCGGACCACACCCCTGCGCTTGACGACCTTGCACTTGTCGCAGATTTTCTTCACCGATGTCCGGACCTTCATGACGTTCTCCTCGAACCCCGTCTACTTGTAGCGGTAGACGATGCGCCCGCGGCTCAGGTCGTAGGGCGACAGCTCCACCAGGACCCGGTCTCCCGGGAGGATTCGAATGAAGTTCTTGCGCATCTTGCCGGAGATGTGCGCCAAGACCACGTGCTTGTTCTCCAACTCCACCCGGAACATCGCGTTCGGCAACGGCTCGACCACCGTTGCCTCGACTTGAATTGCCTCTTCCTTTGCCATGGTCTCGACGTATCCTCAGCTCGAACGTTCACGGTCGCCGGGAATCACCACGCCAGCGGTCCACCCAGGACCTCCGGTCCGGTCTCCCGAATTGCCACCGATGCCTCGAAATGCGCAGACAGGCTTCCATCCTTGGTCTTGGCCGTCCAGCGATCGTCTTCGCAGTGGACAACCTCGGGCCTGCCCGCATTGACCATGGGCTCGATGGCCAGCACCATGCCCTCCGCCAGGCGCACGCCGCGTCCCGGCAGACCGAAATTGGGTATCTGTGGCTCCTCGTGGAGCGCCGAACCGATCCCGTGGCCCACGAACTCGCGAACCACGCTGAAACCTTCCGCCTCGACGTAGGCCTGAACCGCGTGACCGATGTCGGACACACGGTTGCCGATCTTCGCTTGCTCGACCGCCCGTACGAGAGAACCCCGCGTCACCTCGAGCAACCGCCGGGCGTCATCGCCGATCTCGCCCACCGCGTAGGTCTCGGCGGCATCACCGAAGTAACCCTTGTAGTGGATCCCACAGTCCACGGAGATGATGTCGCCCTCGACGAGAATCCGACCTGCCGCCGGCACGCCGTGGACCACCTCGTCATTGATCGAGGCGCAGATCGTGCCCGGAAACTCCGGACCGCCGCTGGGATGCGGGTAGCCCTTGAAAGCCGGCACACCGCCGACGGCGAGGATCTTCCCTTCGGCGAAAGCATCGATCTCGAGCGTACTGATCCCGGGCCGGATGCGGTCCCGGAGCTCCGAAAGGATCTCCCTGATGACCTGGTTGGCCGCGTCCATGATCCGGATCTCGTCCGGGGACTTGAGGACGGTTCGACTCACCCCTCTATCCCCGTTTTCAGCTTCTCGAACACCTCGTCGGGTGCACCCGAAGCATCCACTTCCAGCAGCGTTCCCCGTTGCCGATAGGCCTCCATCACGGGGAGCGTCTGGCGGGAGTAGACCTCCAGGCGCTTCCGGATGACCTCCTCGTTGTCATCCGCGCGCTGCACCAGCGCCGACCCACACTGATCGCAGGTTCCCGGCGACTTGGGCGGGTGGCTCTCGAGGTGGTAGACGGTGCCGTCCGTCGGACAAATTCGTCGCCCGGTCAGGCGGCGAACGATCTCGGCCTCGATCGCCGTCAGGGCGACCGCGCGATCCAACTTGACACCCAATCGGTCCAACACCCGCTCCAGAATCGCGACCTGTTCCACGGTGCGAGGGAAGCCGTCGAGGATGAAACCCTCGGCGGCATCCGGCCGTGCGAGACGCTCGGCGATCAGCTCTCCCATCAGCTCGTCGGGAACGAGCTCTCCCGACTCCACGAACGCACGAGCCTTGCGTCCCATCGGCGTGCCCTGCTTGACCGCGTCGCGCAGGAGATCCCCGGTGGAGACGTGGGGAACTTCGAGATGCCCCTTGAGCCTATCCGCCTGGGTGCCCTTGCCCACCCCCGGCGGACCCATGAGAGTGATCCTCATCGTCGCAAAGTCCTCATCATAGCAGAGTTGCCTCGATCCGCCCGCATCAGCCCCGGCGTCCCTTCATCCGGGCTCCCTTCATGAAACCCTCGTAATGACGCATGATCAGCTGCGATTCGATCTGCTGGACCGTGTCCATGGCGACACCGACCACGATCAGGAGCGAGGTGCCGCCGAAGTAGAACTTGAGATTGAGGCCATTGTTCAGCCACGCAGGGATGACGGTGTCGAAGAACGTGCCCATCCCGCCCGGGAGCCGCTGGAGCTGCAAGCCACTGATCAGGAATACCGGCAGAAGGCTGACAGCCCCGAGGTAGATGGCTCCGGCGAAGGTCAGGCGGGTGAGGATGCGGTCAATGTACTCCGCCGTGCGCTTTCCAGGCCGGATTCCGGGAATGAAACCCCCGTACTTCTTCATGTTGTCCGCCTGATCCATCGGATTGAAGATGATCGAGACGTAGAAGAAGCAGAAGAAGATGATCAGACCGAAATAGAGCAGGTTGTACAGCGGTGCGCCGTAATCGAGCTGAGCCAGCAGATCTTGCACGAAGCCGACATTCTGGAGGAAGCCGACCCGTCCGATGGTCTGCGGGATTGCCAGCATCGACGAGGCGAAGATGACCGGAATCACGCCACCGGTGTTCACCCGAAGCGGCATGAAGGTCGAGGCCCCGCCGTAGACCCGCCGACCGACGACCCTCCGGGCGTACTGAATCGGGATCTTGCGCTGGGCGCGCTCGACGAGCACGATCGCCGCCACCACGGCGACCATCAGGACCACCAGGAGAATCACCTGGATGGGTCCGAGAGAGCCGGTCTTGAGGTCCTGGATGGTGCCAACCACGGCGCCAGGGAATCCGACCACGATCCCGGCGTAGATGATCAGCGAGATCCCGTTGCCGATGCCGCGCTCGGAGATCTGCTCGCCGAGCCACATGATGAACGCGGTTCCCGTGGTGAGGGTCAGGACCGTCATGAGCTGGAAGCCGAAGCCGGGGTTGAGCACGATCTGGCCCTGACCCGCGGCGTTCGCCGACTGCAGGTACATGGCCATCCCGTAGGACTGCACCAGGGAGAGACCGACCGTGCCGTAGCGCGTGTACTGCGTGATCTTCTTGCGGCCGACCTCGCCTTCCTTGCTGAGCTTCTCGAGATACGGCCACACGACGGTGAGCAATTGAAGGATGATCGACGCCGTGATGTACGGCATGATGCCGAGGGCGAAGATCGTGAATCGGCTGAAGTTGCCCCCGGAAAACAGGTCGACGAACGCAAAGATCGACCCGGCTTGAGACTCGAACAACCTCAACAGGGCCGCGCTGTCGATGCCCGGGGTCGGGATGTGACTCCCGATTCGGTAGACGGCGAGCATGCCGAAGGTGAAGAGGATCCTCCGCCGCAGGTCCGGGATGCTCCAGATGTTTTTGAAGCTTTGGATCATGACAGTCGCTGTCTCGCTTCCTGCCTAGCCCGAGATGGGCTCGACCTTGCCTCCGGCGGCCTCGATTTTCTTTACGGCCGCCGCCGAGAACTTGTGCGCCTTGACGGTCAGGGCCACCTTGACCTCGCCGTTGCCGAGGATCTTGATCGGCGCCTTTCCCTTTCTGAGGAGGCCCGCCTTCTCGAACTCTTCGGGCGTAACGACGCTCTCTTTCTCGAACACGTTCAGTCGATCGACGTTCACCGTGCGGTACTCGACCCGGAATATATTCGTGAAGCCGCGCTTGGGAAGGCGTCGGTGCAAGGGCATCTGCCCGCCCTCGAAGCCTCGCTTGGACGAGTATCCGCTCCTGGACTTCTGCCCCTTCTCTCCGCGGGTAGAGGTCTTCCCGTGGCCCGAGCCGGGGCCCCGGCCGACGCGCTTTCTCGGCCTTCTCGAGCCCGCCGCCGGCTTCGTGTCGTGCAGGTTCATTTCTTCTCTCCCGGCCCTTCCTTGACCTCTACCAGATGAGGGATCTTGCCGAGCATCCCCCGGACCTGGCGATTGTCGGGAAGCACCCGCACCCGGCCCATCTTGGCGAGGCCGAGCGCGCGCAGGGTCGCCTTCTGCCGGACGTTGTATCCGATTCCGCTCTTGATCTGTCGGACCTCGAGGGTCTTCCCCTCGCGTGGCTCCTCGGCGGTCATCGGGCGATCTCCTCGTAAATCTCGTCGGTGGTCTTGCCGCGCAGGCCGGCAACCTCTTCGGCGTTTCGAAGCGACTTGAGCCCTTCCATGGTGGCTCGCAAGACGTTGTAGGGGTTCTTCGTTCCGATCGACTTGGTAAGGATGTCCTGCACGCCGGCGGCCTCGAGGACCGCTCGCACGGGTCCTCCCGCGATCACACCGGTGCCTTGCGAGGCGGGCTTGAGCATCACCGATCCCGCGCCGAACCTTCCCACGATCGCGTGGGGGATCGACGTGCCCTGGAGCGGGATGTAGACCAGGTTTCGCTTGGCCTGCTCGACGCCCTTGGCGATGGCCGAAGGCACCTCGCGGGCCTTGCCGGCCGCGAAGCCCACCCAGCCGTTGCCGTCGCCCACGACGATGAGGGCCGAGAACGAGAAGTTCTTGCCGCCCTTGACAACCTTGGTCACGCGGTTGATGTGAACGACCCGATCCTTGAGCTCCCCGATGGGCTGTTGATCCCGTTGCGCCACGACTCCTCCAAAGCCGGTCGGTACCGGCCCCTGACTAGATTCTCACTCCCGCAGACCGGATACCGTCGGCCAATGCCTTGACGCGGCCGTGGTAGAGATAGCCGCCGCGGTCGAAGACCACACTCTCGATGCCGGAAGACTTCAACCGCTCGGCAATGGTCTCGCCCACCGCCGTGGCGGCAGCGATGTTCCCACCGCCCGAAATCTTGCCGCGGATCTCTTTGTCTGCCGTGGACGCCTGCGCGAGCGTGCGCCCGGCACCGTCGTCGATCACCTGAGCGTAAATGTGCTTCGAGCTGCGAAACACCGCGATGCGCGGTCGTTCCGCGGTCCCCACGACCTTCTTCCGAACCCGGTAACGGATCCGGCGACGGATGGCACTGCGATCGATGGCACGCTGCATTTCCGGCTCCTCTAGGCCGCGCCGGTCTTGCCGGCCTTCTTGCGAAGCTGCTCGTCCGCGTAGCGAACGCCCTTCAACTTGTAGACGTCCGGAGGACGCAGGGCCCGGATCTCGGCCGCGACCTGGCCAACCTGCTGTCGGCTGATACCGCTGACCTTGATCCGCGTATTGCGATCGACGGCGATCTCGATGCCCTCGGGGACCGAGAAGTCGATCGTGTGCGTGTAGCCGAGGGTGAAGATCACGCTCTGGCCCTTGGACTCGGCGCGATAGCCGACCCCGTGGATCTCGAGGTTCTTGCTGAAGCCTTCGGTGACGCCCTTGACGGCATTGGCCAGCAATGCACGAACGAGCCCGTGGAAGGCCCGCTGCTGCTTGCTGTCGTTGCGGCGGCTTACCACCAACTGCCCGTCCTCGAGCTTGGCCGTGATCCCACCCGGGATCCGCTCTTCCAGGGACCCCTTGGGCCCCTTCACCGAGACCTGTCCCTTGCCGATCTCCACCTCGACGCCCTTGGGGAGCGGGATGGGTAGCTTTCCGATTCGGGACATGACGCTAGCTCTCCAAACTCACCAGATGTTGCAAAGAATTTCCCCACCGACGCCGGCCTTTCGACTGGCGGAACCGGTGAGGATGCCCCTGGGCGTCGACAGGATGTTGATCCCGAGCCCACCGAGCACCTTCGGAATCTCGTCTTTGCCGCAGTAGACCCGCAGCCCCGGTCGGCTCACCCGCTCGAGCCCGGTGACCACGCGCGCGCCTGAGCTGGCGTACTTCAGGCGGATGCGAATCATCTTTTGCGGGCCTTCCTCGAACGTCTCGGAGCCCTCGACGTACCCTTCGGCCACGAGGATCTGCACGATCGCCACCTTGAGCTTCGACGCCGGAACGTCGACCGTGACATGTTTCGCCCGGAGTCCGTTCCGGATCCGGGTCAACAGATCGGCAATGGGATCGGTCATCGACATCGCACTCGCCTCCGACGGAGCGCCTTCGCGCGGCCCGTCTCTCTCGTCACCAACTCGACTTCGTAACGCCGGGAAGAGCGCCTTCCAGCGCCAGGTTCCGGAAACAGATCCTGCACAACTTGAACTTCCGCAAGAAGCCTCGGGCCCTGCCGCAACGCTGGCAGCGGCTGTGCTTCCGCACGGCGAACTTCGGGGTTTTTCTCGTCTTGGCTATCCATGCCTTGGTCGCCATCTCGATCCTCAGTTCTGTCGGAACGGCATCCCGAGACCGCGAAGGAGCTCCCGCCCCTCCTCGTCGGTGCGCGCCGTCGTGACGATGCAGACGTTCATGCCCTTGACCTTCTGGACCTTGGACAGGTTGATCTCAGGAAAGACCAGCTGATCCTTGATACCCAACGTGTAGTTCCCGCGACCGTCGAAGGCCTTGGCGGAAACACCCCGGAAATCCCGAACCCGCGGCAGGGCGAGATTGATCATGCGATCCAGGAACTCGTACATCCGAGTTCCCCGGAGCGTCACGCGGCATCCGATCGCCATCCCCTCCCGAAGCTTGAAGTTCGAGATCGACTTCCGGGCCCGGGTAATCGACGGCCGCTGTGCCGTGATCGACGCAATCTCTTCCGAGGCATGATCCAGAATCTTGGGTTCCGTGATCGCCTCGCCGAGTCCCATGTTCACGATCACCTTGGTGACCCGCGGAACCGCCATGACCGACCCGTAGCCGAACTTCTCGATCATCGCCGGCACGACGTCGTCTTTGTATTTTTCCCTCAACCGAACCATCACGACCTCCGCGTTACTGCCCCGGTTCCCCAAGACAGGACCCGCGTTTCTTCTCGTATCTCAGCCCCACCCGATCTCCCAAACCTGTGCGCTCGCCTGAACCTCAAGGGCGATAAGCTGCGAGCCGTCAGGCTCGGCAGCTTAATCGGCCGCGCCTATTTGTCTAAGACGGCGCCGCTACGCTTAGCAACCCTCACCCGCTTCCCATCCTCCAACACCTTCCTCCCCACCCGGGTCGGCTTGTCGGTATCGGGATCCACAACCATCAGGTTGGAGATGTGAATCGCACCTTCCTTCTCGACGACGCCACCTTTGATATTCCGCTGCGGGATCGGCTTGGTGTGGCGCTTGACCATGTTCACGCCTTCCACCAAGGCCCGGGAATCCTTCGGCATGACGCGCAGCACGCGCCCACGCTTGCCGCGGTCCTTCCCCGAGATCACCTGAACCGTGTCGTTTTTCCTGACGTGTACCTTCGGCATGGCTATTCTTCCCGGCCCGCCCGCGGCCTCACAGTACCTCGGGCGCCAGCGATACGATCTTCATGAACTTTCGGTCCCGCAGCTCGCGCGCCACCGGACCGAATACACGGGTCCCGATGGGCTCCTTGTCGGCGTTGATCAGCACGGCCGCGTTTTCGTCGAAGCGGATATACGATCCGTCGCGCCGGCGCTGAGTCTTGGCCGTGCGGACCACCACGGCCTTGACGACCTGCCCCTTCTTGACGTTGCCGTCGGGCGCAGCCTCTTTGACGGATGCGGTGATGATGTCACCGACCGCGGCGTATTTTCCCTTCGATCCTCCCACGAGGCCGATGCACGAGATTCTCTTGGCGCCGGAGTTATCGGCGACCGCCAGAACCGTCATCATCTGGATCATTGCAGGGACTCCTAGGTCGTCTTGACGCGGCTGTCACCCGCCGCGACTGCCGCACGAACCACCCGGCGCACGCGCCAGCGTTTCCTGGACGACAGGGGCCGGGACTCGACGATCTCGACCGTGTCGCCGACCTTGCAGACGTTGTTTTCGTCGTGCGCCATGAACTGAGCCTTGCGGCGCACGTACCGCTTGTATCGCTTGTCCTTGACGGTCCGGTCGACTCGAACCACTACCGACCGGTCCATCTTGTCCGAGACCACCTTCCCGACCCTGGTGGTCCGGTTGCCGCGGGTCTCGCCAGCCTTGGCCTCCGTCATCGCTTGGCTCCTCCTGCTGTCGCCATCTGCCGCTCCCGGCGCACGGTCAGGACCCGGGCAAGGTCTCGACGGGCCTCCCGGACTTTTTGCGGGTTGTCCAGTTGCCCCGTGGAAAGCTGCAGACGCAGCTTCCAGACCTGGGCGCGGATCTCGGTCTCTTCCCGAGACAGTTCCTCCGGGCTCATGCCGCGGAGCTTGTCGAGTTTCACTGCCATGACCGCTCGCTCCCTGGCTCAATCGAGCCGGACGACAAATCGAGTTCGAAGAGGTAGCTTGTGAGAGGCCAGCCTCATGGCTTCCCGGGCCACCGACTCTTCCACGCCTTCCATCTCGAACAGGATGCGTCCCGGCTTGACCACCGCGACCCACGCCTCCGGCGCGCCCTTGCCCTTCCCCATCCGGGTCTCGGCAGGCTTCTTGGTGATCGGCTTGTCCGGAAACAGCCGGATCCAGATCTTCCCGCCGCGCTTGACGAACCGGGTCATGGCCACACGGCTGGCCTCGATCTGCCTCGCCGTGATCCAGCCCGCCTCGAGACTCTTGAGGGCGTAGTCCCCGAAGCTCACCGTGGATCCGACCTGGGCCTTGCCCCGGCGTTTTCCGCGCTGCTGCTTCCGGAACTTGACTTTCTTGGGCATCAACATGACTTCGGCCCTCTCACTCCTCTATCGGTCCGTCTAGCGCCGCGCATCCTGGGCAGCGCCGAATCCTCTCGACTCTCCCGAGTAAATCCAGACCTTGACGCCGATCACGCCATAGGTGGTCCGCGACTCGGCAAAACCGTAGTCGACGTCTGCGCGAAGGGTATGCAGGGGCACCCTGCCCTCCAGGTACCATTCGGAGCGGGCAATCTCGTTTCCGCCGAGACGACCTGCGACCCTCACCCGGATCCCCTTGGCGCCGAAACGCTGCGCCGATTCCACGGCCTTGCGCATCGCCCGCCGGAATGCCACACGCTTCTCGAGCTGCATCGCGATCGACTCTGCCACCAACTGCGCGTCCAACTCCGGCTTGTCGATCTCGAGAATATTGATGAAGACGTCTCGGTTCGTCCGCTTGCGGATCTCTTCCTTCAGGCGATCGACCTCGGAACCCTTCCGTCCGATGATGATTCCCGGACGCGAGGTCAGGATGTTGACCTTCAGCTTGTTGGCCGCCCGCTCGATCTCGATGGCGGCCACACCGGCGTGGCCAAGCTGCCGCTTGAGATCGGCTCGCAGGCGAAGATCCTCGTGGAGAAGCTCCGCATACTTCTTTTCGGCGTACCACCGGGACCGCCAGGTCTTGTTGAACCCCAGACGGAATCCGTACGGGTGTACCTTCTGCCCCACGACTACCTCCCAGCCTGGACGGCGGAATCGGCCCGTTTCGCGACCGGCAAATCCAGCTCGATCACGACGTGGCACGACCGCTTGAGGATCCGGTAGACCCGCCCCATGCTGCGGTGCTGGATCCGCTTCATGGGAGGTGCGTCATCGACGGTGGCCTTGGAAATCACCAGCGAATCGACATCGACCTTGGCGTCCTGCTGCTGAGCGTTCGCCAACGCCGACCTCACGACTTTTTCGACGTCCCTCGCCACCTTCTTGGGCGAGTAGTGCAGTGCATCGAGCGCCTCGCCCACGGGCTTGCCCCGCACCTGGTTCACCACCAGGCGGGTCTTCTGCGCCGAAACACCCAGGTACTTGTGCTTTGCCCTTGCGATCACCGCGTCCTCCGACTTACCGCGAGCTCGTGGTCTTGTCGCCCTTCACGGCGTGGCCCCTGAAATTCCGTGTCGGCGCGAACTCTCCCAGCTTGTGTCCCACCATGTTCTCGGTGAGATAGACCGGAAAGAACTTCTTGCCATTGTGCACCGCGATGGTATGGCCCACCATCTCCGGAGTGATCGTCGACCTCCGGGACCAGGTCTTCACGACCTTCTTGTCGAACCTCTTGTTGAGCTCTTCGACCTTCTTCCGAAGGTGATCGTCCACAAAGGGCCCCTTGCTGATTGAGCGGGCCATATCAAGCTCCCTTCGACTTCCGTCGCCGGACGATGAACTTGTCCGTACGAGGGTTGTTCCTGGTCTTCTTGCCCTTGGTCGGGACTCCCCACGGCGTTACAGGATGGCGACCGCCAGAGGTCCGTCCCTCGCCCCCGCCGTGGGGGTGATCCACAGGATTCATGGCCACCCCGCGGACGGTGGGTCGCTTGCCAGCCCAGCGGTTACGCCCCGCCTTGCCCACGTTGACGTTTTCATGGTCGAGGTTGCCGACCTGACCTATCGTGGCGTAACACTCGACGTGAATCTTGCGAACCTCGCCGGAGGGAAGCCGCAGCTGCGCGTAGCTGCCCTCCCGAGCCAGAAGCTGCGCCGAGCCTCCGGCGGACCGCACCATCTGGCCACCCTTGTTCGGTCGCAACTCGATGTTGTGGACCTGGGTGCCCAGCGGGATGGAGCGGAGCGGAAGGGCGTTACCGGCCACGATATCCGCATCCGGGGCCGAAAGCACCGTGCTCCCCACTTGCAGGCCGTCAGGCGCGAGGATGTAACGCCGCTCTCCGTCCCGATAGCACAGCAACGCGATGTTGGCGGAGCGGTTCGGATCGTACTCGATGGTCTCGACCTTCGCCGGGATCCCGATCTTGTCACGGCGGAAATCGATGATGCGGTACCGTTGCTTGTGACCGCCTCCCTGATGCCGCACCGCGATGAGCCCACGGTTGTCCCGTCCGCCCTTGCGGTTCTTTTTCGCGAGGAGCGGCTTGTGGGGCGTGTTCTTGTTCCCGCCGGCCTGGACCACGTAGGTGGTGAACCGTCGGCTCGGGGATGTCGGTTTTGTCTTCTTGATCGCCATTATCGCCCTCTAGCTGGCCTCGAAGTACTCGATTTCCTTCTCGCCGGGAGCGAGTCGAACCCAGGCTTTCTTCCAGTTCGCCTTCTTGCCCTCGAACCGTCCCATGCGACGCATCTTGCCCCGCACGATGGCGGTTCGAACCTCGGCAACCTTGACGCCGAACAGGGCCTCGACCGCTCGAGCGATCTCGATCTTGTTGGCGCGGATGTCGGTCCGGAAGCAGTAGACACCGGTCGCCTCTTTCTGAATGGTGGACTTCTCCGTGATCAGGGGCTGCCGGATCGTGCTGTGGACGTTCTTCATTTCGTCAGCACCTCCGTCAATTTCACCAGGGCGGGCTCGGAGACCACGATCATGTCGTGTCCCAGGAGGTCGACGATGCTGGCCCCGAGCGCCCTCGCCGCACTCAACCGCGGGTTGTTTCGGACCGCCAACTCCAGGTTGTTGTTGGCTTCGGCATCGAGGAACAGCGCCTTCCCGGTGATCTTGAGGCCGTCGGCCACGAGGGCCTCGAGCTCTTGGGTCTTGTGAGATGGAAGGTCCAGGGCCTCCAGGCACACCAGCTTCCCCTCGCGGTGCTTTTGCGCCAACGCCGACTTGATCGCGTTCTTGCGCATCTTCCGCGGAAAGCTCCAGGCGTAGCTCCGGGGCTGCGGGCCGTGGACCGTACCGCCGTGGCGCCACAGGGGCGAGCGATTGTCACCCATCCTGGCTCGCCCGGTATGCTTCTGCCGCCAGAGCTTCCGGGTACCGCCCGCGACATCCTTGCGGTTCTTGGTCTTGTGCGTACCGCTGCGCCCGGCGGCCTGGTAGGCGCACACGGCCTCGTGAATCAGGTGCTCTTTGTACGGATAGGAGAACACGGCGTCGTCGAGCTCGAGCGTTCGAACCGTCTTGTTCTTCCAGTTCCGGACGGCGATCTCTGCCATCTCCGCCTCCGCCTCAGTCCTGCTTGCTCTGCGTTGCAGTTTTGGATTTCGTGATCAACACCCGAGAGCCTCGCGAACCGGGAACCGATCCCTCGACCATCAGGAGATTCTTCTCGGCATCGATCCGAACGACCCGAAGGTTCTTCAAAGTCGTCCTGGTGTTTCCCATCTGGCCGGGGAGGCGGGTGCCCTTGAACACCCGGGACGGGTAGGCCGACTGCCCGATGGATCCTGGAGCACGGTGGAACATCGATCCGTGGGTCGCCCGACCTCCTCCGAAGCCATGTCGCTTCATGACTCCCTGGAAGCCCATGCCCTTGGTGGTTCCGACGATGTCGACCTTGTCGACGCCGTCGAAGATGTCCACCAGGACCGAGTCGCCGGCCTTGAGCTCCGTCCCGCTCTCCAGTGGAAACTCCCTGAGAATGCGGGTCGGCGGCACCCCGGCCTTCGTGTGGTGGCCCTGCGCCGGCTTGTTGGCGCGCTTGGAAGCCTTCGGATCGACGAGCCCGAGCTGCGCCGCCTCGTAGCCGTCCTTGGCGGCGGTCTTCAGCTGCACGACGACGCACGGCCCCGCCTCGATGATCGTGACGGGAACAACCGTCCCATTCTCCAGGAAGGTCTGGGTCATTCCCACCTTGGTTCCGATCAAGCCCTCTACCATCTTCTTCCTCGGCGTCGTCCCGGCTTTGGAGGCCCGGGACGGCTCGCGCGTGCCGGGTTTAACCCTGCGAGGCCCCAAAGGCCTTGATCTCAACATCCACCCCCGCCGGCAGATCCAGCTTCATGAGGGCGTCCACTGTTTCGGGCGTCGGCTGCAGGATGTCCAGCAACCGCTTGTGGGTCCGGATCTCGAATTGCTCACGGGACTTCTTGTCCACATGAGGCGAGCGCAGGACCGTCCACCGACTGCGCACGGTCGGCAGCGGGATCGGCCCCGCTACCTTGGCGCCCGTGCGTTTGGCCGTATCGACGATCTCGCTCGTGGACTGATCGAGGATGCGGTGGTCGTATGCCTTCAGCCGGATCCGAATCTTTTCGTTCACCATCTTTGTCCCGTCCCTGCTCGGCGCAGGGGATGACTCTGCAAGTCTCTCGGCGAGCCCGCTCTCGTGGGCCCGAAATGGCGTCAACTACTCCACGATCTCCGTCACGGTACCAGCTCCCACGGTCCGGCCGCCTTCCCGGATCGCGAACCGCAGCCCCTTGTCCATGGCGATCGGCGTGATCAGTTCAACGTCCATCGTCACGTTATCCCCAGGCATCACCATCTCGACACCCGCGGGAA
>Ga0316191_10000403_pt1 | contig 27921 bp, 22 predicted proteins | sample Eddworburr2cm_MG_FD_204928 | JGI IMG/M metagenome (GOLD analysis project Ga0316191, IMG submission 204928) | Coastal sediment microbial communities from Maine, United States - Eddy worm burrow 2 cm | ecosystem: Environmental > Aquatic > Marine > Coastal > Sediment | place: USA: Maine... | reverse complement strand
TCCGTAGAATGTTAAATATCTTATACATATCCGACGGGACGGACAATGAATATTGACGTCGGCGCGCGGCTCAAGGCCATCCGCAAAATGCACGGTCTGTCGCAGCGCGAGCTCGCCAAACGGGCAGGCGTAACCAACGGCACAATCTCGCTTATCGAGCAGAACCGGGTCAGCCCCTCGGTCAGCTCCCTGCGCAAGGTGCTGTCCGGCTTGCCCATGTCCCTGGGCGAGTTCTTTACGAACGATTTCAGCGCCACGCCGAAGGTGTTTTTCGACCAGGACGAGCTCACCGAGCTGGGCGACGGCGAAGTGCGCTTACGACTGGTCGCGGGCCAGCGTCGCGACCGTGCCATGTCGATCATGCACGAGACCTACGCGCCCGGCGCCGATACCGGCGAGGACATGCTGACCCACGACGGCGAGGAAGGCGGCGTCGTCGTCCGCGGCCAGATCGAGGTCACGGTCGGCGGCAGCAAGCGTGTGCTTGGCCCCGGCCAGGCCTATTATTTCGACAGCACCCTGCCCCATCGCTTCCGCAATCCGGGCGATGAGGAGTGTGTCATCATCAGCGCCAATACACCGCCGAGTTTCTGATCGCTCGCCCCCGGTCGCACTGGCCGGACGTGACGGGCGTCGTCACTGCTCAAAACGGAGAATCGCCATGTCGCATCCCGCCTCCCTGGCCGACTGGACAAGCCTGGTCGACAGACTGTCGATCCGCAATCAGGCGTTTATCAACGGCAACTACGTCGATGCCGCCAGTGGCGAGACCTTCCAGTGTGTAAACCCGGCCGACAGCAGCGTCATCACCCGCGTCGCCGCGACCGACTCCGAGGACGTGGACCGGGCGGTGGCCGCGGCGCGGAACGCTTTCGAGAAGGGCAGTTGGTCGCGCATGGCGCCGGCGGCCCGCAAGGACGTGCTGTTCCGCTTTGCCGACCTGATCCGGACACACCAGGACGAGTTGGCGGCGCTCGAGACCGTCGACATGGGCAAGCCGATCGCAGACAGCACCACGATCGACATCCCCGGTGCGGCCCGCTGTATCGCCTGGTATGCCGAGGCCATCGACAAGGTCTACGACGAGGTAGCGCCCACTTCCCACGACACCATCGGGCTGATCACGCGGGAAGCGGTCGGGGTGGTGGCCTGCGTAGTGCCCTGGAACTTCCCGCTGTTGATGGCCGCCTGGAAGATCGCTCCCGCCCTGGCGACTGGTAACAGCGTGATCCTCAAGCCTTCGGAGAAGTCTCCGCTGACCGCCATCCGGGTGGCGGAACTGGCGGCGGAGGCCGGTATCCCGGAAGGCGTATTCAACGTGATCCCGGGCTTCGGCCAAACCGCCGGTAAGGCCCTGGCGCTGCATGATGATGTCGACTGCATCGCCTTCACCGGCTCGACCGCGGTGGGCAAGATGATCCTCGGGTATTCCGGGCAATCGAACATGAAGCGGGTCTGGTTGGAGTGCGGCGGCAAGAGTCCCAATATTGTCTTCGCGGACTGCCCCGATCTGGACGCGGCGGCCCAGGCTGCCGGCTTCGGCATCTTCTTCAACCAGGGCGAGATGTGTTCGGCAGCGTCACGACTGCTGGTCGAGGACAGTATCCGTGACGAATTCCTGGAGAAACTCGTCGCCTTCGCCGCCGCCATGCCGCCGGGTAACCCCCTCGATCCGGACACGCGCATGGGGGCCATCGTCGACCAGGTTCAGTTCGATACGGTGATGGGCTATATCGAGAAAGGCCAGCAGGAAGGCGCGACCCTGAAGGTCGGTGGCAACCGCGCACTGGAGGAGACCCAGGGCTGGTACGTTGCTCCGACCATCTTCGACGACGTCAGGAATGACATGACCATCGCCCAGCAGGAGATCTTCGGGCCGGTACTCTCCACCATCGCCTTCGACTCCGCAGAAGAGGCGCTGGCTTACGGCAACGACGTCCGCTACGGACTGGCGGCGGCCGTCTGGACCCGCGACATCAACAAGGCCCATCGCGTCGCCAAGAGCCTGCGTGCCGGCACCGTCTGGATCAACTGTTACGACGCCGGCGATCTGACCGTGCCCTTCGGCGGCTTCAAGGAGTCCGGCAACGGCCGCGACAAGTCGCTGCATGCGCTGGACAAGTATGTCGAACTCAAGACCACCTGGATCGATCTGGGCGGCTGAGCCCAACGCCATGTCTGTCAACGGGCTTGATCGCTGTTACCCAGGAAGGCATCGGCGCGAACTCCCATGAACGTCCTGAACGCGGGTCAAATCACACTCGAGCCGCAGACCGTGGAGCATGCCGAAGAGATGTTCGCGGTCCTGAGTGATGCGGCGATCTACAAATACGAGAACGAGCCGCCAGCCTCGGTGGAATGGCTCAGGAATCGCTACCGCCAACTCGAGACCCGGCGATCTCCAGACGGCAACCAGCAGTGGCTGAACTGGGTCGTTCGATTGTCGGATTCGAAGCTGGCCGGTTACGTCCAGGCCACCGTTGGCGCCGACGGCAACTGCGACATCGCCTATGTCTTCGCCAGCGCCTACTGGGGAAAAGGGTATGCAACAAAGTCGGTCGAATCGATGATCGCTGCGCTCATCGACGAGTACTCCGTGCATACGCTGTGGGCCGTATTCAAGTCGGACAATGATCGGTCCCGCCGACTTCTGGAAAGACTGGAGTTCGGGCCCGCCACACCGGTCGCCAGCCGGAATCACGAAGTGGAGCCGGGAGAAATGCTGATGACCAGGAATGCGGCCATCTGAGATCCAGTGTCCGGTGTTGGCAGGCACTCCGTCGCCGATCGAACGGTCCGCGCCTGACCCTTGATGCAGGTCATCGCCCCCGCCTGCCCCCCATGCTATATCCGTAGTCGGACATAAAACCGTCGGCCTTCCCCGGGGTGGCGCACCACACGACGCGGGTAGCACTACAGTGAGCAGGCGTGCCGAGCACTCCACATGGACTTGCATATTGGCCCGCGGGACCGATCGACTTGAGCTTTCCGCCACAGCGGATCTGATCCTTAACGCTATCAACGGTAGTCATCACGATGAACGGCAACACCCGCCAGACCTACGTATTTTCCTTCGAAGCCGGCGACGGCAAGAACAAGCAACTGCTCGGCGGCAAGGGGGCCAACCTGTGCGAGATGACCCAGATCGGGCTCAACGTCCCGCCCGGCTTCGTCATCAGCACCGAAGCGTGCCTCGATTATCTGCAGTCGCCAGCGGGCGACCTGCCAACAGGCCTGCGGCAAGGCGTCAATGCCGAACTCAAAGCGCTGGAGGCGAAGACCGGCAAGCGCTTCGGTGATCCGGACAACCCGCTGCTGGTCTCGGTCCGCTCGGGGTCCGCGCTGTCGATGCCCGGCATGATGGACACCATCCTTAACCTGGGCCTAAACCAGGAGACACTCCAGGGATTGGTCAGGCAGACCGGCAACGAGCGTTTCAGCTATGACGCCTACCGGCGCTTCATCCAGCTATTCGGCAAGGTCGCCCTCGGCATCCCGGACCAAGCTTTCGACGGACCATTCGAGGAGATCAAGAAGCGCGAGGGCGTCAAGGCCGATGTCGGCCTCAGCGCCGCTAACCTGAAGGAAATCAGCGAGCGCTTTCTGGAGGTTGTCCGGGAACAAACGGGACGGGCATTTCCCGAAAACGTCTATGAGCTGCTTGAGCTGGCGATCAAGGCGGTCTTCAGATCCTGGATGGGCAAGCGCGCCGTGGATTATCGGCGCGAGTTCAACATCACCCCGACGATGGCCAACGGCACCGCCGTCAATGTCTGCACCATGGTGTTCGGCAACATGGGCGACGACTGCGCCACTGGCGTCGGCTTCACCCGCAACCCGGGCACCGGCGAGAACACCATGTTCGGCGAGTATCTCGTCAACGCCCAGGGCGAGGACGTGGTCGCCGGAATCCGTACTCCGAAACCGGTCGCGGACCTGGCCACCGACATGCCTGAGATGCACCGCCAGCTTGAAGAACTTCGCGACAAACTGGAATCTCACTACCGCGAAGTGCAGGACTTCGAGTACACCATCGAGAAGGGCACGCTTTACTGCCTGCAGACTCGCAACGGCAAGATGAACGCCACGGCGACGATACGCACATCGCTGGAGATGGCCGAGTCGGGTCTCCTTAGCCGGGAGGAAGCACTGCTGCGGGTGGACCCCGAACTGCTCGAGCAGCTACTGCACCCGCGTCTCGACCCATCCTACGACGCCGAACCGGTCGTCCAGGGGCTGCCAGCCTCACCCGGTGCAGCATCCGGCAAGGTAGTGTTCGACGCTGACCGGGCCGAGCTGATGGGCCGTGCCGGCGAGAAAGTCATCCTGGTACGGGAAGAGACCAAGCCGGAGGACATCCATGGCTTCTTCGCCGCCCAGGGCATCCTCACCAGCCGTGGCGGCAAGACATCACATGCGGCCGTCGTGGCGCGCGGCATGGGCAAGCCCTGTGTGGCCGGCGCGGAGGGCATCGAGGTCAGGGCCGAGAACCGCCAGGCAAAGGTCGGCGACCATGTGCTACACGAGGGCGATGTCATCACCATCGACGGCGGCAACGGCAACGTCTACCTCGGCCAGATCCCCACGGTGCCACCGCAGTTCTCCGACGACCTGCGGACGCTGCTCGGCTGGGCTGACGGGATCGCCCAGATCGGTGTGCTGGCGAATGCCGACACGCCGGAGGGTGCGGACAAGGCCGTAGACTACGGCGCCATGGGCATCGGCCTGTGCCGGACCGAACGCATGTTCAATGCGCCGGATCGGCTGCCGCTGGTCGTCGACATGATCCTCGCCAACACGACCGAGGAACGCCAGTTGGCACTCGACCGCCTGCTGCCGGTGCAGCGCGAGGACTTCCGTGCGCTGCTGGAGATCATGGCCGGCAAGCCGGTCACGATCCGGCTGCTGGACCCGCCGATCCACGAGTTCCTGCCGAGCGAGCGCCAGCTGGAGCGCGAACTGGTCAATCTCGAACAGCTGCGCGGCACCGTCGAGGGTCTGGCCGATCTCAAGGGCGCCATGCAATTGCTGCGTGGCCAGGAGGCGGCCGAATCACTGGCGAAGGAACTGCCGTTCGCGAGTGAAGGCGTGGAGCTGATCGACGAGGCTATCGCCAAGAAGCGACTAATGCTGGAGAAGGTCCGCGAGTTGTTCGAGGTCAATCCGATGCTGGGTCATCGGGGTGTGCGCCTCGGCATCACCTACCCGGAGATCTACGCCATGCAGATCCGGGCGGTGCTTGAGGCGGCGGCCGAGTGCCGCGTCGAAGGCCTCGACGTCCATCCGGAGATCATGGTCCCGCAAGTGTGCACGGCCCAGGAACTGCGGCGGGTGAGCGCCATCGTCGATCCGATACAGGAGCAGGTGGAGACGGAACGTGCGGTCAAACTGGACTTCAAGTTCGGCACCATGATCGAGGTCGTGCGCGCCTGCATGCGTGCCGGCCGGCTGGCGGAAGTGGCGGAATTCTTCTCCTTCGGCACCAATGACCTGAGTCAGTCGACGTTCTCGTTCTCGCGCGAGGATGCCGAGAACAAATTCCTGCCGTTCTATAACGAGAACCAGATCCTGCAGGACAACCCTTTCGAGGTGCTGGACGTCAAAGGTGTCGGCCAGCTGATGAAGATCGCCGTCGAGTGGGGCCGCAAGAGCCGACCGGATTTGAAGGTCGGCATCTGCGGCGAACAGGCCGGCCACCCGGCCTCCATCCGCTTCTGCCACGACATCGGGCTGAGCTATGTCTCGTGCTCGCCGCCGAGGGTCCCAGTAGCCCGCCTGGCGGCGGCGCAGGCGAAGTTGATGGAAGAGCCAGGCGATATGGCTCTGGCCGTGGCCAGCTCGATGTAGGGCGACAGCCGGGCAACGGGGCGAGCGGAATCGGACTTGCGACAAGACGAAGTGATTGTCCCGAAGCTGTTTCGAAACCGCGTTCAGGCGACAAACAATGTGGCCGCGGCGTGACTCCCTATAGACTAGGGGTAACGAATCTTTCACCGACGTTCGATGATCGGGAGGTGAATATGCACATCGATGGACTGTGGCGACGCGGCTCGCTCGTAGTCGCAGGACTTTTTGTCTGCTTTAGCGTTATCACTGCGGCATCCGCGGGGACGGACATCCTGGGCGACGCCAAAAAACTGTTTGGCAGTGACGACAAGGAGCAGATCAGCAGCTCCGGACTAACGGACGATCAGATCGGTTCCGGCCTGAAAGAAGCCCTGACGGTCGGCACCGAGCGCGTGGTCAGCCAACTGGGCGCAACAGACGGCTTCAACGCCGATCCCGCCATCCGCATACCATTGCCGGACAGTCTCGAACGCGTGCAGTCTGCGCTCGGCTCGGTCGGCATGGCGTCGACGTTCGACGACCTCGAGCTGCAGCTCAACCGGGCCGCGGAACTGGCGACACCGAAGGCGAAAGCCCTGTTTGTCGATGCCATCAGTGAGATGAGTCTCGACGACGTACAGGCGATCTACTCGGGTCCCGCCGATGCGGCCACTCAATACTTTCGCGGCAAGATGTCGGGACCGCTGGCGCTCGAGATGGCCCCCGTCGTCGACGCCAGCCTCGGCGAGGTCGGTGCCGTACAGTCCTACGGCGCGATCATGCAGCAATACCAGTCCCTGCCGTTCGTCCCACCGGTGGAGGCCGATCTGACCGGCTATGTCGTCGACAAGGGCATGGACGGCATCTTCCATTATCTGGCCAGGGAGGAGGCGGCGATTCGGACAGATCCGGTCGCACGATCGACGGATCTTCTCAAGCAGGTCTTCGGTCAATAGGGGCAGCACGATCGCGTAGCGGAGGGGAATGAATCACAAGCCTTCGGGCCCAAGCCTTCCGGTGTATTCATCTACACGCCCGACGGACGCCTCTCCACTCACATCATGAAGACACCCCCGCTCACGCCGCAGGAAGGCCGGCGAACACCGCGGGACTCGCCGCACGCGCGCGACTTTCTGGCCTACCAGGGCACATACCCGGTGGGCCCGGACGCAGGGATACTCACTCGTCAGGTCGTGGGTGCGCTGAAGCCGGCCTACGTGGCCACCCGTCGCCAACGACCTTCCAGGATCGACGGCGACGAACTGAAGGCCGGCATCTGCGGTGAACAGGCCGGGCAGTCCACGTGGGTAGCGATCACGGGGATAAATTCAAACATTCAATGGGTCTCGCTGCCGGGTCAAGGTTCAGGCCAACGATTCTGATTCAAGGGCCTCGCGGGCGCGGTGTCCGTGATATCTTGTTCCAGTCATGCCCGTCGTCGGGCAGATTCCGGAGGCATCGTCCCGATGCGCAATGCGGCCGTAGAGATTGCCGGGTTCAAGGTTGAACCCGGGCAGCGTCGTCTGCTCGATCTGCCGGTCGCAGACCTCTACACCCATGCCCAACTCACCATGCCCGTTCACGTCATCTGCGGGCGGCTGGCGGGCCCGACCCTGTTCGTCACCGGTGCGATTCACGGCGATGAGCTGAACGGCGTGGAAATCATTCGCCGCCTGCTCGCCCTGAACGTGCTCAAACGTCTAAAGGGAACCCTGCTCGCGGTGCCGGTCGTCAATGTGCATGGCTTCATCCATCAGTCTCGCTATCTGCCCGATCGGCGCGACCTCAACCGGAGCTTTCCAGGTCAGCTCAGCGGCTCGATCACGTCGCGACTGGCGCGCCACGTCGCCAGCGAGATTATCGACCGGTCCGACTACGGTATCGACCTGCACACCGGAGCGATCCACCGGACGAATCTGCCGCAGATACGTGGAGATGTGGACAACGATGAAGTCATGCGCCTTGCCAGGGCCTTCGGCGCGCCCGTCATCATCCACTCGCGCCTGCGCGATGGCTCGATGCGGGAGTACGCGGCCGAGAAAGGTGTTTCAGTACTGCTTTACGAAGCAGGCGAGGCCTTGCGGTTTGACGAACTCTCCATCCGTGCTGGCCTGCGAGGTATTCGGCGTGTACTGGCCACCCTCGGCATGCTGGGCCGCCCACCGCCCGCCACGCGCCGCCGTGTGGAGCCCGTCGTGTCGCGACGGACAAGCTGGGTCCGAGCGCCGATCAGCGGTGTCGTGAATCTGCGAGTTCAATCGGGCGCATCGGTTCGTAAGGGGACTCTCCTGGCCAACGTGAGCGATCCGTTCGGTGAGACCAGCGTACCGGTGCACAGTCACTGTGACGGCGTCATCATCGGACACGTCACGCTGCCGCTGGCCCACGAAGGCGATGCGTTGGTGCATATCGCCCGATTTGACGACACCAGAGAAGCGAGTGAAACTGTGGAGGAGTTCCAGCTTGAACACGACAGCGCCACCTGACGGAGAACCCCTCCTGATGCTTGGTTGGCGCGAGTTCGTCAGCCTGCCGGCGCTGGGGCTCATGCGGATCAAAGCGAAGGTCGATACCGGCGCACGCACATCCGCATTGCATGCGTTCGAACTGCAGACCTTTGAGCAAGACGGTATCACTCAGGTTCGATTCAAGATCCATCCGCGGCAGGATCGGCATGACATCGAGGTTACCTGCACAGCCGTCGTGATCGATCAGCGCATGGTGACCGACTCGGGCGGTCACAGCGATGAGCGCTGGGTGATCGAGACCCCCTTGCGCATCGCGGGCAGGGAGTGGCCGATCGAAATTACGTTGACGTCCCGCGACAATATGCGCTTTCGCATGCTGCTCGGCCGAACCGCGATGCGCGGCCGCGCGCACGTGGACCCGTCCCGTTCTTATCTCACTCAGCGGCGTACGACCGGAAGGAACAAGTCATGAAAATCTGCGTCCTCTCACGCAACCCCAGACTCTATTCCACCCGTCGCCTGATCGAGGCCGGGGTCGAACGCGGCCACGAGATGAGGGTCATCGACCCGACCCGCTGCTACATGAATATTGCGAGTTCGAAGCCAAGCATCCATTACGACGGCCGCTTGCTCGAGGGCGTGGATGCGGTGATTCCGCGGATCGGCGCCTCTATCACTTTCTATGGCACAGCCGTTGTCCGCCAGTTCGAGATGATGGGCGTGTTCCCGCTCAATGAATCGGTTGCGATCTCCCGCTCCCGGGACAAACTCAGATCGATGCAGCTGCTCTCACGCAAGGGAATCGGCCTGCCGGTAACAGGCTTCGCCAACTCGCCGAAGGATACCGACGATCTGCTCAAGATTGTCGGCGGCGCCCCGACAGTAGTAAAGCTACTGGAAGGCACCCAGGGCAAGGGTGTCGTGCTGGCCGAGACCAAGAAGGCGGCGGAAAGCGTCATCGATGCCTTCCGTGGCCTGCACGCCAACTTCCTCGTCCAGGAGTTCATCAAGGAAGCCGCAGGCGCCGATCTGCGCTGCTTCGTTGTCGGCGACAAAGTGGTTGCGGCGATGAAGCGTCAAGCGCCGGAGGGGGAGTTCAGATCGAACCTGCATCGTGGTGGCAAGGCCGAACTAGTGCGGATCTCACCGGTCGAGCGCGCGACCGCGGCCAAGGCATCGCAGATACTCGGGCTCAGGGTCGCGGGCGTCGATCTCGTCCGCTCCGATCGAGGCCCTCTCGTGCTGGAGGTGAATTCATCACCGGGTCTCGAGGGCATCGAAAAGGCCACCGAAAAAGATGTGGCGGGGATGATCATCGGGTATATCGAGAAGAACGCGCGGGCCGGACGAACACGAACCCGCGGCACGGGATGATCAGGCCGGAGTGGCACGGCCTCTACAGCAGATCCCTGATCCGATAGTAGGCCATCGCCAGCACCAGGGCCGGCGTCCGCAGGACCCTGCCCCCCGGGAACGGGCGGTGCGGGATCCGCGAGAATACGTCCAACCGCTCGGTGCTACCGGCGACCGCCTCCGCCAGCAGCTTGCCAGCGAACCCCGTCAACACCATGCCATGACCGGAGAACCCCTGAGCGTAGAAGATGTTGCCGGACAGGCGTCCGAAGTGCGGGGCGCGGTTCATGGTGATCGCCACATTACCGCCCCAGGCATATTCGATGCGCGCGTCCTTCAGTTGCGGGAAAACCTTCGCCATCCGCGCGCGGATGGAGTGAGCCAGGCTCGGCGGCGGGATGGTCGAGTAGCTGACCCGCCCGCCGAACAGCATCCGCCGGTCGGCTGACAGGCGGAAGTAATCCAGTACGAAGTTGACATCGGCCACCGCCATGTCGTTGCGGATCAGTGAGGTGGCCAGTTCTTCGTCGAGGCACTCGGTGGCGACGACATAGGTGCCCACCGGCATGATCTTTGTACGGATACGATGCGACAGGTCGCCCAGATAGGCGTTGCCGCACAAAAGGACGAAGCGGCAGCGCACCTGGCCCTCCGGCGTCTTCACAAGGATATGCTCGCCGATCTGTTCCAGCGCCAGCGCCGGTGTGTTCTCGTGGACCCTGGCTCCGGCCTCGCGGGCCGCCGCGTTGAGCCCCAGGGTGTAGTTGAGCGGGTGCAGGTGACCGCTGGCCTCATCGAGGAGGCCCGAGATGTAGCGTCCGGTGGCCATCAGGCTGGCGAGTTCGTCTCGATCGATCATGCGCAGGCTGTCATAGCCGTACTCGTCTTCCAGCTCGCGCTTCCATTCCAGCAGTGCCTTGTGTTGCCGCGGCTTGATGGCCGCGTGCATCTGGCCGGGCTTGTAGTCGCAGTCGATTCGGTGCTTCGCGATCCACTCCTTGAGCAGCAGCATGGCCTCGACGGACATATCCCACAGCCGCCGATCGTCCTCTTTGCCCACCATCTTGCGGATCTTCGCCTGTTCGCAGCCGTAGCCGAAGATCGTCTGCCCGCCGCTCCTGCCCGACGCGCCCCAGCCGACCCGATGGGCCTCGAGCACCACCGTGTCGTAGCCACGTCCGGCGAGCTCAAGTGCCGCCGACGTGCCAGTGAGGCCAGCGCCAATGACACAGGCATCGCAATCGGTCTCGCCGCTGACGGGTGGATGCTCCGGCGCGGAGTGGGCGCTGGCGGCGTAATACGAATCCACGTGACAAGCGGCGGTCATGATTTGTCCCCTGTGAATGAAGCGCTGGTCAGACAGTTCGCAGATACCACTCGATCTCCAGCGGCGACACATTGGCCTCGTAGCTCAATCGCTCGTGGCGGCGGCAGGCAGCAAACACACGCAGAAAGTCCTCGCCCAGGTACCCCGGCAGAATCGTGCCACGCTCCAGCGCCTCGATTGCGTGCAGCCAGCTGCCAGGCAGCGTGCCCTCCTCCGCTGCCACATCGCCCTCTGAGGGTGGCGGCGGCTCGATCTCATTCGCCATGCCATGGTGCATGCCTGCCAGTACAGAAGCCACAACGAGATAGGGATTGGCATCGGCGCCGGCCACCCGGTGCTCTATGCGTCTGGACGCCGGCTCGCCGGCCGGGATCCTCAGCGCGGTAGTGCGGTTGTTTACGCCCCAGCAGGGCGTCACCGGCACGAAGTTGCCCGGCTGGAAGCGCCGGTATGAGTTCGCATTGGGCGCCAGAATGGCCAGGGACTCCGGCATGGCATCGAGCAGCCCGGCGATTGCGTAGCTGAGACTCGCGCTGCCGGCCGGATCCGGATCCTGGAAAACGTTGCGGCCATCCCCGTCCAGCATGCTGACATGGATGTGTGTGCCGCTCCCGGAACGATCTGCGTACGGCTTGGCCATGAAGGTGGCGTCCATGCCAAAACGCTCCGCGGCCCGCTTGATGATGCGCTTGAGTAGTATCGCCTGGTCACAGGCCGCCATGGCATCCGCAACGTGGTGCAGGTTGATCTCGTATTGTCCCGGCGCATACTCGGCCACCGCGGTATCCGCCGGCACGTTCTGGATCGTGCAAAGTCGATCGACCTCGTCGAGAAACGCGCTGTAGCTGTCCAGCTCCGCCATGCCGTAGACCTGGGTGCTGGTCTCCCGCTCACCCGTTACCGGCGACGTAGGCGGCCGGGGCTCACCGTCCGCCCCGTCATCCCTGTCCAGAAGATAGAACTCGAGCTCCACGGCGATCACCGGATTGAGCCCGTCTGCCTGCAGCCGCGCCAGGACGCCGGCCAGCACCTGGCGGGGATCGGCGAAAAAAGGCGTTCCGTCGACTTCGAACATGCTCATGATGACCTGCGCGTCGGCACCGGAATGCCATCCGGTGAGAGTTAGTGTGCCGGGCACCGGCAAGCAGATATCGTCAGAGTCGCCACGATCGAATCCCAGACCGGTGGCCTCTACAGTGTCGCCACAGATGTCGCAGCCGAAGATTGAGCCCGGCAGACAGATCCCCTTCTCGTACACCTTTTCAAGCACTTCGCGACGGATGCGCTTGCCGCGGATAATCCCATTGGAGTCGGCGACCAGAAGATCAATATTGCCGACGGATTCGTTGCTCTGCAGAAATGCCCGCGCCTGTTCCGGAGCGGTCCACTTGTCAGCCATGGCGTTTCCGATTGATGTCCAAAATTTTTTGATTATCGGAGAGTTTCTGCACTCGGACAGGGTCGTCCCGATTGACTCGGAGCGACTCGCCCCCGGGGCGCTTGAATTACCCAGAGACAGTAATATATTGTAGCCAAATCACAAAGACGAGCGCTCGGGCGCGGGATTCTGGCGACGTTCTTGGGGACCCGTGGCCACCGGTGGAGCCGCTTAAAATAATCGACATGCCGTCACACAAGCCCGTAATCGGGGTTCCCGCCTGCCGGCGCATGCTGGACCCCCACTATTTCCATATCGCCGGCGAGAAATACCTGACGGCTATCGCTGACGCGTCCGGCTGCATCCCCGTGATCATCCCGGCCCTGGGTGCGGCCATGGAACTCGAGGTCCTGCTGGACAGGCTGGATGGCCTGCTGCTGCCAGGGAGTCCTTCGATGGTGGATCCGCAGTACTATGACGGCGAGCCCAGCGAGCCGGGCACGCTGCACGATCCGCATCGTGACGAGACCACACTCGCCGTGATCCCCACGGCGGTGGCGGCCGGCGTCCCGGTGATGGCGATCTGCCGTGGCTATCAGGAGATGAATGTGGCGTTCGGTGGCACCCTGCACCAGAAGGTCCACGAAACAGACCGTTTCGACACACACCACGAGGACGCTGAACAACCGCTGGAGTCCCAGTACGGCCCGGCCCACGAGGTGCGGCTCGCGCAAGATGCCATACTCAGGGAGGTCACCGGCAAGGATAGCCTGACGGTCAACTCCCTGCACCACCAGGGGGTGGATCGGCTGGGCCGGGGCCTGGCCGTGGAAGCGGTCGCGCACGACGGCCTGATCGAAGCATTCCGGGTAGCTGATGCACCGACCTTCGCCCTCGGCGTGCAGTGGCACCCGGAGTGGAAGGTGATGGAGAACAAAGATTCGATCGCCCTGTTTACCCGGTTCGGCGACGCGGCCCGCGCCTATGCCAAGGAAAAACGCCATGCATGATGACATCAACCACTGGCTGACCGCCCGCGGCATCACGGAGGTGGAAGGCCTGGTGCCCGACATGGCGGGTACGCCGCGGGGCAAGATCGTGCCGGCACGCAAGTTCTGCAGGGAAGACAGCATGCGGCTGCCGGAATCCCTGTTCAAGCAGACAGTAACGGGCGATTACGCGGAAGTCGGCGACGACATCGAGCACGACATGATCTGCCGCCCGGACCCTGCCACCCTCCGGCTGGTTCCATGGGCCAGCGATCCGACGGCCCAGTGCATCCACGACTGCTTTCATCACGATGGCACGCCGGTCAAGACATCGCCGCGGTATGTGCTCAAAAGGGTGCTGGCGCTCTACGAGGCGGAAGGCTGGAAACCGGTAGTCGCCCCCGAAGTCGAGTTTTTCCTGGTTAAACGCAATATCGACCCGGATTACGAACTGGAGCCGCCGATCGGGCGTTCCGGCCGACCGGAGACCGTTCGGCAAACGTTCAGCATCGACGCGGTCAACGAGTTCGACCCCTTGTTCGAGGAGATGTATGACTTCTGCGAGGCCCAGGAACTGGAACTGGACACCCTGATCCACGAGGGCGGCGCGGCCCAGATGGAGGTCAATTTCGTCCATGGCGGAGCGCTGGACCTGGCCGACCAGGTGTTCCTGTTCAAGCGCACAATGCGAGAGACCGCCCACAGGCACGAGATCTATTGCACTTTCATGGCCAAACCCATGCAGGGCGAGCCGGGAAGCGCGTTGCACATCCACCAGAGCGTCGAGGACATGGAGAGCGGCCGCAATCTTTTTGCCGCCCGCAACGGTCGCGACAGCCGGCTATTCAAACACCACATCGGCGGGTTGCAGCGTTACCTGCCCGACGCCATCGCCCTGATGGCGCCGTACGTGAATTCCTATCGCCGATTCACCCGCTACTATGCATCGCCTATCAATGTGCACTGGGGCTACGACAACCGCACCGTGGGCTTGCGGGTACCGATGTCGGATTCACGCAATCGCCGGGTCGAGAACCGTATCGCGGGCGCCGATGTGAATCCCTACCTTGCTATTGCCACCTCGCTCGCCTGCGGTTACCTGGGCATGAAAGGGAAGATAAAGCCGACCCAGCCGCTCAACGAGGACGCCTATACAAAACCCTTCGTGCTACCGCGTGAGTTGTTCGCGGCGCTGGCCCGTCTGAAGCGCTGCGAGCCGCTGATCGAGATCCTGGGCGAACAGTTCGTCGACATGTTCTGCGGGGTCAAGGAGAGCGAGTACGAGACGTTCTTCCAGGTGATCAGCCCGTGGGAGCGCGAATATCTGCTGCTGAACGTCTGATCGATCCGACCGCTACACCGAGCGACTGATTCTGAGGGTAAAAACGCGCATGCAAGAACGACTCAACCTCAGCACCGCGGAGCTGCAAGCCCTGGACTCGGCCCATTACCTGCACCCGTTCACCGACTACAAGCAGCTGGGCGCCAAGGGCGCGAGGATCATCAGCCACGCGGAAGGCATCTACCTGTGGGACTCCGACGGCAACCGGATTCTGGACGGCATGGCCGGTCTGTGGTGCGTCAACATCGGCTACGGCCGCGAGGAACTCGCCAAGGTCGCCGCCACCCAGATGCGCGACCTGCCCTACTACAACAGCTTCTTCCAGACCTCCCATGTCCCCGGCATACGACTCGCCGAGATGCTCTCGGAGGTCACCCCCGAAGGGCTGGATCACGTGTTCTACTCAGGCTCCGGCTCCGAGGCCAACGACACGGTCGTGCGCATGGTCCGGCACTTCTGGGGCTGCAAGGGCAAGCCCGACAAGACCATCATCATCAGTCGTGAGAACGCCTATCACGGCAGCACCATGGCCGGCGCGAGCCTCGGCGGGATGAAGCCCATGCACGCCCAGGGCGGGTTGCCGATCCCCGGGATCGTCCATATCGAGCAGCCCTACTGGTTCGAGAATGCTCAAGGTCTGTCTCCGAGGGAATACGGCGTCAAGGCAGCCCGCGCGCTGGAGCACAAACTGGACGAACTCGGCGACAACCGGGTGGCGGCGTTTATCGCCGAACCCATCCAGGGCGCTGGCGGCGTGATCATCCCGCCTGAATCATACTGGCCGGAGATCAAACGCATCCTGGACGAGCGCGACATTTTGCTGGTGATGGACGAGGTGATCTGCGGGTTCGGGCGCACCGGCGAGTGGTTCGGGTCGGACCTGTATGGCATCAAGCCGGATCTCATGCCGATGGCAAAGGGCATGTCGTCCGGCTATCTTCCCATTGGCGGCGTGATGGTTTCAGACCGCGTCGTGGAAACGCTCTGGGAAGGGGGCGAGTTCTTCCATGGATACACTTACTCCGGTCACCCGACCTGCTGCGCCGTCGCGATCAAGAATATCGAGATCCTGCAGGACGAGAAGATCGTCGAACATGTCCGCGACGTGGCGGCGCCCCATCTGGCGGAGCGCTGGGGCGCATTGGCGGATCACCCGCTCGTCGGGGAGGCCCGCAGCAAGGGACTGGTGGCGGCACTGGAGCTGGTCAGGGACAAGGCCAGCGGCGAGCGTTTTCCGAAGGTCGGCACGACCGGCAGTTTATGCAGGGACATCTGCTTCGACAACGGCATCATCATGAGGGCGGTCAGGGACAGCATGATCATCTCTCCGCCCTTGATCATCTCCACGGCACAGATAGACGAACTCGTCGATCTGGCCTGGCGGTGTCTGGACCAGACGGCCAGCGCGCTGGGCGTCAGCGCCTGACCCGAGTTGGATCGACGGCCGATGCGGGTGAATTGCCGCACAGGCCGCGAAAATCGGCACACAAGAGGAACGTCACGATGAAATCAATACTCAAGCCTGCAAGGGTCCTCGCGCTCCTGTCAGCGTTGCTGCTTGTCGGCATCGCGGGGGCCGAAGAAGAGAAAGTCCTCAACATCTACAACTGGTCGGACTACATCGCCGAGGACACTATTGCCAATTTCGAGGAGCGCACCGGCATCAAGGTCAATTACGACGTGTTCGATTCCAATGAGGTGCTGGAAGCCAAATTGTTGGCCGGCAACACCGGCTACGACGTGGTGGTGCCGAGCGCTTCGTTCCTGGAGCGGCAGATCCAGGCCGGCGTATTCAGCAAGCTGAACCGGGAGGCCCTGAGCAACTACGGCAACCTGGACGAAGACATCATGGCGCGCGTCGCGCTGCATGATCCGGGCAACAGCCATGCCGTGCCGTACATGTGGGGCACGACCGGCATCGGTTATAACGAGGCCAAGGTGGCAGCGCTGCTACCCGACGCGCCGCTGGACAGCTGGGAGCTGCTGTTCAACCCGGACGTCATCTCGAAAATCGCGGAATGCGGAGTCACCTTCCTGGACGCTCCCACAGAGGTCTTCGGCGCGGCCCTGACCTATCTGGGCAAGGATCCCAACAGCGAGGACCTGGACGACCTGAAGGCCGCCGAGGAACTGCTGGCCAAGGTCCGCCCCTACGTCCGCTACATCCATTCGTCCCAGCAGATCAACGACCTGGCCAATGGCGAGATCTGCGTCGCCATGGGCTGGAGTGGCGACATGTTCATGGCCGCGGACCGTGCCTCCGAGGCGGACAACGGCGTGGAGATTTCATACAGTATCCCGACCCAGGGCACGATTATCTGGTTCGACATGATGGCAATCCCCACCGATGCGCCGCATCCGGGCAACGCCCACCTGTTCATTAACTACATCCTCGAGCCCGAAGTCATCGCCGCCATCACGGACTATGTCTGGTACGCGAATCCCAACGCCGCGTCGACGGAGTTGGTGGATGCGGAGATCGTCGAGGATCCGGCGATCTATCCGCCGCCGGAGGTGAAGGCCAAGTTGTTCCCGGACAAGGCACACACGGCGAAATTCACCCGGTCACAGACTCGCGCCTGGACGCGCTTCAAGACCGGCCAGTAGCGCCGGATCGACAAGTATGAGACGCGCCGATGGCGGCGCGTCTCATTCAACGGAGGCGTCGATGGAAGAACCGAGAACGGCTCCCGTTACGTTCGAGCCCTGGAACGATCCGAACGAAACACCCTATGTCCGCATAGAGCGGGTTTCCAAGAAATTCGGTGAGTTCGTCGCGGTCGCGGACATGTCCCTCGACATCTACCGCAAGGAGTTGTTCTGCCTGCTGGGTGCCTCAGGCTGCGGCAAGTCGACACTGCTGAGGATGCTGGCCGGCTTTGAATCCGCCAGCGACGGGCGCATCCTGATCGACGGCGTGGATATGGCGGACATCCCGCCGTACGAACGCCCGGTCAACATGATGTTCCAGTCCTACGCCCTGTTCCCCCACATGAACGTGGCCCAGAACGTGGCCTTCGGCCTGCGCCAGGAACGGATTCCACGCTCATCCATCAACAAGCGCGTTGACGAGATGCTGGAGATGGTCAAGCTGGAACAATTCCGCGGCCGCAAGCCCCATCAGCTGTCCGGCGGCCAGCGGCAACGCGTGGCGCTGGCGCGCAGCCTGGTCAAGCGGCCCAAGCTCCTGTTGCTTGACGAACCGCTGGCTGCGCTGGACAAGAAACTCAGGGAACACACCCAGTTCGAGCTGATGAACATCCAGGAGCACCTGGGCGTCACGTTCATCGTCGTCACCCATGACCAGCAGGAAGCCATGACCCTGGCGACCCGTATCGGCGTCATGAACGAGGGCGAACTGATCCAGGTGGGTACGCCCACGGACATTTACGAGTTCCCGAATTCTCGTTTCGTGGCGGACTTCATCGGCTCGATCAACGTCTTCGAGGGCCGTATCGAAGTGGACGAACCGGACCACGTCATCGTCCAGTCGGACGAGGCCGGCGTGCCCCTGTTCATCGGCCACGGTGTTGCCGCGGCGCCCGGGGCCCGTGTCTGGGTCGCCATCCGGCCTGAGAAAATGCACATCTCCCGCGACGATCCGGGGCAGCAACACAACTGCGTCGGCGGTATCGTCCAGGAAGTTGCCTACATGGGTGACTTCTCGATCTACCTGGTGGAGATCGGCGGCGGCAAGTCCGTCCGCGTCACCCAGCCCAACCTGACCCGTGGCAATCCCGAGCGCATCCTGTGGGACGAGAAGGTCTTCGTCTACTGGGACGACACCAGCGCAGTGGTCGTCACCGAATGACCAGCAAGGGCACGCCGGCCCTGGCGCGCCGGATCACCGGCCAGGCCGAGCGCCTGGTGGTCAGGCTGACCGGGGCCACGCCCCGCCGGCTGATCCGCCGAACCCTGCAGCGAATCCAGGGCCTCGGCAGGACGCTGGTGATCGCCATCCCCTACGGCTGGCTGCTGGCGTTCTTCCTGATCCCCTTCGTCATCGTGCTGAAGATTTCTTTCGCCGAGTCGGACATCGCCCAGCCGCCGTACACCGAATTGTGGGAATGGGTCGAGGGCCAGTACCTGAACATCCAGGTCAACATCGGCAACTACAAGTATCTGCTGGACGATTCGTTGTACTGGAAGGCCTATCTGAACTCGGCCAGGATCGCCGCCGTCTCGACCCTGCTGTGCTTGCTGATCGGCTACCCGATGGCCTACGGCATCGCCCGGGCCCGTCCCGACCGCAGGACCCTGCTGCTGCTGATGGTCATCCTGCCGTTCTGGACCTCGTTCCTGATCCGAGTCTACGCCTGGATCGGCATCCTCAAGAACAACGGCCTGATCAACAACGTCCTCATGGGCATGGGCATCATCGATCAGCCGATCGTCATGATGCAGACGGACTTCGCCGTCTACCTGGGTATCGTTTACTCCTACCTGCCGTTCATGATCCTGCCGCTGTACGCCAACCTGGAGAAGCTGGATATCAGCTTGCAGGAAGCGGCCTATGACCTGGGTGCGCGGCCGTGGCGGACCTTCCTGTCAGTCACGCTGCCACTGTCGGTGCCGGGCATCATCGCCGGCTCTCTGCTGGTGTTCATCCCCGCGGTGGGTGAGTTCGTGATCCCGGCATTGCTCGGCGGGCCGGACACGCTGATGATCGGCCGGGTCCTGTGGGATGAGTTCTTCTCGAATCGCGACTGGCCGGTGGCATCGGCTGTCGCCATCGCGGTGCTGTTGCTGCTGGTCGTGCCGATGGTGATCTTCCAGCACACCCAGGCGCGCAGCGCGGAGGCCGAGACGTGAAACGGCGCTCCATCTTCCTGCCTGTGGTCCTGACCCTGGGCTTTGTTTTCCTCTATGCGCCCATTATTTCCCTGATCGTATTCTCCTTCAACAAATCGAAGCTGGTCACCGTTTGGGCCGGGTTCTCGACCCACTGGTATGGCGCCCTGCTGGAGAACACCCAGATACTGCAGGCCGCGTGGATCAGCTTGCGGATCGCCGCGCTGAACGCGACCCTGGCGGTGGCGCTCGGCACGATCGCGGGGTTCGTCCTGGCCCGCTTCCGCCGCTTCCACGGCCGCACGTTGTTCACCGCCATGGTGACCGCCCCACTGGTCATGCCGGAAGTCATTACCGGTCTGTCTCTGCTGCTGCTTTTCGTAGCCATGGAAGCCCTGTTCGGTTGGCCCGCGGGCCGCGGTTTCCTGACCATCCTGATCGCACACGTGACTTTCTCTATGGCCTACGTGGCGGTCATCGTGCAGTCGCGGTTGAGCGACATGGATGCTTCGATCGAGGAGGCGGCGCTGGACCTCGGCGCACGCCCGCTGCAGATTTTCTTCCGTATCACGCTGCCGATCATCGCCCCCGCACTGGTAGCCGGCTGGCTGTTGGCCTTCACGATGTCACTGGACGACCTGGTCATCGCCAGCTTCGTCGCCGGCCCTGGCTCCAGCACACTGCCCATCGTGATCTTCTCCAAGGTGCGACTGGGCGTCAGTCCGGAGATCAACGCACTCGCCACCATACTCGTCGGCCTGGTGGCCGTCGGCACCATCATCGCCGGCGTGGTCATGAACCGGCAAATGAAAAACCGCGAACGCGACATGCAGATGGCCGCGGCAGACAACTAGCGCCGGCGCGGGCCGCGACAACAGGATCATTCGCTTAAGGATTCCGCGATCCCCGCCAGCCCGGCTTCGTAACCCACCAGCGTCTCGTGGCCAAGGACGTCCCGTGCTCGGTTCGCCGGTATGTCATTGCCGGCCGAGATGAGATTGACGGCCTCGCGGGTCAGTGTCGGCCGCGTCTGCAGCCTGAGCGTGCGTCCGCCGGATTCCATGATCCGGGCCAGTGGCCAGACCAGCCACGCGGGCAGCGACTTCGGAACCGGTGCCGCGACAAGCCCGGCCAGATCGCCGAAGTAGCGGGCCCAGGTGACCGGCAGTTCGTCACAGGCATTGAAGATATCGCCGGACTTGGCCGCCGGACCCGCAGCCCGCAGCAAGACATCGACAACGTTGTCCACATGGACCAGCCCGGCGTTACTGCGACCGCCGGACACCAGGCAGGGCGCCCCACCCTTGAGTACCTTGACGACCTCCTCCACCCACGGTCCGCTGTGCGGGCCGTAGACATTGGCGGGACGGACGATGCGCACGTCACCGGCAGAGCCGGCAAACTCCGCCGCCAAGCTTTCCTGTTGCTGTTTGCTGCGACTGTAAGGACCGTAGGGCTTGCCCATCGGCAGGGACTCTTCACATCGATCCCGTCGCAGATGATGGCCGTATACGACGATGCTCGAAGCCAGCACCACCCGGGTGCCGTACTCCGTGGCTGCCTGGAACACGAATCGGGTGCCGTCCACGGTCACTCTCTGATAGAGCGACTCGGGACCCCAGTCCCCGACCACCGCCGCCAGGTGGAAGACCACGCTGCAATCCTTCATGGCGGTGTGGACGGACTCGGGATCGGAAATGTCCCCGGTGATAAGGTTTGTGCCGCCGTGCCAGTGAGGCGGAACGGGGTCTTCGGGCAGGACCAGGACCCGCACGCGGAACCCGGCCGAGATCAGGCGATGCACTAGCCGTCGCCCGATAAACCCGGTGGCGCCGGTGACCAGCACCGGTGACGGGACGTGATGGGCGACCTGATCCATATAACTGGAGCGTAGGCGGCCCGGACCCGGTCCTCAAGGCATGTCCGGCGAGCACCAGGAGTCGGGGCACTGGCAATGGTCTGCTTTCCAGCCACCCGGTCGTGGCGAACCGGGGCCCCGGTTCGCCTGAATCGACAAACCTACCCTGTTCCTCCATCATCGGCCGGGCTCTGGGGGGCCGCAGCAATATCGGTGTCGTTGTCCGATCAGCTTGCGCTCGGGGCGCAGCGATCTGCCTGCCGATAACACTCGCCCATGGTGTCATGAAAGGCTGCTTGATCGTGCCCCCTTCTTGTCGACTATCTGAGATGGAGACGGCCCTGTGGCTTGCATACATTTGAGCCCGGCTCAACGAATACGGCGCACTCTCGCGATGGTGTCGCTTGCCACCCTCTCGGCAACGCAGGCGTCAGCCGCCGAGGATTTTCGCGAGCTGCTGGTCCGGCTGGAACATCCGGTTGATGCGCCACCCGTCGCTATGCACCTGGCGGATAGCGAGGGCCTGTTGGCGGTCGGGCGACAGGACGATGACTGGCGCTTCAGCGTGATCTCTGTCGCCGACGGCGGCATCATTGCATCCGGCACGGTCCCCTCCCAGGCATTCTTCTACGACACCGGCGACCCGCAGGGCCTTGGACACGACCAGCTGTGTGTTCTCGACGAATCCGGTGTGTCGGTCCTGGACCCTGCCAGCGGCAGATTCCAACGTGTCGCCGATTTCGCCAGCGTCTATCACGGCACGCCCTCGCTGGGCCCGGCGCAGTCGGATTTCGTCCGCGACGTCGACGGCGACGCGGCTGACGACATCCTGGCGCCGCAGTTCGAAGGCTGGCTATTGGCTCGTCAGCGTGACGGCGGTTTTGACCATGCCCTGCTGAAAGTCCGGCCCCGGGTGACGGTCTACCAGACCCGCATCAGTTATCAACCGCGCCCGCCGCAGATCGGCGACATGGACGGCGACGGCCTGAACGACCTGGTGTTCCTGGTCGACACCGAGTTCGTCTCGTTTATCCAGCAACCGCCTGGTCGTTTCCCGGGAGACGGGCGGCGCGACCCGATCGATGCGCCGCTCGCCACCGAGAAGCAGCGGGCGCAGTGGCAGCGTGAGGACGGCCAGATCGACCAGAGCGAGCTGGAAATTGAGGAAGTGGAGCTCGTAAAAGACTTCGACGGCGACGGCGTTCTCGACCTGTTGACGGACAGGTCGATCAGCGAGGGCGTATTCGATCGCCGCAGCGAATACCATCTTTATCTCGGCCGGCGCGACGGTTCCTCGGTGACATACGCCAGCCAGCCTGATGGCAGCATCACCTCCGACGGGGTGCAGTTCGATCCGATTGTCGTCGACGTCGACGGTGACGGCCGGATGGACATCGCCACACCATCGACGCGCCTCAGTCTCACCCGGATCGTCGGCGCGCTGTTCTCGGGACGCATGGGCGTCGATCTGGACGTATACCGGATGCAGCCGGGCGGGCAGTACCCGGACGAGTCCGACTATCGCAGCCGGTTCCGGGTCGAGTTCGATCTCAAGACGGGCCTGACCCGCTATCCGGCGGTGGCGATCGCGGACTTCGACGGCGACGGATCCGCCGAGCTGCTGTTGCAGGAAAACCCGGATGAGCTGACGCTGTATCCGGGCATCGCCGAACCGACGCTGTTCGGCGACAAAGGGCGGACTGTCTCGCTGGTGCTGCCGCGCAACGGACAGATGGTCCAGGCACGGGACCTCGATGGCGACGAGCGTGCCGATCTGCTGGTGCGTTACGGTCCCGCCGATGGGGCAGAGCGGGAACGGCAGTTGCTCATACTGTTGTCGGCGCCTGCCGAGACGATGCGGAGCGCGATGGCACCCTCAGGCGATATCGCGCGGGAGCCGTGATGCTGAAGAAGATCCTCGCAATTGTCGGCACGACCACTGTCCTGCTCGCAGTGGGATTCACAGGCTACGTGTGGTGGCTGCTGCAACCGCGGCCGGAGCCGCGACCGCTGCCGGCTGGCATTATCTCGGCGACAACGCCTGACGGCCAGGCGCTGCTGGTCGGCGCAGAGGCCTCAGCGGACTATCCCCTGCTGGCAGGCAGCTTCGAGCCCCAGAGCCTGAAGAGTTTCTGCGGCGTGGCCAGTGGTGCGATGGTCCTGTCCGCCCTGGGCCGTGACGTGACCCAGGGCAGTTTCTTTACCGGGGACGCCCGTCGCATGCGCTCGCGTCTTCGCGTCACCCTCGGTGGCATGACCCTGACCGACCTGGCTGAACTGTTACGCGCTCATGGCGCCCGGGTATCGATCCATCATGCCGACGCTTTCACCGTCGAGCAGTTCCGGGCAGTGGTCTCACAGAACCTGTCCCGACCCGACGACTTCCTGCTGGTCAACTACCAGCGCGAGGTACTGGGCCAGAAAAGAGTCGGGCACATTTCGCCGTTGGCCGCCTACGATCGAGACGCGGACCTGGTGCTGGTGATGGATACCGCAAGCCATCACTATCCTCACTCCTGGGTGCCGCTGGAGCGCTTGCATGCGGCCATGGCCACCACCGACTCCACCAGCGGCGAGAAGCGTGGCTACCTGGAAGTTACCGGCCTGGAAGAGCCGCCGCATCCTTAGTCACCACGAAACACCGGACACTGCCGTGTTCAGCGAAACCGGCATCAGTGGACGGGCATGTCTAGCCCATCGGCTTCCTTGCGCATGACGGACCGGGTGGCAGATGCATCGGTGAGGTGATCATCGATGTGCCGATCTCTAGGGTCATCCAGGCTGCTGACGATCGAGCCAAGTTCGACTCCACTACCGCGTCTTTCTGACTGAGTCTGTCTGCATACGACGCGACCGAAGGTCAGCACTGCTCCGGGCGCTTCCTTTTTTCGCGCTGTTTCGATCCACTCTTGGACACCCACGGCGACAGCCGCCTGTTGTGAGCCCGGGGCGGCCAACCCGGATCAGATACGGGTTCACATCTGCCGCCGCAAGTGGAAGAATGGGGTAGGCGGTATAACAACAAAGCACGGAGCCAAGTAAAGCCACCGGCTCAGCCTCCCGCATCGAGTTACACAGGGGAGTATTGACTCAAGCCCTGTGATCCTTCGGAGAAGGGATGATAAGGGGATCCCTGGAATGAAGTGCCCGAATTGCGATAACGACAACAGGGACAGCGCAAAATTCTGCGAGGAATGCGGAACACGCATGATCGTTGCTTGCGGCTCGTGTGGAGCGGAGCTCTCGCCATCCGCAAAATTCTGCAGTGAGTGCGGGGCGTCGGCGGTACGTGCAGATACTGGTTCCCCCCAACCTCCTGAGAGCCCGGCCAGGCCCGAAGAATCGGTGGCCGAACGACGGCAGCTGACAGTCATGTTCTGCGACATCGTCGGTTCGACCGAGTTATCGGAGAAGCTGGACCCGGAGATCCTGCGAGAAGTGGTCCGCTCCTATCACGACACGACGGGTCGTGTGATTGGGCGCTACGAGGGCCACAACGCCCAGTACCTGGGTGACGGACTGCTGGTCTATTTCGGCTACCCGGTCGCCCACGACGATGATGCAGAACGTGCGGTGCGCGCGGGGCGCGAGATCATCACCGCCCTGTCCGAAATGAATGAGAAGCTGGAGAGAGATCACGGCACCACGATCTCCGTTCGCGTCGGCATCCATACCGGCCCGGTCGTCATCGGCGCCGTCGGCTACGGCGGGCGACAGGAGAACCTGGCCCTCGGCAGCACCACCAATATTGCGGCTCGTTTCGAGAGTGCCGCAGAACCGAACACTGTCCTGATCAGCGAGACGACCCTGCGGCTCATTCCCGGCCTGTTCGTCACCGAAGAGGTGCCGATGCCGCCATTGAAAGGGGTGGGCACGCCGATCAGAGGCTATATCGTGCGGCATCCCAGCGGTGTCGGAACCCATCTGGCGGACTCCATCCGCCGCACACCGCTCGTCGGCCGTGAACTCGAGGTGGGTCTGTGTCTCGACCGGTGGGAGATGGTGCAGGACGGCGCAGGCCAGGCCCTGCTGCTTTCCGGCGATGCGGGTATCGGCAAGTCGCGGCTGCTGTTTGTCCTGCGCGAGCGCCTGGCCGACACGCCGCACACCTGGCTCGAGTGCCGCGGCTCGTATTACATGAGACAAACGGCATTCCAGCCGGTGACCGAGCTCCTCGAACAGGCGGTCGGTTTCCAGCCGGCCGACACGCCGGAGACAAAGCTCGAGCGTCTGCGGAAAGGCCTGGAGATTACCGGTGTGTCCGTAGCGGAGACCCTGCCCCTGCTGGCCGGACTCCTGTCGCTGCCACTGCCGGACGGCCCGGATACCTTCTCGATGGTGACATCTGAGAAGCAGCGTAAGGAAACCATCGCGGCGCTCGTGGGCTGGATTCATGCCGTATCCGCGAAACAACCGCTGGTCATGATCGTCGAAGACCTGCACTGGTGCGATCCATCCACGATCGAATTCCTCGGCATACTGATCGAACAGATCGAGGCCTCCCGCGTCATGGTCGTGGTTGCGTTCCGGCCCGAGGCGCAATTGCCCTGGCCGAGCCGGTCCAACCAGACACCGGTGGTCCTCAGTCCACTGCGGCGCAGCCAGGTGGCCGCCATGATCACCAGCGTGGCCGGCGGACTGGGTGTAGCGGAAGATATGGTCGAGTTTATCGTCGAAAAGGCGGGTGGCATCCCGCTCTATGTCGAAGAGATCACCAAGATGATGATCGAGTCGGAACAGGTCAATCTGGTGGACGGCCGCTACGAACTGGTCGGAGACATCGACACACTGTCGATCCCGACGACCCTCAAGGACTCGTTGATGGCGCGTCTCGACAGTCGCGCCGAGGCCAAGGAGCTGGCCCAGTTGGCGGCGGTGATCGGTCGTGAATTCGCCTACAGCCTGATTGAGACCTTGACCGACCTGGATGAGTCCGACCTGAGACGGCGGCTGGCTGAGCTGGTGTCTGCAGAGCTATTCTACCAGCGCGGCGTGATTCCGTCGGCGACCTTTATCTTCAAACATGCGCTCATCCAGGACACCGCCTATCAGTCCCTGTTACGCAGCGCCCGCCGCGGTTTCCATGCCCGCATCGCCCACGTGCTGGAGGCTGACTTCCCTGAACTCGTGCGCGACCGCCCCGAGATGATGGCGCACCATTGCGAAACGGGTGGCCTCGCGGAGAAGGCCTATCAATACTACGTAAAGGCAGCGGACGCAGCGGCAAGGCGATCTGCCAACACGGAGGCGATCCATCACTACGAACGAGCCATTAAGGCACTCAAAACGCTGCCAGACAACGAGCAACGGAACCGACAACATCTGAACTTGCTCCTGCTGATCTCCGGCTGCCAGACCAGTGCTTTCGGCTGGGGTCATTCGGAGGTCACGGCCACGCACAAGCGCATGCAGAAAATCTATAGGGACGTGGATGATCTCGATCTCAGGTCGGAAGCACTTCTGGCCCTCACCACTGCCGCCAATGTCCGGTCCGAGATGAATCAGGCGCGGCAGGTGGCCGCGGATCTTGTGAGTCTTGGCGAGTCGGCAGACGATCCGTCGATCAGCTACATGGCGGAGTGTCAGTTGGGAGTGACCTCCTATCTCAAAGGCAACCACGAGGTGGCAGAGGAGCACTTCAGGCGCGTCGAGGCAGGCTACGATCGAGAACGACATCTGCCCATGACACGTTTTACCGGTTACGACATCCGGGCCCTGGCCCGCACCTTCAGCGCCCTGATACTGTGGCTGAGGGGCTATCCGGAACAGGCGATGGACAAGATTCGCTCCGCGATCGCGGCAGCGGAAGAAGTGGAACACTACGAGACGGCAGTCATCGCACGTTGCTTCCACACCTGGATTCTGCTGCTGCGTGGCGAGGCCTCGGCAGCGATAACGCCATCCGAGGAAGCGGTCCAGATCAGCAAGACACGGCAGCTGAAATTCCTGGAAGGCTTTGGCCGGACCACGCTCGGGCTCGCGATCGCAGCGGCCGGCAACCACGAACAGGGGATCGAGGAGTATCGCCACGGCTGCAAGATCATGTATGACGCCGGCACCCGCTTCCACTCGGCGGGGATACTTGGGGGCGGCGCGGCTGCCTGTCTGCAGGCCGGCGATTCCGCTGCGGCGCGATCGGCGCTCGACCTCGCCGTAATGTTCCAGGACGCCAGCGGAGAGCGTTTCTGGGAGCCCGAACTGGCGCGACTCGCCGGGGAGGCTCATCTCGCCAGTGACGAGACTGATGCCTGCGTGGCGGAAGAGCACTTTCATGACGCGCTGAAGAGCGCGCAAGCACAGGGCGTGAAGTCCTTCGAGCTGCGTGCCGCCATGAGTCTCGCGCGCTTGTGGCAGAGTCAAGGCAGACAGCAGGAGGCCTTCGAGCTACTCAAGCCGGTCTACGAGTGGTTTACCGAGGGGCTGGACACGGATGACCTCAGGGAAGCCGGGTCCCTGCTGACGAAACTGCGTCAGGATGACTCATCGGCTGCCGCTTCCAGCTGATCGGGGATCACGCTGCGGACGAGTGTCCGGTTCGGTCGGAGCGGCTCATCGGGCCTGAAGCGGCTAGTCATCACAGCTTGAGGCT
>Ga0316191_10000402_pt1 | contig 27998 bp, 25 predicted proteins | sample Eddworburr2cm_MG_FD_204928 | JGI IMG/M metagenome (GOLD analysis project Ga0316191, IMG submission 204928) | Coastal sediment microbial communities from Maine, United States - Eddy worm burrow 2 cm | ecosystem: Environmental > Aquatic > Marine > Coastal > Sediment | place: USA: Maine... | reverse complement strand
TCGACGAGCACGCTGAAAATGCGTGTGGGATCTCCGAGTTCTTGGAAGCTGCTGACTTCCTGTTCTACCCAGGGTGACTGGGCGGCTGCTGGAGAGCAGATCACGATCAGATTGCGCGAGTCACTCAGGATGTTGCGTAAAGTTTCGGGCAGATCTGCGGAGGTGGTCAGTTCGTCTTCGTCGCGAAACACCGGTCGGAATCGGTTGCTGGCGCGGCCCTGGAGGCTGGCGATGTGCCGAGGTATACGCAACCGCTCCAGGTTGCGCTGTAACCAGACCGCCATTGCCTTATCAGTATGACTGTAGCTGATGAACGCTTCGTACTGATGCTTACTGGTCATCTGAGATTTTGCAGGCTCAAGCCCGCTAAACCCTGTTGCGAGGCGTTGCTTGCAGTGTAACCTAAGTGTCGCAATCAACCTGACAGGAAGCGTGTGTGATCGAACTAGCAACGCCGGAATCGGTAGGTCTTTGCAGCCAGCGACTGACCCGCGTTAGCGAATGGCTGCAACAGCAGATCAGTAGTGAACGATTAGCCGGCGCCAGCGTGCTGATTGGCCGGCGTGGCAAAGTGGCCTATTTCGATTGTGCCGGACTGGCGGATCAGGCAGCCGGCAAACCGTTTGCGCAAGACACAATTGTGCGCATTTATTCCATGACCAAACCGATCACCACCGTGGCGGCGATGATGCTCTATGAGCAGGGGTGTTTTCAGCTCGACGACCCGATTGCTCTTTATCTGCCCGAATTCAAAGACATGCGGGTGTGGCTGGGAGGAGACGCAGGGCTCGATGAAACGGTTGCTGCCAGCGGGCCGATCACCGTCAAGCAGTTGATGACCCATACCTCGGGTCTTACCTATGGTTTCATGCAGGCCAACCCGGTGGACAGATTCTACCGGGACGAAGGCATTGAGCCCGGAACCTCCAATCTCAGTCTTCAGGAAATGGTGGAACGGTTGGCCGCTGCACCGCTGCTCTGTCAGCCGGGCAGTGCCTGGAACTACAGCCTGTCCAGCGATGTCCTGGGTCGACTGGTTGAAGTCTGGTCAGGGCTCAGCCTGGATGAGTTCTTCCGGACCCGAATTTTCGAGCCGCTGGACATGCGCGATGCTGCGTTTCACGTCAGCACGGAGAATCAGCACCGCTTTGCCGCCTGTTATTCACCGCTTTCGGGCGCGAATCTGGCGAACGTGGCGGGTGCTGTGTCCGATGTATCGGTGCCTAAACCCACCGGCCTGAAGCTGCAGGACGCGCCGGATACCAGTGCCTATCTGCAGCCACCGGCGTTGTTTTCCGGTGGCGGCGGACTCACTGCCAGCATGCGCGACTACGCCCGCTTCTGTCAGATGCTGCTGGGCAATGGTGAGCTCGATGGCCAGCGCCTGCTGGGCCGTAAGACGGTGGAATTCATGCGTCAGAATCATCTTCCCGACAACCGCGACATGGCGGCCATGGGCCAGCCGGTGTGGAGCGAAACCAGCTACGAGGGTATCGGCTTCGGGCTGGGGTTCGCCGTGGTCGTCGATCCGGTGAAAGCACAGATCATGACCTCCACGGGTGAACATCACTGGGGTGGTGCAGCGAGTACTTTTTTCTGGCTGGATGCGGTTGAAGACCTGTATGTGGTGATGCTGACGCAGCTGATGCCGTCATCCACCTATCCTATCCGCCGGGAGTTGCGCACCCGGGTTTATCAGGCGCTGGTTGACTAGCGGACTGATTGATTCAGGCGACCAGCTGGAAATCCTGACCAATCTGAGTCTGGCCGTTGACGACCACTTCTATCCGGTGCGCGCCTGGATACATGACCCGAGTGGTCATCGGTCGGAAAGACAGCTTTTTACTTAAAGTGCTGAGCTGTCCGCGCTGGAAATCCGCTTTGGCCACCGTGAAAACCTTGGGTGCCTGCTTGCCGTTGGCTTTCAGAAAAAACACCCGTAACGTCACCAGCAGCTTCTGCGCTGTCTTCGCCTCCAGGTCAAACTCGCAGTTCAGCGTGTCACCTGCCTGGATACACCTGGGTATCTTCAGGTTGCCTATCCGCACGTTCGGCCTGGCCGGATAGCCCAGCAGACTCAGCGCTGGGATGTGATCCTGTTTAGTCAGTGTGCGCAGAGAATGACGAACCATCCAGTCGAGCTCTGCAGGTTGCTGGCGCTGCGCTTTCTGCCACTGTTTCAAGGTGCGAATCACCAGTGCCGGATCCTGTTTTGACAGATCGTTCATGTTGTTGGCAACCGACCGGGTGACATAGCGGGTCGAATCGGCGTGTAGTCGCTCCAGCAGCGCGACGATGCTATCCGCAGGCAGCTTCACCCGAGTTGCCCAGGGCAGCAGTGGCCGGGTGCCCTCTGATGCCAGACGGCGCACGTGGTAGTTTTCGTCTTCGGCGCAGTCGTGGGCAAACTTCAGCGTCGCATCCGGAAAATCCCGCAGAAACGGGCGTATTGCGCTCTCCGCGCTGAAGCGTTTGGTGGACTCCCGGAGAAAATTCAGCGAACGTTTCAGGTGTCTGCTTGAGCAACCGTGACGCGCCGCATACTCGCCAGGAACCACCCAGATAAACGAGCCGAAGTCATCGTCGCGCAGCGTTGGATCCAGCGGCGGCGGCAGTGCCCGTTCGAGGATGTCCAGCGCCTTCGGAACTTCTGCTGGCAGATGGTCGCCGAGTACGCTCACCATATGATCGATCCGGGCTTTCAGTTCGAGCTCAGGGAACGCTGCCAGCACTGCGCGCTCGAAACGTTTGCGTTGAAAGCCTTTGCCGGCAGCCGCCAGCCCGTCGGCGAGCCGCGCGACGCTGTGTTCATTGAACAGATCGTCTTTCAATGAAAATGAAGTTTCGGCTCGAATGCTCAATGTCTGATCACGGATCTGCGGCCCGGTAATCAATCCCGGCAGGTGCCATGACGATAGGGCTTGCAGGGTAGAATGCCTCACGGCGGGTCTTCATATCCAGACTTCGGGAGTGATCAACATCAGATTTGTTTTGGTCCTGGCAGCGTTGCTTGTCACGCTGATCATTACTGCGATGAGTGTCTATCTGGCTTTGCCGTGGCTGGTTGCCAACTATGCTGAGGACTTCGCGCGCCCTTATGGTGTCGATATCCGGAGCCTCGGCATCGGGCGTCCGGGCTGGCGAGTGCTGAGAATAGACACGCTGGAGCTGCGTTCGGGTGACGTGGAGTTGTCACTTGAGCATGCCACGGTTCGCTATCGGCTGCCCGAGCTGCTCCGAGGCGAACTGAGACAACTGCAGGTTGAACAGGCTGACGTGGTGTTGCATGAGTCGCCTTTATCCTCGCCCGAACACGGACGGGTTCCTGGTTCGGCAGAGACTCCACCGGATCTGGCCAGGCTGTTTGCGCTGGTGCCTTTTGCGCAGGTGGATATTGCCAAACTAACAGCGGAGATCCGGCAGCTTGATTTCCGTTCTGAAGGTTCGCTCAGGCTCAAAGATCAACAGTTGACGTTTAAACTGCGTGGGCTTGCGCCGGAGCAGGCTGAAGGATTGAGCCTGGAGGGTGCGGTCACCGCAGATGGCGGTATTCAACTGGTGCTGGCGTTATTGCAGCAGGTAAATACTATCGGCAGTGATCGGACTGATTACGATGAGTTTCTCCGAATAGACTCGCAGCTCGCTGGCGACACACTGAAGCTGACAATGGCTGCGGATCTCTCCGGCTATCCGTTTCAACTGGTCAGTGCGCTCGCCGGTATGCCTGCCGGAAAAGGTGAACTTGAAGCGAGCGTAGAGACTTCGCTGCAATGGCCAATTGATGCGATGAATCTCGAAGACCTGGCGGCGACCGGCGACTATCGTCTTAACTGGCGCTCGACAGATGAATCTCTGCGCGTCAGCGGGCTTGCCGGGATTGTGGATTTTGCCGAAAGCCGCGTTCAGGCAAGGTTCAGCGGCGGTGAGCTGAAATACCAGGATGAAACATCTTCGCTCAGCGTTACGTTGCCGGACGGCATTGTCGTCAGCTGGACCGAACCGCAGCTGCGGATTTCGCAGGGCGTGGTCGTGCACCTGGAACAGTCTGATCTCGAACTCAAAGGCGCCGGTGAGGTGATGACCGTGTCATTCCTCGAGCAGCCTGAAGTGTCTGCTGGTTTGTCAGCAGAGGTCAGTACGGCCGATTATGAACACAGTGGTGTGCTTCGCATCGATGCCGTCATCGCGGACACTGATCGGATAACAGGCGATGGCACCTGGTTGACCCAAGGCTGGCAGCTGCCATTTCAGTTCAGTCATGTGTTGAGCAAAGCAGCCGGTAAAGCCTCCTCTGAAGGACGATTGAATATCAATAAGCCGCTGGCTGCCGCTCTGCTGGCCAGTTGGGATGAGCCTTATGACCTGGATTCGGGAACTCTGGATTACGATCTGAACGTCAGCTGGTCTCAGCAGGTGAGCGCACGATTGCAGCTCGACTTTGAAAAGATCACTGCACACTACGAAGACGATCAGGTAATGGGGATTGCCGGGCGCCTGGAGCTGGTATTGCAGGATGACCAGTTGAGCATGGCTCCGGCAAAACTCACCGCTGCGGATTTTGATCCCGGTGTGAGGCTGACCGATATCGAGATGACGCTCGGACTCAAAGAAGATGTGCTCAGCGTGAAAGATGCCGGTTTCCGTACGCTTGGCGGTCGGGTGCAGGCCAGCGACTTTGTATACGATCTGGTGGCCGAGACCCCTGATCTGCGATTCCAGCTGCAACTGGAGTCGTTGGATCTGGCCGAGCTGCTGGCGCTCCAGGGTGGCGATATTGCTGGGACGGGTCGCATCAGCGGAATTCTGCCGGTGCGTGTTCGCAACGAATTGCCCAGCATCAGCGGCGGTCAGGTTAGCTCCCTGCCTCCCGGCGGGTTGATCCAGCTGTCGCCTGATATCGCTGGGGTTTCCAGCCAACCCGGGCTGGATTTTGCAATTCAGGCACTGACCGACTATCGATTCACCAGCCTTGCCGCCAGTGTCGACTACCTCGAAGATGGGGAGCTCAAACTGGGTGTCAGTTTGCAGGGAGCTAACCCGGAGGTGGAAAAAGGGCGGCCTATCCACTACAACCTGAACGTGACGCAGAACCTGCTGGTGCTGTTGCAGTCGCTGCGGGCCCAGCGCGCGGTTACGCAAGGCCTTGAACGACGGGTGTTCAATTAATGATTAGAGGGAATGATATGTTGCTATTGAACGGACTGTTTCGCGGCGTAGCCGGACGTGCGCGATGATCAGAACTGGCGCAAGCACGCGAAGTTTCGAGCATCGAGCATCTGCCTGGCCGAAGGCCGCGCTCGCAGGCGCAATGTTTGTGTTGCTCGTAGCCTGTACCCCAACAGTGAAGGTGGCGACGGATGAACCCATCACCATCAACCTGAATGTGAATATCAAACACGAGATTCTGGTCAAGGTAGACAAAGAGCTCGATGATCTTTTTGCTGACGATGAGTTGTTTTAGTTATGGATTGTGTAGCCATGAAAAATGAATCGAAGAAACTGTCGAATAACGGTTTGACCCATGCAGGTGCGATGTTGCGCGTGCTGTTGCTGATTGCTGGCCTGCTGACTTCTGGACTGGCTCTGGCCATTGAACTCGATGCTGCCAAAGCTCAGGGACTGGTCGGCGAACGGGTAGACGGCTATCTCGGTGCGGTAAGCGACAACCCGAGCGCTGAAGTTAAGGCGCTGATCGAAGACGTTAACGGCAAGCGCCGCGATCGCTACCAGGCAATTGCCGCGAAGAACAACATAGATCTGGCGGACGTTGAAGCGAGAGCGGGCCAGAGGGCGATTGAGCTGACAGCTTCCGGCGGCTGGGTCTTCCAGGCCCGGTGGCAACAGAAACCCTGAAAACTTCTAGGAGATCGTGCTGATGCGATTGCAGGATAAGGTAGCTGTGGTAACCGGCGGCGCCAGCGGAATGGGTGCAGCCACGGTCAGGCGATTTCTCGAAGAAGGTGCCCGGGTTGTGGTGGCGGACTTCAATGCACAAACCGGAGCGCAGCTGGTGGCCGATGCGCAGGCGCAGGGTTTTCCGGATCAATGCCTGTTCCATCAGGTCGACGTTGCCGCTGAGGCTGACGTCAGCGCCGCACTGGCATTTGCACAAACAAAATTCGGCGGATTGGATATTGTATTTAACAACGCCGGCGTCGGCGGTGCGATCGGCCCTCTGACGGAAACCACGGAGGCTGATTGGGACTATACCTTTGCCGTTCTGGCCAAGGGCGTGTTCTTCGGGATTAAACATGCCGCTCGCTGCTTTCGCGAGCAGGGTGCTGGTGGGGTGATTATCAATACCGCATCTATTGCCGCGCTCAGTGGCGATGCTGGTCCGCTGGTCTATTCGGCGGCTAAAGCTGCGGTGGTCAGTATGACTCGATCAGCGGCGGTTGAACTGGCGCCGGATCGCATCCGAGTCAATGCGATCTGTCCCGGCTACATCACCACGCCGCTCGCGGCCGGAGGTGATATGGAACGCACCCGGGAGTCTTTCGCGAAAGCCCAACCCTGGCCGGAATCCGGTGAAGGTGAACACATTGCCGGCAGTGCAGTGTTTCTTGCCAGCGATGATTCTCGTTTTGTGACCGGTGAAGCTCTGGTAGTTGATGGTGGGCTGACCGCAGCCGGTCCTCAGCTGTCGGTGAAATTTCCGAAGACGTCGGGGCGCAATTCCCGCTTCAGTGGCGTGACCAAAGGCAGCACCGGCGCGGATCCGCAGTTGCGCAAGCTGTGACCGGCTGTCGTGTCGGTTTGTCCCACACGGTAGAACGATCCCTAATCTGAGTGGTCTGAAGTTTCTCGCAGTGCTCTGTTCAGAGCACGTGGATAAGCTGGAGGCCGATGTTGCGAGGGGTCGTCAACGGTGCGATAGCCGGATTGCTGCTGATCAGCACCAGCCTCGGTGCGGAGCCTGTACGCAACGGTTTTGATCTTTCTCATGCGCTGATTCCTGCGGCGGAAATTCACGGTGGTGGTCCTCCCCGGGATGGAATTCCCGCGATCTATACTCCCAGGTTCGTGAAACCACAGGATGCCATTCGCCTCAGTGCGAACGATCGTGTGCTGGGCACTTTTGTCGACGGTGTGGCGAAAGCTTTCCCTGTTGAAATTCTCGATCATCATGAGGTCGTCAACGACTGGACTCAAGCTACCCATATGGTGGTGACCTACTGTCCACTGTGTGGATCCGGCATGGCGTTCAAGACACCCGAGGCAGGCCAGGCGGTCTTTGGCGTATCCGGTCTGTTATACAACAGTGATGTGCTGCTCTATGACCATGCCACCGAATCGTTATGGTCGCAGGTGCTGGGTCAGGCGGTCAGCGGTCCAAAAGCCGGTGCACGACTCGAACAGGTTCCTCTGATTCATACCAGTTACGGACAATGGCTTGAAAGGCACCCGGACACCTGGGTTCTCAGTCGGGACACCGGCTACCGAGGTGTGCCCTATGGTCGCAGCCCTTATCGCGGCTATGAGAAGTCTTCGCGAATATGGTTCCCGATTGCCGAGCGTGACTCGAGATACCCAGCAAAAGCCTGGGTCCTTGGCGTTACGCTCGATGGTGTCAACAGAGCTTATCCGTTTGTTGAGCTGGAAAAGACCAGCGGTGAGTTTGTCGACGAAGTTGGTGGCCACAAGCTTTCGATTCACTATCGCGATGGCGCTGCCTGGGCGGAAGATCCAGATGGTGAACTGGTACCGGCAATTCGGCTGTTCTGGTTCGCCTGGTATGCGTTCCACCCGGACACTGAAGTATTTACCGCACCCGACTGATTTCGCACTGCGATCTGGTGGTCTTTCTTCTGTCTTGAAAAAACCTCGGTTCGACCCCCTTTTTACGTCCCCCTTTTAGGTGGCCTCGCCATAGGCGCTGCGTCGATAGCGCAGCATTTTGCCGGTGCCCGTGCCGGTATGGTGGCCGGGCTCGTCACCGCCCGCGCACTGGTAAGCCAGCGCGCCATTGACGATGACGCTGCGAATACCGGCAGGTTCGGTCTGCGGCTGATCATAGGTGGCCCGGTCGATCACCTGGCTGGCGTCGAATAACAGCAGGTCAGCCCAGTAACCTGTCTTGATCTGGCCGCGCTCGGACATCCCGAATACTCTTGCCGGCAGCGAAGTCATACGCCGGATGGCTTCGGGCAGGCTGAGAATGCCACGTTCGCGAACATAGTGGCCGAGCACGCGCGGAAAGGTTCCGAACAGCCGAGGATGGGGTTTGCCGCGCAGATCTGGAATACCGTCGGAACCCACCATCATATCGGCGTGGGCGAGATTGGTTTCCACGTCAGCTTCGTCGATGATGAAGTGGATGCATATGGTTCTGTCGCCTTTCGGAGCAGTAAGAATGCTGTGAATCACTTCGGTGACGTCGCGGTTCTCATCGGCTGCGATGTCTTTGGCCATACGGCCTTCGTATTCCCGGAATGCCGGGCAGCTGGCGATGCGCACCACCTCGGCTAAGTCCCGGTTGACGTTATCGAGATTGAAGTACTCGATCATGCGCCCGCTGCCGGCGGTGTATGGATAAACATCCAGGGTGACCCGCTGCCCGGCGGCCAGAGCTTCGTCCACTTTCTCAAGAGAGCTCCTGATCTTGCCCCAGTTCGCCACACCTGCAGCTTTGTGGTGAGAGATATGAGCGTGAACGCCGGCTTCGCGGCCAATGGTCAGGGTCTCATCGACGGCTTCGAGCAGCCGGTCGCCTTCATTGCGCATATGAGTGGTGTAGAGCGCGTCGTTGTCCCTGGCTGCGCTGGCCAGCGTAATTACCTCGTCGGTTTCGCTCCAGCGACCAGGTCGATAAATCAGCCCGGTAGAAAAGCCACAGGCGCCCTGTTCTAAAGCCAGCGACACGTGGTCGCGCATCTGTCTCAGTTCATCAGCTGTTGGCGCGCGTCGTTCCATGCCCATGACAATCGAGCGAACGGTATTGTGGCCGACCAGCATCATGTTGTTGATTGCCGGCTGACGTTCTAGCGCCGCAGCAAAGTAACCGGCCAGATCTGTGAATTCGCCTTCAAGCCCCGCCAGAATTCCGCCGCTGGCTGATACCGAATCCTGATCCGGGTCTGCGGGAATCGCGGAGAAGCCGCAGTTGCCGCTGACCACGGTGGTCACACCCTGGGCCAGCTTGAATTCCATCCCTGGATAACGAAAGAACGCACCGTCGTCGTGGGCATGAGTGTCCACCAGTCCTGGCGACAGGTGCAGACCCGTAGCGTCTATTTCGTGTGCCGCGCTGCCGGTGATTCCGTTCGGTGATACTTCGGCGATGCGGCCGCCGGCGACGGCGACATCGGCGCTGATGCCCGGCGAGCCGGTACCGTCGAGCACGGTCGCGTTGCGGATGATGATGTCGGTCATGGTTGATACTCCGATTAAAGTCCGTACAGCTCGGGTTGTTGGCGCAGCCATTCGCCGACCTTCTCACCGATCATGATGCTGGTGAGATTGGTGTTGGCGCGAGGAACTGCAGGCATGATAGAAGCATCGGCAACCACCAGCTGATCAATGCCGTGAGCGCAGCCGTACTGGCTGACCACGGCCATCGGGTCAGTTGCCGGACCCATTTTTACGGTTCCCGAAGGGTGATAGCCGCTACCGGCAAAACGTCGGCACAGGGCGCCGAGCGTTTCATCGTCCAGCCCCCGAGCTGGATCAGGAAAGCTGATGTATTCGATCATGTCGGCGAGTGGTCCGCTTCGGGTAAACGCCAGGGTGTCTTTTACACAGCTGACCAGCCGGCTGACATCGCGTTGATCCTCGCAGAAACGGTTGTCGATGATTGGCGGATCCTCCGGGTTTGCTGATCGCAGCGTCAGTTCGCCGCGGCCATACTGATACTCAAGCACCGCCGCAATCGCAAAGCGCGCCGGTGCGCCTGGGCGACCGGCAAAGCTCAACTGCTCAATCTGCAGGTCGTTGCGTTTATCGGAGCCTTCGGCCGTGTAGCGCAGGATGGTCTGGATCAGCGGGGTGTCATGATCGATCAATGCGGGGTCGCGAACGCTGCAGACCACCGACAGGGCCGGGTGATCGCAGAGATTTTTTCCCACCCCGGGAATGTCTGCGAGTACGTCGATGCCGAGCGCACTCAACTCTGTCGCCGGACCAATACCCGAGCGCAGCAGCAGGGTTGGCGACATGATGGCTCCCGCTGACAGCACAACCAGCTTGGCCTTCAGTGTTTCGCTGCGACCATCCGCATAGTCGACCTCGACCCCCGTGCAGCGCCCGTTGTCGACGACCAGTCGGCGCACGCTGGCGTTGGCACGGATCTCCAGATTGTCACGCAACCGGGCGGGGGCGAGGTAGCCGATCGCACAGGAAACCCTTAAGCGGCCGAGTTTATTCATCGGCTGCGGTCCAGCACCAAAGCGCTCGGGATCATTGGCGTCAGGGCAGTCCGGGTAGCCCAGATCGCTGGCTGCGGCCAGGAAAGCCTGATGTTGCGGTAACAGTTCTTCGGGGCGGTAGCGGCGAATTGAAATTGGTCCGGCATCGCCGTGATAAGGCGCGTCGGGGAAATCCAGATCCCGTTCCAGGCGGCGGAACGCAGGCAGTACCTTATCCCATGACCACTCGGAATTACCGGCGTCAGCCCACTCCTGATGATCTTCGGGCATGCTGCGCAGCGCAATCGTTGTGTTTACCGCGCTCGAGCCACCAACGACGCGACCCCGCGGGAAAAAAACTTCGTTGCCGCGGGTTGGCTGATAGCGGAAACCCCAGTCGTGGTCGGTATAGGAGTTGTTGTGGCCATTGGTCAGGTCCCAGGGTGTGGTGTTGATGTCGGTGTAGTCGGGTCCGGCTTCCAGCAGCAGCACCTGGCGATGGGGATCTTCACTGGCGCGCGCGGCGATCGCGCAGCCGGCGCTGCCGGCCCCGACCACGATGATGTCTGGTTGTTGTGTCGTCATCAGAAATGGTCCGGGCAGTGGGGTTGAGTGCGGGTTGCCAGCAATATGTCGGCATGAGTGATGGCGTCCGGATCCCCGGTCACCAGGCCCCAGTTGGCCAGGGTGCTCAATCGGTGCCGACCACACCAGACGCTGGCCAGATGCTTGCGATCGATGCTGATCTCTGTGGCGGTGCTGATGCGGGCAACCTCGGCGATGCCATTGCTGACGGTCAGGCGGTAACTGCCATCGTTCCACGGCGTGAGGGTATCTGCACCGACGCTGAAGCTGATCTCACCATCGCACTGGTAACCCCGGGCGGCCATCGCCGTGGCAACATCGACCAGGCGCAGCCAGAGACCTTCATGCGACTGGCTGTGCAGCAGGCGCGGCTCTGCCAGTAGTTCTGCTAGAGGATCATCCATTGGCGCCCGCTGCCAGCTGATTCTACCGACCAGATCGTGTTTGCCGAGGAACTCCCACAGAGCCCGATACGCGTCCAGGTTCAGCGCGGCCAGATCGCGAATCTCCAGCAGCTGGTTGCGGGCCCGGTGATCAATTCTGCCGTCCACCAGCGTGTAGATTACATAGCCCTGGGCTGCACCGGTTTCATCCCGACACACCGCTGCTCTGATCGGGTGTGTTCCGCCGTTGTCGTTGAGCACATTGCTCTGCCATAGCGGACCGGAACGATGCAGGTAAAGACTGCGCTGGGCAATAAAACTGCGATAGAGGGCTTTGATTTCGGGCATCAGCTGCGCAACTGGACCGCGGCTGACCCGCATTGACTCGCTGGCAGGCGTCAGCAGCTGCAGGTCGACGCTGTCGATCTGGTAACCGATCTGGGCAGTCGCTGAGGTGTAGCCGTAACGCTGATAGATGGCTGCCTGGGATGCCCATAGCGCAGCCACGCTCTGGCCTGCTTCGCGTTGCGCTTCCAGGGCTCGTTTGGTGATCGCTCGCAGCAGACCACGGCGACGGTATTCCGGGGCAGTCGCGACAGTGGTCACGCCACCCATCGCCACCGCTTTGCCATTGGCGCGCGCGGTCAGTGGCAGGGTGGCATAACTTGCTGCCAATCGGGCGCCGTCAAACGCGCACAGGGTCCATTCCGGTCGGGTTGCGGTCTGGGCCAGGTTGTCATCGCCGTAGCCGAACGCACCACCGTAGGCATAGGCGGTCAGCTCACCGAAAGCGTCCATCTCTGCCGGATTGGCGGCTCTGAAGTCGAAATCCATAGTTACCCCCTCAAGCGGGAATCGGTCCGGCGACCTGCAGTCGATGGATGGTGCGCGGCTCGTCGCCGTGATCGTGGACCGCGTAGTGCAGCACACAGCGGTTGTCCCACATCACCAGATCGCCGGGTCGCCACTGGTGGCGCGCCTGGTATTCCATTCTGGTGCTGTGTCGATACAGATAGTCGAGCACACTCTGGCTTTCTTCACGGCTCCAGTTGATGAATTTGCGCGTGAAGGCACGGCATATGTAGAGCGCCCGTTTGCCGGATTCATCATGGCTGCGAACCACCGGGTGTTCTGCGCGCGGTGCCTGCTCCGGGTCGGCTTTATAAAGTCCGGCAAGACCAGCGGCGGTATGTTCCGCCTGCAGCCCATCGACCAGGCTGCGCATACCGGCAGAGAGTTCTTCGTAGGCGGTGATCTGGTTGGCAAAAGCGGTGGCACCACCGAGTTCCGGCGTTTCCAGCGCATAGAGCATGGTCAGTTTGGGCGGCGCGCTGTTGTAGGTCATATCCGAGTGCCAGTGCTGATTCACATCGACCCGTTTGCCGTAGTTCTTCAGCTCGATAATGTCCGGATAGTCGTCGAGACCGGAATAAGGGTGGCGAACCAGTTCTCCCCAGTGACTTGCGAACGCCATCTGCGCTTCCGGAGTCAGGTTCTGGCCCGGAAAAACCAGCACATGGTGATCGCAGAATGCCTGATTGAGCGTTTGCCAGATATCCTGGTTGTTGGCGTCGGACTGATCGCCAGGCGCGCCGAGCGTTCGTACATCAAAATCTTCCACCACTGCGCCCAGTGGCGCTGCAAATCGTGAAATGCGCATGATTGCCTGCCTGTGTGTTCCCCGTTGGATCTCAGTCTATCCCAATCCTAAACGGGTATCCCTAATCTACGAACACAGGTGGGTTCTCAGTCGCAATCTTCCCGTGGGCAACCGATAATCTGCAGTCATCTTCAGTGTCCGGCCTTTATGCTCCATAGCCTCGCCGTTGCCAACTATCGCTCCGTTCGGGACCTTGTTTTACCGCTGGCGGGGCTGAATCTGGTGACCGGCGCCAACGGCAGCGGTAAGTCCAATCTCTATCGCGGCCTGCGGCTGCTGGCGGACGCGGCCCATGGCAACGCCAACCGGGCGATTGCGCTGGAAGGCGGCCTGCCTTCTGTGCTCTGGGCGGGTCCTGAACAGTTTTCCCGGCTGGTAAAGCAGGGCAGGCAGCCGGTACAGGGTGGTCCACGCCAGCAGCCGGTGTCACTGCGCCTGGGTTTTTCCGGAGATGGTCTGGGTTATGCGATCGATTTTGGTCTACCGACCCCGGTGCCGGGGACAATGTTTGTGCAGGATCCGGAAATCAAACGGGAAGTGATCTGGCACGGTGAAAGCTGGGATGAGCGGCGCGGACTGGTCGATCGAAAAGGGCCCATGGTGCGAGCCCGGGATGACAGTGGTCGCTGGCGGGTGATCGAGCAGCATATCCCGGCTTTTGAAAGCATGCTGACCTGGGTGGCAGATCCGCAGCAGGCACCTGAGGTGGTGTCGCTACGCGAGGAACTGCGCAGCTGGCGGTTTTACGATCACTTCCGCTGTGATGCCGATTCCCCGGCTCGCTCGCCGCAGGTTGGGGTCCGAACCCCGGTGCTCAGTAACGATGGCCATGATCTCGCCGCCGCGTGGCAGACAATCCGCGAGATTGGTGATGACGTGGCGCTGGATGCGGCGGTCAACGATGCGTTTCCCGGTGCAACAGTGCAGATTCTGGAGAGTGCCGGTCGCTTCGAGTTGCGCTTTGCGCAGCCGGGCCTGCTGCGGGCTCTGTCTCAGGCGGAACTCTCAGATGGCACCCTGCGTTATCTGTTGCTGGTCGCCGCACTCGAGACACCGCGGCCACCGCCGCTGATGGTGCTGAATGAGCCTGAAACCAGCCTGCATCCGGATCTGCTGCCACCGCTGGGTCGACTGATGCGGCGCTACTCGCAAGACAATCAGCTCTGGGTGGTCTCACATGCGCCGTCGTTGATTGCCGAACTGATCGAAGATCCAGCAACAAGCCATCTGCAGCTGGACAAGGAACTGGGCGAAACCTTTGTGCATGATCTTTCACCCTTCGACGCCCCGGCCTGGAAGTGGCCAACGCGCTAGCGGGGAAGGGTAGTGGGGTCAGAGTAAAGTGCCAAAGTAGCCCCGGAAAATTGGGGTCGAACCGAGGTTTATTGCGGGAAAATCGGGGTCGAACCGGAGTTTGCGAAAAATCTCCTCATAAACTTCGGTTCGACCCCGATAAACAATGATTCAATGTCAGAAGGGTTTTAGATTCTTCGATCATGACGCTAACTATTGTCGTTGCCGCGAAAGTGCTGGTCTTATCTTTCGTAGCCAATTCAGCACCGATTTTTGGAGCCCGGCTTCTCGGGTCACGGTGGTCGACGCCAATTGATGGTGGTCGTCTGTTCCGCGACGGTCGAGCGGTGCTGGGCGAGAGCAAAACGATTAGAGGCGTCATTTTGAGTCTCACCAGTTGCATGGTGGTAGCAGAATTGCTGGACTTGACCTGGCTGTTCGGACTTGTGTTCGGCGCAGCCAGCATGGCCGGAGACGCGTTATCAAGCTTCATCAAACGCCGCCTGAATATCCCACCCAGCGGACGTTTCATCGGTCTGGATCAGCTGCCGGAAATACTCCTGCCGTTGCTTGTTTGCGCGCAGTGGCTCGCTCTTGACCTGATATCGATCATATTGCTGGCTGCGATATTCTGCATTGCGTCATTGGGACTATCCGAGCTGGCCTTCAAGCTGGGTTTAAAGAAACGTCCTTACTGATCACATTGCAACTCATGCACAGTGATTTCCGGGCGGCAGTTCAGGCGTGCCCCGACGACTGACGATCCGGCACCCCTCGATGTGTATCCGTGCATGCCGGCGAAGTGCCAATTGCCTCGGCCGAATTTTCGTGGAATCCGTGCGTCCAGCAATACCGGGATGCCGCCTGGCAGACAGATCTGGCCGCCGTGGGTATGGCCGCACAGGAACAGACTCACTCCGGCATGCGCCGCCTGGCGGTAAACCTCCGGCGTGTGGCTGAGCAGAACTGTAAGTCCACCATCAGGAACTGCCGATAAAGCCTTCTCAATGTTGCCGACGCCAAAAAAGTGCGCGTCATCGATACCCGCAAGGTGCAAACGGTTGTCACCGCGTTCTATGACGACGCTTTCGTTCATTAACATTTGAATGTCGGCATCTTCGAACTCCGGCACCATTCTGACGCTGTCGTGGTTGCCGAGAACGGCATATACCGGCCCGGTGAGGTTGGCGCGCAGATGTCGAATCGCCTCCATCACTGGTTCAAAATCGCCGTAGGTCCGGTAGCGGTAGTCGCCTGTCCAGACACACAGGTCATATTGTGCGTCTCGGACACGCTCGACGAGGGCGTGGCCGAAATCTTCAGTCATGTCCAGATGCAGATCCGACAGATGCAGGATCCGGAGGCCCTGCAGGGATTCAGGCAGATACCGGAGCCGGACGATGTTTTCGACAACTTCGATGTCTAGCGTGTTGCGCGCGGCACGTTTATACAGACCGACGAGTTTGAGACTGTTCTTGATTACCGAATGTGCCGAGTACCAGTTTTCCAGATGAAAGAAGCTGATACCGCCGCCAAACACGTGGTTTTCATGGTCAGTTTCGATGCCGATGCGCTGGCGTGCGTGTACGGCTCCCAGCCGTTCTTCCAATCGTGCATTGATCTCCCTTTCCTGCAATACCTTTTACTCCAGACTGGCCGGACCGTTGTCGCTCATGTTACACGTCCGGAGGGGGAGGGTCGCGACTCAGATTTCCGGGTTGCTGAAGGACGCGCCCAGCATCAAAGAAGAAGGGGTGCCCGAAGGCACCCCACACCGGCAGCGCAGAGAGAGGGGAGATTACGCTGCCAGGGAAACTTTGCCTGTTTCGGGTTTGATAGGGTTGTGGGCTCGATGAGCCCGATTTACTCGCTCCCGCAGCAGAGCAGTAGCCGCTTCCAGGTTGCTGCCTTTGGAGAAGGTCACAGGCTTGAGAAACTCGATGCTGGCAATGCCGGAAACAACCTCGCGCTGACCTTTGGGCTGCATGTTCGCGAGGCCGCCAAGATAGATCGGGACAACGGGGACGCCGTGTTCAAGTGCCAGCAGGGTGGCGCCGTGCTTGAATTCTCCAATCTCGCCTGCAGTAGCTCGCGTGCCTTCAGGAAACAGGAACACGTGCTGACGCTTGTTCAGCAGCCAGCCGGCGTAGCTGAGCGCTCGCTTACCGCCTCCCCGCAGAATAGGGAAGTTGCCCAGCACCAGTGACTGATACCAGGGCTGAAGAACCAGTTTTTTACGGCCGCGGACAAACCAGCGATCCTGCGCTGCGCCGAAGTACAGCTTCGAACGAATCGTCTCGGGTAGTGCTGTGTTGACCACGAGAGTATCCAGGTGGCTCTGATGGTTGGCGATAAACACAGCCGGACCGCTGAGACCGGCCAGATTTTCGATGCCGGAAATGTTGATGTCGTCACAGGCCTGCTCTACCCAGCGGGTATAGGCACGCTTGCGCATTGCCCGGCGAACCAGACGAGCCCACGGGCTGATCTGCCAGCGATGCGGACCGACGTATTTTGACTGGTCGGTCTCATAGAGTGTTGGGACTTTTTTACTGCGTACGTTCACAAGCGCTGCGGTCATGATCGGGTCCTCGAGTCTGTTTCCAGGGGCCATGAGAAAGGATCACTGGCTACCTGCAATTAACTATCGCAATCGTCGTTGCCAGTTGTTTTTTACGTTTGCAATGTTCGATTGCAATGTTCCTTCGCAATGGACTTAGCAATTGCCGGGCCAACCTTGAAGCGGCCAGGAAAACTGGGGTTCGTCAGCCCAGATCTCTGCCGGGAAGTGGTGTCGTTCTGATCTCGGGCACCGCTTAGGTGCACACACCGGAAGCTATGAACCGCAGTGGAGCATCCCGGGTGGGTCCGGGGCCGGCGATTGTCCCCGGCGGAATGGCGGCAGCAGGACGACTAGTCCCTAATAGCGACCATGGTTGTTGAACGACTGTCATGATGTTGTCATCCGAGCTGGTCATTACCCGATAGTGGGTACCCGGTACTGAATGCACCAGCGGAATAACAATAATCAGAAGTCGATTCAGAAGATGATGGCTCAGGGATGGGCCGTTTACCGTCAAGGAGCGAACAAATGTTAATATTGACGAGAAGAGTGGGCGAACGGCTCATGATCGGTGACGACATTTCCGTCACGGTGCTGGGTGTTAAAGGTAATCAGGTCCGGGTTGGGGTGCATGCACCACCGGACGTCAGCGTTCATCGCGAAGAAATTTATGCCAGAATTCAGGCGGAATTGAGCGAGCCCAGCGTCGTAAACGGCGACTAGGCTCATCCCGGCCAGCTGCGTTCTGCAGTTGCCGGACCTGACCAGCAGGTTCTCACCAACCATCGAGCGGGTCGCTTTGAGATCCGCGCTCAGACCTCGGGTACAATTGCGAATTGGTCTTGGTGGAAATTCAAGGCTCTACTTAGCAGCTCACGCCCTCAGGAGGCTGTGGTGATGGACTCCGACACCATTGACGACAAAGTACGCAAAGAGACGCTTGCCAGCATGGAAGACCTGCTCACCATTCTGGTCGAACGTTACGGTCGCAGAACCACTCTGGGCGAAGTACTGGCCGTTTACGCCGCTCTGCATCGGATGTGCTCTAAAGACCGGGTGACTATTGCTGAAATTGCCGAGGCGACCGGTCTGCCGAAGCAGAGTCTGTCCCGGTGGGCGCAGAAACGGCTGGGGGAAAGCATCATGTTGAATATCAACGAAGACGATCAACGGGTGCACGATGTCCGCCTGGTCAGCAAACAGGCGGCTGCCGAGACACTGAGTCAGCTTGCTGAGGTGCTCGGTACATCCGGTCGCTGAGCATGCGTTCTTCACAGTCCACACACACGACCTGGTCCACAGTTCTGGTCACTTGCGTCGCCGCCGCTGCATTGCGACGATGCAGCGTTGTGCCGCACCGAGATCACGCCTTTCGGTGACCTGGATTTTCCAGTCAGGCAATCAGGCGATTGGGAGCTAAGACCAGTGACTGAACCTCTAGACACGGCAGCCGGCACCGCGGAAACAGCCAGTGAAGCTGCCCCGCCAAAACGCCCGACGCCGTTGTGGCAGAAACTGCTGCCCTGGGCGATCACACTGATCTGCTTCGCATACCTGTATAACCGCATCGCCGCTCAGACACCGGAAGGACAAAGCGTACCGGGCTATCTGGCGGAGGTGTTCAGCACTGTCAACTGGGTCGCCTGGCTGGCGTTGATGATTCCCTACTCTTTCATCTATCTGCTGATCGACACCGCTGTGTTGTGGCGGGTGATCAACTGGTTCAACACCCGGGTAAAGTATCGGCATCTGCTGCCGGTTCGGGCCAGTACCTACATCATCTCGATTCTCAATGAGCAGGTAGGCAAAGGGGCGATGGCCGTGTATCTGAACCGGCGCGAAGGCGTGCCCGGCTGGCAGATCGGCTCGAGCATGCTGTTTATCATGTTCTGTGAATTTTTCTATCTGCTCACCTGGGCGGTAATCGGGGTGAGCATCTCCTGGGATGTGGTACCGCCGGTTTTTCACGGTTTCCTTTACATTGCGGTGGGCGCAGCGATCTTCTGGTGTGCGTTTGTGTACTTCTTCCGCTCTGAGCGCTTTGCCAGTTCCAGGTTGCGCCAGCGTGACATTCTCAAGGCGTTCCGGGAGGGTCGGCCCGGGTACTACCTGACCATCATCCTGATCCGCTCTCCGGCTATAGTCGGTGCGATGGTGGTTTATCAGGTCGCCGCGGGTCTGTTCGGGGTGGATATCCCGTTCCTGACCATGATGGGCATCCTGCCGGTGATCTTCTTCGGCACGCTGGTGCCCGGACCTTTCAGGGCTGTGGCGGTGACGCTATGGCCGACTCTGTTCCCGGACCACGTGGCAGCGATGACGGTTTTCGGTTTCGTGCAGCACAACTTCTTTCTGCTGTTCAACGCAGCCATCGGTCTGCTGTTTCTGCGTCAGGCTAATAAAGAGCTGTTCAGCGATGCAGCAAAAGCTTCGGGCTGAGGATCAACGCCTGGCGATCGTAAAAGTGGCCTGAACCTGATTTTCGATCCTGATCACACCCGGTGCCATGGTTGCACCGGAATCGGCCCGCATCTCCTGCATCGCCATGCGCGGGCTGGCACTGTGCCCGCTGACCTGGACATCAACCAGTTCCCCGCGAAGTACTGAAAACCCTCGAGCCACCTGGTCCGCGCGAGCGATTGCGTCTGCCATGGCCTGATCGAGCGCCTGGGCTTCAAGTTCTTTTCTGATGGAGCTGTCCAGCGCAATCGGATCGACGTTGTTGATGCCAGCCGCCAGTGCCTGTTCCAGCAGGCTCGGAAAGTCCGACAGTTTGCGCAGGGTGATGGAGATGCTGCGGGTCGCGATCACTCCGTTTACTTCCATGTCCTCACCCCGGCGCTGGTATCTGGGCTGGATGCGCAGCGCGGTTGCAGTGACGTCTGTGGCATCAATCTGCAGGGTGGCGGTGACTTTCAGCAGCGCGCTGACCACACCAGCCAGTTCCCGCTCCAGCGCTGCCGGATCATTGCCCTCCCTGCGCGCATGCAGCTGGACTTTGCCCATATCGGGCACTGTTTCCACGGCGCCCCTGCCGCTGACGTGAATGCCTTCTGCGGCAACAGCCGAGGGACTGGTCGCGCAGCCCATCAGTGACAGTAGCGAGGTGAGCGTCAGGGATAATCCCAGCTGGCGCAGTGAGGGTGTGAACATGACTAACAATTCCTTGTGTGCGGGCAGAGGCTTAATTTCACCACAGATCGGGCCTGCAGTGCGGTGGTCGGATTATGTGCTGCCGCTATTCCTCAAGCGCGCGCCAAGCACGGCCATCGGTACGATGGCGGTTAGGAAACACAGGTGCCACCACAGCGGCAGCTGATCCGAGAAACCAGCCTGTACCGCGATGCCCACAGCCAGCAGCACTACACCGGCGCCAATGCCGGTCTTCACTGCCTCGGCCCCCGCTACCCAGGCGCTGCAGTAGCCAGCGAATAAGCCATAGAGAAAAGAAAACCCCAGAGCCAGCAGCAGGTAGGTCATGGGTGTGGCATCTGCTTTGAGCGTGCCAGGAAACAGGTTGAGGCAGCAGGTTGCCGGGAACCTGCAGCATGCCCCAGAACACCGGGGCTAAAACGACCGCAAGGATCATTCGCCACATGGTCTTGCTCCTTTCAACCGGTCCTTGGCCAGTCCTCTTAACCAGTCTGGGGGCTAACGCTCGATCAGGAGTAGATCGGTTGTTAACTAGACAATGTCCGGATAGAAACTAGACACCATCTAAATTACACTGTCAAGCCATGCAATCTGATCCTGACCGCTACCATCACGGCGATCTGCGCCGCACTCTGCTCGATGTCCTGCCTGAGCTCATCGCGGAGCGGGGCCTCGAAAATCTGAGTCTGCGGGAGCTGGCTCGTCGCGCCGGGGTGACCCATGGGGCACCAGCCCATCATTTTGGTGATCGCAAAGGCCTGCTGACTGCCTTCGCCAATGAAGGCTCGCAACATCTCTCTGCACTGGTGCTGGACGCTCTGGCTGCAGTGCCGGAATCGCGGCATGCGCAGCGACTGCAGGCAGTTGGTCTCGCTTATCTGGAGTTTGCGCTGCGCTATCCGGCGCACTTTCGGGTCACCTTTCGCCCGGAGCTGCTGGATATGACCGATCGAGCGCTACTCGCAGCACGCGCTGCGGCCGGCAGTACGCTGGATCTGGTGTTAAAAGCTGCGGTCACTGACGGTGCGCTGCGCGCAACCGATTACGCGGTGGTACGAATGTCCAGCTGGTCGCTGGCTCATGGCTATGCGTCGCTGGCGGTAGATGTTCTCAGCGGGGACTCCGCTGATGCGCTGCGGCGGCAGGCGCAACGGACCTTTGAGCATTTCTGTGTGCGCATGCTGGATCATCCAGTGCAAGCCGACTGACGGCCGCTTGCTGGAATCCATTCGGTAATCGGGCCATCATGACCGGCTGTAGTTTTTTGCGGGTAGCGCTTTTTGAGCATGAGAGAAATTGGGATGCGGCTTAATGTCATTGTGACCGGTAATACGGTTGGCCATCACCTGCACAAGCCACTGGCTGATCAGGGTGAATTATGGGCTGGCTGATTGCCGCGCTGGTGATCGCAGGGCTTTGGGCGATCACGCGCTATTACCTCAGTGGTCCTGATCTGGGTCGTTTTGATCAGGGTGTCAGCGCTGCAATCGGCGACGATCTGGAGCCCAGCGCTGAACATCACGAAGTGCTGCAGCTGCTCAATGAACTGAGCAGTGCGGGCACTGAAGCGTCGCGTAAAAATCGTCTGACCTCGATGCGGGTAGCTATGGATTCCATGGGCAGCCAGGCTGATCTGGACGGAATCGATGTCCTGCCGGTTGATGCGGCAGGGATATCGGCAGAGTGGGTGTGCGTCAGTGGCGGTTGTGATCCACGGCGTCGGCTTCTATACATCCATGGTGGTGCTTTCACGATGGGCAGTCCGAAGAGCCATCGGGTCATCACCAGCAAGTTTGCCCGGATGACCGGCATGGCTGTGCTGGCCATCGACTATCGGTTGATGCCGGAGCACAAACGGCTCGACTCTCTGATCGATTCTCAAACGGCCTACCGCTGGATTCTGGACAATGGCCCCCGGGGCCCTGAACCCTGTTCAGAACTGGTGGTTGCAGGTGATTCGGCCGGTGGAAATCTGACCCTTGCGGTGATTGCCTGGGCTCGCGATGAAGGACTGCAGGCTGCAAATGCGGCAGTTGCGCTGTCACCGGCAACCGATTCTGCATTCACCAGTCCCAGCCTGCTGGCCAATGTGGCCACTGATCACATGCTCGGCCCCATGCTCGGCCGGCTGGTGCGGTTGCCCAGGGGGCTGAGGTTATGGGCATCCTTTCTGAATGCGCGAATGCGTCCCTGTGATTCCAGAATCTCGCCGGTGTATGGCAGCCTGGAAAACCTGCCACCCACTCTGGTGCATGCCAGCGAATCAGAAATGCTGCTTGATGATGCGCGGCGTTATGTGCGCAAAGCGACTGAGCAGGGGTCGGAGGCGACGCTGGAGACATGGCACCACATGCTGCATGTCTGGCACGCTTTCGAGCATCGCCTCCCGGAAGCCAAAGAAGCCTTTGAACACATTAATCGCTTCCTGACGCTTAACTCGCCCGCCCGGCTTGAGCAGTCGGCGGGTGGCTGACGAGCCACTGCTCGCGTCCGCGGTTGATCTGGAGCGCTGGCTGTTTGCAGATCGCGAACTGTCCTTTGAGGCGCGTCTGCAGCGGGATCGTCAGATAGGCCGTGACCTGACTGCCACGGATCCGCTCAATCGCGTTCTGCAGTGGTGGGCTGAGGTCCAGCCGCGGTCGCAATCGGTCGAGGATGCGGCCGCCGGGTCAAAGGTGGTGCGGCTGCGCAGGCTGTTGACTCTGGTGTTGACGGTTGCTGGATTGTTTACCGGCGGCTTCGTCTGTAGCGCGGCTTTTGCCTACGACGGCAGCTACCCGGTCAATCTGTTGCTGCTGCTCGGTGTGCTGGTGGTGGTTCCGGCGCTGCTGCTGCTATTGACGCTGCTGGCTCTGCCTGGCTGGCTGCCTGGTACTCGCTCATTGTCCGATAGCTTCGCTGCCCTCAGCCTCAGCCGTTGGGCTCTGCTCTGGATCGACCGGGTCAGTTCCACCTCCGCGGGGCGTTCGTTGTTCAACCCGAGACGTCACAGCGCGTTCACTCGCTGGCAGCTGGTGGTGTTTTCACAGTGGTTTGCGATCGGCTTCTTCGCCGGTGCTCTGACGCTGGCCTGGCTGCTGGTTGCGTTTAGCGACCTGGCCTTTGGCTGGAGCACAACTCTGCAGCTGCAGGCGGCAGACGTGCACCGGGTGTTTTCGGCCCTGGCTTGGCCGTGGTCTACCCTGGTGCCGGCCGCGACACCCGATCTCGCCCTCACTGAAGGGTCTCAGTATCTGCGCTTGAATGCCGGTAATAGTGCGGATCTCAGCGTGACCAGACTGGGTGAATGGTGGCCGTTTGTGCTGATGGCGCTGCTCGTATACGGGATGTTGCCGCGACTGTTGCTGTTACTGATCGGGCAGTGGCGGCTGCAGCGTGCGACTCATCGCTGGCTGCTGGACAACCCGGAGGTGACTGCGCTGCTGGATCGCCTCGACTCCCCGAACATCACCTTTGATGCCGATCTGGAACCTGATGTGCACGATGCTGATCGCCGGCCGTTACAGCCGCTGCCACTCGCGGATCGCGACGGCGTTCGGGTGGTGATCTGGAACGATGCGATGACCCCTGCCTCGGTAGCAGAGTTTCTCCGTGCTGGGCTGGGTCTGGTGTGCAGCGCAAGCTATCCGTTTTCAGTGCTGGAAAGTCAGGCACACTGGCAGCAGCAACTGGATGCTCTCGGTGCAGATCTGGACAACGAAGCAAGACTGGTGGTGGTCAGTAAAGGTTGGGAGCCGCCGTTGCTGGAGTTCATCGACTTTCTCAAACTGCTGCGCGAGCGCCTGCCTGTGCTCAGGATTGCGGTCGCACCGGTAGATGTTTCTGGAACCCAGATCCTGGAGGCCGACCGGGAGGTCTGGGCCAGCACGCTCGCACGGCTGCATGATCCAAAACTCTATGTGCTGGCCAGTGCCGGAATGTCGGTGACATGACAAGTGTATTCACACCGACCTTTGCCGTGGTTGGTCATCCAAATAAAGGCAAGAGTTCGATTGTCGCGACTCTGGCCGAAGACGAACGGGTCGCCATCAGCAACGCGCCGGGTACCACCCGCAACGCCAATGCCCACAGCATGCGCATGGACGATCAGGTGCTCTATGTGCTGGTGGATACACCCGGCTTTCAGCGGGCAAGAGAGGTACTGGACTGGCTGGAGGCGCGAGCTACCAGCGCCAGTGAGCGGCCGGCTGCGGTGGCGCAGTTTGTGCGCGAGCATGAAAGCGACGAACGATTTCACGACGAGTGCGAATTGCTGAAGCCCATCCTGGCAGGTGCCGGAATTCTCTACGTGGTTGATGGCGCCAAACCTTACGGTCGGGAATACGAGCTGGAGATGCAGATTCTGCAGTGGACTGGCAGTCCGCGTATGGCGCTGATCAATATGATTGGTTCTGATGATTACTCACTGCAATGGCGCCAGGCGCTGGATCAGTATTTTTCCATTGTGCGCAGTTTTGATGCGATGAATGCGGATTTTGACAATCGTATCGGTGTGCTGCGGGCGTTTGCTGAGCTTGATGAACGCTGGCGGGAACCCCTGGAGCGAACGGTCGGGGTTCTCAACGAAGAACGACAGCGCCGACGTTTGCGCAGCGCCAGGGAAATTGCCGGATTCATTGCTGACGCCCTGTCCATGTCGGAGCGCGAAACGCTGGTCGATAGTGATGAGCCGGGTACCGGACACGAACAGCTCAAGCAGTCGCTCACCCAGCGTCTGCAGCAGCGGATCGTGCGTCGTGAGCAGACCGCGCGCGACAACGTGCAGTCGATCTATCGCTGGGGGCGGCTGGAGCTGAACGACTCCACCGGCGAGATTCTCGCGACGGATCTGTTTGCCAGTGAAGGTTGGGAGTTGTTTGGACTTTCGGAAACCAAACTGTTGATTTCCGGACTGGTGTCCGGAGCGCTGGCCGGTGGTGGGGTTGATGCACTGCTCGGGGGCGCGTCGATGCTGCTGGGCGCTGGAATTGGTGCGCTGCTTGGGGGCGCGGGTGCCTGGTTTGGAGGCCATGAGTTGGCTAAGGTCAAAGTATTAGGAGAAACCCTCGGCGGTAAGGTGCTGCAGGTCGGACCGGTCAGCGCGCCTAATTTCCCCTGGGTGCTGCTGGGTCGTGCCTGGGTGCATCATCATCTGATCAGCGAACGGAACCACGCTCGCCGTGAGGCGGTGTCGGTGTCTTTGATCGATTCCCAGCATCTGATGGATGTGCTGCCTGACGACGTCCGGAAACTGCTGACTCGCCTGTTCAAAGTTCTGGCCCAGGGAGGTGATGACGAAGTGCTCAAAGAGCTCGGTAACCTGCTCGATCAGGTCCTGGCAACAGATCCCGGAGCGGCTGTGAGCGGACCATGAGAGCAGCCGACAAAACTGACGTGGTGATCATTGGCGGCGGTCACAATGGTCTGGTTTGCGCTGCTTATCTGGCTGCGGCGGGGCTCGCTGTGACTGTTCTGGAAAAGCGCCATCTGGTTGGCGGTGCGGCGGTGACGGAGGAGTTTCATCCGGGATTCCGTAACTCTGTGGCCAGCTACACCGTCAGTCTGCTGAACCCGACGATCATTCGTGATCTGCGTCTGGTCGAGCATGGTCTGAAGGTGGTCAATCGACCGTATTCAAATTTTCTGCCGCTGCCGGACGGTGACCATCTGCGTACCGGCCATGATCTGGCTGAGACCCAGCGGCAGTTTGCGCGTTTTTCCAGGCGCGATGCCGAGCGTTTGCCCGACTACTACCAGATGCTGGAAACCGGCGCGGAACTCCTGCGCAGTATGATTCTCGAACCCCCTCCCAATCTCGGCGGTGGCCTTCAGGATCTGCTCGGGGCAATGAAGCTCGGCAATCGATTGCGCAAGATGAGTCTTCCGCAAGGTCGCGATATTCTCGATCTGTTTACCAAAAGTGCGGGTGAAATTCTCGATGACTGGTTCGAGTCCGAACCCATCAAGGCTCTGTTTGGTTTTGATTCTGTGGTCGGCACGTTTGCTTCACCCTATACGCCCGGTTCAGCCTATGTGCTGCTGCACCACGTGTTTGGCGAGAGCAACGGTCAGGCGGGTCAGTGGGGACACGCGATTGGCGGCATGGGTGCGATTACTCAGGCCATGCTTGCGGAAGCATTGTCTCGCGGCGTTCATGTTGAGACTCAGGCGCCAGTTGCTGAAGTTACAGTGACCGATGGCGTCGCTGATGGCGTGATCCTGGAGGATGGCCGACGCATCGAAGCACGGGCAGTGGCGGCGAATGTTCATCCCCAACTGCTGTTCACTCGACTGGTCGCCGATGAGCACCTCGATGAGGACTTCCAGCAACGCATTCGCCGCTATCGATCAGGCTCGGGTTCTTTTCGGATCAATGTGGCACTTTCAGAGTTGCCACAATTCAGTGCCGCCCCCGCGGATGATGACGGCACGATGCTGCAATCGGGCATCGTGATTGCTCCATCTTTGAAATACATGGAGCAGGCATATTTTGATGCCAGAAGTTTCGGCTATGCCAAAGCGCCGATTGTTGAAATGCTGATACCGAGCACCGTGGATGACAGCCTGGCGCCGCCCGGACAACACGTTGCCAGTCTGTTCTGTCAGCAGTTCAATCCGCATCTGGATCCTCCCGCTGACTGGGACGAATTAAAACCCGAAGCGACGCAGGCGATCTTCGATACGGTTGCTGCCCATGCGCCTAACTTCTGCCGCAGTATTGTGGCTGCTCAGGTACATTCACCTTTAGATCTGGAACGTAAATTCGGGCTCATCGGTGGTGATATTTTTCACGGTGCGCTTTCGCTCGATCAGCTGTTCAGCGCGCGGCCAGTGCTGGGTAATGCAGCCTACAAAGCGCCACTGGCGGGTCTGTATCTTTGTGGTTCCGGCACTCATCCGGGTGGCGGCGTCACCGGCGCACCCGGTCACAACGCTGCCAGGGTCATTGCCCGGGACCTGCGTCGCTAGTCAACCAGCGAGCAGTCAGCCGGCACCATTGTCGATGATTCGAACGTAGCTGCGCACGCCCTGGAGATAGTTGTCGACGCTGATTTTCTCGTTCGTGCCGTGGAAACCGGTCAGGTCTTCAGGGGTCATGATGATTGGATTGAAGCGAAAAGCGTTGTCAGCCACTTTACCGTAGTGGCGGGTGTCAGAACCCGCGATCATCAGACCCGGGGTGACGACGACGTCACCGTAAACTTCGCGAACCGACTGGCCAATGACCTCAAAACCGCGGGAGTTCCAGTCGGAGACCCGGGAAGCGGCGCGCCCTGAACCTTCGGGGACACGGACTTCCACGCGCTCGTCTGCGACAACTGCACGGACGTGTTTGACAACGTCTTCCACTGAGTCGCGCGGGTGCACGCGGAAATTCACTGTAGCCACCGCTTCAATCGGCAGCACGTTGGTCTTCACACTGGCGCGGAGCATCGTCGGTGCCGTGGTGGTGCGGAGCATTGCATTGCCGAAGGTTACGGCAGACAGCTGATCGTCGATCAGAGGTTCGAACAGCCAGCGATTGGCAAAGGGTATTCGTGCCGGAAACGCCATATAGCGGCTGACTGTGTCGAACATCTGCAGACTGAGACCGGACAGACCGCCGGGTACTGGATTGGCCTCGAGTTTTGAAATGGCCTGGGCGAGGATTCCAACGGCAGTTTGACGGGGCGGCATCGACGAGTGGCCACCTGCGGCTTTGGCGACAATGTTCAATGTCACACTGCCCTTTTCCGCGACGTTAATTGCTGCCGTCAGCGGTTCCACACCGGGCATCATGCCATCAAACAGAAACGAACCTTCGTCCAGAGACCATTCCAGTTGGATGTCCTGTGCTGCGAGCAGCGCGGTGACCGCGCCAGCACCGTTGCTGCCGCCAATCTCTTCATCATGTCCGAAGCTGAAGTAGACCGTTCGGCTCGGTTGCCAACCCTGCTCAAGGAGGTGAGTCACCGCTTCGAGTTGAGCGACTACCGCGCTTTTGTCATCCAGCGCGCCGCGGCCCCAGATGATGCCGTCAACAACTGAGCCTGCGAACG
>Ga0316191_10000400_pt1 | contig 28118 bp, 23 predicted proteins | sample Eddworburr2cm_MG_FD_204928 | JGI IMG/M metagenome (GOLD analysis project Ga0316191, IMG submission 204928) | Coastal sediment microbial communities from Maine, United States - Eddy worm burrow 2 cm | ecosystem: Environmental > Aquatic > Marine > Coastal > Sediment | place: USA: Maine... | reverse complement strand
GAACATACGGAGAGGTCACCTTCATGAATGGCCTCTGAAACCGGTTCGAGCAGCGGACCTGAATTGCCGATACAGGTTGTGCAACCATAGCCAACGGTGTGGAAGCCCAGTGCCTGCAAGGCACCAGTGAGTTTTGCCTCTTCAAGGTACGCCGTCACTACCCGCGATCCGGGGGCAAGTGAGGTTTTCACCCAGGGTTTGACGTTCAAGCCAAGTGCGACTGCCTTTTTTGCGACCAGTCCGGCCGCCACCATGACGGAGGGATTCGAGGTGTTGGTACAGGAGGTAATGGCCGCGATCACCACGGCACCATCACCCAGTTCCACAGTCTGGTCATTAATTACCGTCGAGACCGGGTTGCTGCTGATATTGCCTTCTGACTTGATGGTTTTCAGTGCTTCGAGGAAACGTGGCTTACTCTCGGTCAGAGCAACACGGTCCTGGGGGCGCTTGGGGCCGGCGAGGCTGGGTACCACTGTGGCCAGGTCCAGCGTGAGGGTATTGGTATAACTGGCTTCCGGAGTATCGGCATCACGAAACATTAACTGCTCACGGGCATAGGCTTCTGCCAAAGCGATTTGCGATTCACTGCGCCCGGTCAATTTGAGGTAGGCCAGGGTTTCTTTATCCACGGGGAAAATACCACAGGTAGCACCGTATTCCGGCGCCATGTTGGCTATGGTGGCGCGGTCCGCAAGCGAAAGATGATCAAGTCCATCACCATAGAATTCAACAAATTTACCAACCACACCTTCCTGGCGCAGGATTTCAACAACCATTAATACAAGGTCCGTAGCGGTTGCGCCTTCCGGCAGTTTTCCATGCAATTTAAATCCCATCACCTGGGGAATCAACATCGATATCGGCTGTCCCAGCATGGCCGCTTCGGCCTCGATACCGCCAACACCCCATCCCAGCACGCCCAGGCCGTTGATCATGGTGGTATGTGAATCCGTTCCCACCAGTGTATCCGGGTAGGCCTGAGTCACACCCTCATGTTCCATCTCGAAGACCACCCGTGCCAGGTACTCGAGATTCACCTGGTGCACAATCCCGGTATCCGGTGGCACCACCTTGAAATTGGAAAAGGCTTTTTGCCCCCACTTGAGGAAACTGTAGCGTTCCTGGTTACGCTGGTATTCAAGCTCACTGTTCAGGTCCATGGCACCAGCAGATCCGAAACTGTCAACTTGCACCGAGTGATCTATCACCAGCTCTGCCGGTTGTAGCGGGTTAATCCGGTCAGGATCACCTCCCAGCTCAGTCATGGCATCACGCATTGCGGCAAGATCAACGACTGCTGGAACCCCGGTAAAATCCTGCATGAGTACCCGTGCAGGCCGGAAGGCAATTTCTGTCTCCGGTTGTGCCTGTGGATCCCAGTTAATCAGTGCCTCAATATCACTGCGGGTGACCGTGCGCTCGTCTTCATGGCGCAGCAGATTTTCCAGTAATATCTTCAGAGAGTAGGGCAGGCGGGTAATGTCGTGCGTCTCGCCGAGTTTCCGCAAACTGAATATTTCATAGGTGGTGTCACCAACAGCGATACTATCGCGGGTGTTAAAGCTGTTGTTCATGGGGTCTCCCGGACCGTGATTGTACGGTAAAAACTTCACGTCATTCCCGCGAAGGCGGGAATCCAGATCGCATTGAATATAAACCACTGGATTCCGGGTCTCCGCTACGCTTCGTCCGGAATGACAATCTAATCGAGTTGGCAATTATACACGGAATTTACAACTACACTGTTTGACGTGCTTCGGCAAGCAACTCTCTACAGCAATCAAGCATTTGCTTGCGCTGGAAAATCAGCCCTATGCGGCTTCCCCCGCATTGTCTCCACAACACGGCTGCACGCATACCGGCAAGCAACAGGGCGCGTATCATATTTTTACTGTCGGTATGACGCAGCACATTCTCTTCACCTTTCACCATGATACGTGGTCGCAGGGTACTGACCGTATCCTTGTAGAGCTCTGCCAGTGCTGTAATGATGCCGGAATCACCCTCATCAACTGATTCTATTTCCCCTTTAACCCTGTCAATACCCCGGGTGAGTTTCTTCATTAAATCAGGTTCACGGGTCAATTTACGCTCAAGGTGCATGAGTGTAATGACATGGCTGGTTAGCTCCATGTCACGTTCTTTATTGCCCAATTGGCTGAGTACGATCTCCAGCCCCGGAATGAGCGCACAGCTGTCACCATAAACATCAAGGGTTGTCGCCGGGTCTGTATTCAAAATACTGCTGATACTGACCGCCGTGGCAGCAGCATCGCGTCGCTCCCCCCGGGCGGTCTGCTGGACGAGTCTGACGGCCTGGAACATCCCGGCAAGGGCAATACTTCGATCGCGGATAGCACTCTTCATGATTCAATCCTTCATGCGGGAATTGCCGCATCGATGACTGCTCCACCCAGGCATTCCTCACCCTGGTAAAACACCACCGATTGTCCCGGCGTTATCGCCCGCTGTGGCTTCTTGAAACGGACACTGCACTGCTGCTCACTGGACACTATCAGCGCGCACTCCTGTACTGGTTGCTGGTGACGGATACGCGCACTGCACTCAAACGTTTGCCCCGGGGCTGCGCCGGCAATCCAGTGGCACTTACTCGCCTGCAAATCTCGACTGAACAAGGCCGGGTGATTAACGCCCTGTACCACACGCAGGATATTATTCTCGATCTCCTTGCCAGTGACATACCAGGGATTGCCGGATGAATCGCGGCGTCCGCCTATACCCAGCCCCTGACGCTGTCCGATTGTATAGAACATCAGGCCATCATGTTGACCGATCACCTCGTTATCGAGGGTACGAATCTCGCCGGGATTCTTTTTTAGATATTGCGCCAGGAAGACACTGAAACGTCGTTCTCCGATAAAACATATACCGGTACTGTCTTTCTTTGCATGGACCGGGAAACCTGCTTCTTTCGCTGTCGCACGCACCACCTGTTTTTTTAACCCCCCCAGGGGAAACAGGCTGCTGGCAAGTTGTGCCTGGTCCAGGGTGTGCAGAAAATAGGACTGGTCCTTGTCTTCATCAACACCTTTCAGCAGGCGCACAACAGGATCTTTCTCGATGCGTGCATAGTGGCCAGTGGCAATGAATTCTGCACCCAGCCCTGTTGCATAATCCAGAAATGCCCGGAACTTGATTTCACGGTTACAAATAATATCCGGGCTCGGGGTGCGGCCTGCCTCGTATTCAGCAAGGAAATGAGCAAACACGCGGTTCCAGTATTCAGACGAAAAGCTGACCGTGTGTAACTCGATATCGAGCTGCCCGGCAACCGCACGTGCATCAGCAAGATCCTGCTCGGCCGGGCAGTAGTCTGCTTCATCATCTTCATCCCAGTTCTTCATGAAGACAGCCGCGACTTCATGTCCTTGTTGTTTTAACAGCAGTGCCGCCACCGCCGAATCAACACCACCGGACAGGCCTACAATAATGTTACTCACAAGCCGTCCCTGCAGGAGCGGTCGTGGCCGCGAACTGCTTTGCTAATAAACGGAATACCGCAGCAATCATAGGTGGTCTCTATATCGTATTCAGAAAAAACAATTAGTTACAAAATAATAGTGATAATCTACATAGGTGGTTTCAGGTAACAAGCAGGCACTTAGGGTGAATGCCGGTCGGTAGATAATTGAAGCTCGCACTAGTCTGTTGATTCACATATACTTCGCAACTCGTTAAAGACACTGGGGTTACGTAGCCTATCTCAGGCAATATCTCATTGCATCATGCTAACGACACACTAATATACAAAACTTTCAAGCGTTCTGGAGGAACAAAAAAATGACTGGCTTGCTAAGAAAAACACTATTTGCAGGGTTCATGATTCTCTTTTCAGCAGGTAGCGCACTCGCTGATGACATACTGATGCCATTTGTACTGGCAAGCACTTCATCCGGTGATGTAAAGACTGTTGCCGGCGAAGTAAAATCCAAGTTAACCGGGGCCGGTTTTGAAATCGTGGGTGAATATTCACCTTACGACGGTGCCGAGATTGTTATCGTCACCAGTGATGCACTGAAAGCCACCGCTGCCAAATCTGATTTTGGTGCCTATGGTGCTGCACAACGTGTGTCTGTCACAAAAAATGGTGATGTCACTGAAGTCGTTTACACCAATCCTATCTACATGGCCGCCGCCTATCGTATGGCATCCGACCTGGCTGATATCCGCGCACAGCTTGAAGGTGCTCTGGGAGCAGAGAAAGATTTTGGTTCCGAGAAAAACCTGACCGCCAAGGATCTGGCCAAGTATCACTACACCGTCATGATGGAATACTTCGACGATCCCAGTGAGCTGGCTGAATACGACAGCCAGGCCGAAGCCCTGAAAGCCGTGAATGATTCACTGGCAGCCGGACTGGGTGCTACTGCAAAGGTCTTTCAGATCGACATCCCGGGCAAGGACGAATCGATTATCGGTGTTGCACTCAAGGGTAAGGATGCCGAGGATTGCAGTGGTGACGAGTTCGTCATGAGCCGGATTGACAAGTCTTCACCACGTCACACCGCCCACTTACCATATGAAATCGTTGTCTCTGACGGTACTGCCTATGCCCTGTTTGCTCGCTTCCGCATTGCAATCAACTGGCCACACCTGCCAATGATGGCCAGCGAAACCGGTGGAACCTTCATGAGCATCATGTGCTCACCGGGTGCCATTGAAGAAGCACTGATCCAGGCTTCCGGCGAAGAACCGTAGTTGCGGTCAAAGCTGCCTGATTATTACCAGGCAGTAGTAACATCAAAAGCCCCTGCAACAGCAGGGGCTTTTTTTGTATTTGTTTTTTAACTATTTCAGCATGGCAGGACGCAGATCGCACAGCTCACCGGGTACACCGGTCAAATCAAGCTTACGCAGGGAAGGCCGACCTAGTAAGCATGAATTATCTTTGTCCTGATGCCTCTTTCCTGGCATGTAAGCCAGCTAAATCGATGATAAAATACCTCTATGGCACATTTGACAAAGTCTTGTTAGGCTAGAATTACAAGTATGGCAAACGAACAGGAACATAGAGGCGACGAGGGGCTTGCACTCCAGGAGTCAAAGCCTGAACTCAAGAAACCATCCCTGTACAAGGTGGTGCTCCTGAATGACGACTACACGCCCATGGAATTTGTAGTCACTTTGCTTGAGAAACTGTTTGGTCTGGACCGTGAAAAATCGACACGCATCATGTTACAGGTTCATACCCACGGTAAAGGCGTGTGTGGTACCTATACCTATGAAATTGCCGAGACCAAGGTTGCACAGGTCAGTGAATATTCACAGCGCCACCAGCACCCACTGCTTTGCGAGATGGAAGAAGTGTAGTTTGCCCATGAGGAGCTGACATGTTAAGCAAAGAACTCGAATTTACGCTCAATCTCGCCTTCAAGGAAGCTCGCGAGAAGAACCATGAATTCATGACAGTTGAGCATTTGCTTTATGCCTTGCTGGGCAACCCCTCGGCCGTAGAAGTATTACGCGCCTGCGGCGGAAACATGGAGCAACTCAAGCAGGATGTGAGCAAATTTCTGGATGAGACCACACCGATACTGGCTGCTGATGACGAGCGGGAAACCCAACCGACACTGGGTTTTCAGCGGGTGTTACAACGCGCAGTATTCCACGTGCAGTCATCAGACAAGACGGAAGTGACCGGTGCCAATGTGCTGGTTGCAATTTTCAGTGAACAGGAATCCCAGGCTGTTTACTTTCTCAACAAGCTGAATATTACCCGCCTTGATATTGTCAATTACATCTCACACGGCATTTCGAAAATACACGAACAGCCCGAAGACAATACCGATAATACTGAAGAGAGCGAATCAAGCGACTCCACAGCCAAACAACCGCTGGAGACATTTGCAAGCAATCTCAATGAACAGGCTGCACTGGGCAGGATAGATCCGCTGATTGGCCGTCGTGATGAGATTCAGCGCACCATCCAGATACTCTGCCGCCGCCGCAAAAATAACCCGCTTTTTGTTGGCGAGGCCGGCGTGGGAAAAACTGCGCTTGCCGAAGGCCTGGCAAAAATGATTGTGGACGGTGAGGTACCCGAGGTTCTGCTTAGCAGCAACATCTATTCCCTGGATCTCGGTTCACTGGTTGCCGGAACCAAGTACCGGGGCGATTTCGAGAAACGTCTGAAGGCGGTACTCAATCAGCTCAAGCATGAAGACGGTGCCATCCTGTTCATCGATGAAATACACACCATGATTGGTGCAGGCGCCGCTTCCGGAGGCGTAATGGATGCCTCGAATTTAATGAAGCCGATGCTGGCTTCGGGTGAGCTTAAATGCATTGGCTCGACCACTTTCCAGGAATACCGTGGTATTTTTGAAAAGGATCACGCCCTCACGCGGCGCTTTCAGAAGGTCGACATCAATGAGCCCAGTGTTGAAGAAACCATTGATATCCTGAAAGGCCTGAAATCCCGCTTCGAAGAGCACCACAAGGTGAAGTATTCAGTGCGCGCGCTGCGTAGTGCCGCTGAATTATCTGATCGATACATCAATGACCGTCACCTGCCTGACAAGGCCGTCGATGTCATTGATGAGGCCGGTGCCGGACAACGCCTGCTACCACCGTCAAAGCGCAAGAAAACCATCAGCGTCTCGGACATTGAACGCGTGATCGCCCAGATGGCCCGGATTCCCGCGAAAACCGTGTCCGCTTCTGACAAGGAATCGCTACGGAACCTGGAGCGAGACCTGAAAATGGTGGTTTATGGCCAGGATACTGCCATCGAAACACTGACGGCCGCCATCAAGATGTCCCGCTCCGGGCTCGGCAGTGATGCCAAACCGATCGGGTCATTCCTGTTTTCGGGTCCTACCGGTGTCGGCAAGACAGAAGTCACGCGCCAGCTGGCGAGGATAATGGGTCTGGAGCTGGTCCGTTTTGATATGTCCGAGTACATGGAGCGCCATACGGTTTCCCGCCTGATTGGTGCGCCACCCGGGTACGTCGGCTATGACCAGGGCGGCCTGCTCACAGAAGCCATTACCAGGAACCCGCATGTTGTGCTGTTACTGGATGAGGTCGAAAAAGCGCATCCCGATGTCTTTAACCTGCTGCTGCAGGTAATGGACCACGGCACCCTGACAGATAACAATGGCCGCAAGGCCGACTTTCGTAACGTGGTACTGGTGATGACTACCAATGCCGGTGCCCAGGAAATGAGCCGCGCATCCATTGGTTTTACACAGCAGGATCATTCCACTGATGCCATGGAAGCTATCAAGCGACTGTTTACACCGGAATTCAGGAACCGTCTGGATGCAGTGGTTCAGTTCACGCCGCTGGATCCGACTGATATTACAAAAGTGGTGGACAAGTTTATTTTCGAGCTGGAGGCACAGTTAGAAGAGAAAAACGTCACTATCGAGGTGGATGCTGCAGCCCGTATCTGGCTGGCAGAGCATGGTTATGATCCAAAGATGGGCGCACGTCCGATGGCACGCACCATCCAGCAGTACATCAAGAAACCCATTGCCGATGAGCTATTGTTCGGTGACCTTGCTCACGGTGGCCACTTGATTATTCACCTTGAAGGTAACGAGCTGAAATTCGAAATCAAGGGAAAAAAGGAGACCGTTCACTAAGGGCTCGCTTCAAAATTAATTCACATTTTGAAGCGAGCCCTAAAGGCCGGGTTGCGGCGCGATGTGAACGCCGGTCAGCGTGCCCGGTAGGTAATACGACCCTTGGTCAAGTCATAGGGCGTCAGCTCAACGGTCACTTTATCTCCGCGCAGGATCCTGATGTAGTGCTTGCGCATCTTCCCGGAAATATGTGCGGTCACAACATGTCCGTTCTCGAGTTCGACCCTGAACATGGTGTTCGGGAGCGTCTCGGTAACAGTCCCTTCCATTTCGATGTGTTCTTCCTTAGCCATAAAACCACTGTACCGTGTAAAGTAAAGCGCGGCATTATACCTGAAAATTGCCGGGGGTGAACGCCTGCCCTATGGGGATAAAAGGGGTAGGTCCTCGTCAAACACCCAACTTTGGACGGCACTCGGCGAGTGACACTCCTGGCCCAGGAGCGCGGTGAACGCCTGACGTGAGATGGCCGTCGCACCCAGGCTGGCCAGATGACTGGTATGCACCTGGCAATCGATCAGGCGGAACCCCCAGCGGGCCAGTTGTCTCACCAGGGCCACAAAGGCTACTTTTGACGCATCAGATCTGCGTGCAAACATTGATTCTCCAAAGAAAATCCGTCCAATGGCCACACCGTACAGCCCCCCGGCAAGCTGTCCCTCATACCAGCATTCTGCCGAGTGCGCATAACCCTCACGGTGCAGATCGATATAGGCCTCACGCATATCGGGGGTTATCCACGTCCCGGACTGTCCGGGACGTGGTTTGGCACAGGCAGTGATGACGTCCGGGAAGGCTGTATCCAGGGTGACCGCATACCTGCCTTTTCTGATCACCTTGGCAAGGCTGCGTGACACATGCAGTTGCCCGGGGGAAAGCACCAGGCGTGGATCGGGGGCCCACCACAAAATGGGTTGACCGGGTCCATACCAGGGAAATATTCCCCGTCGATAGGCATGCAGCAGCCACTCTTTGGAGAGTGCACCACCCACAGCCAGCAGACCATCCGGTTCCTGCAAGGCCAGTTCGACATCCGGAAATTCAATTGTCGGATTCTCCGGGTCCAGCCAGCAGGGTGATACTTCACGATTGTGTGTCATGCGCTTTCCTGTACGGCGACGTTAGCTGCAGGTCATCGTGATAGTCGACCATCAACTCATGCTCCTGTAACAGGTAACGCTCGATGGCCCTGCGAAACTGTTCATCAACAATCCAGTGAGTTGACCAGGTGTAGGTAGGCAGAAAACCACGGCTGATCTTGTGTTCACCCTGTGCTCCGGGCTCGAACAGGGCAAGATTGTTGCGAATACAGTAGTCAATGCCCTGATAATAGCAGGCTTCAAAATGAAGGCTGTTAAATTCCTCCCGGCAACCCCAGTGCCTGCCGTACAGCGCATCATCGCCACGCAGCATGATGGCACCGGCAACCGTCTGCTGGCCCTGTGTGGCGAATACCAGCACAATCTGTTCACCCATGGTGTTGCTGATCTCCTGGAAAAAACCCAGCGACAGGGTAGGCACACCTGATTTTTTCCGGAAGGTCGAACAATAAAGGGCGTGCATGATCTGCCATTGCTCAGCCGTCACCTCGTTGCCATGCACTATGTTTAGCTTGATGCCGGCTTCCCGGACATGGCGCCGTTCACGACGGATCTTCTTGCGTTTGCGGGAACTCAGGCGTGCCAGGAAATCATCAAACGAGGTATATGAATCATTGTGCCAGTGGAAATGACAACTGCTACGGCGCAGAAAACCCGAATCCTGCAATAATGCAGTATCTTCCTCATTGGTAAACAACCAGTGCAGAGACGAGGCCTGTTTGTCCGTGGTCAGCGACAGGGCCTTGCCAATGAGTGCACGGGTAACGGTTGCACGATCACTGCCCGGATGCACCAGCAAGCGGGAACCGCTTACCGGTGTATAGGGGATGGATGAGACCAGCTTGGGATAGTAGGGAATGCCGGCACGCTGATAGGCGTCTGCCCAGGCCCAGTCGAAAACAAACTCGCCATAGGAATTGTTTTTCAGGTAGAGCGGGACAATGCCAACCAGTGTGCTGTCAGCATCATAGGCAACGATGTGGTGTGGCCACCAGCCGTGGGTCTCACCGACACAGCCCTGTGTTTCAAGTGCTGACAGGAATTCATGCCGCAGGAACGGATGAGCAGTACCGGATACGCGGTTCCAGTCAGCTAACGGGATATCCTTGACCTGATTAATAACGGTGGTACGCATGACTATCCGCAGACCGGACCTGTGACACCTGACAAGGGTGTATTAATTAGTGCCATTTCAGAAAGAATAAATCTCGCAAAGGCGCAAAGATCGCGAAGCTATAATTTTTCTGTTAGAAAAAAACTATAAAAATTCTTTCTTGGCGTCTTTGCGCCTTTGCGAGAGAAATTATAGCGTTTAATGGATGGAAACTAAGTACTCAGCGCTTCCCTAATCCATCCTTCCGGCATGATCTGCCAGATGGTCCAGGTAGGCCTCGGCATCCAGCGCCGCCATACAACCGGTTCCGGCAGAAGTTACCGCCTGGCGGTAGATATGGTCGCTGACATCACCGGCGGCAAATACCCCCTCGACACTGGTCGCTGTTGCATTGCCATCATTACCGCTCTTGATGCTGATATAGCCATTCTGCATCTCCAGCTGACCCGCAAAGATCGCGGTATTGGGCTTGTGACCAATGGCAACAAAAACACCCTGCAATTCGATATCCTTCGTGCTGCCATCTTTTACGTTTTTGATGCGCATACCGGTCACACCACTGTCATCTCCCAGCACTTCATCAAGTACACTGTCCCATGCAATGCTTACCACACCTTCAGCTTCTTTCCTGAACAAGCGGTCCTGGAGAATTTTCTCGCTACGTAGCTCATCCCGACGGTGCACCAGCGTTACATGAGAAGCAATATTGGACAGGTACAGCGCCTCCTCAACGGCGGTATTACCACCGCCAATCACCGCCACCGGCTGCTGCTTGTAGAAAAATCCATCACAGGTGGCACAGGCGGATACCCCTTTACCCTTGAAGGCTTCCTCGGATGGCAGCCCCAGGTACATGGCAGAGGCGCCGGTGGCAATAATCAGGGCATCACAGGTATAGACACCCGCATCACCCTCCAGCCGATAGGGCCGGGTTTTGAAATCAACCGTGTGGATGTGGTCAAGGATAATTTCGGTGTTAAAGCGCTCGGACTGCATGCGCATATTCTCCATCAACAGCGGGCCTTGCAATCCTTCATCACCACCGGGCCAGTTCTCGACCTCTGTGGTTGTCATTAGCTGTCCGCCTTGTTCCAGACCTGTTACCAGCACCGGGGACAGATTTGCGCGGGCGGCGTACACGGCTGCGGTATACCCGGCCGGACCGGATCCCAGAATAAGAAGACGGCAGTGCTTGATATCGCTCATGTATAATAACTCCGGTTAATTGCCTGGGACAGACTGGCGAACGCGCCAAATGGTCTGCCGGGCAGTAAATACAGCTGAGCCGAATGTTACGGAACTTGAAGGGTAGGGTAAAGCAACCATGCATATAGGGATTCCGCGTGAGATCAAACCACTGGAGGGCCGTGTTGCGCTCAGCCCTGAAGCCTGTGGCGATCTCGTTCATGCAGGCCATACCGTTTACGTAGAACACAATGCCGGAAAGCTATCAGGGTATCCGGATGAGCAGTATGTTGCCATCGGTGCGACGATCGCTGCAGATGCGAACACAACCTACAGTCAGGCAGAACTGATTGTAAAGGTCAAGGAACCGGTGACAGATGATCTGGCGCTATTACGGAAAGATCATCTTTTATTCTGTTTTTTACACCTCGCCGCCAATCCGGAACTCGCACGCCGCTTGCAGGATATCGGGCTGACGGCTGTCGCTTTCGAGACGGTTGAAGCCGACAGCGGGGCATTGCCATTACTGGCGCCCATGAGTGATATTGCCGGACGCATCGCAATACAAATCGGTACCAGTCTGCTGCATCAACCGCAGGGGGGCAAAGGGTTGTTGCTTGGGGGGTTGCCCGGTGCAGAACGCGGTCGTGTGGTGATTATCGGGGCCGGTAATGCCGGTGGAAATGCGGCTGCGATGGCTGCCGCGATCGGTGCGGAAGTCATGGTCTTCGATTTGCGCCGCGAGCGGCTGGCCGCAATGCGCACCCTGGGAAATAATGTCACCGGACTGTATCCGTATAAAGATGCCATCAAACGGGCAGTGGCCACTGCAGATTTACTGATTGGAGCTACCTTGAAGACCGCCCGGCGGGCACCGCACATCGTCAGCCGTGACATGGTCCGCCAGATGCAGCCTGGCAGCGTCATTGTGGATATCTCCGTAGACCAGGGTGGCTGTATCGAGACGACCCGCCCAACAAGCTATGAGAGTCCGACCTATGTGGATGAAGGGGTGTTGCATTTTGCGGTCACCAATATGCCCGGCGCCGTACCCCGCAGTGCCTCACAGGCCCTGTCTGCCGCATTATTGCCCTATGTACACTCACTGACACGTGCGGACTGGAAAAACAGCCCGTCCCTCAACCGTGGTATCAATGTGGCCAGCGGTGAGCTCATTCATCCAGCATTGAAAGAATCACTTGCGTGATTGATAAATTCAAATAGAATCTTGCGATTGGCGGTACTATCTATAACAGAGGGTGATTTTGGCACAAGCACGACGTAAATCGACAAAACCGGCACAACTGACACACCAGGTCTCCCGCGGATTACGCGAGGGCGCCTTGCTCATCCTGGGTGCGACGGCCATTTTTCTACTGGTCTCGCTGGCCACCTACAATCCGGAAGACCCCGGCTGGTCCAACAGTGGCGCCTATAGCCAAATTTACAATGCCGGCGGGCTGGTCGGTGCCTGGCTGGCCGATGTGCTGCTGTATTTACTTGGCTACCTTGCTTACCTCTTTCCCCTCATGATTGGCTACAGTGGCTGGCTGGTCTACCGTGACCATACACCGAGTGGCGGCATTGATCTGCATGTGCTGGCCGTGCGCTGGTCAGGCTTCCTGCTGACAGTCGGTGCCGGGTGTGGACTTGCCACACTGGAAGCGGGGTCGAACAGCGCCGGCTTACCTGCCGGTGCCGGTGGGGTATTGGGCAATGTCATCGGTAACGGCCTCGTCGGCGTCGTCAGTCCGGTCGGTGCCACGCTGTTCCTGCTGGCGTTGTTCCTTACCGGCACCACCCTGTTTACAGGGCTTTCATGGCTGGTGGTCATGGATTTCATTGGCAAACATACCCTTATATACGCCGATCACCTGTACGCATTCGCCAGCGACATTCCGGAACAGCTGGCTGCCCGTCGTGTCCGCAATAAACGCGTAGAGGTCATCAAGGCCAGTCAGGAAAAAGTGGCCAAGCGCAAGCCGGTACGCATTGAGCCGGTGATAGTAAAACCACAGTCAAGTGAACGCATTGAGCGTGAACGCCAGGTTCCCCTGTTTGAACCACCGGCCAATTCAGAATTGCCGCCGCTGTCGTTGCTTGATGAGCCACGACCGACGGAGGAGGGCTATTCCGATTCGGCGCTGGAGGCCATGTCACGACTGGTTGAAATGAAATTACTGGACTTCAATATTGAGGTCGAAGTGGTTGCCGTCAATCCGGGTCCGGTCATTACCCGTTTTGAACTCGACCTGGGCGCGGGCGTCAAGGTCAGCCAGGTGAGTAACCTTGCCAAGGATATTGCCCGCGCACTGTCCGCCATCAGTGTGCGCGTGGTTGAAGTCATCCCTGGCAAGTCAGTCATCGGCCTGGAGATTCCAAACGAATACCGTTCGATTATCAGCCTTGGGGAAATTCTCAATACGCGCGAATTTGATGAATCCACCTCGCCATTGACTATGGCACTGGGTAAGGACATCAGTGGCATGCCCATTGTTGTTGACCTTGACCGCATGCCGCATCTGCTGGTGGCCGGCACCACCGGGTCCGGTAAATCGGTGGGCATCAATGCCATGATCCTGAGTCTGCTTTTCAAGACGCTGCCGAAAGACGTACGGCTGATCATGATTGATCCAAAGATGCTGGAACTGTCTGTGTATGAAGGCATTCCTCATCTGCTGACGCCGGTGGTGACCGACATGAACGAAGCAGCCAACGCCTTGCGCTGGTGTGTTGGTGAAATGGAACGCCGTTACAAGCTGATGGCAGCGCTGGGCGTGCGCAATATCGCCAGCTACAACCGCAAGGTGAAAGAGGCCGAGGAGGTCGGAGAACCGATCCCGGACCCGCTGTTCAAGCCTGAAGAGGTACTGGAAGGCACCGAACATCCCCTCTTGCAACCGCTGCCCTACATCGTCATCGTCATCGACGAACTTGCGGATATGATGATGGTGGTGGGCAAAAAGGTAGAGGAACTGATTGCAAGACTGGCGCAGAAAGCACGCGCTGCCGGTGTCCATCTGATACTCGCTACCCAGCGGCCCTCCGTTGATGTCATCACGGGACTCATCAAGGCCAACATCCCGACCCGTATCGCCTTCCAGGTCTCCTCAAAGATCGACTCGCGCACCATTCTTGACCAGATGGGTGCGGAACAGCTGCTTGGTCATGGCGACATGCTCTACATGGCACCCGGCACCAGTTTGGCGGTGCGTGTCCACGGCGCCTTTGTCTCGGACCAGGAGGTGCACAAGGTAGCCGGGCACCTCAAGGGCAAGTCGGCACCCGAGTACATGGCCGAGGTTCTTGAAATGCCGTCAGAACCCGTTCCCGGCCTGTCAGCCGCCAATGCCGGGGGCAGCGGCGGGGATGATGCCGAATCAGATCCGCTCTACGACCAGGCTGTCGCCATTGTGACCGAGTCACGCCGGGCATCGATTTCCGGCGTACAGCGACGCCTGAAGATCGGCTATAACCGCGCCGCACGGATGATCGAGTGCATGGAAGAGACTGGCATTGTCTCGCCCATGGAGAGCAACGGTAATCGTGTGGTACTGGCACCACCGCCGCCCGACGCATGAGAATCTCACCCCTGTTATGTATCTGCAGTCTGTTGCTGTTCATTCCGGCTGCCAGTCATGCACAGCCACCACCCGCCTGGTTCACAGCATTCTTCACCGGCCTGCTGACCATGCAGGCCGACTTTGACCAGCAGGTCATGGACGGCAACAAGGAACTGTTACAGTCATCGCAGGGCCACATGTGGATCATGCGCCCGGGGCGCTTTCGCTGGGACTATGAGACGCCCTACAAGCAACAACTGGTGGCTGACGGCGAACGTCTCTGGTCCTATGACGAGGACCTTGAACAGGTCACGGTACAACCGGCCTCCGAGGTGCTGACGTCCACACCGGCCATGTTGCTCAGTGGTGACAAGCCACTGGAGACGGTTTTCAGCATTGAAGAAACCTCAAGCACTGCGGGTGAGCAGCGGGTCACGCTCGTCCCCAGGAGGGATGACAGCAACGTCACCCGGCTGCAGGTGCATTTTTCCGGCAAGCTGCTCACACACATTGATGCAGAAGACAGTTTTGGCAACACCACGATATTCAGCTTTAGCAAGCTGGAACGTAACCCGAAGCTTGATGAGCGCATCTTTACCTTTACACCGCCCGCAGGCGCAGATGTCATAGGTAACACCCGCTAACGCCCCTCCGCAAGCCGGCTTCATGTCCTCCCCATCCGCTGCCTATCGTCCACTCGCCGACCGCATGCGGCCACGGACACTGGATGCCTATGTCGGGCAATCACATATTCTCGGTGTCGGCAAACCGTTACGTCGTGCCATCGAGGAGGGCAACCTGCACTCCATGGTTCTGTGGGGCCCGCCCGGTACCGGCAAGACCACACTGGCCAGGATGCTGGCAGAGCAGACCCATGCCGAGTTCATCACGCTGTCGGCGGTGCTTGCCGGTGTCAAGGACATCCGGAATGCGGTGGCCGCCGCCCGCCAGATTCGTGAAATGGAATCACGCCTGACGATTCTGTTTATTGATGAGGCACATCGCTTCAACAAGGCCCAGCAGGATGCCTTTCTGCCCTATGTTGAAGATGGCACGGTCATCTTTATAGGTGCAACCACCGAAAACCCGTCGTTTGAACTGAACAGTGCACTGCTATCCCGCGCACGAACTTACGTCCTGAAACGAATAGAACCCGAAGATCTGCGTAGCATTATTGATGCCGCCTTGTACGATCGCGAGCATGGCCTCGGTGAAAATGAACTGGAATTCGCACCTGAGCTGCGTGACCGGCTGGCCCTGGCAGCCGATGGTGATGCGCGACGCGCCCTGAATCTGCTGGAAATTGCCTCGGACCTGGCGGAAGAGACAGGCGGCGAGCAGACCATTCCTGAAGCTATCCTCAACGAAGTGATTGCCGGTGGTACACGCCGTTTCGACAAGGGCGGGGATGACTTCTATGACCAGATCTCTGCACTGCACAAGAGTGTCCGCGGCTCTTCACCGGACGCTGCCCTGTACTGGCTGGTGCGCATGCTGGATGGCGGCTGTGACCCCTTGTATGTGGCACGTCGCATTGTACGGATGGCCTCGGAGGATATTGGCAACGCCGACCCGCGGGCACTGACGCTGTGTCTGAATGCCTGGGATGTTCAGGAGCGCCTCGGCAGCCCGGAGGGCGAACTGGCGCTTGCTCAGGCCGTTATCTACATGGCCTGTGCCGCCAAGAGCAATGCCGTCTACAAGGCCTATAAGGCTGCACGTGCAGAGATCGGGAAAACCGGCTCACTTGAAGTGCCGGTGCATCTGCGCAATGCCCCTACCAAACTCATGAAGGAACTGGGCCATGGAAAGGCCTACCGCTATGCGCATGATGAACCCGAAGCCTATGCCGCCGGCGAACATTATTTTCCGGACGCTATGGCCGACCCCGGCTACTACCAGCCTGTTCCCCGGGGGCTGGAAATCAAAATCAGGGAAAAGCTCGCCCACCTGCGCGAACTCGACAAGAAAACATAGCGGGAATTGGGCAGCACGCCTGCAGGAGCGCTTCGCAAGCGCGATATGAATAATCGTATGAATCGCGGATGCGATCAGCTCCTGCGGGTTATTATTATTGGTCCGGGTGCGCGCGGCGCACCCGGCGTGTACCATATGCGCCAATGGAAAACGGGCTAACAGCATGACCCAGGTACTGGCCATCGCCGCCGGTGGCGCCCTTGGCGCGCTCTTGAGGTACTGGACATCGACGGCGATTCACAGCCGCCTGGGTGCCGGGTTCCCGTATGGCACGCTAACGGTCAATGTACTCGGCAGCCTGCTGATGGGCTTCCTGTATATCTGGCTACTGGACCGCTTTGCCACTGGTCCCGCGCTGCGCGCGTTTTTGCTGATCGGGGTGCTGGGTGCATTTACCACCTTTTCAACATTTTCCCTGGAGACCCTGAATCTCATGGAAGCAGGGTATCCAGGCAAGGCGCTCGCCAACGTGCTGCTGAGTGTCAGCGTGTGTATTGCGGCCGCCGGACTTGGTGTATTCACAGCGAGGCAGTTATGAATAAACTGGATGTCACCTTTGTCCACATCTATCTGACAGAAGGCGAGGGGCGCATCGAAGGTCTGCTGCAGCGCCTGCATGATGAGGAAAAAGTACAGGGTGTCACGGTCTTCCGTGGTATTAGCGGCTTTGGAAAATCCGGAAAAATGCATTCATCATCACTGCTTGACATGTCACTGGACTTGCCACTGGTTATCGAATTCTTTGATGTTCCGCAAAAGGTCAATGACATCCTCGAACACATCCGCAAGGATATAGAACCCGGCCACATCGTCAGCTGGCCGGCGACACTGGTGGTGTAAACCATTTCATGTACTTGAAGGATTAATATGCTCGACCCCAAACTCTTACGCAGTGAACTCGACATGGTCAGGCAACAGCTTGCCCGCCGTGGATTTACGTTCGACACCGCTGCTCTGCAAATACTGGAACATCGGCGCAAGACCATCCAGGTAGAAACGCAGCAACTGCAGGCTGAACGTAACAGTCGTTCCAAAGGCATCGGCAAGGCCAAGGCCGCCGGTGAAGATATCACGCCGCTGCTGCAAGAGGTCGAGGGACTGGGCGAACAACTCAAGGAAAAAGAACAGGAACTGTCTCAACTGCAGGATGAATTGAATGACATCCTGATGGGCATACCCAATATGCCGCATGCATCCGTTCCTGACGGCAAGGGTGAAGAGGACAACCCGGTACTCAGAACGTGGGGGGAACCGCCTGTCTTTGATTTTGAGGCCAGGGATCACGTTGATCTGGGCGATCAACTGGGTCAGCTGGACTTTGAAACGGCCGCCAAACTGGCAGGATCACGTTTCAGCGTCATTCAGGGTCCGCTGGCACGACTGCACCGTGCCCTCATCCAGTTCATGCTGGACAGTCATACCCGCGAACACGGTTACACGGAAGTGTATGTTCCCTACCTGGTCAATGCAGACAGCCTGCGTGGTACCGGGCAGTTACCAAAATTCGAGGCAGACCTGTTCAAGACAAGCGGAGAGACTGATTACTATCTCATACCGACGGCCGAAGTACCGGTGACCAATCTTGCACGCAATACCATTACTGAACCCGGGCAACTGCCGTTGCGATACACGGCCCACACACCCTGCTTTCGTTCAGAAGCAGGCTCCTATGGCAAGGACACCCGCGGCATGATTCGGCAGCATCAGTTTGAAAAGGTAGAGATGGTACAACTGGTACGGCCGGAGGCATCCTATGATGCACTGGAACAGCTCACCGGCCATGCTGAGGCCATCCTGCAGAAACTCGAACTGCCCTACCAGCTGGTGACCCTGTGTACAGGGGACCTTGGTTTTTCTGCCGCCAAGACCTATGACCTCGAGGTGTGGTTACCAGGACAGCAGCGCTATCGTGAGATTTCGTCATGCAGTAATTTCGAAGCGTTTCAGGCACGCCGCATGCAGGCACGCTGGCGCAACCCGGGAACCGGTAAACCGGAATTGTTGCACACCGTCAACGGCTCAGGCCTTGCGGTGGGACGCACACTGGTCGCCATTATGGAAAATTACCAGCAGGCAGACGGGTCGATCCGGGTGCCCGATGCACTGGAATCCTATATGGGCGGTATCAAGCACATCAGTAGCAAATAATTTTGTGTTACATGAGCTAAAAGGTAGACGTAAAAACATTTGGTCAGTTTCTGTTAGCGGCAATTGGAGAGTAACATTTCGATTTATCGATCGAGATGCTGAAATAGTTAATTATGAGGATTATCACTAATGAGCATGCATAATCCGGCACACCCTGGTGAAATTCTAATAGAGCTGGTAATCACCCCTTTAGAACTCACCATTACAGATGTATCTGAACATTTAAATGTTAGTCGTAAAACACTTTCAAAAGTATTAAATGGTAGAGGTGCAATAACACCAGAGATGGCGTTACGTTTAGAGCTCGCATTTAAAAACCCATCGGCAGACCACTGGCTTCGTCTACAAAATGCCTATGATCTTTGGCAATCTCGCCAAAACAAGTCAGATTTACATGTCCAGCCTTATCGTACCAATTACGCATAAAGGCTTAAGGCCCTTCCGTTAGTTTATCTCAACAAACGGCAGTCATCGCTTACACCCTGTTTGGTTTCGCCAGGAATGGCGATTCTTATACCCGCTTTGCTATAGTTCCCACCCTTACTCATCCCGAAAGGGTGTTTTATTCCCGTTTACACTTTTACAAAAGCGGGTATATGTGCGGGTATATCAGCCGCATATGCTTACAAATATCTATGCATATCAGTAAGCTAATCAATATATGCAGCTTTTGGAGTAAAATAATCATGCAGAACATACCCCGTTTACTGGTCAGCAGAATCGCTTACATGACTATTTGTCTGTGCTTTATGAACAGTGCCCATGCCGCAACCGTTATCCCGGAAGAAGCGGGCGATAACGCCACCGATAAGACCGGTGGCAGCTGGGATGCCGCCGGCGAGAGTAGCGCCGAGGCGTGGGATAAGACCAAGGAGGCATCGGGTGACGCCTGGGATGCCACAAAGGAAACAAGTGCCGAGCTCTGGAAGGATACCAAAGAGTTTTCCGGTGACGCCTGGGATGCCACCAAGGAAGGTAGCGCCAAAGCCTGGGACAAAACCAAAGAATTTTCCGGTGACACGTGGGATGCTACCAAAGAAGGCAGTGCCGAGGCCTGGGACTCGACCAAAGAATGGCTACATGGGTCGGACGAGGAATCAAGCGGGACTAAAGAGAACTTAACGGAAGAAACGGATGCTGGAATCTGAGGGAACTATTATGAAAATGAGATATCTGCTGATTATTCTTTTTCTCACACTGGGACTGAGCGCGGTTGTTAGCAGTGCGGAAAAAACCACAGGAAAGGCCACGACCACGGGTAACCCGGACATCCCGTCCGATGAACTGGAGTTGTTGCTGCGACCGCTCACCCGCGCCGAACTCGAGACCGAGACACAGGGCTGGTTGAAACTGCTCAAATCCAAGATCTCGGAGATCAGCGAGGCCGATATCGGCGCCAAATACAAGCGTTCTGAATTACAGTACGCAGATGATATCCAGGCGGCACTCGATGAGATAGAAAAGGCCAAGCAGACAGCCGATGACAAGCCTGACGACACCGAGGCTGCCGAGGCACTGGAAGCTGCCATTTCGAAAGCAAAGGCACTGGAGCAAGAGTCCAAAACGGCTGCAAGTGAAATGAAAGGCAATACTGCAGTCAACCGGGTTATTGCGGCGGCTGCAAAATTTGCAAAGGAACAGGCAGCAGACAAGGAAGAGAAGGAAACCGTCAAGACACCCGAACCAGACAGCAAACCTTCAGCAGCACAGGATGCAGGAGACAAAAAGCTGGAAATGGCGAGACAGGCTGTCTCAAAAAAAGCAGCTGCGCGGGCACAGACCCGGGAAGAACTACTTGACTATATCAATCACCTGAGGGCGCAACAGACTGCCCTCATTGATGACACCAATGTCGTCATCACAGCCTGGGAGGTAAAGGGGGGTGATGCCACCGAGGCCCGTCAGTACATATCTGCAATATCAGGTATACAGGTCGATATCACCGACGCCGAGGCAACCTGGAAAACCATCACTGGCTGGACCACATCAGAGGAGGGTGGCCTGCGTTGGCTGAAGAATATCAGTGTCTTTATTATTACCATTATTGTTTTCATCTTTCTCTCCAGGCTGGCCGGCCGGGGCACAAAGAAGCTGTTTGCAAAAGCAACGAACACCTCACAGCTTCTGGAAGAGTTCATGGTGATATCAGTGCGGCGACTGGTCATTGCAATCGGTGTGCTGGTCGCACTGACGACGCTGGAAATCAATGTCGGTCCGTTGCTGGCGGTTATTGGTGCAGCCGGATTCGTCGTTGCCTTTGCACTGCAGGACTCTCTGGGTAACTTCGCCAGTGGTATTCTGATCCTGTTGTTCCGTCCGTTTGATGTTGGCGACCTCGTGGAAATTGGCGGCATACAGGGAAAAGTGAAATCGGTTAACCTGCTGTCTGTTCAGATCAACACACCCGACAACCAAATGGTCATCGTGCCAAACAACAGCGTCTGGGGCAGCAGTATTACGAACATCACGGGCAGTGCAACACGGCGTGTCGATCTGATCTTCGGTATTTCCTATGATGACGATATCGACAAGGCCCAGCACATTATGGAAGAGATCGTCAGTAACCATGAACTGGTGCTCAAGGACCCTGAACCGGTTGTGCAGGTCCATGAACTTGCCGACTCATCGGTAAATTTTGTCTGCCGTCCCTGGGTCAAGACCGAAAACTACTGGAACGTGTACTGGGATATTACACGTAGCGTGAAACAGCGTTTCGACAAGGAGGGCATCTCCATCCCCTATCCACAGCAGGATGTTCACCATTACAATGTCGCTGCAACAGCGCCTGCCGTCGCATCACTGTCGAATGATCCGCCTGTTGCCACCAAAAAGACACCTGGCGATCAGGCCCCGGCGGACACCGACGAGGAGTGATAATTGCAGGAGCGGATCGCATCCGCGATTTCACTGGATTCCCGCAAAAGCGCGGAGCGCGTTGAGCGCCCGTAGAGGGCAGCCCGAAGGGTGAACGAAGCGAATAATCCAGTAACAGACTGAAAATAAACCTCTGGATTCCGGGTCTTCGCTACGCTTCGCCCGGAATGACGTTTTTTCCTAAAAGACGTGCACTGCACCGTTAACAGGCCGTTTGTTGAAACTCAGTACCTGGCCGTTGGCATCCTGCAGCATCAATTCGGACTGGTTCACCATAAAGGTGTATTGCGTCACAGTACCGGTCTCCGGGCTGTACAGATTGACAATATTGTTTTTAATTTTGACTATACCGTTAATGCTGTATTGCCCCTGCATGAGTCGAAAACGATTACCCCTGACCTCAAGAATCTCATCGGAATAACCAAACCAGCGACCGTCCAGTAGCGACACCGGCCGGTACTTCTGACCGCCATAATCGGCAGCGTTATAGGGGGTATTTGGATAAGACGGGTAACCCGATGTAAATGGATTGCTCCAGGTATTGTTCGGCATCGGGTTTGACCAGGGTGTCATACCTGTTCCGTAGCCGGGAATTCCGCTCATGCCAGACCAGGGATTCATCCCGGGCATGCCGCTCATGCCAGACCAGGGACTCATCCCGGGCATGCCGCTCATGCCAGACCAGGGACTCATCCCGGGCATGCCGCTCATGCCAGACCAGGGATTCATCCCGGACATGCCACCCATGCCGGTCCAGGGACTCATGCCGGGAAAACTACTGGCACCGGAGATCGGGCTCATGCCGGACATTGCCCCCATCGCGGGCCAGCTGCCCATCCCGAAATCGAGGGAACTAGCGGATCCGAAATCAGATGAATTCTCAAGCATCGAGTCGGACATGACATTCATCATGACCAGCATCATGCGGAACATCGCACCAAACATGTCATCCATTGCCACCGCTGTTGAGGGCAGCGGCAGGCAGAGGGCACAAACCAGAATCAGAGTGGCGCGTTTTTTCTTCATGTAGAGCACGGTCGTTTCAATAAACTGATGTCCTGAAGTTTAGTAAATCACCCAAATAATTATGCAGGTATTTGATAATGATACTATATATAGGGATTTAAAACCAATATATCCCCCATATATGGAGATATTAGCTTGAGTAACACGGACAACTGGTCCACCGCGCGATTGGGCACAGGGAACAGCTGTCAAGCCGACAACCTGACTATCGATATTACGTCGACCATTCAAAAATCAAGTATGCGTGTTAGACTTACGGGCTTGGTCTATTCCACTGAAACACATGAAAAATTTCACTGCATTACTTAACGAGCGCATCCTGTTTCTGGATGGCGCCATGGGCACCATGATCCAGCGCCACAAGCTGGATGAGGCTGATTATCGGGGCGAACGGTTCCAGGACTGGCCGTCGGATCTGAAGGGCAATAACGACCTGCTGAGCCTGACCCGGCCACAGATTATCCGGGATATTCATACGCAGTACCTGGAAGCCGGCGCAGACATCATCGAGACCAATACCTTCAATTCCACCCGGGTCGCCATGGCTGACTACGGCATGGAAGAACTGGCCTACGAAATTAATGTAGCCTCGGCAAGGCTTGCGCGCGAGGCTGCTGATGCAGTGACCGCGCAAACACCGGAGAAGCAGCGCTTTGTCGCCGGCGTCCTGGGGCCTACCAATCGCACCGCCTCGATTTCACCGGACGTCAATGACCCGGCATTCCGTAATATCAAGTTTGACGAACTGGTCGAGGCCTACACGGAATCCACACGCGCATTGATTGAAGGTGGTGCCGATATTATCCTCATCGAGACCATCTTCGATACCCTGAATGCCAAGGCGGCGGTCTTTGCCGTTGACCGGTTGTTCGAGGAGTCCGGCACGCGTCTCCCCATTATGATATCCGGCACTATCACCGATGCGTCCGGACGCACCCTCACGGGGCAGGTTACCGAGGCCTTCCTGAACTCGCTGCGGCATGCGCGACCGGTTTCGATAGGACTCAACTGTGCCCTGGGTGCGGAACAATTACGTCAGTATATCGAAGAACTGTCGCACCTCGCGGACATTCGCATTTCCGCACACCCGAATGCCGGACTGCCCAACGAGTTTGGTGAATACGATGAAACACCGGAGCAGATTGCTGCCGAGCTGGGTGACTGGGCCGCCAATGGTTTCCTGAATATTGTCGGTGGCTGTTGCGGTACCACACCGGATCACATCAGGGCCATTGTCGCCGCTGTCAGCCAGCATCCGCCAAGGGTCGTTCCCGAAATAGAAACACAGTGCCGCCTGGCAGGCCTGGAACCCTTCAATATCGGTAAAGATTCGCTGTTCGTCAACGTCGGCGAGCGCACCAATGTGACCGGCTCGGCACGCTTCAAGCGCCTCATTATGGAGGGTGACTACGAAACCGCGCTCGATGTCGCACGCCAGCAGGTCGAGAACGGTGCCCAGATCATCGATATCAACATGGACGAGGGCATGCTGGAATCACAGGATGCCATGGTGCGCTTCCTGAATCTGATCTCGGCCGAACCGGATATCTCCCGTGTGCCCATCATGATTGACTCCTCGAAGTGGGACATTATCGAGGCAGGCCTGAAATGCATCCAGGGCAAGGGGGTGGTGAACTCCATCAGTCTCAAGGAAGGCGAGGAAGAATTCATCAACCACGCCCGGCTGGTGAGACGTTACGGTGCCGCAGCCATTGTCATGGCCTTTGACGAGGAAGGACAGGCCGATACCCGAGAGCGTAAAGTCGAGATTTGTGCGCGTGCCTACAAAATCCTGACCGGGCAGATCGGTTTTCCGCCTGAGGATATTATCTTCGATCCGAATATCTTTGCGATTGCGACCGGTATCGAGGAACACAATAACTACGGTCACGATTTCATTGAGGCCACGCACGACATCAAGACCAGACTTCCGCATGCCCTGGTATCCGGTGGTGTTTCCAACGTGTCTTTCTCGTTTCGCGGCAATAACCCGGTACGCGAGGCCATCCACGCGGTGTTCCTGTATCACGCCATCAAAAACGGCATGGACATGGGCATTGTGAATGCCGGGCAACTGGCGATTTACGAGGACATCCCGAAGGAATTACGTGAGCGCGTAGAAGATGTTGTCCTGAACCGCCGTGATGACGCCACCGAGCGCCTGCTGGAGATTGCAGATGACTACCGCGGTGACGGCAAGGCTGCGAAACAGGCCGACAACCTGGAGTGGCGGGAATGGGACGTCAACAAGCGTCTTGAACATGCACTGGTCAAGGGTATTACCGATTTTATCGAGGAAGACACCGAGGCCGCACGGCAGGCAGCCGAGAAATCCCTGCAGGTAATCGAGGGGCCGTTGATGGACGGTATGAACGTCGTCGGTGATCTGTTCGGGGCCGGCAAGATGTTCCTGCCCCAGGTGGTGAAATCTGCGCGTGTCATGAAAAAGGCCGTGGCCTATCTGCTGCCTTACATGGATGCAGAAAAGGGTGACGGTGCGCGGAGTAATGGCCGCATCCTGATGGCGACCGTGAAGGGTGACGTGCATGACATCGGCAAGAACATCGTCGGCGTAGTGCTGCAATGTAACAGTTACGAGGTCATTGACCTGGGTGTCATGGTCCCGGCTGAAACCATCCTCAAGACCGCCCGTGAAAAGGATGTCGATATCATTGGCCTGTCTGGACTGATCACACCTTCGCTTGATGAAATGGTCCACCTTGGCAAGGAGATGGAACGCCAGGGGTTCGAGTTACCGTTACTGATTGGTGGTGCCACCACATCCCAGATACACACTTCCGTCAAGATCGACCCGCAGTACCGCGGTGCTGTCGTCTATGTGGCCGATGCCTCCCGTGCTGTCGGTGTCGCCAGCACCTTGCTAAGCGAAGACAGGCGCAAGGCCTACATTGCCGAGACCAAGGAAAAATACCGGCAACTGCGTGAACAACGTGCCGGACAGCAGCAGGATCGCAAACTCGCCAGCCTGGTCGAGGCGCGTGCCAACAAGTTCCCGACAGACTGGCAAAACTATCAGCCTGCCAAACCCGTATTTCTGGGTATCAGGGTATTTGATGATTACCCGTTGGCCGAGCTGGTCAACCTCATTGACTGGAGTCCATTCTTCAAGGCCTGGGAACTGGCCGGCAAGTTCCCGCGGATACTCGAGGATGAAGTGGTTGGTGAAGAGGCTCGCCGTCTGTTTGACGATGCCCGGGCCATGCTCGAGAAAGTCGTCAGTGAGAAGTGGCTGAGCGCGCGTGCCGTGATCGGTTTCTTTGCAGCCAACACCATTAACGATGATGACATTGAGCTGTATTCCGATGAGACACGTGCCAATAGACAAACCGTGTTTCATTTCCTGCGCCAGCAGATGAACCGCCGCAACCAGGCACCCAACCATTGCCTGGCAGACTTTATTGCACCCGCCAATAGCGGCATCAATGACTATCTGGGTACCTTCGCGGTGACGGCCGGCATCGGCATAGAAGAAAAGGTGGCCGAGTTTGAGGCTGACCACGATGACTACAGCAGTATCCTGCTGAAAGCGCTCGCTGATCGCCTCGCCGAAGCCTTTGCCGAACGCATGCATGAGCGGGTGCGCAAGGAATTCTGGGCTTATGCAGCCGCCGAGAACCTCGGTAACGATGAGCTTATCAAGGAAGAATATCGTGGCATCCGACCGGCACCCGGTTATCCGGCCTGCCCGGATCATACCGAGAAGGGCATCCTGTGGGAGCTGATTGATCCGGTCACCCATGCCGGCATGACCATCACCGAGAGTTTCGCCATGCTGCCAACGGCCTCGGTGTCCGGATTTTATTTCTCCCATCCTGAAGCCCGTTATTTCGGTACCGGAAAGATCGCACGTGACCAGGTCGAGGACTACGCGGCAAGAAAGGGCATTATAATTGAAGAAGTCGAGCGCTGGCTGGCACCGGTACTGGGATACGATCCGTAAACTCGTGTGCTTTCAATGTGATAACAACGGGCACTGAACCAAGTCAGACTGAGTTACAGTTTTTTTATTTTAATAGCCACGGATGCACACGGAAATATTTCCAGAAGGTATTTATTCTTTCGTGTTTTTTCGTGTATTCCGTGGCAATACTGTTTTTATCAGTCGGGTCTGTACTATTCAATCTTGATATAGGCAAATCCCTGGCTTTGCAGTTCTACCAGACGTACTACGCCGGAAGGCACGGCTTCCACACCCCCGTACAGCTTGTTCTCGGGCAACTTGATCTGGGCGCGCGTGATATCACAGAGTTCCAGCTTGACACCCTGTACTGAATTCAATGCGCTGAGCCGGCCTTTCAGGTTACTGCGGCGCTCTTCCAGTGCATTATCACTGGCAAACGGTGTACCGGCCAGCCCGTCATCAGTCAGGAAGCGGATGCCATGGGCAACAAACACAATCCTGACGTCATAATCAATCAGTTCATTCTGGTAATGGGTCACCATATTGTTAATGCTGGTCAGCATGGCACTGAAGCGGCGCGGATCCGAAAAGTCCGCATGATAGACCACCTTTGCCTCGTCATCCGGGCTGTCGGCTGTAAAGGCCGTCTGTGGTACCAGGGTTGACGCCAGCAAGAGCAACAGGGCAGTAGTAAACTTTTTAATTGGTCGGTACATCATTTCTACCTCCATCTTAAAATTGATACCCCTGTAGGAGTGCTTCGCAAGCGCGATTTTCTTGATTATGGCATGAACGCGCTTGCGAAGCGCTCCTAACAAAATATTATTTATTTTAGCAAGGGATGATCAGCTGGCAATTGTCGTGCCATCCAGAGCGCCAGCTTGTGACGCATATTCGGTTGTGAGGTATCACCACGGGCAAGTGGCACTATGACCTTGTCATGGACCAGCAGTTTGTAGATATATTCAATCTTGTCGTTGTGGGAATCCGTCGCCTCGAATTCCACCACGCCGCGCTTCTCACCGTATTCCACACCGGCACGAATGGCTTCCTTAAGCAGCTGCGCTTCATTTTTCAGTTTCTTTCCGGACATGTCCACCTCTCTACTCAATCAGTGTAGTAAAAGACTACTCTCATTCACACTCAAGTGCGTACAATTCAGATATGGTCAATTTATCGTTTAAAGCAACATGCGCATCCGGAGAAAACTGGCAGTCTGTCGCCGATCAGTGCCTGAAGAACCTGGGCGCAGAGCCTACCAGCGCCAATTTCGGTTTCCTCTATATAACCGATCCGCTGGCACCGTATCTCAATAACCTGCTTGAAGCACTCCGCACGCAAACAGGTGTCAAGGACTGGATTGGCACGGTCGGCGCGGGTATCTGCTATACCGGCCTGGAAGTCTATGATGAGCCAGCGGCCGCCATCATGTTGACAACCCTGCCTGAAGACAGCTACCGACTGTTGCCGGCAGGTATGGAGGCCATGTCGACCATGCTGACGGAAAACAGGAACTGGATAGCCGAACAGGCCGTGCATTTTGGTATCGTTCACGGCGATCCACGTAATACACATATTGCCCAGATAATACAATCC
>Ga0316191_10000399_pt1 | contig 28124 bp, 31 predicted proteins | sample Eddworburr2cm_MG_FD_204928 | JGI IMG/M metagenome (GOLD analysis project Ga0316191, IMG submission 204928) | Coastal sediment microbial communities from Maine, United States - Eddy worm burrow 2 cm | ecosystem: Environmental > Aquatic > Marine > Coastal > Sediment | place: USA: Maine... | reverse complement strand
GCAAACATCACCATCTTGCCTGCTTGCGGCTGAATACTGATCTTCCTGTCACCATCATGCAGGATCAGGTCACCGGAATTATCGGGGACACGAATGTAATACACGGCAGAGAGCAATTCGTCGTCTTCATCATGATGATGCAACGTTGTCCGATGCCCGGCTTCCATTGCATTAAACCAGAATCCGGCCTTTAAAGTATCTGCCGGAACACCCAGCAACCGCCCCGCCTGTTGCTTCAACAGATTCAGCACGGTGGCCATGTCCGGAATGTCTACCTCATCTATATAAATATTCTCGAAGCGGCCTTCAAAATGATGTGATTGCCTTATCCGGCCTGTGCCGGATAATTCCATAAACCGCTCGTACAGGCTGTTGTTAAACTCGTCTGGTAGTTCTGTTATAAATTCATGATAAAGCATGCATCACCCACCCGACACCACATCAAAATCAGTATTTTACCTGCCATCAGGATTCATCTGAAGAGGCAGGCACTGCCTATCTGCCCGATGGGATACTCCATATGAGGGATCTTCCGATAGCCGCCGCATTGCAATACAATCTGGCATCGAGAATTCTTTATCTAACTTTAAATCAGGAGCATAACGATGGCACTGGAAGTTAATGGCAAGAGCATCGAGACCGATGGAAACGGCAACCTCACAGACCCGAATAGCTGGGATGAAGACGTCGCCAAGGCACTCGCTGCCGAAGATAATATCGAACTGACCCAGGAGCACTGGGACGTACTCAAATATCTGCGTTCGGAATATATTGATAACGGCGAACAACCCATGGAGCGGGCAATCAACAAAGGCATGTCCAAGATCTGGGGTAAAAAAGTGACCAGTAAAGATCTTTATATACTGTTCCCCCTTGCGCCGAGTAAACAGGGGAACAAGATTGCGGGGTTACCCTACGTCGTGCGTAAAGGCGGTTATTAAAGAGTAGTTATTCAGACCTGGCCTGAACCCGCCACCGGCTCCAATAAAAAAGCCGCACCCTTTCGGGTTGCGGCTTTTTTATTAAGCGTATTGAAACAGGTCTAGCGGTGCGAACCCTTCTCCGCATGCGCCATATCGACCAGCTTGTTAGCCAGATCCATGTATTCCTGGCGGAATCCCTTCAACAAATGGCCCTCTTCAGCAGCAAAGTAGTCTTCCATCTCGACGCCATTTTCATGCTCGTAATCAATAAACTTTTTCTGCATTTCCAACAGTTTCTTGATCAGTTCCTGTTTCTCACTCATGACAAATTCTCCAGATTCAGGTGATTCTTTGATGTGTATGCCAGTATTACCGCTACTATAGAGATTGGTCGAGGCCGACAATATATCCCGAATGGGCAGTTTTCGCTGGCAAGCTTTACCCCCCTGTAAAGGGCGTAAATTCTGCCTCGCTACGATAAAAATACAATCCCCCGCTCGGGATAATTATTCCCCACCGGGTTTCCCGACGGCTTCAATGCCCTTGTGTGGCAGGAACAGGCCACAACCGCGCGTGCGCCCCTCACCAAGCCCGACCTGCTGCAAGCGTACCGACTGCTCCGGTCCCAGGTCCGCAACCATCAGGCTGCGGGTAAACACCGGGCCATCGGAGAAATTCAGGGTGTGCGTGATGCCACCGAGCATCTTCCTGCAAGGTATATCCAGCGCCTGCAGTAGCCCGGCAACCTCTTCAAGAAACTCGGTTTCATCCAGTTCTTCACGGGTGATTACGTAACGTGAGAACAGGGTCGGCAGACTGGATAGCAGGAACACATCCGACTTGCCAATCTCAAGCGGGTGACCTCCGATATCCAGCGTTTCACCGCTCAATGCCTGCGCCTCTTGCAGGCGGCTGTTAGGTATTCGCAGGCGCATTCGGGTGCGCTTCGAAAGATGCAGCAGTTCATTTTCGGTATCTTCCGGCCGTAACCAGCCATTACCGGATGCCGCGCCGTGGATCAGGTGTATACCGGCATATTCTTCCTCTGCAAGCCAGGGCAGTGCTTCCAGCAAAGCAGACGAGAGTAAGTGCGCATGATCCAGCGGTATCGTTGGACAGCCTATCTTGTAGGCCAGATCCACGACATCATCCGGTATAGCAAATTCCGGCACCTTGTCTTTGTCATCATTCCAGTACATAGGGGCTATCTTCTCTGTCTATCCGCTGTTTTGTGCGGCCGAAAACACGGCTTCCAGCTTGTCTTCCCAATCCTGTGGTGTATCCGGAAACGGGGGTTTCACATCCATTCGAAAAAACATTTCACCACCTTGTGCATGCTCGCTGATTACCTGTTTCAGGCCTTCGAACGACTCAAGGTCATGGCGCTGCAGCAACACTTCACTCAACCAAAGCATGGGTAAACTCCGCTATTCTTTCTGTTTCATCAGTTCAGGTACCATGTATGCGGTCATGATAGCGGGCGCGGTACAGTAATCGTTGCTGGCCGCTGGCCGCATCATCGTTAAAGGCTTCACGCCTGTGCAGTACATTATTGCAGATAATCCCCTGCCCGGCGCACAAGCGGTGCCTTATTATGTATATGGAGTCATTTGACAACAGTTCAAGCAAAAACCCTGCTGCCAGGCGTGTTTCCCGGTCATCCTTCCACTCGATACTGCGGGTACGCGCGGTATAGCGCATGTGCAGCGCACCGCCATCATCCGCAATTGAAAACACCGGTCCGGACCGCGCCGGACGCAGCTCAACTCCCGCCTCTATATTCGGCGGTATTGTCATGGCATCCGGCTGCATGAGCGCCTTTATATAGTCGGGGTTCTCATCACGCAGTAGCAAATAGGCAATCTCGGGGTCCAGAAACAGGTTATCTCCACCACTCGCCGAGGTAGAGACGCAGTGCATGACGATGCCGCGTACCTGCTCATCCAGGCGGTTGTAATAGCCGTCGGTATGCCAGTTCAGCGGGCGATTGGTATAGGGAATATAGTGTGTGCCGGCACTCGCCTCGACCACCCGCAGGGACGTAATACTGTCCTCGTCGGCACGCAGGTTCATGTCCATGCGCTCAAGGCCAAACTGCCGTCCGAATGCGCGTATGGCCTGTTTGTCTGTCTCGCCCCCGCCGGTTATTTCGTAGATGGCAAGATTGCTGTGGCGGCAACGCTCCAGAATAGTCGCATGCTCCTGTTCCGTGAGCGAAGCGGCATCCTTGACCGGCACGACCCGATCGGCCGATTGCGCGGCAACATTGGCAAGTTTTGCGGCACGCCACGTTTGGTACCCGGCTTCATTGGCAAGATTAAACGGTTGCAATGTTGTGCTGAAATTTGACATGACCGATGACGCCATATTAAGAACACAGAATATTTTAATACACTACTTTTTCACGAAAACAATACGTACACCATCCAGTTGATAATACATCTTATTCTCATTAAAAAAACAGAAATCCGGATGTCCGGACGTGACGTTTGCACGTAAAAAATCGATTAAGTTCGCGTTAACATAAGAAAAAATTTTACTCGCATTAGTAAACCACTGCGTAACAACTAACTATTGGAATTTAAATAATTTTTTTGCCAATACCCATTTCGGGATACAGGCCAATATCCGCGCCACCCCATGGGTAGGATATGTTCACATAGACACCAACTCTAGAATGCGCCTAATCAATAGTTTATCTGCCAGCGTGCAGGATTAACTGACTGATTTCGGGTTGCCTGAAGTATTTATTCGGGCAACAAATAGCGATTTGAAAAATGGTGTAAGCGAAAACTTATCTCAGGAGACCACCATGGCGAAGAACAACTACCCGACACCAATGCTTGATACTCTGGAACCTGGCCCATGGCCGAGTTTCATTACCGGCATCAAGCGACTGCGTGACGATCACCCGGATGAGCGTATCAATAATGTGACCAATGGTCTGCTTGGTCAGCTGGAACATTCCTATGAAACCCGCAAGGGCTACTGGAAAGGCGGCACCGTCAGTGTCTATGGATATGGCGGCGGTATCATCCCGCGTTTCTCTGAAGTCGGCGATGCCTTTCCGGAATCAAAAGAGTTCCATACCATTCGTGTACAACCGCCTGCCGGCAACTTCTACACTACTGATATGTTGCGCCAGCTCGGCGACAGCTGGGAGAAGCATGGCTCCGGCCTGGTGACCTTCCACGGTCAGACCGGCAACATCATGTTCATCGGAACCACCACCGATGGCACCCAGCACTTCTTTGACGAAATCAACGAGTACGGTTTCGACCTTGGCGGCGCCGGCCCCTGTGTACGGACTGCCATGTCCTGCGTCGGTGGCGCCCGTTGCGAGATGTCCAACTGCAACGAACATGGTATTCACCGCTGGATGGTGAACAACTTCACCGATGACGTGCATCGCCCGGCCCTGCCCTACAAGTTCAAGTTCAAGGTCTCCGGTTGCCCGAATGATTGCCAGAACGCCATCGAGCGAGCCGATTTCGCCATCATCGGTACCTGGCGCGACGACATGAAGGTCAACCAGGAAGAGATCAAGAACTACATCGAGAAGAAAGGCCGTCAGTACATCATCGACAACGTCATCACGCGTTGCCCGACACAGGCCATTGCGCTGGATGACAACGACAACTTTGTCGTCGACAACCACAACTGCGTACGCTGCATGCACTGCATGAACGTCATGCCCAAGGCACTGCACCCGGGTGATGACAAGGGTGTCACCATCCTGATCGGCGGCAAGCGCACCCTGAAGATCGGTGATCTCATGGGTACCGTGGTCGTGCCGTTCAAGAAACTGGAAACCGAGGAAGACTACGAAAGCCTGCAGGAAATGGCTGAAGACATCATCGACTTCTGGGCAGAAAATGGTCTGGAGCACGAGCGTACCGGTGAAATGATCGAACGCATTGGTCTGGTGAACTTCCTCGAAGGCATCGGTATCGATGTTGATCCAAACATGGTCGGCAGCCCGCGTCAGTGTTCCTACGTCCGCATGGATGGCTGGGACGAGGAAGCCGAGAAATGGTTTGAGAGAAAGCGCGAAGAGAAACAAGCCGCTTCTGCCTAACCGACCCGACGTTGAATCACAACAGTCCCGGTGCCTGGCACCGGGGCTTGTTCAATAAATACAGAAATTCAGGAGAATCACATGGCACAAGAAATGCGTTCGCCAATTGAATCCGGCTGTCCTGACGGGTTCCAGTACATGCATCCTGTGATGCGCAAAAACTTTGGTCAGTGGGCCTACCACGAAGACCCGCAACCCGGTGTATTGGTGCATGTCTCAAATAGCGGTGAGAAAATATGGACTGTCCGTGCCGGCACCCAGCGCATCCTCGACGTTTACACACTGCGGGAGCTGTGTGACATCGGCGACAAGTTTGGTGATGGCTATATCCATTTCACCATTCGCAGCAACATCGAATACCAGGTTGCTGACGAGGCCAAGGTCGAACCGCTGATCAAGGCACTGACCGATGCCGGCTATATTGTTGGCGGCACCCGTAACTCGGTGGCCATGCTGTCTCACACCCAGGGCTGGTTGCACTGCGACATCCCGGGTACCGACGCCTCCGGTGTAGTGAAGTCCATGATGGACGAACTGATTGGCGAGTTTAAAGAATGGAACATGCCTAACCGCGTGCACATGACCACCTCCTGCTGTCAGATCAACTGTGGCGGCCAGGGTGACATTGCCATCAACGTGCAGCACACCAAGCCACCGAAGATCAACCATGACCTGGTGTCCAACGTCTGCGAACGTCCTTCTGTTGTTGCACGTTGCCCGGTTGCCGCGATTCGCCCGGCACTGGTTAACGGCAAGCCATCGCTGGAAGTGGACGAGAAGAAATGCATCTGTTGTGGTGCCTGCTTCCCGCCCTGCCCGCCAATGCAGATCAACGATGCAGAACACTCCAAGCTGGCCATCTGGGTCGGTGGCAACCACTCCAATGCACGCGGCAAGCCGACCTTCCAGAAACTGGTTGCCTCCGGCATACCGAACAACCCGCCGCGCTGGCCGGAAGCCACGGCCGTTGTCAAGAAGATCCTCAAGACCTACAAGGAAGATGCAAAAGACTGGGAACGCATGAACGACTGGGTCGAGCGCATTGGCTGGCCGCGATTCTTCGAAAAAACCGGTCTGCCGTTCACAAAGTACCACATTGATAACTGGCGTGGTGCCCGTGCAAGCCTGAACGCCTCAACACATATTCGCTTCTAGGGGATACGTTACATGAAGCTCACTATTCAGGTTAACGAAGGTCCGTATCAGCACCAGTCTTCTGATTCGGCCTATTATTTCGCCAAGGCCGCGCTGGAGAAAGGACACGAAATCTTTCGTGTCTTCTTCTACCACGATGGCGTCAATAATGGCACGCGACTGACAACCCCGCCACAGGACGACCGCAATATCGTCGCCCGCTGGAGCGAACTGGCACAGGAGCATGACCTTGACATGGTGCTGTGCGTCGCCGCGGCACAACGCCGCGGCATCGTCGATGACGGCGAAGCCGAACGCAACGGCAAGGACGCAACCAACATCGCACCCGGCTTCCGCATTTCGGGACTCGGGCAGCTGGTCGAGGGTGCCATACAGAGTGACCGCCTGGTTGTGTTCGGCGATTAACGGGAGAACAGCATGTCAGGAGCTACCAAGAAATTTTTGTTTATCAACCGCAAGGCCCCTTACGGGACCATCTATGCGTGGGAATCACTGGAAGTGGTGCTGATTGGTGCCGCTTTCGAACAGGATGTCAGTCTGGCCTTCATGGACGACGGTGTGTACGAACTGGTGAAAGGCCAGGACACCGCCGGTATCGGCATGAAGAACTTCTCACCGACCTACTCTGCACTGGGCGATTATGAAATCACCAAGATTTATGTCGAGAAGGAATCGCTGGAGGAACGTGGACTGACACTTGAAGACCTGCAGCACCTGGTCTGGGAAGACGAGGACGATGACTGGGCCGAAAGGGATTCCATTCACCTGGTCAGTCGTGCCGAGCTCGGTACTGTCATGGCAGAACAGGATGTCCTGTTTAACTTTTAATCGGGAAGGTCAAACACATGTCAATGTTACATCTGGTAAATAAATCGCCTTACGAAAACAGCACTCTCGACAGGGCATCATCCACCATGAATGAAGGTGATGCATTGCTGCTGATCGAAGATGCTGTATACGGTGCTGTCAAAGCCGGTAAGGCGTCAGCAATGCTTGGCGGTTGCACGGTATCCGTACTGGGTCCTGATCTGGCCGCTCGTGGTATTTCTGAAGACAAGCTGGCTGATGGCGTTAATGTCGTTGACTATGCCGGTTTTGTGGAATTGGTAGAAGCCAACGACAAAGTACAGTCCTGGCTCTGAAACTTTTTAATTAACTAGCATCATCCAACGAGGAGACCTCACATGGGTAGTATCGAAGCAAACGGCAAGACATATGAAACTGACGAAGAAGGTTATCTGGCAGATCTGAACACATGGGACAAGGATGTTGCTGACGTCATGGCAAAGATCGACGACTGCGAGCTGACCGAGAGCCACTGGGAAGTGATCAACTTCCTGCGTGAGTACTACGAGGAATACCAGATAGCTCCCGCGGTTCGCGTGCTGACCAAAGCCATCGGTAAAAAGCTCGGCAAGGACAAGGGTAACAGCAAGTACCTGTATGAACTGTTCCCGTACGGTCCGGCCAAACAGGCCTGTAAGTATGCCGGCCTGCCGAAGCCGACTGGCTGCGTCTAAAAACCGGTCAACACGTATGCAGAGGGGGCTTCCCTCTGCATACACTGACTGTTTCTTGTCAAACCAACCGTAAGGGAGCTCAGAAACATGACGTTTCTGACCATAGTTTATGCGCTGCTGTTCTACGCTGCCACGATCTTGCTGGTCGTTGGTCTGGCGTTTAAAATTCGCCAGTATGCGAAGACACCGGCACCGCTGAAGATACCAACCACCCCTGCACCGGTGACACGTACCGGCGTGGTAATGCGCATGTTCCGCGAACTGGTATTTTTCGAGAGCCTGTTCAAATCGAACAAGTGGATCTGGATATTTGGCTGGATGTTTCATTTCGGCATGTTTCTGGTACTGGCGCGTCACCTGCGCTATTTCACAGACCCGGTATGGACCTGGGTTGACCTGATACAGCCTTTTGGCATGTACGCCGCCTTCGCCATGGCTGCCGGACTGCTTGGCCTGTGGGCACGGCGCATACTGGTTGACCGCGTGCGTTATATCACCGCCCTGTCAGACCACCTGATGCTGGCACTGTTGTTTGCCATCGCCGGCACCGGCCTGATGATGGACTACGTGACCCATACCGATATTGTTGCAGTCAAGGAATTTTTCCGTGGCCTGATGTATTTCAACTGGCAACCCATCCCGGAAGACCCGGTCCTGCTGATCCATCTGGCACTGGTTGCCACGCTGATGATTATTTTCCCGATCAGCAAACTACTGCACGCACCCGGTGTATTTTTCAGTCCTACCCGTAACCAGGTGGACAACCCGCGTGAAAAACGTCATCTGTCCGCATGGGCAGCCGAGCTGGAAAAGTAATCAGGAGCTAGAGCGTGGCTGATTTCGAAGTACCGGAACTGAAAGAATATCCCGTCATTCCTGGCATCCAGGAAGGGACCATGGCGCACAGCAAGCCATTTGTCGCCAAGGAGCAATTCCAGGAGCCGCTGGGATTTCCCGGCGAACTGGTCGACAACTGGCAACAGGTCGCCTATGACAAGATGGAGGAACTGACCGGCAAATACCGCTCACTTGCCGTGTATCTCGATTCCTGCGTCAAATGCGGCGCCTGTACTGACAAGTGCCACTATTATATTGGTACCGCTGATCCGAAAAACATGCCGGTTGCCCGCCAGGACCTGTACCGCAAGGTGTACCGACGCAAGTTTACCTTCGCCGGCAAGTACTTCCCAAAACTGGTCGGCGCAGTTGATCTGACAAAAGAAGTGCTTGATGACTGGTACAGCTACTTCCACCAGTGTTCACAGTGTCGCCGCTGCTCGGTATTTTGCCCCTACGGCATCGATACCGCGGAAATTTCCATGGCCGCACGCGAAGTCATGGATAGCATCGGTGTTGGCCAGAAGTACTGTAACGAAATTATCGCCAAGGTCTACAAGATTGGTAACAACCTCGGACTGCCGCAACCCGCCCTCGTCGACACACTGGAAGGGCTGGAAGAAGACATTGAAGACGAGACCGGCGTCACGGTACGTCTGCCCGTGGATGAAAAAGGCGCCGAAGTACTGGTTGTCACCCCGTCGGCCGACTTCTTTGCCGAACCGCATGTTGATGGCCTCATGGGTTACGCCAAGGTCTTTCACGAAGCCGGTGTCAGCTGGACCCTCAGTTCGCATGCCAGTGAAGCGGCGAACTTCGGCATGTTCATCGGCAGTTACGAGAACATGCGCAAGGTGTCGCTGCGCATCCGCGAAGCAGCGCTGGATCTCGGTGTAAAACGCATCATCTTTGGTGAGTGTGGCCACGCCTGGCGTGTCGCCTACAGCTTCCTGAATACGCTGGCCGGACCGTTCGATTTCCTGGATCCCAAATATCCGGTTCCCCAGCACATTATGGAATTTACCCATGATCTGATTCAGCGCGATGCACTCACACTGGACAAGTCCGCCAACGATGACATGGTCCTGACCTTTCACGACTCCTGTAATGTGGCCCGCGCCTCACGCATGGGGCCGAAACCGGGTGGTCAGTTCGTGCTGCCACGTGAAGTCATCAAGGCCAGTTGTAACCACTTTTATGATATGCCCCAGGACACCATTCATGAGTCCACCTTCTGCTGTGGCGGCGGTGGCGGCCTGCTGACCGACGACCTCATGGAACTGCGCGTCAAGGGTGCCCTGCCCCGAATGGAAGCTCTGAAGTACGTCGTGGAGAAACATGGCGTCACACACATGGCCGCTATCTGCGCCATCTGCAAGAGTCAGTTTGCAAAAGTGCTGCCCTATTACGGCTTCCAGATGGACAGCATCGTCAGCGTGCACCAGTTGGTCAGCAACGCGATTGTACTGGGCAACAAACAGTAACTATTAACATCCGGTTAAGATTGATAACCAGATCAGATAACAGGAGAAAGACATGGCAACTTCTCGAGATGACATGGAAAAAGATCTGACATTTCGCCGTTTTGAAGAAGGCGATTACACATATAAACGCAAGGGCGACGACATCTTCAATGAAGACAAGTCCTACAAGTGCCCGACCTACGTGCACCGCACGCCACCATGCCAGGGCAGCTGTCCGTCCGGCGAGGACATCCGCGGCTGGCTGCAAATTGTCAACGGCATCGAGAAGCCCTCCGGTGAAATGAGCATGGAGGAATATGCCTTCCGCCGCTCCACCGATGCGAACCCCTTCCCTTCCATGATGGGCCGTGTTTGTCCGGCACCGTGCCAGGACGGCTGCAACCGCAACAATGTCGAGGATTTTGTCGGGATTAATTCCGTAGAGCAGTTCATTGGTGATACTGCTTTCGAACATAAATATACCTTTGACAATTCAGCCCCGCTGAGCGGCAAGAAGATCGCCATCATCGGCGGTGGTCCGGCCGGTATGGCCGCCGCCTACCAGCTGCGCCGCAAAGGCCATGCCAGTACCATTTTCGATGACCATGAAGAACTGGGCGGCATGATGCGCTACGGCATACCGGGCTATCGCACCCCGCGTGACGTGCTCGACCACGAATGCCAGCGCATCGTGGACATGGGTGGCATTGAACTGCGCATGAATACCCGCGTCGGCAAGGACATCAGCATCGAGCAGATTGAGAAAGACTATGACGCCATCCTCTGGGCCCTGGGCTGTAAATCAGGTCGCAAGTTACCAGTCCCCAACAGCGATGCACCCAACTGCGTCTCCGGTGTTGCCTTCCTGGAGGCCTTTAACAAGGGCACTCTGAAGGTCACTGCCGACAGGGTCGTGTGCGTGGGTGGTGGTGACACCTCGATTGACGTGGTCTCCGTTGCCCGCCGCCTCGGCAAGATCAACATGCTTGGCAAGGAAGACCGTCCGGAACAGGTCATCGGTGGCTACGTTGCCCATGACTCTGCCTTTGCCGCAGCACGTGAAGGTGCAGAAGTCATCCTGACTTCCCTGTTTCCAAAGGAAGAAATGACTGCGGCTGAACATGAAGTCCATGATGCACTGCATGAAGGTGTGCGCATTGATGATGGCGTCATGCCGATGGAAGTCGTGCTCAACGATGAAGGCCGTGCCACTGCACTGAAGATGGCCAAATGCACCATGGAAGACGGGCGCCCGGTCGCAATCGAGGGCACCGAGTATACAATTGAATGTGATCTGGTCGTGTCGGCTATTGGCCAGGGCGGTGATCTGTCCGAGGGCCTTGAGTCACTCGATAACGGTCGCGGACTGATTGATGCCGATGTTTTCTACCAGGTACCGGACCGCAAGGGTCACTTTGTCGCCGGCGATATTATTCGCCCGCACCTGCTGACAACCGCCATCGGTCAGGCTTCTATTGCCTCGGATAGTATCGACCACTATCTGAAACATGAAGAGCAGAAGAAACGTCCGAAAGTCGACGTACATCACTTCGAACTGATGCAAAAGCTGAGTGAAGCCAGCCTGATGCCGGAAGGATACGAGGTAGAAAAAGAAGGTGACCTGCGTGGCACCGACGGTTCCAAGTATGCCGTACACAACTACGAGGACCGCGCCAGCGCAGAGATTATCGCCTCAGACCGATTGTTCCTGGGTCATTTCCCGTTTACCCCGCGCAACAAGCGCAGTTCCAGCGGTCCGTCAGCAGAGGAAGTGCTGGGTCACTTTGCGGAACGTGGCGTCGGTCTGACTACCGAGCAGGCCGTAAGCGAGTCCGGACGCTGCATGAGTTGCGGGATGTGCTTCGAGTGTGACAACTGCGTGATCTACTGTCCGCAGGATGCCATTTTCCGCGTCAAGAAAGACGCGTACACCACTGGTCGTTATGTTGATACTGACTACACCAAGTGTATTGGCTGCCATATCTGCGCTGATGTCTGCCCGACCGGCTACATCGACATGGCCATGGGTGACCACTAACCGCGAATCATTGACACATGATTAAATACAGCCTCATTACTCTGCTATACAGCCTGCTGCTGGGTGTTTACACACCCGGCATCGCAGCTGATGCAAGCTCTGACGAGAGTTCCTCGGGTTTCTACATTCCCGAAGCCCAGCGACGCTTCAGCGAAGAACAGGGTTGCGTTGAACCGACTGAGGAAATGCGCACCAATCACATGGAGTATATTCTCGATCAACGGGATGCGACCGTGCATGAAGGCATCCGTACAAAACAGTACAGCCTGGCGGAATGCATTAACTGTCACGTCAGTGATGCCCCCGATGCACCGCGCTACGAGAGTGAGAAACACTTCTGTAACAGCTGCCATACCTTTGCATCCGTCAGTATTGACTGTTTCCAGTGCCATGCAGACCGGCCGGTTAAATCACGCTTCCAGTCCCTGTTAAACGAGGGCATTGGCAATGAGTAAAGAATCGAACATTGATATTTACCGCCGTCGCTTCCTGAGTGGTACAGCAACTGCTGCTGCCGGGCTTGCGGTAGCGCCTGGTGTGCTGCTGACAGAAGTTGCCAATGCCAGACCGGCTGATGAAGCCGTGAGCAGCGATGTCCGCTGGGGCATGCTGATCGATACCAACAAGTGTGACAATGGTTGTGATGACTGCGTGACCGCCTGCAACGAAGAGCACAACCTGGAAGGTTTCGGTCGCCCGACCACGGATGCCCAGTGGATACGCAAGGTCACCTTGAAAGACAAGCAAACCGGGCATGTGCAGACACTGCCAATGCTGTGCCAGCACTGTGAACACCCGCCGTGCGTGGATGTCTGCCCGACCGGTGCGTCCTTCAGGCGCGATGATGGCATTGTGCTGGTGGACAAGCACATCTGCATCGGCTGCCGTTACTGCATGATGGCCTGCCCCTATAAGGCACGCTCCTTCATTCATGAAAAACTGCATGATCAAATGCCGTATTCACCTCGGGGCAAGGGGACTGTCGAGTCCTGTACCTTCTGTGTACATCGTGTGGATGTAGGCATGACACCGGCCTGTGTTGAAGCATGCTCGGCTGAAGATCACAACGCCATGACGTTCGGGGATCTGAATGACCCTGACAGTGATATCTCACAACAATTGAAGCAACATAGCAGCCGCCAGATTCGTGCTGATCTGGAACTCAATACCGGCGTGCGCTACCGGGGACTCTGATGAAGGAACTTGTATTCAAGGAAATCGACGGTGGCAAGCCGTTTTACATGCTGCTGGGGTTTATGGGTCTGTTCGTACTGACCGCACTCGGCGCTGCCTGGTACATGGAACATAATGGCCACTGGGTCACCGGCATGAACAATCAGATCGTCTGGGGAACACCGCACGTATTTGCCGTGTTCCTGATTGTGGCGGCCTCCGGTGCACTGAATGTCGCCTCAATCAGTTCTGTCTTTCAGAAAACTGCCTACAAGCCACTGGCACGCCTCTCCGGCCTGCTGGCCATTGCGCTGCTGGTGGGTGGTCTGGCGGTCCTGGTACTCGACCTCGGTCGCCCGGACCGTCTGATCGTTGCCATGACGTACTACAACTTCAAGTCCATCTTTGCCTGGAACATTATGCTCTACACCGGCTTTATGGCCGTTGTTGGCGTATACCTGTGGATGATGATGGAACGCAAGATGAACCAGTTTACCCGAGTGGCCGGTTTCAGCGCCTTTGTCTGGCGTCTCATACTGACCACGGGTACCGGTTCCATCTTTGGTTTTCTGGTTGCAAGACAGGCCTATGACACGGCCATCATGGCACCGATGTTTATTATCATGTCCTTTTCCTTCGGACTCGCGATCTTCATCCTGGTGCTGATGGGCATCTATAAATGGTCCGATCGCCCGCTGGGTGACAGCATCCTGTTTCGACTCAAGAACCTGCTGGGCGTTTTTATTGCCGCGGTGCTGTATTTTGTACTCGCCTACCACCTGACCAATCTGTACATCACCGAGAATCATGGTGTCGAACGCTTCATCCTGATGGATGGCGGTGTCTACACCCGGCTGTTCTGGATTGTACAAATTGGACTCGGCAGCCTGCTGCCACTGGCACTGCTCTACCACCCGTCAACCGGGAAGTCCCGGGGCTGGATCGGCATTGCCTCACTGCTGGTGATCATCGGCGGAATGGCACAGATCTATGTCATCATCATCGGCGGCCAGGCCTACCCGATGGAACTCTTTCCTGGCAAGGAAGTGGTCAGCTCATTTGCTGATGGCGTCGTCGGTAGCTATACACCGAGCCTGCCCGAGGTCGTCCTTGGCATCGGCGGCGTTGCGCTGGCACTGGCGGCCACATTTGTCGGCGTCAGGGTGCTGCGGTTCCTGCCGGACAGCCTCTCAGATGAGGCGGTTGATCCACACTACGCCGCAAAGTAAGCTGAAGCCTCCCACCTGATCGGCGCAGTATCCCGCCAGGCGAAGCCCAATGTCCCGCCTGCTGATATCGGCAGCTCACAAGTCCTCCGGAAAGACCACCGTGTCCCTGGGGCTGTGTGCTGCGCTGGCAGCACGTGACCTTATAGTACAACCCTTCAAGAAAGGCCCTGACTACATAGACCCCATGTGGCTGGGCCAGGCCGCCGGCCGGCCCTGCCACAATCTTGATTTCTATTGCATGTCGCATGAGGAAATCCTGGCCACTGTCGGCCAGTGCTCGACCGATGCCGATATCAGCCTGATCGAAGGAAACAAAGGGCTGTATGACGGTCTCGACCTGGATGGCAGCAACAGCAATGCCGCGCTGGCGACATTGACGCAGACACCGGTCATCCTGGTACTCGATGCCCGTGGCATGACCCGCGGCATTGCACCGCTGATACTGGGCTACCAGGCATTTGACCCCGAGGTCCGGATCGCCGGCATCATCCTGAATCAGCTGGGCGGCAGTCGGCACGAGGCCAAGCTGCGCGCCGTGATTGAGCATTACACGGATGTGCCGGTCATCGGTGGCGTGCATCGCAACCAGGCACTGATAATAGACGAGCGTCACCTGGGCCTCATCCCCAGTAACGAGGCCTGCGCCGCTGACAAAAAGATCATCGAGATCCGTGACCGGATCAAGGACCAGGTTGATCTTGACAGACTGCTGGACGTTGCCGGCCACGATACGCTGGACTTTACACCGCCCCCACCCGCACCTGAAATCACCACGGCACCCGTTCGAATTGGAATCGCTCATGACACGGCATTTGGTTTTTACTATCCGGATGATCTTGCTGCCCTTGAACAGGCCGGCGCAGAACTGGTGACCTTTAACACGCTCACCGATGCAGCACTGCCAGCGATTGATGGCCTTTTTATTGGTGGCGGCTTTCCGGAGTGTCACATGGAGAGGCTTGAGAGTAATACTGCACTCCGTGCTGATATCCGCAAGGCCATTCAGAACGGCCTGCCAGCCTACGCTGAATGTGGTGGTTTAATGTACCTGTCACGCAGTCTCAGCTGGAACGGCAAGCGCGCTGCTATGGTCGGGGTCATACCGGCCGACACGGTCATGCATGCCCGACCACAGGGGCGCGGTTATGTACGGCTGCGGGAAACGGCCAATGCCCCATGGCCCGCTGATGCCCCGTCAGGTGAAGTTGCCGCCCATGAATTTCATTATTCAAATCTTGAGAACATGACTGAACCACTGACATTTGCCTACGAAGTGTTGCGCGGTTCCGGTGTCGACGGCCGGCATGACGGCATTGTGATTAATAATTTGCTGGCCTGCTACAGCCACATGCGTGATACCGGGCAACATCACTGGGCACAAAGATTCGTGGAATTTACCAGGATGCACCACGGTTGATACAGAAGTGATTCAAGCACCATATAATAATTATTTCCCATCCATAAAGAAAAACACGCGCCAGGCCGCAAAGATCGAAAAGTAATAAGCTGTTATTATAGACGTATTAATATTTCGTGAATTCAATTCTGGCGTCTTTACGCCTTTGCGAGAGAAATTACAGGAGTCACCGTGATCACCATTACACCCGCTGCCACCGAGCAAATACGCGCCTCAGCCGAACAGGGAAACATGCAAGGGTTGGCCATGCGTATCGCTGCAAAACGGAACCCGGACGGTACCATGCACTACGGCATGGGCTTCGATGAAAATGACCTGGAGGGCGATATACATGTTGATGCAGACGGCATCGACGTCGTAATCGGTGAAAGCAGTTTTGTACTCCTGGAAGGCACGACACTGGACTATGTCGAACTTGAGTCGGATAACTGGCAGTTTATTTTTATGAACCCTAACGATAGCAACTACTCACCACCGGCACAGACCGGAAGTAAATAAGCATGCCCCGGCAGCCAACAGCAGAATACGACAGGGCAAGGTTCAGCGAGAAGGACCTCGAGGGAATGTCACTGCAAATTCTTTACGAGGTTGTCTCCAGTATTAATTCGGCATATGGCCTGGATGATCTGCTTACCCGCTTCATGTACACCCTGAAACGGATTACGAAATCACGGGCCGCAGCCATCTGGGTAGTACAGAGTACGGGACACATGGAGCTGTCCTCCAGTAGTGGCATTGATGAATCACTGATACTGCCGGAACGCAAGGATGTGCGTCGCTGCCTGTATGAACGCGCATTAACCGAGGGGAAAATATGGGTCGAAGAAGACCTGGAAAAATGCGAAAAAATTGCAGGCCGGCGATTTTTTGATGATAACAATACCGGAATGGTCGCCGTTCCAATGCGCTATCGTGGCGTCGTCACGGGCGTTATTAATCTGTTTCTCGACACACCGCTTATTGAATCAATCGACAGCATCAAGCCGTTGCTGACCAGCATCGCCCATCATCTCAGCATCGCCATCGAAAAGTCACATAACGAGGAACTGAGCCAGCAACACATAATCAAGGACGAACGAACCCGGATTGCGCACGAACTGCATGATTCACTGGCCCAGACTCTCGCCAGCCTGCGTTTCCAGGTCAGGGTTCTGGACGAGACCCTGCACCAGGGGGACGAATCCACGACCTGGCAACAACTTGAACAAATCGAGAACAGCCTTGATGAAGCCAATACCGAATTGCGTGAACTGATTGCCAATTTTCGCGCCCCGACCTCCAACCAGAACCTGCTGGATGCTATCGAGAAAACCGTCAGCCAGTTCCGTAATGAAACCGACATTAAAGCCTATTTGCAGAAAGAATGGTCCAATACCTCTCTTACAAGAGAAAATGAAACACAGATTCTGCGTATAATCCAGGAAGCACTCTGGAATATCAGAAAACACAGTGAGGCCAAGACTGTGCGTATCATGCTGAGAGACGGCCTGGAAGGAAAGTGTCATATTCTCATTGAAGACGACGGTATTGGCATCAACGACCAGGTCTATGGATCCCCCGGCGAACACATTGGCCTGACAATTATGAGAGAACGGGCATCCCGCCTGGGTGGCGAACTGCGAGTCGAGAGTGAACCCGGAGAAGGTACTCGTATTGTACTGGAGCTCAACCAACCCGAGGTCAAGAGTAATCTGACATGAGTCTGAACATTCTGCTAGTTGATGATCACACCCTGTTCCGCGAAGGGCTGGAAAGTCTGCTGAGCCGCAGGGATATTAATATTGTTGCAGCAGTCGGCAGCGGTCAGGAAGGCCTGCGCCTCGCTACAGAGCTGGAGCCGGATGTGGTGTTACTGGATATGCGCATGCCGGAAATGGATGGCATGGAAGTTCTGCGACAGCTGCGCAAAAAAGGTTTCAACAACCCGGTTGCCATGCTAACCACCAGCAGTGATGAACGCGACCTGGTGGAGTCACTACGCAGTGGCGCACAGGGTTACCTGCTTAAGGACATGGAGCCGGACCAGCTGGTACTGGCACTGCGTGACATTGTGGCCGGGAAAACGGTGGTTGCGCCCGACCTTGCGCCGGTGCTTGCGCGCGTGGTTCAGGGTGACAGCATTACACCTGCTGAAGAAAGTCCGTTCACCAAGCTGACCCCCCGTGAGAATGAAATTCTCGCCCTGCTGGCCGAGGGACAAAGCAACAAGGTCATTGCACGCAATCTGGGGATCTCCGATGGTACGGTCAAACTGCATGTGAAATCGATCCTGCGCAAGCTGGGTGTACATTCCCGTGTTGAGGCCGCGGTTATCGCAGTAGAACACGGGCTGCGCACATCCAACCGTAACAATAGCCAAAGCGGGGCATCCTGAGAAACCCTGAAATGAAGACCTTTTCAGATCTGGTCGCCGCCCGTCTGGGCGATGTAGATGAGGAGTTCCCCTGGGATGTTGAAGAAAGAAGCAGCAAGGGCCAGTCACCGCTTATTGTCGATGTTCGTGAACACCATGAATTTTCCGCCATGCACATAGAGGGTTCACTGCATGTTCCGCGTGGCATTATCGAATCCGCCTGTGAATATAACTACGAGGAAACCATCCCGGAACTGGTCGAGGCGCGTGATCGTGACATCGTTGTTGTTTGCCGCTCGGGAAACCGCAGCGTGCTTGCTGCCTTTACCATGCAACTTATGGGTTACCGGCAGACCCGTTCCATGAAAACCGGTTTACGCGGCTGGAATGACTACGAGTTACCGCTGGTTAATGCCGACGGCAAGCCCGTGACAGTCGAAGATGCCGACGAATTCTTCACTACCAGACTAAGACCGGACCAGACTGGACCAGGCAAATAAAGCGTTGCACGGTATACACAGGCTTTTGAACGGTTAATTTATTGATAACTCAGCACAGAGACAGGGAGTACACAGAGTAGTTACGCAATAGAATTTCGAGAAAAGACAATAAAACAGGAGCCAATCAATAATACACGCTCTCTGCGCCTCCACGGTAAATGGTTACCCTCTATTTAACCTATGGCACCAGGCCCGGATAGACCGGCCTTTGGATTTACGACTCGCGGACATTCGTGAGAAAAACGGAATTTACATGAAGTTTTACCGACCAAAATCGATCCTGCGGCTGATCCTGACCGGCTTCTCGCTGGTGGCTCTGCCACTGATCATTGCACTGGTCTTTGCCACCATCTCGGTGGACCGTCTGGTCAGGCAGAGCCAGCACACCCTGCTGCAAAGCGTGATGGCAACCCTGAGCAGCCAGGTGCTAATCGAGGCCATTACCGCCATGGAGCGCAATGCGCGTCAATACCAGGTGCTTGGCGACAAGGTACTGTTCGATGTCTACGAGGAAAACCACCAGAAATTCGTTGATACCTCACACACCCTGGAAGCCCTGGAACTGGTAGCCAGCCAGCGCAACCTGCTGAAGGATCTGCATTCTTCCGAGCACGAGCTGCATACCGTGCTCAGCACCCATCCCCACGATGCCCCGGACATCACCGCGGCCCTGCCCGAGTTCACCGAGCTCGCGCAAACCGCGAGTCAGATACTGGCCAACAACCAGGACCTGATCAACCGCGGTGTCAAGGACATAAAGCGCAATGCAGGAAAGGTACAGCAGACCCTGGTGCTACAGGCCATCGCCCTGGTACCGGCCGCTCTGTTGCTGGCCATCCTGTTCACCGTATTGATCACCCGGCCCATTAAACAGATCGACCGGACCATACGCCTGCTCGGTGACGAAAAACTTAATGAACCCGTAGCGGTAACGGGGCCACGCGACCTGGAACAGCTGGGTGAGCGACTCAACTGGCTGCGCAACCGGCTGCTTGAACTGGAACAGGAAAAGACCAGGTTTCTGCATCACATCTCGCATGAACTGAAAACGCCACTCACGGCTATCCGGGAGTCCGCTGAATTGATGAATGAACAGGTAGTGGGCGACCTCAACGCCCAGCAACGGGAAATTGTCGGCATCCTGCGCGACAATAGCCTGCAACTGCAAAAACTGATTGAGGATTTGCTGAATTTCAGTGTCCTGCACTCCCGCGCCTCACAGCTACACCGCCAACGGGTGGAGATGAAAACTGTCATCGAGCACGTGATCGAGGACCACAAGGTCACCCTGCTCTCTCGCAAACTGGACCTGCACGTCTCCCTGCAGCCCGTCAGCCTGGATGGTGATGCAGAGAAACTGCGCATACTGGTCGACAACCTGATTTCAAACGCCATCAAGTATTCACCGGATGGCAGCCCGTTGTGGGTCATACTATCAACGCTTGGCAATAATGCCATAATAGAAGTTGAAGATTCAGGTCCGGGTATCCCCGTTTCGGAACACGAGCGGGTCTTCGAGGCGTTTTATCAGGGTGCACCGGCCACCAGTGGGCATGTCCACGGCACCGGGCTGGGCTTATCCATTGCCCGGGAATACGCCCAGGTGCATGGTGGCAATATCTACGTGGTAAACTCTTCGAAAATTGGCGCACACTTTCATGTCGTTTTACCACTGGAGCAAGATTCTTGAACATACTGAGACTCATCTGGCCAGTCGTACTGCTCGTACTGGCACTCACAAACTGCAGCGAATTCCAGCACTATGCGCACACTGCTTATGCACAATCCGTAGCACAGGAATACGGTATTGATTACTGGCTGCTGGAACTGCATAACACGCGCGCGATGACGCCTGATGAAATCCAGCAAACTGTGACGGCATGGGAGCAGGAACTCCATGATGATCCCAGTACGGGCAATCACATCAAACTGGCCCTGTTGCTGACTGCCGGAGATGCATCTGTCAGAGACCCAAAACGTGCCCGGGAGTTGCTGGATGGTCTTGACCCGGCTCCGGACAATACCAGTGACCAGGAACTGGTCAGCATTTTACGGCAAATTATTGACGAACAAGATCAAGCTGAAGTGGAGATTAGCACACTCAAAAAACAGACCAGGAAACAAACTCTGCGAATCAGGAAACTGGAACAGCAACAGCGTGCCATGACCGATATCGAACAGAACATCCAGCAGCAGGAAATCTCGCCGGGCCTTGAAGACGAACATGAGCAAGCTGAAGTGGAGATTAGCACGCTCAAAAAACAGACCATGGAACAAACTCTGCGAATCCAGGAACTGGAACAGCAACAGCGTGCCCTGACCGATATCGAACAGAACATCCAGCAGCGGGAAATCTCGCCGGACCTTGAAAATGACGGACAATAAATACAGAATACTGCTAGTCGATGATGACAACAGCCTGCTGCGTCTGCTGTCCATGCGCCTGACAGCCGTCGGTTATGAGGTTACGGCGGTAGAAAGTGGAGAGCAGGCACTAGCCCAGCTGCCACTGTCTCAACCCCACCTCATCATCACCGATTTGCAGATGAAAGGCATGGATGGCCTGACGCTCTTCAACCAGATTCACAGCCGCAACCCCTCACTACCGGTGATGATCCTGACGGCGCACGGCACCATACCGGATGCCGTCGAGGCCACCAGTCGCGGTGTGTTCAGCTACCTGACCAAGCCGTTTGACAGCAAAATCCTGCTGCAACACGTGGCGCGGGCACTGAAAATCACCGGTGAAAAACCCACCGGTCAGACAGACGCTGAAAACTCCGAATGGCGCAAGGAGATCGTGACCCGCAGTCCCCTGATGGAAAATCTGCTGACGCAGGCACTCCTGGTTGCCGATAGCGAGGCCAGCATCCTGATCCAGGGCGAAAGCGGAACGGGCAAGGAGCTGCTGGCACGCGCCATTCACAAGGCCAGCCCACGCGCATCGGAAGCATTCATCGCCCTGAACTGCAGCGCTATCCCGGAATCCCTGTTCGAATCCGAGCTGTTCGGTCACACCAAGGGTTCATTCACCGGGGCTACTCGCGATCATCCCGGCCTGTTCAGGGCCGCCGAGAACGGCACGCTGTTCCTGGACGAAATCGGCGACATGCCACTGAGCTTCCAGGTCAAGCTGCTGCGGGCACTTCAGGAACGCACCATTCGCCCGGTGGGCTCAACCGAATCCCTGCCGATTGACGTGCGCATCATCTCGGCCACGCACCAGGACCTGGACGACGCCCGGCAGACGGAAGCGTTCCGGGAAGACCTCTACTACCGGCTGAATGTCGTGACCCTGGAGCTCCCGCCACTCGTGGAACGACGCGAAGACATCTCCCTGCTGGCCAATCACTTCCTGCACACCTTTCCGGGCGCCGCAAAGAAAGGCGTGACCGGATTTTCATCCGAGGCCATGGAGGCGATGCTGTCAGCACCCTGGCCAGGAAATGTACGGCAGCTCTATAACGCGGTGGAACAGTCGGTAGCGCTGTCGACCACATCACTTATTCCAGTCAGCCTGGTGCAACGCGCCCTGCGCAGCGAGTCCGGCGAAATCCCTGCCTTTGCCGAGGCCCGCAGCGAGTTCGAGCGTGACTACCTGACCCAGCTGTTGCAGATCACCAATGGCAATGTCACCCAGGCCGCAAAAATCGCCAAGCGCAACCGTACGGAATTCTACAAACTACTGCACAAACACCACCTGGAGCCGGCACAATTCAAGGCGTCACAAACCTGACCGGTGATATAGAAAATCAGGGGCAGGCTATATTCATACCGGGCTATTTGGAAAAGCGGGAGAGCTGCTGTACAAGAAGCTCCCCCTTATGACAGGAAATCAGCGGGGTCGGCCATCCAGACTGACATAATGCTTGCGCTCAGAACGCCGCCGCCCGGCCTGCTGAATAATAATACCTTCAATAGCAGAAAGGTCTGACATTTCGATGGTTTCATGACCGTCTTTCAGGGCCTGGAGATAATAAACGCCATCCCCGAATACAAGCTGTCTGAAAATGTATCCATCATTATGCCGCGCCAGCACGTATGTGCCGTCCGCAATCACGCCTTCGGGATCAATTATAATAATGCAGCCGTCCACGAACTCCGGAGACATACTGTCATCCAGCACGCGCAACGCGAACGGTTCTCTGCCACAACTACCATCCTGCATATGGCTTATCCGCCTGAATTGGGAACATGGACTTCAAGTTTTCTTATTGTATCGTATAGTTGCGCTGCATTTATAATGTTCTTCATGGGGTTTTTCCGGTTCATACCCGAAAGTAATCCCGATACCAGGCAACAAAATTGGCAATCCCCTGCTCTACGGACATATCCGGCTTGTAACCGACATCCCGAACCAGGTCTGCTACATCGGCATAGGTTGCCGGCACATCGCCCGGCTGCAGTGGCAGCATATTCTTCTCCGCCTTCTTTCCCAGACAGTCTTCGAGTACTTCAATGTAATGCATCAGTTCGACCGGTTGGTTATTGCCGATGTTATAAATCCGGTACGGGGCGGTACTTGTTGCAGAGTCCGGCGCATCTCCTGACCAATCCGGATTGGGTTCCGGTATTTTATCAAGCACGCGCACAACACCTTCGACAATATCATCGATGTAGGTAAAGTCACGACGATGATTGCCATAGTTGAATACATCAATGGGCTTACCGGACAGTATATTTCTCGTAAACAGGAACAGCGCCATGTCCGGGCGTCCCCACGGACCGTAAACTGTAAAGAAGCGCAGTCCCGTGGTTGGTGTTTGAAACAAATGACTATAGGTGTGCGCCATCAGCTCATTGGCTTTCTTGCTGGCAGCATAAAGGCTAACAGGATGATCAACATTGTCGTGCACCGAAAACGGCATATTGGTATTGGCACCGTAGACAGAACTGCTGGATGCATACACCAGGTGCTCAACCTGATTATGGCGGCACCCTTCCAGTATATTGGTAAATCCCACCAGGTTGGTATCCACATAGGCATGGGGATTCTCAATGGAATAGCGCACGCCGGCCTGGGCTGCAAGATTTATTACCCGTTGCGGCTTGTGCTCCGAAAACACCGCCGCCACTGCGTCCCGGTCCTCCAGATTGACACGAACATCTGCATAGCCATCGTAGTCTGTCGTTCTGGCAAGGCGTGCCTTTTTTAGTTCAACATCATAGTAGTCATTAAGGTTATCAATCCCGACCACCTCATCACCACGTTCCAGCAATTGTAATGACAAGGCGGAACCTATAAATCCGGCCGAACCCGTTATAAGTACTTTCATATTTTTGTCTTCCTGAAAATTTTTTATTTCCTTAACAAGGTTTCATAAGCGACCGTCCACCGCATCTGCAGGCAACAGGTATTTAACGTCATAGAGGATGCCATCAGGGTTGCAGTAACCGCGCAAGCCTGCCTCGCCGAGCTCCCGGTAGCTTTCATGTCCGACGGTTAGGATCACAGCATCATAATCGCCCTGTGCAGGCTCTTCGACCAGGTCGATAGCATATTCCTTGTTAGCCTCTTGAGGATCAACCCATGGATCGTGAACATCGACATGCACATGGTATCCCTGCAACTCCCTGATTACATCAATGGCACGGGAATTTCGCAGATCCGGACAATTCTCCTTGAATGCCAGACCAAGTACCAGAACCCGTGAATCGAATACCTGAATCTTGCGCAATAGCATCAGCTTGACAACCTGCTCAGCCACATGACGGCCCATATCATCATTGATACGCCTGCCTGCCAGAATGACCTCCGGATGGTAACCGATTTCCTGCGCCTTGTGTGTCAGGTAATAGGGATCGACCCCGATGCAATGCCCGCCAACCAGCCCGGGGCGGAACGGCAGAAAATTCCATTTGGTCCCGGCAGCTTTAAGCACCTCTTCAGTATCAATATTCAATTGATTAAATATCAACGCGAGCTCGTTGATCAAGGCAATATTCAGATCACGCTGGGTGTTCTCAATCACCTTGGCCGCTTCTGCTACACGTATGCTACTTGCCAGATAGGTACCCGCTGTAATCACACTGCTATAAAGTTCATCCACAAATGTCGCTGTTTCAGGTGTAGATCCCGAGGTTACTTTCAGGATGCTGCTGACCTTGTGCTCCTTGTCACCCGGGTTGATGCGCTCCGGGCTATAGCCTGCAAAAAAGTCCTTGTTATATTCAAGCCCCGAAACCGACCCAATGACGGGAATACACACTTCCTCGGTAGCACCCGGGAATACAGTCGACTCGTAGATCACCACATCCCCTTTTTTTATCAACCCGCCTACCGTTTCACTGGCGCTTTCGAGGTATGACAAATCCGGTCGCTTATGCGCATCAATGGGTGTTGGCACGGTGACAATAAACACATTGCAGTCAGCAAGCACCTCGGGTGATGAGGTAAAACTCAATTGTTTCGCTTCAGCTAGCTCTTTAGCTGTGACCTCCCGGGTACTGTCCTTACCTGAAGTCAGTTCCTGAATCCGCTGCTCCTTCAGGTCCAGGCCTGTCGTCGGGTACCGTTTGCTGAATGCGACTGCCAGCGGCAATCCGACATAGCCCAGCCCTATAATTCCAATTTTTGTGTTCTTGAGATCAAGCATTTAGTACTCCTACAATGTTGTATTGATGGATTCAGTTGGCCTGTCAGGGTTCAGGGCAAGGCGCGCCTTGCAGTAAATGGCCATAGTCCTTTGCAAGAGGCGCAACACCGCCATGAGCCCTGACAGGCCAACCCTGCGGGCGTTACTGTGGTGTTCCACCACGGCGTTACAGCACTTGACAAGGACTTTGGCCATTGCCTGCGTGCTGTGCCTCGCCTGGAGGCGCCTACTTTTGGTGTTGCGAAACACCACAGTAACGCTGAACTCATCAATACAACCTTGTCGGAGTACTAGATAGTACCTTGTATAATCAGGCCTGGTCGGCATGAGGCTGCGGTATTGGTGAAGAAATATAAAAAGGCCCGGGCATTGCGTGCCCTGGCCTTTACCTGCACAATTATGATCTATTAACAGGCTAGCGGCAATTGGCCGGTACATACTTTGCGGGGACATCATTGCCATTACAACTCCATTGCAAGACGCCATTTAAACTGCCAGCCGGTGAAAGGAGTATGGTATCACCGCTGTTTACCTTACCTGTGGATATCAGTTTATATTCAATCGAAATCACACCCGTACTGGCTGCGACTGATACACTGGAGACATAGCTTCCGCTGATTTCACTTGCAGCTGGTAATCCGTAACTGCCATTTGCCGGATCTGTCGCTGGATAGCCACCCGTTGCATGGTACGTTGCGGAGACTGCAAGCTTTACAAGCTGGGCAAGGTCCAGTCCCTCTGACACCTTTGTACGAATACTATAATCCTGGTATACCGGCATGACGATGGTGGCAAGAACCCCGATAATCGCTAGCACGATCATCACTCCAGTGAGTGTAACGCCCTGCAGTTTCTTTATTTTTAAATCCATTTGTACTGCATACCTTTGTCCTTAAAAGACTCCCCTCACACGATATCGGCACTGCGTCACATTTTTTGAATATCTTTTGACCCGGAAAGCCTGTACATCCCTGGTTAATATGAAACCACAATACAAATATATTACATATTGTTAAGTCACATATAGAACCTGTTACATGAGCAATATTATAAGACCTTGTAACGACCGACAGGTATTTTCCCCAGTGCCCACTCACCCACCTGATGACGGATGAGCCGTAGCGTGGGATAGCCAATATGCGCAGTCATACGTCGCACCTGCCGGTTACGGCCCTCGCTGATCTCCAGGTTCAACCAGCTTGTCAGAATTGACTTTCGCACACGGATCGGTGGCTCACGCTGCCAGATGTCGGGGGCAGATATAAGCTCAACAGAGGCTGATTTGGTCATCCCGTCCCTGAGCCTGACACCCTGTCGCAACCTGTCCAGATCCCCCTCGCCCGGTTCTCCTTCAACCTGTACCCAGTAAGCCTTGCGCTTGCCGTATTTTGGATTTGCAATACGCTGCTGCAGATTGCCGTCATCAGTCAGTATCAACAGCCCTTCGCTGTCATAATCAAGACGGCCAGCACTATACACACCTGGAATATCGATATAGTCTGCAAGCACAGACTTGTCACCTTCCGTCGTGAACTGCGACAGCACCCTGAAGGGTTTATTGAACAGAATAACCACAATATTTCAATGATGCGTATAACGACATAGGACCGCAAGTCAACAAACAGCGCCAGCAACAGCAGACCTGAATTTGCACAAATCCACGTTAAACGTCACCCAAAGTTGTCAACTCCACATGAGTTACGTAGCATAAGGGACATAGTTTTTCACGGGCGATTAGCTCAGCGGGAGAGCACTGCCTTCACACGGCAGGGGTCACTGGTTCAATCCCAGTATCGCCCACCAATCAAATCAATCAGTTAAAAACCACGACACACCCTGTATGGGTTACTAACTGATTATTTGTCACACTGTTGTCACACTCGTTCGCGAATGAGCGGAGTGTGACAGTGGCAACCTTCAGAAAACGCGGCCCCTACCAGTGGCAGGCACAGGTCCGGAAAAAGGGCCAGCCCCTGCAAACCAAGACCTTTGAGACACGTGCTCAAGCCGAGCAGTGGGCGCGCGCCATCGAAGTCGAAATGGACAAGGGGATGTTCGTCTCGCGGGCCGAGGCGGAGTCCACCACGCTCAAGGAACTGCTGAAACGCTACCTGGCGGAAATTACTCCCCCGAAGAAAGGCGCGGCATCCGAGACCAACCGTCTGCGCGCCCTGATGCGCCTGCCGCTCGCCCGGCGTTACGTCGCCGGCATCCGCGGCATGGACATCGCACGTTTCCGCGACGAGCGACTGCGGAAGGTTACGCCATCCACCGTCAAGCGGGACCTCGTGCTGCTGGGCCATATGTTCGAGGTCGCCCGCAAGGAATGGGGCATCTACGTTCACAACCCGGTACGCGATATCAAGCTGCCGGCCGACAACCGGCCACGGGACCGGCGCCTGCAGGTCGGCGAGGAAGACCGCCTGCTTGAGGCCTGCCGAGCTGCACGCAATCCCTGGCTATTGCCCATCGTCCAGTTAGCGCTGGAGACCGCCATGCGCCAGGGGGAACTGATCCGTCTGCGCTGGGAACACATCGACCTGAACCGCCGTACCGCCCATTTGCCGGATACCAAGAATGGCGAGCCACGCACTGTGCCATTGTCCACGACTGCCATCCGGGTACTGCATGCCCTGCCCCGCAGCCTGCATGGGCAAGCCTTCCCTGGGGTCACCACCGAGGCCATTAAACGCGCCTATATCCGCGCAGTACGCCGGGCCGGCATCGAGAACCTCCGCTTCCACGACCTGCGCCATGAGGCCACCACCCGGTTGTTCGAGAAAGGCCTCAATATCATGGAGGTTGCCAGCATCACTGGGCACAAGGATCTGCGTATGCTGCG
>Ga0316191_10000397_pt1 | contig 28148 bp, 22 predicted proteins | sample Eddworburr2cm_MG_FD_204928 | JGI IMG/M metagenome (GOLD analysis project Ga0316191, IMG submission 204928) | Coastal sediment microbial communities from Maine, United States - Eddy worm burrow 2 cm | ecosystem: Environmental > Aquatic > Marine > Coastal > Sediment | place: USA: Maine... | reverse complement strand
TTGCTTTCTCAATAATCATTGCTAAAAGAAGGTAATTTGTATTTGAATATCCCCAGCTCTCTCCAGGTAAAAAATGGGGTTCTTTAATGTAGGCTAGAACTTCTTCAGGTTCCCATAACCTTGACCTATCATTTCTTAATTCATCCCATAAATCGTCATTATTCCAAAACATAAACAAACCACTGGTATGATTTAGTAATTGCCTAATTGTAATATTTGGGTCAATATGAGCATAGATAGGTAGCCAATTCGATAATTTGTCCTCCAGAGTTAAAGTCTCATCTTCAACCAATTTCAATGTTAATGCTGAAACGAAATTTTTTGAAACACTGCCTATCCCAAACAACATGTCAGGCTTCATTGAAATAGTATCATGAGAAACCCCACTGGTGCCCACCCAAATACTATCCTGACTAAATACAATAGCCGCTGACACCCCTCTTTCATGTTGTTTTTTTAATTCTTTGTCAAGAACTTGTTGTAGTCGTTCTTCTAAAGAAATATTTTTGTCATTAGAGCAATTAGAAAACAATATAAACATTGTTATAAAAAATAATATCCTGATTTTCATATGAAGAGCATTAAAGTCATTAATACAAAACCACCATTAAAATTAATTGACAAATTCCACAATTCTAATTCATTAATGTTAAAGTAATCATAAATAATTTGTATTTATTTACTCAAATTCTTCTAAAGAATGGAGGTATGATTGGAAGTTTGTTGGACTAAATAAAGAGAAATTAATTAAAGTGGATTTTGGGAATAAAAAAACCCTACTATTTCTAGTAAGGTTTATAAAGGTTGCTCCCCTATTACTCGGAGTTGCAACCAAGCTTTCGTAAATTTACCTTTACTTGAGTGTGTGATTTTTTATAATAAACACTCTCTATAAAATTGTATAAATCAGTCTAATTATTGTTGACGATTTACAAATCTTAATTTCAAGTAAACGGCATGTAGTATGATTGATTTGGGAAAACACTGACCTTTGAACATTTTTTTTTGAAGTAAATTTAGTGGAATTAGTTTTTACTTAACTTAGATGCGACAGAACCAAAAAGTTGCCTAAACTAATATTTGAATATTATAAAATGTGTAACATAAAGTAATAGGAAATAATAAATAACATAAACTACTGAAATGATTTTACCAATCGCATATTTTAGGTATTTCCTTATATTTTTTTCCATAAAGCCGTATTATATTATACGGCAAGCAATGCTTTTGAGTTTTGATGTTTCAAGGAAGTCTATTGAACCAATGCCAATCCATCCGGAACCTTTCCGGTCCCAATAGTGCTGACTAAAGTGAATGTTTTCATGTCAATTACTTCAACTTTATTGGCATTAGAATTTGCAACAAAAGCATACAATCCATTTGGATGTATTAAAATACCAACCGGACGCGGCGTGTGGTATAGCGCTCTTTCTACAAGATTTTTTTTGCCTGGAATTGAAATTGTTTTAATTTGTTTTTTGGAATGCTGCTCATAAACAGAAATGGTCCCATCACTGGAATTAGGAACCAGGCAATGCTTGCCATCAACAGAAAATTTCAATCGTAAAGACTCATTTCCAGTGGTCATCGTATTTGTAATTTGAAAGGTATCTGTATTTATAACAGAGATCGTATTTTCTTTATTATTGGTTACCCAAATTTCGGCTCCATCAGGTGTAATATCGATACCTTCCGTTCCCAAGCCACAAGAAATAATTTTAATTACCTGATTAAGATTAAGATCAATAACACTGACTGAACTTGAATTAATATTTGTAACATAAGCAATAGGTTTATTGGGGTGAAGCACCAGTAAATGACTAACTACCTGTTGAGTTGGTATTTTTTTTTCAACAACACCCGTTTCTACATTAACGACTAACAAATCATTCCCTATATCGGTGACTACACCAACATTTTTAGAATTTTGAAAAGTAACTATTCCGTGTGGCCTCAAACTTTCTTCAAGCCCAATCGTTTTTTCAACTTTATTGGATATTGTGTTGATTACTGATATGCTTTTACCTACTACATTTGGGGCACCATAGTTCGTAATTATCACCCTGTTGGGGTTCGTTAACGTAGTTGCCTCATGTGGTTCTATTTCTAATGGAAATTCTGCCACCTCTTTGCCTTGAAACAGATCAAAAACCGTAATGCTCTTGCTAAGTTTATTTACAATATATAATTTTCCGGTTGTTTGAATGGTATAAGAAGGTCTTCTTATTACAATAATTGCTATTACAAATATTAAAAACAGCGTTATGCCAATTAGTACTAGATATTTTATTTTCTTCATTATTAATTTGAAAAATAGTGTTTAATGGCAAACTGACATGCTCTGGCAGTCATTGCCATATAGGTTAGGGATGGGTTTTGAGAACCTGACGATGTCATACAACTCCCATCAGTTATAAATACATTTTTAACATCATGCATTTGATTGTGATTATTTAAAACAGACGTTTTGGGATCATGCCCCATTCTTGCGGTTCCCATTTCATGCACTGCGGAACCGGGAGAAGGGCTGGTTCTATAGCTCCCTACATTCTTAAAGCCGGCTTTGGATAATATTTCCTCACTTGCTTTGGTCATATGCTCCATCATGGCCAATTCATTGCTGCCATATTTAAAGTCAACCTTAACCAACGGCAACCCCCATTGATCCTTATTTTCAGTATCCAGCGTAATCTTGTTTTCGTAATTGGGCAATGTTTCGCCTCTACCGCCCAGAGAAATTTTCCATTTTCCGGGAGTTTCCAATTGTTCTTTTAAAGAAGTCCCAAAACCAACAAATGCTTTTGTTTGCCAATGCTCTCTTTCTCCTTTTCCTTGAATGCCATAACCCCTGATAAAATCCGTGTTTTTAGTTTCTCTGTTCAAATTTTGGAATCTTGGTATATATATTGTTCCGGGAGATTTTCCTTCATAATATTTGTCCGTCAACCCATCATAAGTTCCAAAGGTACCTTCGTTAACCACATGATCCATAAGATTGTGTCCAACTTGCAGACTCGAATTTCCCAAACCATTTGGAAAAGAGGGGGATACAGAATTCAATAAGATAGCAGTAGTTGCTATTGTTGATGCATTTAAGAAAATTATTGTGGCATAATAGTTTATTTCCTCCTTGGTGATAGCGTCAATTATCACAACCCCCACGGCTTTTTTCTGTGCTGCATCATAGATAACTTCTTTAACAATGGAGTTTGCCCTAAGTGTTAAATTACCGGTCTTATGAGCATCGAGCAAGGTCGATGAATTACTGCTAAAGTAACCGGAAAACGGGCATCCTCTACTACATAAATTCCGATACTGACAGGGGCCTCTGCCTTTTTTAGGTACAGTTAAATTAGCTACTCTACCATTTATAATAACGCGATCTGAATATTCCTTGCTTACGCTTTCCTGTAAATGCAATTCAATAGCATTCATAGGTATCGGTGGCAAAAAAACACCATCAGGTAAATGTGCCAGAGATTCTGCACTCCCGCTAATTCCAACATAATCTTCAACGTAATCGTACCATTCTGCTAAATCGTCATATCGAATTGGCCAATCTACACCGTGGCCGTCCTTTTTGTTCGCCTCAAAATCTAAATCTGAAAAGCGATAACACTGACGACCCCAAGTCAATGATCGCCCACCAACCTGATACCCTCTGATCCATTTATAAGGATTAATCTGAACATAGGGATGTTCATTGTCCTTGACAAAAAAATGTTTATTTGTGTCATCACAGTGACTACTTTGTATAGGTCTTTCCTTTAAATCTTGATTGCTTAAATGAGACCTGTATTTAAATTGCCAAGGATGTTTCAGGGCGGTGGTATAATCGATGATATGCTCTATATTTCGACCTCTTTCCAATAATAGTGTTTTTAACCCTCCTTGGGTAAGCTCTTTTGCGGCCCATCCTCCGCTAATACCTGAGCCTACTACTATAGCATCAAATGTATTTTTTTGTGTTTGATTTGTCATCGATTAAATTATTTTGTAGCCCACGCTTTTTGATTTGTATTTAGAAGTGTAACGGCCTTATACCTTCCTGGAATAGGCAGGTATTCCAAGTGTTTTGTCGCTCCGATAAAAGAAGTGCAATATCCCTCTATTGTTAATGTTTTCAGGATAGTAAAAAAAGAACGGCCTAAAAATTTGTTATTGATTTTCATGAGTAAGCCTTTGGAATTCCAACTGTTATCCAAATGCTCTAATAGCTCCTTTTTTTGAGATGCTGAACAGTTTTCAAAATTGCTGCCATAGGTATTTTCACAACGCTCTTGCAAATCGATCAGGCCGTTTAAAAAATTAGTGTATTCTTTACTAGAGGAACAGTCTTCCATATAGTCAATTATATAATCTTGTACCTGCCCGAGCTTTGCCCCTGGGGTTGATGTAGGCGGAATAATCACATCAACTAATTCAATAATTAAGTCAAAATGAGCTTCTAACATTCTCCTGTTTTGCTGTTTGTTTTCGAAGAGATGTTTTACTCCAACAACGGAAACATAACTAATTCCTGCCAGACCTAAAATTCCTCCAATGGCTGTTCTTCTTTTCATCTATATATTCTTATGTTCTAAAATTTGTCGTTATATGTTAATTAAAATTTAATTTTCAAATAGGATAACACTATAGTTATGCCAATAAAATAAGTTGTTTAAGTCTATATATATCAGTTGATTAAAAATATTTTGTTTAATGATAGTTCCATATCACGGAATTACTTTCCTATAAAGGGAATAACCTGTTTTTAAAATTTGCCATAAATTCAGATAAACATCACTAATTAGAGAGACAGATCATACTAACTGAATTAATCAGCTCTTTTAGCCCTTTCCCAGTTAACAGATTGTGATTTTTTTAAATATCTAAAAAATCCAAGTACAACTGATAAGTTCATAATAAAAAAATAGTACGGAACAAATAGTGCTTTTATTCTTGTAGCCCTGTTTTCTAAGAACCAACCTAATAATGCGGCGCAATAGAAGAATAGTTGTAACCAGAATAAAATTGCATATAATCCAAAATCAAAAACACCTTCATTGTAAGCGATAATAAATGAAACTGGAATTAATAGTAAGAGGCACAGGGGTGTTAAGGTCCATCGCAGTACCCTATGTGATATGTATTGAAACGAAAGTGTACCATATTTAAAAATATTTAGTAACGATCTTAATCTTACTACTGACTGAATTCCACCTGCCGAAATTCGTATTTTGCGTTTTAACTCTTCTTTGACATTTGCTGATGCTGTTTCAATAGCGTATGCTTCAGGATCATATTGGATTGTATATCCGTCCTGAGCTACTCTTAGTGATATTATAAAGTCATCAAGTAAAGTATCATGCTCAACATGACGATATAAATCCGTTCTTATAGCAAATAATTCACCTGCAGCCCCAACTACCGAATGGAGTTCTGCATCCCATTTTTTTAATGTGGATTCATATTTCCAATACAATCCCTCACCTGCACCAGATGCCACATCACTTTCTTTATTAACAATACGTTTTTCTCCAGAAACACATCCTACTTTCTCATTTCCAAATAGGTTAACAATACGTCTAATGGACTCATTTCCCAGCATTGTATTGGCATCACTGAATACTACAATTGGTGTTTTTACAAACTCCATTCCACGGTTCATCGCTCCAATTTTTCCATTTCTGGCATTCAAATGATGTACTGTTGTATTTGGGTATCCGTTTAATAAATCTGGTGTACCGTCATCAGAACCATCAGTGACCCAGACAATATGCAATTTTTCTTTAGGGTAGTCCAATTCTAATGAATTTTTCATTTTTGCTTTTACATAATGCTTCTCATTATATGCTGCGATGAATAAGGTGACTTCAGGTTCATATGTTGGGTCTATATCCATTTTTTTTCCAATGTTCCATAACCTACGAATTTTAATAATTACGTATAATAAAATTCCATAGCCAACATAAGTGTAAAAAACAATAAATAACAATGCCCAAAAAGTGATTTTTAATATTTCCATATGCTATTTTTATACTTTTTCCCAAGTTTTTGTTTGGTGATTATATCGTTTTAATACCCTGGCAGGATTGCCAACTGCTACTGAATAGGAAGGTATGTCTTTTGTAACAACGCTTCCCGCTGCAATAATAGCATGTTTTCCTATGGTAACACCGGCCACAATTACAACATTCGCCCCTATCCAGGTTTCATCCTCAATTACAATAGGAGCCGTTGAAACACCTTGAGCATGAATTGGCAGATCAATATCGGTATAATTATGATTCAATCCTGAAAGCACAACATGCTGTGCGAGGCGTATATCATTACCAATCGTTACCGGACCAATAATGGTATTCCCTAATCCAATGCGAGTATTTTTACCAATAATCACTGGTCCAACACCATTATTAATAGCTGAAAAATCTTCAATGGTAGAATAAGCCCCCAACTCAAATTTATTCCACGGAGCTACATCCATTCGAGTTCGTTTTCTTATACATGAGCCCTTCCCTTTTTTATGATAAAATGGATTTACAAACCACTTTATCCATAAACGTGGTCGCGCCTGGTTAGGAACAAGAATGAGTCCATGTACGAACTTTTTTAGCCGTTCATTCGATTTTATATTTTCCTTTAAGCCCATTGAATAAAATGTTTAGTTGATTCTTTTATGGCAGCATTGATAGTATGAACATTATTTTTCCAGGTATGACTGTTAGCAAAATTTATTCTTTTTTGTATCAGTTCATTCGAGTTCTCCGACAATGCTTTTTCTATTAAATCAATATATTCCTCCTTGGTGTCAGCCAAATAGACATGGTCTTCAAACATTTCCATGGCTTTAGTATTGGTCGCCACTGTGGCTTTTCCCATGGCCAAATATTCATCAATTTTTCTTGGGTAGTTACCTATAGTTAAATTGTTTACCAATTGAGGGTTCATTGCCACTTCGAACCCTTTTACATATGAAGGTAATTCAGAAGCATTTTTACTTCCAAGAAAATAGACATTCGACAAAGCGTGAAGTTCTGAATTTTTGAAGGCTTCGTCCTCGGGACCGACCAGTACAATACTCCAGTCTTTTCTCTGCTTTGCTATAAATTCAAGCAATTCAATATCAAGCCTCATGCTCGTTATTGAACCCACATATCCAATTACCGGAGAAGGGATTTGTTTGAATTCATCCGGAACTTTTATGGCATTGTTCTCATCGTTAAAAAGAGAAACGTCACAACCTTGACCTACCATATAACTGTTAACATTAAATTGTGAGCCATATTCGGTGTATAAAGCAGAATTATTGATCACTAGATCTGCACTCTTAATTACCTGAGGTTCAATTCGTTCACCATGTTTTTGCCAGTAAGGAACTTTTACCAGATAATCGCGCATATAATACACGTAAATTTCAGGCTGCAGCATTTCCTTTAAATGAAGTCCAAGAAACATAGAACTGTCATTAAATAAAATGACATTTGTAAAATTCAATCTTGAAACGGCTGATTTTATATTCTTAGCAAAAAAACTTGCATTTCTTTTATTGAGCATTTTAAAAAGAGCATGTGAATTAATCCAATTGATCGATTCAGACATTGTTTTTGGATACAAATTCCAAAGATTTTTATTAATTTTCACCAGATCCGTATGTGATCCTTTTTGTATTTTAATTCTTTTCTTGATTCTTTCTGAATCCTGTTCTCTTTTTCTTGTAATTCGATCCATAGGCGGATTCACATACAAAACGCGATTGTTTTTTGCCATTTCTATAGCAATGTTTTTACAATTACTTCCTATTTCTATATCCCATGGCTGTATGCCTATTACGATGATATCTCTTCCTTTAATCATGATTTATTGATTTAAATTTTTATACACTTCTTTATATAGGGTCAGAACTTGTTCAGCCATAATTTTCCATGAAAATTTTTTATGCTGTTTAAGACCTTTTTCACTGAGGCTATTCCAATATTCTTTTTCAGTCAGAATTTTAATAATGGCCTTAGTAATTTCATTTGGATTGTAAGGGTCAACAATGTGCGCGGCATCACCTGAAACTTCCGGCATTGAGGAAGTATTAGAGGTTATTACAGGAACTCCACAGGCCATCGCTTCCAGAATAGGAATCCCAAAGCCCTCGCGTAGCGAAGGGAAGAGGAAAATCTTACTTAGACTATAAATGGCAGGTAAATCTTCATCACTTACATATCCGGCTATTACAATGTGATCTATGAGTTTCGGATCTCCAATGTCAGACAGGACCCTTGTCAGTTCCAATGGGTCATCATGCAACATGACTAGTTTATACTTCAAATTAGTCTGTTTTAAAAAATTGGAAAAGGCCTTTAATGTTCTTCTGGTATTCTTTCTTGGATCTGAATTACCCATAAAAAATAAAAAAAGATCTGGCAGGTTGTATTTCTCTTTTATTCTAGCCAGTTCAGTTTTATCTGTAATTGGTTTAAAATGTTTACTCACTCCGTTATACACAGTTGTTAGCCTTTTGTCGTTTTTCATTTCAAAATATTCAGTGATATTATTTTTTTCAAAATTAGATACTGTTATAATTTTTTGGCTTCTGTTTACGACACGCGGAATAATTAATTTTCGATATACATTACCAAACTTTTGATAAGAACTTGCACTTCCGGTAATCGTTTTATAATAACTACTTTCCATATAAATGATATCGTGCAGCGTTGTGATCAAAGTAATGTCACTGAATATAGGAGCTGTGTTACTTGTACAGTGCAGGATCTGACACCCATATTTTTTTGCAGCTCTGGATAAAATGAATTGCTCCCATATTGGGTATGGGCCACAATCCAATTGAACGATTTTAAAATTCGGCGTTTCTTTTAATGCTGAATGGTCTTCATCCTTTTTAACAAAAACATAGTACTCATTTACATGATCAAGCTCCTGAAGATTTCGAATCAGTTCTAATGCGACCCTGTCCATACCATGCTTCTTTGCCCTAAATAATCGTTGTCCTTCTATTCCAATTTTCATAATATTCTAATTATGGACTGTTCCATGTTTAGTGTGAATAAACTTAGTATTGGCTCCCTTCAATTTAAAAAGTAACAAAAACATCATATAAAAAGCCTTGGGAAGCATGAGCATGGCCATCAGTGTTTTTGAGTTGTAAAATTTGCCTGGGATAGCCATTAGGAATGCCAGAACGGTAATTAAAAGGGTTACATACCATAAATGCGAACTGACATTTAATGCAACAGTAATCGCAAAAAAATCAATACAGAAATAGAAGAGTGTAATGAAAAAGACCATCCCTAATAACAAAATTCTAGGCGGTGCAGTCATTTGATAGACCTTGTCAAAAAAATCTATATTCCCTTTAAAAAATAGTTCCTTTAATCCAGCTAAAAAATATTTTCTGAAATAAACAATTTGTGTAACAAGCCATCTTTTACGCTGATTATTAAAATCTCCAGATCTTTGTATTTTTTCATCAAGAACAAAAGCGTCATTAAGATATTCAATCTTAGTACTACCTTTTAAAAGCTTAAATTCCAATTCTTTATCGAAACCACCAACTGCATTGACATCAGCCATGACGGACTTAAAAAATTGATATTCGAAAGCCATTCCAGAACCTATCAATGCTGAGGAAAATCCCAATGCACGATGCCCTTTTCTAAAAATATGATTATTTATTTCTTCGCTAATTGCATCTAATATAGCAAAGGAAGTATTTAAATTTTTTGCTACTCTATGGCCTTGCACAACTTTATAACCATTGTTAAATGCCAAATTAATTTTAGCCAAAAAGCTTTGTTCCATAATATTGTCTGCATCCAATACTAAAGCAATATCATAGCGATTTCCTATAATTTCCATTGCTTTATTCAGCGCTTTAGATTTAGTGCTATTCTCAAAATTTACTTCAACTAATAGTATCGGTAAGGCTTTTAATTCAGCAATGGTATTTTCCTGAAATGAATCTGCAATTACAACAACATCAAAAAGGTTCATTGGATACTTTTGAAGCAGCGCAGATTTAGCTACATCAATTATTACCTCATCTTCCTTATAACCTGGAATGAGCACAGCTATTTTTTTGAATTTCTCCTGTTTTATATAAGTTCTCCTTTTGTAAAACAAGCCTCCAAACGAAAAAATGAAAATATAGATACTTGCAAAAGATAAGTATATTAGTAATGCGTATTCTATTACTTTTAGTAGTATTGTTATTAATTGCATATTGTTAAATAAGTTTAATTATTGTAGAAATGAAGGCATCAATTCTTCCATGTTTTTAGCTTTGATAATAATGGATCAGTATTCCGATTCATATTCCCACTGATATATTCGAGTTTTTATATTTCTCTAACAGTTTGATCAATGTCCTAAATTCAGAATACATTCCGCCAATTGGGTTTCTTCCGTCAAGTTCCTCATACATAATAGATTGGGCCATTCTTAAATGATCAATTGCATGATTAACCGCATTATCTTGCTGCCCTGATTCAAATTCTAACTGTTTCAACGTGATGTTTTTTTGTTTTGTCTCCATAATTTATTTGATTTAAGTAATTTATAATTGTTGCATCATTTTATTCCTCACTTTCAGCGCATAATTACGAAGAAAGGGTAAGTGTTTGCCGCTTTTGAGATTGTACAATATGGATTCATATTTAAAGATCATCTCAAAATTTTCAGTGCATAACACTGGCTTTTTAGATATTTTGTTTATTGTTATCGCCTGTGAATACTCACTTTCTACGAAAAGAACATAGGGCTTAGAAATGTATTCTTTAGCTTTATGCTCACCGTGATTATTTGCCCGCTGTCTTGCTTCCATATCTGGAAGATCTAGCATTACAAGCTTATCGTATTTAATTTTGTTTACTGCTAACCATGTTTCGGTTTCTTTTCGATATTTTTCCAAACGTGAGGTTACGAGTGTTCCTATTTTACTTCCAGGCACAAACAATGGCCGAGCATTTAAAATAAAGTCAATGTATTTTTCTCCATCGTCATTTTGTTCAGGCAATGGGTCTACGCACAGTACACCGTCAATATCAAAACATGCTTTTTCAAGTGACGTATGGTTAAGAATATTCCATTGAAAATATCTGGGTGTAGGTACTTTTTCAAAATAATAATCCACGACATGCTCTTTCCCGGGAATTACATAGACAGCACAATACTTTATATTAAATTTAGATGAAAGATGTTTCAAGTTATTCTTACACTCTTTCATGGCAGCGCCAGAAGCGATACTGTCATCCACAACAAGAATATTTTTAAATGATGAAATGTCAAAAAACTGGCTCCGTGCACCTGCCTTATAAATCTTCCCGTTTAAAAAAGAGTGAATGTCAGTATATGGGCGATTCAGATATAATGATAATAAATTTGCCGGTAACATTCCACTTCTTGGTACGCCCACGATCAAATCAAAATCACGTGGGATAATACTTAGATTTTTAAGTATTATATTATTTAGATCGCTAATATTTCTATAATTCATAATGTTTAATTTTTTTATTTGTTCGTGTGTTTTTCTCTTGTATTTTTTTATCCCATTTTGGAGAAATGAAAATAAAGACCATACCCATATACATTAATATACCCGTTGGGAATTGCCCAAAGACTGCATTACCATAAGATGCTGCCATGATACCAGCCATACCACAGGTAATTGCTGTAATTTGTCCTTTGAGCCAATCATCTTTTAATTTGAACATCACATTGTAAACACCTGTTCCAAGTACATAAAAGACAATTAACAGATGTAAACAAAGCCCAACAATGCCTGCTTCTGCCCAAATAGCTACATACCAACTATCCGTGGCCGTATTGGCCAAAAAGGTATGGGGTGTAAAACGCTGCCCCCAATTGCCTGCAGAACCGATTCCTCCGCCGAAAGGTCTTGAGGCCAAATAGCCAGAAAATTTTTTCCGATTGTCCAATCTGACTTGTAATGATGCTTCATTCGGGTCAAAAGCAGTACGCATACGTCTTATTTCAGCGTTATTCTGACCTATAGTGGTATGAGCAAAAAAAACATAGACTCCAATGCCCATGATAATTCCTAAAACTAAAATTGGAATGCTTTTTCTTAATATTAAAAACATAATTGCCCCCATGGCGGGCACAGCAATAGCGCCTCGTGTACCCGATATAACCATTCCAAAAAGGCCTGCTAAGGCTACAATAATAAAAAATGTTCTCAGCTTTATGTTGTTTTTTATAAAAAGTGCTAAAACTCCAAAAACTACAGCTGCATGACCCTGAGACGCTCCGAACTGACCTGCATCTGAGTAGAAAGAAAAAATTCTTAGTTTACCAAAAAGAACATGGGTCTCAGCGCCTCCCTGATCCAACCATCGCTGTTCAAAAGAATCTATGCCTAAAAAATATTGTTGCATGGCCTTTAAGGTGCCAATAAGGGACAAAATTCCCCAGATTAAAAAAAACACCTTAATATCCTTCGGTTTATTGAATAAAATGAAAACAAGGGGGATAAGCAGCCATTGATAAAGGGCATAACCTCGCATAGCATAGAACCAAGCCTCTAAACTGACCGCCTCTGGGTTTGCGATTTGTAACAATACATACCCCATCCAAATACTTGCTAAGAGCGTTAATTGGGATTTAGCCTTATTCCATTGAATTTTAATTCCAAAGCCCTTAAAAAAGAGTGCCAGATATATAAAAATAAGCAGTAAATCAGTAGCCAATCCCCAAGTTCCTGGTATATATCTTCCTAATCCTACTAGAACAAAAGACAATATTAGAATCGTAATAATACCAATTCTGGGGTTATTGAACAATAAATATGTATAACCCAGCATAATAAATATGCCAAAAAATAAAGCAACTCCAAGTAATCCAAGTTTTGCTGCAACCACTCCAATTAAGGATACGGCAAGCAACAATAGTATAAATACGTTCGGTCTTGCCAAGCGCAATGAACCTGCATATTTTTCAAATGGATTTATGTTATTATTTATGGTCATTTTCGAATCCTGTTAATTGTACATTTTAAGTTTACTGGTATTCAGGCTAACCTTGAGTTTTTTGAAAATCGATTTATAAAATATTATGCCACTTTTAAAAATTTCGCTGTAATACAAAACCAATTCCTTGTTTAAAAAATACATACCCAGCCAAATACCAATAATTGTAAAGATTATGGATGATACCGCGACCAGTATTAAGGATTTGAATATAAAAATGGCTATCAGATCTCCCACTATATTGGCGACAACCATAAATAATACCTTCAATGCATTGATATTGGGTTTGTTGATGCTGTCAAGTCCAATTCCGGTCATCCTGTCAATAGGTAATAACAATCCGTAAATTGAGAAAACTCGAACTATGTCCACCACATTAATTCCTGTGGCGGGGTCTGTATATAAATATTGATTGCCTGCAAGCAATAACACAAAAAAATCGGCAAAAATAAAAGTGACCAAACTGATAAAAATGAATAAAAAAGTAAGGGCGCCAGCATAGGTATAAAAGAGCTGCCTAACATCTGCAATTTTTTTATTTACGCTTGCCTTAGACATTTTAGGAAAAGCAGTTGCTACAAAACTACGTAATGGTATTTGTTGTAACTCAGTCAATTTAAGTGGAATACTATACAAAGCAACAGCTGCAGTACCCAATGGACTTAAACTGATTATCAAAGTATCTGCATTTCGCAGCAAATTTGTACCTATTAGTGTAAAGGTTGTATATTTTCCAAAATCAAGTAATGTCCTATTTGTTTTTGAACATGCTTTACGTATATATTTAAAACCATCCCATCCGGCAATTATACTATATAATGAAGTTGTGGCGTTAATAAGTAGTAATGCCCAAATCAATTCGGTAAGTGTCATGTTAAAAAACATATAGTTCACTGTTAAGACTATAAAAAAGGTACCGCTGTTAATTGCTTTTAAAACTAAAATATTCCCATATTTCATGTCGGCCTGCAATACTACTAATGCATTATTCCATGGAAGATTTAAGAAAGCCAGTATTGGATACCATGTGAAAAAAAGGTGATAGCCAGAATTTTGAATTTGGGTATAAAAGATACTATTACACAAGATTAAAATAACTGCGATAATTACAGTTACACTGAGCCCAATAAGGGCATTTGATCCTATTAATTTAATTCGAGATATTTCATCTGCACCTGATAAAAATCGTATTAATCCAGTATTGGTTACCCCAAATCTGAACATTTCCACAAAAGATCCTGCAGCAATAAATAAAACCCATTGCCCGAAGATGTCTAATGGTAAGCTTCTGGCAAGTATCGCAAATCCACCAATGCCAAATACAGCAATAACAACATTTCCGGTTAGCGAAAGAAAATTATCTTCACGTACAATATTTTTAAGATTGTTTTTCAATGGTGGTATTTTTATATATGATTTTTAGAAAAGAATTGAAACTTAAATATGTTTTTTATATTTTTTCTGAATCTGTTACTTTTTTTAGGTAGATCACCCAGTACTGATTCAACTTCTTTAAGTTCAACGCCATTGACAATAAAATTTATTTTTGATCCCGTAATTGGCAGCAGGTTATTCAAAGCCGATTGATCTGCTTCTGACCATAACCTATTGGAACGGCAAACCAAAATAGACATATCGGCCTGTGCCACTAGATTAACTGGATAATCATTATATATCAAAGCAGGCAATTCTATAATAACATAGTCAGGGGTAAAGGGCAGGTTAATATCATTTTGTTGAAGAATATCATTATAATCTTTTACTTTATATAATTGTTCATTAATGTTATAACTATAATATTCGGAAGGTCTAAGATAATTTGATGCATTATCCAAGAAAGAATTATTGACATCAATTCTGGGATCCGGGTATCCTAAAAGTTTATTCAAAAAATGGAATTTTCCTTGCTGTTTGATAGCTTGTTGATTCTTTGAATAATTCAATACTAATACCTTTTTGCCCTCTTGTATAAGCTTTCTCGAAACATTAGCGGCTAATGTAGTTTTACCTTCCTTTTCCATGGTGCTTAAAAACACAATTGTTTTTACTGTATTACCCGTATCATGAATAGTCAATTTTTGTTTTATATTCTGTGTAATGATCGCGATCAAACGCTTTTGAATGAATGGTAAATTGAATCTGCCAGGCTTTAAGACTATTTTAGGCATCATACCAATGGGCTTTAAATTTAATATCCCAGATGCCTTTTTTAAATTTTTTAGGGTTTCATCGAAATATTCCATGATTAATATAATTCCAAATACAAAAATAAATCCGAGTAAAGCAGTCGCAATGACAAGTATTTTCCTTTTTGTAGGTATTGGTGACAACGGGAAGAAAGGTTGGTCCACTGCCTTTAAATTGGAAGACAATTCATTATCCTGTGATTTAAGCTTTGCTAAATTCAATCCATGTAGAATTTCCAGATACCCTTGCTCTGAAACTGAAATCTCTCTTTCAATTCTTTTTATATTCGCTCCTGCTGGGGCATAAACCGCGTATTGCTGTTGAAAATCTTTATTTCTCTGATCCATTACATCAATTTTAGCTTTGAGATTTTCTGATTCAATTACATTATCGATCCATTCAGGAAGTGCCTTACTGATTGGCAACCCTTCAATAGTGTTTTGATAACTATATAATTTATCAACACTTTCTTTAATTTCATTACTCAATACTTCAGATTGTTTTTTTAACAGAGCCATTCTATTATTGCTTATATCATCATTTCCAAATTCAGCTTCTGCCATTGCTATCTCAAAGTTGAGTTCACCTAATTGTTTCTTTTTTTCAAGTACTCCATTGCTTTTTAATTGTATCTCTTGCTGTATATTTAATTTTTCTTCAAGTTTTCTTGTAGCAGCTTCTGTTCCAGCCAGCTGCGCTTTTTTATTGTTATAATCAACCTCCATCTCTTCTTTGACAATTGCCACCGCTTTACTTTGCTCGTAATAGTTGATTATATTATATGATTTATTGAATTCCAGTAGCTTTTTTTCTGCTACTTTTAACTTTTGACTGGCATCGGATAATTGTGATTCAAAGTATTTAACAACGGCATCTGATCTATTCTCTTTTATATTTTTATAATTCTTTATACATACTTCATTATATATAGCCAGCGTTTGCTGACAAATACCAGGGTCATTAACTTTATAACTTAGTTTTATCAAATCACTGTTAGATATCCTTTCTGCTTTTACTTTTGCTATTGCTTCAATAGAGTAATGCTCATCATCATAATTCAACAATTCATAAACAAAATTGGAATTACTACTTTTCATCAATGCCATAAGATTCCCCACTGTTTTTTCATAGTCGGATTTATTTATGTTCGATGGAAATAAAAGACCACTATTATTACCGTCGTTAGTGCGCGTAAGAGAGTCATTGTCAATGGACTTCTTATAGATCGTATCAGATACACGGTTCACTTGGCTATTCTCATTTGACACATAGGTATACAAGTGGCTCGGAATTTTTTCTTTAAACTCAGCATATAATTTAGGTGAAATATATTTTGAATCTGCCTGAGGTAATAGCAGATGCTGGCTTAATAATCTAATAGCAACCTCTTCTTGGGTTTCTCTTGAATTAATAATGTTTATCAGATTGTCAAAAGCTGTATTTGTAGCGAAATAGTTAAACGCTTTATCCATTTCAATAGATGAACCAGAAGCTAGACCAGTATATAATATTGTTTCAGACTCATAATTAAAGTGTGGTTTGCTCGTAAGTAAAACAACTAATCCCCCAAGCAGTATTGGCACACTTATTAAAAGTACCAAATGCTTCAATATCAATCTTATAAGTTCAACTAATTTCATAATTTTAATTTAAAGCTGTTTTGCCAAATGTGTATCCTACCAAATTTTCAAGTAGTCTTTTGTTTAAAAGAAAGTTCGATTTAGCCGTTTCATATTCCGACTGTATCCTTGATGTCATATCAGAAATTCGGACATATTCCGCAATTGGAATGACCCCATTCCTGAATTCTTTTTCCACCATTTCCATATTTACCTTTGCACTACCCAGATTTTGGGAAGTTATAATCAATAATTTTTGTTTCAATAAGGCTTCTTGGTATTGTCTTATTACCAATTGCCGAGTTTCATCTTGTTGAGATTCGGCCAAACTTTTAGCCTGCTCTAACTCCGATTTAGCCTGTTTAATCTCAGTTTTCCTATTTACTACGTCGAAAATGGGTAATTTCATATAAAGCCCAACACCATAATTAAACTGTTTACTGGTGGAATTAAAAAAACTGGTTGATTGTCCGTCCTCACTAGAAGAAAAATTATCAAATGTTCCGTAACGGGTGTCTGCCTGGAAACCAAGGTTTCTTGTCCAGTTATTGCGCTTTGATTTCAGATTTGACTCTTTTGATGCAATCTCCAAATTTCTGTATCGCACCATTGCATTATGTTTGATGGCTGCATCTATCAGTTCATTAAGGGGAGGAATACCAATTCCAGTTTGAATGCTTGATAAAGCTGGTTCAGGAGCTGTCTGCGCGAATGAATTGTAAAAAAAACATTGGCTTAAGCTTATAATAAAAATGACTTTTAATAGTGGTTTCATAGTGTTAGCTAAAATTTATAGACTTAAACAGAATTTTTTTGTAATAATGCGGGTATTGTTCTCAAAATAAGTTTGATATCATACCAGAAAGAAAAATTATTTCCTTTGAAGTGATCGGCATATTCGTTATCGAGGGAAATCCTTTCTTCTTCAGACATTTTACCTCCTTTGCCTCTCAGTTCCACCTGCCATAACCCGGTAATCCCTGCAGGTGCCAAAAATCGTTTTGATAAAGAATCTACTGTAAGTAATTCTGCTTCATAAACAGGTAATGGGCGATTGCCAACTATCGACATATCACCTTTTAATACGTTAATTAGTTGAGGTAATTCATCTATACTTGTGTTTCGAATAAACTTGCCCACTCTGGTTACGCGAGGATCATTAACAATTTTAACAAAAGGAGAATTGCTTTTTGCCATTTTATTCTTTTGAAAATTGTGCCAGTAATCGCAGACCTCGTGGGTGTCCACGTACATCATTGGTGAGCAGGTTTTCCCTTTTGGCAACTTACTGCATTTTGGACAAGATGATTCAAGGTGATTATCTGTCAAATGTGCTATTGCATTGTATTGATTTTTTTCTTTTGCCAGTTTTTTTAATTCGACATCAGCGCCGTTGCGCATGGAACGTAGCTTGTAAAAATCAAAAGTTTTACGCCCTACTCTTTTTGAAATGTAATACACTTTTCCATTCGACTCTATTCTTATGGCAAGTATGACAAGTAATAAAAAAGGTGATGCCAATAAAAGCACTGAGGACGCTATAGCAATATCAAAAATACGTTTAGAAAGAGGCATCCTATATTTTTGAGTTGTATAATCTGCTGTTTTTGAATTTCTGGTGTTTTTTTTGAAGTCGATTAGATATTGTATTCTCGTTACCAGATTTTCCGGCAACGTGGTGGAGGTAACATAAAAATCATCAACGTGCCGGTTGAATGAACGTTTATATACATCACTGCTAAACTCATGTGCTAAAAGAATAAATGGAATAGCATGGTATTCAGCGCGCTCTCTTATCCAATCGAATAAAAATAATCCATTACTCCCTGGCAGATCATAATCACAAAGGATAGCATCGGGCTTACTATTTTCAGTAAGGTAATTTATTGCCGCAAGATTATTGTTAACAATAGTCAGTGAAAGATACTGATGAAGGGTTTCAAAAGACTCCTTCCCATTCTTAACATACAGTATATTCAACGATGTATTCATATTTATGGATTTATTTTTTTTAACTATGACAATGTTTTGTTAATCATTTGACTACCATGTCAAAGAATAGTGAATCGGAAAAAGATTCTTTTTAACTAATTCTTCAAGCTCCTCGGGATTAAAAGGCTTGGTAAGATAATCCTGCCCTCCAAGCTGGTAACACTTTATACGCTCTTTACTCTCTGATTTGGCGGATAACATAACGACAGGTGTATGCTTTGTAAAACCTCTTTCACGAACTTTAATTAAAAACTCATAACCATCAACATTAGGCATTTGGATATCGCTGATAATCAGGTCAGGAAGATTTTCTTCAAGCCATATGAGAGCAGCCTGTCCGTCTTGAAAAGTAACAACGTCATAGTCTTTAGAAAGAAAGCTCTCTAATAAAAGACATATACTTATTTCGTCATCCACAACCATTATTTTTTTCTTCATAATTATTTATTATTATTATTATTATTATTATTAATACAAAAATCTTCTTCCATTTTATCAACAGTCCGTTTTACTACCGCATCGAGTGAGGCTATTTTTTCTTTCAATTCTATCGTCCACAATTCATTAGCAACCAACGCTTCTATAAGTAGTAATTCTAATTTTATTTTATCGGTGTCAAAATAAGTTAGCGTAGGCTTTATTTTGTGAATGACATTTTCAATACGCACAAGATCCCTTTCATTATAACCCACCCATATCTGTTCGACTGATTGGGAAATTTGAGTGATAAATACCTCAACCAATTTTAAGATATGATCTTGATTTCCCCGGCACATTTTAGTAACCATTGTCAAATCATATAATTTTTCAAGGGATTGATCTGTATTTTTTAAAAATTGCATAATTGTAATTTTAAAGGGTTCTTTTTCTTGATAAGCCATTCCTGTGCCAAAATAAAATTAATTTTAATTTGCTGTTTATCAAGATGTTAAATAAATACTCATAAGACCGTATTCCATAGAAAAGACTTGTTTTCCTGATTATGGAATATATCTTTCATCATTTAAGATTTATTAAAATGTCAATGTGCTTTTCAATTAAGATCTATATGCTATTTGTCTTAAATTGATCGATTCAGCTAAAAATCTTTTCTTTTACTGCAGTACTTCTTTTCGGTTTTATATCATAAATGTCGGACATAAAAAATTCAATTGTTTTTACTAATCCTTCATTTATATCTATTTTTGGCGACCAGTTAAGTTCCTTCTTCGCTAGTGAAATATCAGGTTGCCTCATCATTGGATCATCGGCTGGTAATGGCTTATTAATAATCTTCGATTTTGAACCTGTAAGTTTTATAACTTTTTCTGCCAGTTCAAGAATGGTAAATTCAATAGGATTTCCAATATTTACCGGACCTGTAAAAGTATCAGGTGATGCCATCATGGCTATCATTCCGTCGATCAAATCATCAATATATTGAAAACTGCGAGTTTGCTGCCCATTTCCATAGATAGTAATATCCTGGTTTTTCAATGCCTGGACTATAAAGTTGGAAACCACTCTGCCATCATTAGGATGCATTCGTGGACCATAAGTATTAAATATCCTGATTATTTTGATATTAACATTGTTCTGTTTGTGATAATCTACGAATAAGGTTTCCGCCGCACGCTTTCCTTCATCATAACAAGATCGTTCACCAATTGGATTCACATGGCCCCAGTACGATTCTGGTTGAGGATGCACAAGCGGATTGCCGTAAACTTCACTTGTAGAGGCCTGCAAAATTTTTGCCTTTATTCGTTTGGCAAGCCCGAGCATATTAATCGCCCCCATAACTGATGTCTTTATAGTTTTAATTGGATTGTACTGATAATGTATTGGAGAAGCCGGGCATGCTAAATTATAAATTTCATCTGCTTCAATAAAGAATGGAGCTGTGACATCATGACGAATCAATTCAAAAAACGGATTATCCATCAAGTGCACAATATTTTGCTTTTGGCCGGTAAAGAAATTATCCAGACAAAAGACTTCATGTCCTTCATTTAATAAACGTTCGGATAAATGAGAACCAACAAATCCAGCTCCACCAGTAATTAAAATTTTTTTACGTTTCATATTTAGTCTTTTAGTGTGCTTAATCAACTGTTATTAGGTTTTCAATTGAAGCGATGTTTGAATTTTTTTCTTTTAGATTACTTATTGTCTGAACTCCAATGCAGAAATAGTCGATGCCATTTTTGCTCATTTCTGATTTATCGTAAATATTACGGCCATCAAATACAACAGGTACGTTTAATAACTTGCTTACAATTTTAAAATTGGGAAATTTAAATTCCGGCCATTCTGTAAGTATGGCCAAACAATCTGCGTCAATTAAAGTTTCATACTGATCATTACAATAAGAAATAGTATCTCCAAAATGTCGTTTGGCTTCTTCAATTGCAACCGGGTCATATGCTCTTACATGTGCTCCAGCTTCCAGTAATTTTTCAATTATTATCAGAGAAGGAGCCTCACGCATATCATCGGTTTGGGGTTTAAATGAAAGCCCCCATAAAGCAATGGTCTTACCTTTAATTTCACCATTAAAATAATTTACTATTTTATTGAAAAGAACTAACTTCTGATCTTGGTTTACAGCTTCAACTGCTTTAAGTACACGAAGCTCATAATTGTACTCACCAGCTGTCCGAATCAGTGCCTGTACATCTTTTGGAAAACACGATCCGCCATAGCCTATTCCAGGATAAATAAATTTATTCCCGATACGAGAATCAGATCCAATGCCCTGTCTTACCAAATTGATATCCGCTCCTACTATTTCGCAAAGGTTAGCAATGTCATTTATAAAACTAATTTTAGCCGCAAGCATTGAATTAGCAGCATATTTGGTCATTTCGGCAGAAACAATGTCCATAAAAATTAAAGGATGACCATTAAGTATAAACGGCTTGTACAATCTTTTCATAAGTTTCTTGGCCTTTGAACTTTCCAATCCGATTACAATGCGATCAGGTTTCAAAAAATCATCAATGGCGGCTCCTTCTTTAAGGAATTCAGGATTAGATGCAACATCAAATTCAATAGTAACTTTTCTTTTGTTCAATTCATCTTGAATAGCTTTTTTTACTTTTTGAGAAGTACCAACCGGGACTGTGCTTTTTGTGACTACTGTTAAATACTTATCCATATATCTTCCACATTCTTTGGCCACGGAAAGAACATATTTCAAATCAGCACTGCCGTCTTCATCAGGTGGTGTTCCTACGGAAATAAACAAAGCTTCACAATCTTTTACTGCCTTGGCAATATCTGTAGTAAAATTTATCCGACCCTTTTTCATATTTCGCGTTAACATTTCTTGTAGCCCAGGCTCATAAATAGGAATAATGCCCTTATTAAGATTATCAATTTTTTTGTGATCGATATCTACACAAACCACATCAATCCCAACTTCAGCGAAACATGCCCCCGTAACAAGACCTACATATCCACTTCCAACAATTACAATTTTCATAATTTTATATTTTATATTTTATATTTAAACCAAAACCTTTCAAGAGCAATGCCAAAGTATAAGTCATTGAATATCAATAAGTAAGATAATTTTGTACTGTCCGTTTATTCCATAAAATGGAAAATAATCCATATTCTGTAGATAGACAATCTCTGTGAATCGATTCAATTTTAAAACAAAGGGCTATTGATCAAAAATTAATTCTAACCTTGCCAACAGCGAAGAGCTCTTCTGTGCCTTTATCTATTTCGGCAAACGTAAAGTAGCAGACATAGCACGAAAACTTCATAGTCAGTGACAAGTATTTAAGAAAAAGACTTCATAAACTTTATTAATGGAAATTTGTCTACATTTTGGAATGTTTCTCAATATTAAAAAAAAGCGACTGTTTTTAGATTTTTATTTGTAAATTCACTACCTATATTATTATGTTTTATGAGTGCTTATACTATATTTATTGTAGAAGATGATCCTTGGTATGGAGAAATATTGAAATACCACCTTAGTCTGAACCCTGATTATAAGGTTACTCTTTTTCAATCTGGGGAAAATTGTATTTCAAAAATGTCACTTAAACCTGACTTAATAACAATAGATTTTATTTTACCTGATATGAAAGGTGATAAACTCTTACAAAAAATCAGGGAGATCAATCCGAGTGTACCTGTAATTATGATCAGTTCCCAGGAGGATATTGCCGTTGCAGTAGACCTGCTTAAAATGGGAGCAAACGATTACCTTATAAAGGACGAGGCTACAAAAGATTTATTATGGAATAGTGTACTGCGTATTCGGGAAAATCAAACATTAAAAAAAGAAGTAGCGTATTTACGCGAAGAACTGGGACAGAAATATTCGTTTGATAAATCTATCATCGGACAAAGCGATAGTTTGAATACGGTTTTTAAGATGATGGACAAAGCGATCAAAACGAATATCAATATTTCCATTAGCGGTGAAACTGGAACTGGTAAAGAGCTTGTTGCAAAAGCCATTCATCATAACAGTTCCAGAAAAAAAAATAATTTTGTTGCTGTTAATATGGCTGCTATTCCACGAGAATTAATTGAGAGTGAACTGTTTGGGCATGAGAAAGGCGCTTTTACCGGTGCAGTTGCTCTCAAAATAGGAAAGTTCGAAGAAGCTAACGGTGGTACGTTATTTTTAGATGAAATAGCCGAACTAGATCTAAGTATTCAATCGAAACTTCTCCGTGTATTACAGGAGAGAGAACTAATTAAGGTTGGAAGTACTAAGATTATAAAACTTGATTTACGACTTATTGTTGCCACACATAAGAATCTGGCAGAAGAAGTGCGTAAAGGAAATTTCAGGGAAGACCTTTATTTTAGGATCATGGGGCTCCCAATAGAACTTCCCCCTTTGCGTGAAAGAGGTAATGATATTTTAATCCTTGCGAAACATTTTGTGGATAATTTTATAAAAGAAAACAAATTAACTCCCATTCATTTTACGAAAGAAGCAAAAGATAAATTATTAAGCTATTATTATCCGGGAAATATAAGAGAGTTAAAAGCCATGGTGGAGCTTGCCGTTGTCTTGTGTGAAAATAATGAAATAAATACTGATGATATAACGTTTACCTCGCCAAAAAAAGATGATATTTTCCTATCAGAACAGAAGACTTTAAAGCAATATAACTGCGATATTATAAAACATTACCTAAAGAAAAACAATAATGACGTTGTTGCTACGTCAAAAGTTTTAGATATAGGCAAAAGTACTATATACAAAATGATGAAAGAGGGTGAATTGGATTGATACATTATATTTTCGCAGGAATAGCTAATATTTCAAAATCAGGATTTCAAGAAAAAGAATCACATACTTATCATTACCATCAAATTTAATATAAACTATAAACAACTTAATTTATGTACGGTATTATCAATAAATCTATTCAGGACCTTATTACACATACATTCGGATCTGATAAATGGGATGCGGTAAAAGAAAAAAGTGGTATTGATATCGACTTTTTCTTAAGCAATGAACCTTATAATGATGATATAACCTATAAATTGGCCGGAGCTGCTTCAGAAGTATTAGGTATATCAGTCGGTGAGGTGCTGCATGCTTTTGGGGAATGGTGGATATTAAAGACCGGTAAAGAAAAATATGGAGGCTTAATTGAAGCTGGTGGAAAAAATTTGAGAGATTTTTTAGTAAATCTACCTTTATTCCATAACCGAATTATGTTGATGTATCCTAAGTTAACTCCACCAGAATTTAAAGTAAGTAACATCGGCGAAAATTCCATTCACGTACATTATCATTCCAAACGTGAAGGGCTGCAGGAATTTGTAAGGGGCCTGCTGGTCGGGCTATCCAAAATGTATAAGGTTGATTCAAAAATAGAATTAATACAAAGCCGTGAAGATGGAGATACACACGAAATATTTAAAGTAAACTGGTAGTTATGGGTGATTCTTTTTATTTTGATGATACACAATTCAATCGACTTTTTCCTTTTTTTATTTTAATTAATTGCGATTTAAAAGTGATTGCTATTGGAAAATCATTGAGCAAATTGATCGATAAAGAAGATGTGAAACAGTTTAATCAGTTTTTTTCTATTCCTAGACCGCATACCCAAATAAATTCTCTTGATGATTTGAAAGCGCTAAAAGATCAATTAGTTGTTCTGCAATCACCATTAAAAAACAATTTGATGTTGCGCGGACAGTTTGAGTACCTGAATGAAAAAGACGAAATGTTATTTATAGGTTCACCATGGTTTGCCTCGATGGAGCAGATCATAAATAATAATCTGGCAATTGATGATTTTGCAATCCATGACCCAGTCATTGATTTGTTGCACTTATTGAAATCAACCGAAATTACCAATGAGGACCTAAAAGAATTAATATCGACAATTAATACGCAAAAAGATAATCTAAAAAAAATAAACAAAGAGGTTCAAGACATAGCTTTATTTCCCGAACAAGATCCAGATCCTATCATTAGGATAAACTTTGAAGGTGATTTATTACAAAATAATTCTGCCGCTGCTAAACTTACTATTATTGAATATAATGATAATACATACAATAGTGAAGAGTTTTTAAAATTGATAGCTTCTAATATTGATAAAAACGATCAAAGATTGGTCATAGAAAGTCGATCAAACAATATTGACTACTCTTTTGTATGTGTGCCTATTCAAAAGGAAGAATATATTAATATCTATGGAAGAAATATTACTAAACAAAAAATAGTTCAGCAGGAATTAGAAAATTTATCACTCATCGTTCAAGAAACCATAAATGCCGTAATTATTACAGACGCAAAAGGAAAAATTGAATGGGTAAACAAAGCTTTTGAAAAAATGACCGGGTTTAATTTAGCCGAATCATTGGGTAAAACACCAGGAAGTTTATTACAGGGTATAGGATCTGATCAGGAAACTGTTGCGTACATGAAACAACAGATTATTAACGAAAAGCCTTTCACTTGTGAAATTTTTAATTATAAAAAAACAGGTGAAGGTTATTGGTTAAGAATCAATGGCCAACCCATTTTTGATAAACATGGGAAAGTTATCCAGTTTTTCGCTATTGAAGAAGATATTACCTTTGAAAGACAGGCTCAGGAAAAAATAAGGATATCTGCCAACCGCATGTCATCACTTATTGCTAATCTTCATGCAGGTATTTTACTTGAAAAGGATGACAGATCCATTGCATTAATTAATGAGCGTTTCTGTAAATTTTTCAATATAAAAACCGATCCAATTCAAATGATTGATTCTGATGCAACAAAAATTATCGATCAATCCAAATACTTTTTTTCCAATCCTGAATTATATGCTACACGTATTGGTGAAATTATAAGGAATAAAGAACTGGTTGTTGGAGATATATTAGAACTGGTTGATAACCGTTTTATCGAGCGCGATTATATTCCGATAATTAATGATGGAATCTTTGAAGGTCATTTATGGGTATTCACCGATATAACTGAAAAAATAACTTCTGAAAAAAAGCTGGAAGAGCTCGCGTATAACAAGCAAAATTTTCTGGCCAACATGAGCCATGAAATTAGAACTCCCATGAATGCTATTATAGGTATGATCCAACAATTACAAAAAACAACATTGGATAAAAAGCAGGATCTTTATCTGGGTACCATTTCAACTGCATCTCAAAATCTCATGGTCATTATTAACGAAATATTAGATCTTTCAAAACTTGAAGAAGGAAAAATATCCCTTGAGAAGATTGGTTTTAACCTTAAATCGCTCCTAGAAAAATTAATTATGATAATGGCCTTGGAGGCTAAAAACAAGGGACTTGAATTGACGAATTCTTTTTGTGATTCGAGATTACACCCCATACTTTTGGGAGATCCATATCGTATCAATCAAATACTCCTCAATCTTGTTTCAAATGCTATTAAATTTACAGATCTTGGCAAGGTGGATATAGTATGTAATGTTTTGGAGGATTCTGACACTTTACAACAAATAGAAATTAAAGTTTGTGATACAGGTATTGGTATGGATCAAGCTTTTATTAAAAATTTATTTGAAAAATTCCAACAAGAAGATCATTCTATTACAAGACGCTTTGGAGGAACCGGTTTAGGAATGAATATTAGCAAGTCATTGATTGATCTTATGGATGGTGAGATCTCAGTAGAAAGTATAAAAGGAAAAGGGACAGTAATATCCGTAAGGATTAAGTTCCACAAGGGAACAAAAGTAGATTTACCAAAAAAGGGAAAACCGTTTACGAAAATCAAAAAATTAAACGGAAAAAAAATACTTGTGGTTGATGATAATGAAATGAACCGGCTTGTAGCTGCTACCGTTTTAAACCAATTTGGGGTTTTGGTTACGGAAGCTGATAATGGGGAAACAGCTATAAAAGAATTAAGGCAAAATACTTTTGATCTGGTACTGATGGACATTAAAATGCCAGGAATGAATGGTTATGAAACAACGAAAATAATAAGAAATGAATTGAAATTGATCACTCCTATTATTGCCTTTACCGCCAATGTTGTAAAAGGAGAAATTGAAAAATGCCTTGAAGCGGGCATGAATGATTATTTAGCAAAACCAATTGAAAAGAATCAATTTCTTAAAACTATTTATCACTGGTTAAATACTTCAGAAAATAGCATTATTCCTGTGGCTGAAAATAAATCCCAACTTCCTTTATATGATTTGAGTAAACTTGAGGAAATAGCAAAAGGCAATAAGCAATTTGTGAATAAAATGGTGAACTTATTTATTAAGGAGGCAGCCAGCTCCGTTTCTCAAATAAAAATCGCTTTCCAGGACGGGGATTTTAGTAAAGTAAAAGCAATAGCACATCGAATAAAACCATCTATCGACAACATGGGTATAAGTTCATTAAAAAATGACATAAGAGAGATTGAAAAGCATGCTGAAATATATCTATCTTCTAAGCAACTTGACACACTTATAACCAAGCTAGAAACTAAAATAGCCCTTGTAATAAATGATTTAAAAGAATACCTGAATTGATAATATAAAAAAGGATTACTTATGCGAAAAGACAGCTATCGTGAATTTACGATTACTTGAAAGGGTGATTTTTATAATAAACAATCTCTAAGATTTAATATGTTAAATGAAGATTCACCCAATGTAGTTTGTAATAATCTTATTGCAAATTGGATTTTATGAAGTAAAACAAGGAATGAAATAATCGATTTTTACACCAAAACCTTGCTCAAACCTTGCGCATAAAAAAAGAGTTACAATTTTTATTTTGTAACTCTCTGATTATCAAGCTCCCCCTATTACTCGAAGTTGCAACCATCTTCTCGTAAATTTACGGTTTAAGGAGGTCTTTGTTTAAATTTAAATAAAAGAATATATAGGAAATACTCTCTAAGAAATTGTATAAATTAGCCCAC
>Ga0316191_10000396_pt1 | contig 28211 bp, 31 predicted proteins | sample Eddworburr2cm_MG_FD_204928 | JGI IMG/M metagenome (GOLD analysis project Ga0316191, IMG submission 204928) | Coastal sediment microbial communities from Maine, United States - Eddy worm burrow 2 cm | ecosystem: Environmental > Aquatic > Marine > Coastal > Sediment | place: USA: Maine... | reverse complement strand
GAGTTATTCGACCTGTTGCGTTCGACCGCGACCGAACTTGGCAACGGCATCTGTCTGGATGCGCTTGAGATAGCCAGTGAGCACGGGTTGCCATACGTTCACCAACGCCGCGACTTTGAACGGCAAAATTCCTGCCGCTTCGTGACTGAAAGGCTGATTGAACGATTCGAGGAAGATATCCAACGCGCCTGCGGGCCACCGCTGCAGATTTCCGAATCCGGCAGCGGTTAGTATCGGACGGAGGCCACCAGGTATGGCGCTCACCCGGAGCGGGTCCGGTTTAGCGCTTAACGCGGCGCCGGGTTTTAAACAAGTCAACAGGAGGAACCACGATGAGTATCCCTGCAAAAATCCAGCAGCATCTCGAAAAACATCACACTGAAGTCGGCATCGTCACACACCCGGTGACCGGTAGCAGCATGGAAACTGCCGAGGCAGCGCATGTATCCGGCGAGAAAATCGCGAAAGGCGTGCTGTTGCGCGACGATGACGGATTTGTCCTGGCGATATTGCCGGCCACGCACACGCTGAAGATCGCGGCAGTGCGGGAACTGACCGCGCGCCGCCTCGAACTGGCCAGCGAATCGGATGTGACGCGAGTTTTCGACGACTGCGTAAGCGGCGCCGTACCCGCAATCGGAGCAGCGTACGGGCTCGAGACGATCGTGGATGAATATCTCTCTCGCCAGCCGGACGTCTACTTCGAGGCCGGCGACCACGAGGAATTATTGCGCATCACCGGCAATGATTTTGCAGCCGTCAATGCCGGCGCTCACTTTGCGACCATCAGTAGCCACCGGCCGTAGCTGGCGATCCTTGCTGCCCGGGCGCAGCGCTAATCCGCTCATGCTCGCCCACGGCAACGATCGAACAATCGAGAGTCCGCAGCAAGCTCTCGATCAGTTCCGGGTGTTGTTTTTCGAGATGACCCGGCAACACAATGACCCGGGCACAGGCGGCGCGTGCGTACTTGCCAAGCTCGCCGAGTCGCGAAGGATCGATGCTGTTCCAGCGCTGCACCGGCGCTATGACCGGGTCGGCACGAAGCGCATCCCGCCAGTGCGGAAAATCGTGGGCGGTGCCCACGAGGATCACGGATAAAGGCAGGCGCTCGCTGAGCGCGATTCTCTGCGCTAGTGCCATGCACCTGATTGCGCACTCCGAACCGTCGTAGATCACGGCAACGCTTTGACCCGTCAGCCATGCGTCCTGGATGATCGCCAGCACACCGCCTATCTCGGCCGCAAGACTGCCGAGACGAATACCCATCCAGGAGCGGGTCCCCGCCTGCGCGGGTGAGCGACCGACAAGCACCAGGTCGGCATTTTCGCCCTCGCGCCGGAGTTCCTCGAGCACCTTGCCTCGAGTAACCTTGAAATCCGGGTTCAATGAAAACCGGCGCACGGCACCTTTCAGCATCCGCTCGACGCGTATCCGCTGGGCCTGCAACTGGCGTTCCAGCTGGGCGGGGTTCATTGCGCGCTCGACTCCGGTATCCAACGCCACTTCGCGCACAAATGACAACGATGAGAGTCCGATCAGTGAGACATCCTCGATGAACAAACCGCAAATCTCCGCAGGCTCCGGGCCCGTCAGACCGGTCAGCGCATCGAGCGTTGCGCCGTTCGGCGCCGCTGGGTCGAGAGCGATGAGGATGCGCTGGGCCCGGACCCGGTGCGGCATGCCTATTCCTCCTCACTGGGACCGTCACCCGGGCCCTTCGAATAATCCTGACGCCGGCGCGCCATATCCTCCAACGCCAGCTGAATCCTGCCGTTTATGCTGGCGGGCGGATAACAGCCGTCTGTATCGGCCGTGCCGGCATCGGCCCCCATCAGGAGGCTCATGGCCTGGTCGACCGTGCGCACCGGATAGATTGCGAACTGGCCCCGCATGATCGCTGCCCGGACTCTTTCCTCGAGCATCAGGTGCGGCACGTTTTCCGCGGGTATCAACACACCCTGCCCCTCGCGCAGACCGCGACGCTGACACACATCGAAAAACCCCTCGATTTTTTCATTGACACCGCCGATGGTCTGAGCCCGACCGAGCTGGTTGACCGAACCGGTAATCGCGAGCGCCTGGTTGATCGGAAGATCAGCGAGCGCCGACAACAAGGCACACAGCTCGGCCATGGACGCGCTGTCGCCATCGATCCCGCCATAGTGTTGCTCGAAGACCAGGCTTGCTTGCAATGACAATGGCAACGTCCGCGCATAGCGTGCACCGAGAAACGACGACAGGATCAGCACGCCCTTACTGTGAACAGCGCCACCGAGCTCGACTTCACGCTCGACATCGACCACTTCGCCCTCGCCGATACGCACCGTGGCTGTAATCCGCGACGGTTGTCCGAACGCGAACTCTCCGAGTTGCATGACCGACAGCGCATTGATCTGTCCCACCCGCCAGCCTTCGGTATCGATGAGTATTTCGCCACGCTCGATTGCCTCGTAGATATTGCTGCGGACCCGGTCCATCCGAGTCACTCGTCCATTGATCGCTGTCGCTACATCGGTGACGCCAATCAATGCGCCTTCGCGCTTGCGGCAATGGTAGTCGGCCTCGCACATCAAATCGCCGAGACTGCGCAGCCGCGTTGACAGCCGTGTCGAGTCCTCGCTCATTCGCGCACTGTGCTCGATGACCCTGGCGACCGCGGCAGCATCCAGAGCCAGCAATCCGCGCTGCTGTGCAATCCCGCCGAGCATCGATGCGTACAGCCGCGTATTCGATGGAGTGCGGTCGATGTGATCCTCGAAATCGGCCGCGACCTTGAACAATTCGGGAAAATCGGGATCGTACTCACAGAGCAGGTAATAGAGCATGCGGGCGCCGATCAACACGATCTTGATGTCAAGCGGCATTGGATCGGGGTCGAGGCCCTCGGTGCTGATGATTCCCAGAATTTGCGCCAGCGACTCGATCCTGACTGCACCACCGTAGAGCGCCCGTTTGAGACTCTCCCAGGCCATCGGCTGTTGCAACAGGCGTTCTGCATCGAGGACCAGGAATCCGCCATTGGCAGTTTGCAATGCGCCGGCACGGATCATCGTGAAATCCGTGCTCAGCGTGCCGAACTGGGTAATGTGCTCGATCCGCCCGACCAGGTTGTCGTGAGTCGGGTTGCTTTCATAAACGACCGGCGCCCCGGACAAATGCTGATTGTCCACCAGTACGTTGACCTGGTACCTGCGCAACCAGTGTTCCCGGGTCAGACCCAGTTGCTCGGGAAGGCCGCCGCCACCATCGGCCTCCGAGGCCAGAAAGTGCCGTACATTTTCCAGAATGTCGGCCTGGACGCTGTCGAGGTACTCTCGCACGTGTTCAAGATCCTGGTACTTGTCCAGCAATTCGCCGATTAACGCGGTGACCGCCAGCAGTGCCGTTTCACGATCGACTTCCCGGACTCTGCGGCGATGTTCCTTTTGCCAGATCGGGAGATTTTCGAAATGCTTGCGCAGCTTAGCGGTAAGATTCTCGATCGAAGCCCGCGCCTTTGCCCGTTCAGCCTCCGGCCACTTCTGAAAGTCCTCCTCCGCGATGATTTCGCCATCGCGCACAGGAGCGATCGCGAAACCCTGCGGTGTTGGAATCAGACCCATGCCCTGGTGCTCGGCCTCTTTCTGCAGGGCTTCGAGTTCCTCGCGGCTGCGGTGCTGAAAATCCTGCTCGATTTCAGTTATCCGGTTGCGATAGCTCTCGCTTTCGAATGCAGCCGGCAGCGACGCGCTGAGATCCTCGACGAGCTGGCCCATATCGCTGCAAAAGCTAGTGCCCCGTCCAGGCGGGAGTGCCAGGCCCCGTGGTTTGCGTGAATCGGAAAAATTATAGACATAGCACCAGTCATCGGCCGCTTCATTGCGCACCGCTTCGTCATGCAAAAACTGACGCACCATCTCGTGGCGGCTGCTGCCCGGCGGGCCGAGAACGTACAGGTTGAATCCGGTGCCCTTTATGCGCGCACCCATTTCGAGTGCCGAGCGGGCACGATCCTGACCAACGATGGTTCCTGACCGGGCAATTTCCGCCGTGGTGGCAAACCCGAGTTGCGACGCCTCGCATGCCTGATAGGTCTGGTCCTCGCTCAGGGCATCCACCACGGGATAGCAGGTGTTTCTCTCGTTCATCGCCGGATATTCCCTTATGGTCCGGATGAAGTCCGTTCCCTGAGTCTAGTCCTGCAAGCGGACGACTGTGCTCGCCGGGGTGCCCCCTACGCTGCGACGGGTGCCAGCGCTACCGACCTTGGCGGGCTAACCGCGTCGCACCCGCCGCTGCTGGTCAATGGCTTTTGACCTGCCCGCGCCGCTTGTCTGAATACGCCTCGAGCTGGCGGGTCGCCGCGTCGAACGCCTCGCGTACGGCCACGTAGACATCCTGATTCGCAATATCCGCAGTCGGTGCCCGGCTGACGACAATCTCCTGGTCGGGAACGCCGATCTCGATGCGTACGTGATAGGGTTTTCCTTTGTGCTGATGTTTGTGCGGCGCTTCGACCACCACGCGGCAACTTTGCAGGTTGGCGAAAAGCCGATCCAGTTTTGCAGCGCGTTTACGGATGTTTTGTTCAATTGCGGTTGAGGGTTCGAGATTATGGAAGGTAATTTCGAGGGGTTTTTGCATGGCGATCCCTTTCCCAGTGTAATTCTTTGACCGTGCCCCCAATTGGCTTGCACGAAGGCACGCCCTCATTCGATGATCATTCCCGCCCTGGTGCCGAACCATTAGGGAAAACACGTAGACCTGGCAGTGGCGGAGTGACAGATAATGGAGCGGATGTTATCCGTCGACATCGCGGGCCCGATTCCGACAACCCAGGCGTAATTCGATTATGCGCAAGAGCAATACGTCCGCTGGCGGGATAAATATCGAGCTGCGCGAGTTTGTTCCGGAGCTTCGTGCCTGTCTTCTTGATGGCAGGAACTACCCCGAGCAGGCGACCTCGGTTGAGGAGATAGAAACACACTTCGCTCTGATCTACCTCACCGACGAGCATGCCTACAAGGTCAAGAAACCGATCCTGTGGTACGACATGGACTTCCGTACCCAGGCCGCGCGGCGCTTGCATTGCGAAGAAGAAGTCAGGCTCAACCGGCAGCTCGCTCCGGCTGTTTATCTTGGTGTAGAGACGATTGGCAGGGACCCGGCCGGCCGTTTGCGCTGGAACCTCAGTGAAGCTGTCGAGGAACATGTGGTCGTTATGCGCCGACTGCCCGCCGCGCGGATGCTCGATGCGGTGCTTTCCCGCGGTGCGATTCAGGCACAAGAACTCGATGCGCTGATACAGATGATCCGGTGCTTTCACGAGCGTGTTGCCGTTTTCGAAGTGGCCGGCGATGACTATCTTGCCCATCTAAGGCAGTACGTTACCGTCCATAATGAGTTACTGGCGCGACGGCGATACGGGTTACCGAGGGATCTGCTTCGGGCCCTCTACGTGCATCAGCTGCGCAGTCTCGAGCGCCACGCGACGATTTTCCGCCAGCGCGCTGACGCCGGCTTCATTCGCGAATGTCATGGAGACCTGCGGCCCGAGCATATTTGCCTGCTGGACACGCCGTGCGCGATAGACCGCCTCGAGTTTAGCCGCAGTCTTCGCACCATGGATATTGTCGAGGAATGGGCCTTGTTGTGCGTGGAATGCATCAGGCTCGGGCATGCGGAGTTCGCGCATGAACTTGAAGGCGCGGCTCTCGGCAATGACGGTAAGGCCGGGGAGATATGGCCGTTCTACCTGAGCAAGCGCGCATTGGCGAAAGCCAAGTTATGTATCTGGCACCTCGACGATCCGGACTATGCCGAGAGCCGGCCGTGGCCGGAACTGGCCGAGTCCTGTCTCGAACTGGGCCTCGCCGCGCTCGAAAAGACCTAGCGATGCGTGGGACAGCACGCCCCCGACCGAACGCATGCGTGAGCGCCGCGGCCGCGTGGTTGCAAACTGATAACCTTGGGTAACGTGACCCGGGAGTAAGCTGTGAGGCCAGACGCAACGTTCCAATTGGGTAAAGATGACGCGCTAATCGTGGTGGACGTGCAAAATGACTTCCTCGCTGGTGGAGCGCTTGCGGTCACCGACGGAGACGCAGTGATCGCGCCGCTCAATTGTCAGATAGAGCGGTTCAGCGGGGCCGGCCTTCCGCTCATTTTCTCGCGTGACTGGCATCCGCCGAACCACTGCTCCTTTGCCGCAAACGGTGGTAGCTGGCCGAGCCATTGTGTGGCGCACAGCCGCGGCGCACAGTTCTCCAGCGCCCTGATCGTCCCGGAATCGGCCCGCATCGTCTCCAAGGCCACCCGGCCCGACAGCGAGGCGTATTCGGCGCTGCAGCAAACCGGGCTCACGGCATGGCTCCGCAGCCACGGTGTTCGCCGTGTCTTCGTCGGCGGGCTGGCGACAGACTACTGCGTTCGCGCCACGGTTCTCGATCTGCTCGATGCCGGTTTCGCGACAGTACTGCTGATCGACGCCGTCCGCGCGGTGGATGCGCGGCCCGGCGATGGCGAAGCCGCGCTACGCGAGATGATCGCGGCCGGCGCCATCCCGGGCCGCTCAGGCGGCAGCGGAATGCGACCACAATGAGCGATAGCGAAAGCTCGCCGTTGTTGACCGACCTGTACCAGCTGACGATGCTGCAGGCGTATTACGACGAAGGGTTGGATGCCACCGCGGTATTCGAATTCTTCGTCCGTTCGCTGCCTTCGCGGCGAAATTTCCTGGTTGCCGCCGGCCTCGATACGGTCCTCGATTTTCTCGAGAATTTCAGCTTTGACGAGCAGGAACTGGATTGGCTTGAGCAAACCGGACGGTTTTCTCCCGCCTTCATCAAGTGGCTCGCGCAAATTCGCTTTACGGGGTCCGTTCTTGCAATGCCGGAGGGCCGCGTTTTTTTCGCCAATGAGCCGGTTTTACGGGTTACCGCACCGATCGGCCAGGCACAATTGGTCGAGAGCCGGATCGTCAACCTCCTGCACCAGCAGACTCTGATTGCATCCAAAGCCGCACGCTGCGTGCTGACCGCGCCTGATCACGCGCTGCTGGACTTCGGCATGCGCCGGGCGCATGGCGCCGAGGCGGCCATGGGGGTGGCGCGCGCGAGTTATATCGCAGGTTTTGCCGGCACGGCGACCGTGCTTGCCGGACTGCGCTGGGGAATACCTACGGTGGGTACGATGGCGCATTCGTTTGTACAAGCGCACAACAGTGAGATGGATGCGTTCCGCGCATTTGCTTATGCCCAGCCGGACAATGTAATTCTTCTGCTCGATACGTATGACACCCTGAGAGCCGCCAGAATGGTCGTGACGCTCTCCACCGAGCTTGCCCGGCATGGCATTCGTGTCAGCGGCGTACGCCTCGACAGCGGCGATCTGGGGGGGCTGAGTCGCGAGGTTCGCGACATCCTCGACCGGGGCGGCTGCCATGAGGTAAAGATTTTCGTGTCAGGGAATCTCGACGAATACCGGCTGCAGGAACTTCTCCATGCGGGTGCCTCGATCGATGGATTCGGAATTGGCACGAATCTGGCGGTTTCCGCTGACGCCCCGTCCCTCGACTGCGTCTATAAGCTGCAGGAGTATGCCGGGCTGGCCCGGCGAAAACGATCTGCGGGCAAGGAAACCTGGCCGGGTCGCAAGCAGGTCCGCAGAGAACTCGACGGTAACGGGATGTTGCGCCACGATGTGCTGTGTCTCGAACATGAGTCTGTCGCGGGTGAGGCGCTGCTGGTGGCAGTGATGAACGAGGGTGCCCGGATCGCGGCCGAGCCGCTGTGCGCGATTCGCGAGCGTTGTGCCGCTGATCTTGCGCGACTGGCGCCACCGCTGGCCGGGCTGGACCAGGCGGTCCCGGGCTATCCGATTCGAATCTCCCGCGGTCTGGAAGCCCTGGCCGTCGATGTGGATCGGCGCTTTGGCTGACCGGGTACGGCACTCAATAACGGCGATAAAAACCGAGCTGGAACGTAAAGTCCGGCGACGTGTCCGAAATCGGATCCTCGACCACCATGAACTCGCCGATGTAGTCACCGGCAAACCCCCACCGCGTGCCCACGACCAGTTGCATGCTTTCTTCCGCCATTGCAGTGATGGACCCGCGATAAAACGAGCCGTGGCCGTCGAGTTGCCCCAAAAGCTGCCAGTTGTCGGTCAGCTGTATCGTTGTGGTGACGTGGCCGAACACCACGCCATCACGCTGTAACCGGGAGAGCGCGTCGTTGTCGGCATCCCCGAGCTCGAGCCAGCCTACGCTGCCATGAAAACGAACCCGTTCGAACAGCGGTGTAAGCCGCGCGACCTCCAGCGCAACAAAGTAGTCTGTGGCGCCGCTGCCGCGGAAGTCGTCCTCGTCGCCGGTCGGCAATTTTACTCCGGCACGTAACGCGAAAAGATTGCCGTTGGTCTTGTGCCCGTTGATGTGCCAGCGCGCGGAAACCCGCGCATCACCAATGCCGCCGCCCGAGCTGTCGATCAGAGCGACGCGCCCTTCGGGGTCCTCGTAGCGATGCAGCAGCCGGTCGCTCGGGGCTTCGTCGCGGCTACGAATATCCACACCCAGGATGTCGTGCCAGGTGTCTATGGCGTTATCCATGAAGCCGCCGCTGTCATATATAAAAGGAATTTCCGCATCGAAACTGAAACGATCGCCGGCACGCTGCTGCCACAACAGGTGAGCGCCGTAGGCTTCGCCGTCAAGGGTGAGCGTTTCGTTGCCGCGGTTGCTATCCTTGGAAAAGCTGGTGAGCTGCAACGCCGCGCCGACTCGGCCATGTTCTGCGGGACTCATGAAACCCGGTGTCGGCAGGCCGAAGATCCGGATAAACGGGTGCGGGTTTCGGGTCGCGGCCGGAGTTGGCTCCAGCACGTCGGCGCGAACCGACGGCGACCAGGAAAACACTGCCAGCGCCACTACAACCGCAATCGCAACACCGAGATCGGATCGTACTCTACTCCGCCATATAATCATTGCAGCGCGACTCCCCCAAATAGTCATTGCAGCGCGCGCTGCAGCTCCGTCTCGCGTTCTTCTTCCTTACCGATGTAGGCGATCCATTGCGCCGCCATCGCACTGCTGCGGGTGTCCTTTTGCGCCTCCGCAAACGCTGTGCGTGCCGGCCCGTAGCGTTTCATATTGAACAGCGACATCCCCAGCAACACATTCGCGGAATCGACGCGGCTGAGGCCGCCTTTGCGAATGCCCTCGCGCGCCGCATCGGCGGCCTCTTCCCAACGTCCGAGGTTGACGTATGCCTGGGCCAGTCGCACCGATAACTCGCCGTCACCGGACAGCGCCGCGGCCTGGGTCAGGGGAGCGATCGATTTTTCGTCCTCCTGCGCCATCTGATAGGCCTGCGCGAGCAGGCGATAGTTACTCGCGTTTTTCTCAACTACGCCGCTGGCGAATCCTGTTTCGATAACCTGTGATCCGCGCCATGGCACACCGGATTGCATGTACAGCTGCGCCAGTGTGAGCAGTTCCTGTTCGCGGTCGAGAAAACCCTGGATGTAGGCCATCTCGTAAGCGAGTATTTGTTTGCGATCGTCGCCGATCTCGCCATACATCGCGGATAACTGAGTCCAGTATTCTTTCTTCTGCTCGTACTTCAGAAGCTCTTCGAGAATCTCGACGACCTTCGGATAATTTTCCAGTTCGTAGTAGCAAACCCGCAACAACAACCACCAGTTTTCCTTGACTTCCCTGCCATTGGCACGCGCGAGTTCGATGGCCTTCTCTATCTGCGGAATCGCGTCTTTGTACCGATCCAGAGAATAATAGGCCTGCCCGAGCAGGACGTAGGGTTCAGACCCCGGATTCGTCGTCAGGCGGAACCACTGCTCGAGTTTCTTAGCGGCCTCGTCGTAACGCTCTACAGTGAAATACAGCTGCGCAAGCGTGTAGATGGTCGTCAGCTCCATTGCTTCCGGCAAGTCGCTCTGGCGCAGGACGGTTTCGTAAGCCTGGATGCTGTCGTTGTAACGCTCGCGGTTGAAATAAACAAACCCGTAGAAACTGTAGAGCTGAGCAAGTTCATAGCTGTTGAGATTCTTGTCTCGCTTGAGCTCCTCGAGAATCGCCAGGGCCTCGCTTTCGCGCCCGGCCTCGCTCGCTTCCTGAGCTTCGCTGAGTTTCTTGTAAACAGTCTCGCGCATTGCCGGTGTCTTGCGGGTTTTCTGCCCCGGCGTCTGCTCCTGTTCCTGTGCATGGGCGGCGGACAGCAGCAGGCCGGCACCCCCGGGCCCGGTTAATGCCGCCGCCATCAGCGCGAGCGTCGCAACCACCGGGGCAACGTTTACAAACCGGCGCATCTCAGCGTCCCTTTTCCATTAGCAGACATTTGTCAGACGCCATGATCGGATTCAGTCCTCGAGCTGGAACGAGATTTTGTGCGGCACGCCTTTGACATCGATCGGCTCGCCGTCCACAACCCGTGGTTTGTACTTGAATTTCAGCGCGGCTTCGCTGGCAGCCTTGTCGAAGATACCGGGCGGCTCAGACTCGAGGACCCGGACGTCGGTGACGGTCCCGGCCTTCGTAACGGTGAACTCGAGCAACACCCAACCCTCGATGCCGCGGCTTAACGCGCGGCGCGGATAAATCGGGGCAACTTTGACAATCGGCAGGTAATCGCCGTCTGCACTACCCAGACCAATACCGCCGATATCGATATCAGCGCTGACGGCAACCGGAGCGATGCTGATCGTGCCGGCCTCCGGATTCAGCGCATCCTGCTGTTGTTGCGGCATATCTGGCGGGGGCTGGTCCGGCTCCATTGGTTTTTTCGGTTTCGGCTTCTTGCGTTCGATCTGTTCCTCGCGTTCGACCCGGACAAAATCGACGAAGTGCATAGTGCTTTCATCGTTGAGCTCGTTCTTGCCGGCCGCAATCAGCGCCTGCATCAGGAACAGCATCCCCCAGTTTATCGCGGCGGCGATCGCGATCACGAACAAGTAACGCAGGATGGTCATGCTAATCCTGTGCGGCGATCGCGACGTCGTAAACGCCGGCCTGGCGGGCTGAATCCATGACCTGGATCAACGTCTCGGTCTTCGCTTCCTTGTCGGCCTGGATCACCACCGTGCCCTGCGGATTCTCGGCATGCAGACGCTCGATGTTCGCGCGCACCGCACGCGGATCGACCTGGCGACGATCGATCCAGATTTCATTGTTGGCAGAAATCGCAACCAGAATGTTGGCCTTTTCCTTCTTTTGCGCCGTCTGCGCATCGGGCCGGTTTACGTCGATACCGGCCTCCTTTACAAAGGACGCTGTAACAATGAAAAAAATCAGCATGATGAAGACCACGTCCAGCATCGGCGTGATGTTGATCTCGCTCTCTTCCTGCTGGACTTCCTGATCGGAAAACATCTGACGCATACCGTGTTCCTCAGTGGTCGGTAGTCATGTGGTCTTTCAGTAGTTCTATCTCGCCGGCCGCACGCCGGGTGAGATAGGTATTGGCAAACAGCCCGGCCAACGCTCCAACCATGCCCGCCATCGTCGGAATTGTGGCTCTGGAAACACCGGAGGCCATCGACCGTGCATTGCCGGTGCCGGATACTGCCATGACGTCGAAAACCTCGATCATCCCGGTGACAGTACCAAGCAACCCAAGAAGCGGACACAGGGCAACGAGGGTCTGGATCAGCGGCAGCGGTCCGGTCAGGCCCATCCGCACCCGCGAGATCATCGCTTCGCGAATCTGGTGCGCATTCCACGAGCGACGCTCGCTGCGACCCTCCCAGCGGGCCAGCGCGTCCTTCATCCGTTTTTTGTGCGTGGTGGCCAGATACGAGACCCGCTCGATCACCAGTATCCACATCAACAACGTGACCCACGCAATGACCTCGAGAATCGGGCCACCCTGGAAAATAAAGTCACGGGTGGCGCGAAACCACTCCAGAACAAGCAGAAACAAAGCTTCCATCAGAGCTTCAGCTCGTCCTGATTCAGGCCTGCGACCGTTGTTCGTCGCGCTCGGCGACGATTCCGGCGGCCTGTTCCTGCAAGACCTGCTGAATACTGCGGCTGCGCCCGCTCACCAGCGTATGCAACAGCACAGTCGGGATCGCCACGACCAGGCCGAGCACCGTTGTGACCAGCGCCTGCGATATACCACCGGCCATCAGCTTCGGGTCACCGGTGCCGAACAGCGTGATTGCCTGGAATGTGACGATCATGCCGGTGACGGTGCCCAGAAGCCCGAGCAAAGGCGCGACTACGGAAATAATCTTGATAAACGGCAAGGCCCGATCCAGCGCCGGACGTTCCTTGTAAATCGCCTCGCCGAGCTTCAGCTCCAGGGTTTCGCGATCGACGCTGCGATTGTCATCCGCCACCTTCAATACCCGGCCAAGCGGATTGTCGGTGTTCGGGGTTTCCCTCTTCAGTTGCGCACGAACCCTGGATCCGGTGATGAACAGGGCCACCCAGCGCCAGAGCGCGAGCAACAGGCCAATGATGCCCAGCACGATGATGATGTAGCCGACGGTACCGCCCTGATCGATGCGCTCACGCAGGTCGGGTTCCTGGATAAGCAAGGACAGGATCTGGCCACGGGTCGGATCGAGCGCAAACGTGACCATGCCGGAATCGGCGCTGGCGAGATCGGCGGTGGTCTTGACGAAGCGGGCCTGTTGCGGTTGGCGCGCAAGCTCGGTGACATTGCCGGTCTCCGGCGTGTACTGCAGGTACTTGCCGTTGGTGATCAGGTTAAAGACACCGACCCGGGTCACATCGAGCTCGGTTTGCTGGCCATCACCGAGAATTACCGGCGCGCGATAGCTGACAACGCGTCCGGTTTCCTGCATCTCGTTGAGCATCTCGTACCACAGCCGTTCGATTTCCTCGATCGATGCCAGCTTGGATGCCGTTCCCATTTTTGCCGCGAGATCGCCGAGAAACTGAATCCGGTCCGGGTCGTTTCCGTCGCGAATGGACGGTTGGGTGCTGGTGATCGAATTCTCGAATTGCGCCCGCGTATCGCCGGCTACCTGCTGCAATACGCCGAACAGTTCCTTGAGCGAACCGAGCCGCTTATCGAACTGCTCGGTCAGGTCCGCTACGCGCAGCTCGTTGTCCTCGAACTGGGTCTCCAGCGCGTCACTGCGCCGCCCGTTGCGCCTGTGCGTCGGCCAGCAGTTTCTGCTGACTGGCCTTGTCCTGCTGGAAGCGTTGCTCGCGTTCGCGGTTCTCGCGCTTTTCGGTTACTTCACCCTGCTGGACGCGTTTCAGCAGGTCGTTAATGCTCTGCGCAGGTTGCTGGGCAGCCGCCGGCAGCGCCACACCCAGTACCGCGACTGCAACAAAGGTTGTGCCGATATGCCGCATCATTGTCCTGCCTCCGGCGCCGCAACCGGAACCATCATCAATTCGGGAGCAACCTGTTTCTGCGCAATCCGCAGCCCCTGTCGCAACTGGCTCTTGTAGGCGGCCGGCAGCGGTTCCCAGGCTCGCGATTGCTGATTCCACACGCCCGAAAACGCCTGGTCAGTGCTCTGGTACAGCAACGCGACCCGACCAATCTTGAGAATTTCCACCTCACGCTCGGCGCCGTCTATCGGCAACATCGCCTTGTACGTCTCCATCGTCCGGCCATAGTCGTTCATTTCGATCTGATACGACTCCATGACGCGGCGGAATTTCTCCGCAACGGATACATCCGAACGCTCCATAAGACTACGCAGACCGCTGACCCGCTCGCGCCTTTCATCGATGAGAAATGGCAGGTCCATTTCTATAAACTCACCGAGGGCATCGATCATCTTGATCATCGTTGGCATGATCAGGCGTTCGATGTCGGTGACCTTGTCGATCGAGGCCGCCAGTTCGGTCATTTCGGCGTCCTGATCAGACACCTGGCGCTCCAGCAGCGTGTTGTAGACCTCCAGCCCGTCGATTTCCTTCAACACCGTTCGGTACTGGTCGGAAAGTTTGCGCGTGTCCGTGACGATTCCGTCGACTTTCTCCTGCGAGGCTTGCGCCAGCTTGAGTTGACGGCTCGATGTCTGGAACAAAGGATCGACGCCCTGTGCCATCGCCATATCCGCTGCCACGAACAAGGCAATTGCGCCGCCCAGGCCAATGCTCTTGCGAATTTGTGTGCTGATTCCCATGTTTCCCTCAGAGGTAACGTTTGCGCATTGCCCGGTTTGACGGAACCGGAACCCGGCGTTTGGCACCGGACCGAATAATTGTTTTAACCCCAGACCGCTTCGTCTTCCGGGCCGGGAAGTGACCTACCCTTGAAGCACCTGCAGCATAAGTTCTGCGCCGAGCCGGGCCAAACACCCACACCGGGGCTGCCAGCCGGAGCCCAACGGATTAATAACAATTCGGCTGCAACAAGTAAACAGGCCTGGAATACGCTGCGCTCGGCGGCGCGAATCGGCTGCCCCGTCTGAGTTCGCAACACGTACTGAAACGGATGCTCTGTCAATCATAATGAAAACCGGCAAACCGCATCCGTGATGATATGTTGGTCGAATAAAGCCGTAACGTTTATCGCTGCATGCCCTGCCATTGGGAGGCTGGTTTTGACTTTGGTCATCACTCTGATCGCGACATTGGCCATCATGACCGTGCTCTGGCGTGTTTCCGTTTCGCGCCATGATGTCAGCCTGATCGACCTCTACTGGGGACCCGGGTTTGCGGTGATTGCCTGGATTGCGATTGCCCGAGAATCGGCGCCGACCGCGTTTTCGGTTGCACTGGCCCTGCTCGTGACTATTTGGGGCGGGCGGCTCGGGATGCACCTCTGGCACAGGAACAGAAACCTGCCGGAAGATCCGCGCTATGCGGCAATGCGGCAAAATTACCCCAGCGATGAGGATTTCGAGCGCGCCAGCCTGGTACGAATTTTCTTTCTTCAGGGCGCGCTGATGTGGCTGATCTCCCTGCCCGTCCAGATCGCGATCGTTTCCGGAATCGACTCGACCGGCCCGCTGGCAGTGATGGGTCTGTTGCTATTTATCGTCGGTTTCGTATTCGAAGCGGTTGGGGACTACCAGCTTGCGCAATTCAAGCGCGATTCGTCCAACCGCGGCAAGGTGATGGACCGCGGGCTGTGGCGTTACACGCGACATCCGAATTACTTTGGCGACGCCTGCGTCTGGTGGGGTCTCTTCCTGATTGCGGCCGAGGCCCCGGCGGCACGCTGGGCGTTTTTCGCACCCTTGTTGATGAATTATTTACTGGTCCGAGTCACCGGCAAAAAACTGCTCGAGGACAATCTGCGTTTGACCAAGCCCGGTTATGCCGAGTACATCGCGAAGACCAGCCCCTTCTTGCCACGGCCTCCGCGCGCGTAGAATCCGTATTTCAGCCCCTGCGCCGAGTCGATTATGGCAACGTTGCTCCTGGTACGGCACGCACAAGCGTCTTTTTTTGGCCCAACCTACGATCGGCTTTCGGACCAGGGCCGGCGCCAGGCCCGGGCACTCGGCCGGCACTGGGTTGCAACAGGCGTGCGGCCACACGCACTCGTGATTGGTCCGCTGGTGCGCCATCGTGAAACGGCGGAACTTGTCGGCGAGGAGTTCGCCGCTGCCGGATGCGCCTGGCCAGAGGCGCAGATCGCGACCGAACTCGACGAACACCAGGGGATTGCAGTCGTCAAGGCGGTAACCGGATTCGGTTCGCCGGGCAATGATGCCATCCATCCGGAACCGGGCTCCGCAACCGACCGCGAAGCGATAAAACGCGACTATTTCGGAAAGTACCGGGAGGTTCTGACTGAGTGGGCTCTCGGCAAGGTGAGGCTCGAGGGAATGGAAAACTGGGCCGAATTCAGGGCCCGTGCCGGGCGTGGTCTCGATCGTCTGACTCAACCGGCCGCCGACGACCATGTCACCGCCGCATTTACCTCGGGCGGTTTCGTATCGGCCGGTCTCGGACACCTGCTTGAATTATCCGACGGCAAGGTCGTGGAAATCAGTTTCGTGGTCCGTAACTGCTCGGTCGCCGAAGTCCGGTATTCGCAGCGGCGACGCACCTTGGTGAGCTTCAACGTCGTGCCCGACAACCTTGGCGGCGAAGCGGCGACTTTCGTGTAAGCGGTCGCGGGCAATCTGTCTGCCTGCACGATTTCCGTTCGCCTCGTCCGGGATGATGGCGATACGCCAAACTGCCGCCTATGCTTTTAGTGCAAATCACAACAACATCTTTAACGGACCAGTCCCTATGCCGAAACCTCAAGCCGAGCCGGTCGATCCGGCAGATGTACCGCAACTGGCCAGCGCGACGATCGCAGATGCCCGTTTTCCGCAGCTTGCAAGTATCGACGGTGATCAGCCGCGGGTGCGTCCGGTCTCACCGGTGCGCACCGACGGCTTTACCGTCTATGTGGCCAACCTTCGTTCTTATCACAAGACCGGAGAAATTGCGGCCAACCCCAAAGTCGAACTTTGTTATATGGATACCCACCACAACCAGGTTCGCATCACCGGGATCGCAGAGGTCTTAGATGACCGCGCGTTGCTGGAAGAAATATTTGCGGAGAACCCGCTGCTGAAACACTATTTGGGTTCAGTCGACAATCCGGAACTGATCATTTACCGCATCGCACCGACACGGGTGCGCTACATGCGCGAATGGGCGCTGGACTACCATGAGGTGCCCCTCATCGGGAGTTAGGAACGCAAGCCAGCGTCTCGCCAAACCACTTCAAAGTCACTTTGCCCTGATGTTCCCAGTACTCCACTTTGGCGGCGGCGTATTTTGTGCCGCTTGCGCTACGCTCGCGAAATACGATGACCTGGTCGCCACCACGGCTCAGCACCACTGCAGGCGGATCGCTGTCGTTGTAAAAGGCGGCGAACAACACGCCGTTTTCGCCGCTGCATTTCAGGCCGACCGCGGTGGGCGCAACCAATTGCCCCGAAATGATTTGTAATTCGACCAACCGGGTACGGTAGCTGGCAGCGACGCAGAATTCCGGGTCCGCCGCCTTCCGGCAATCGTTGCGGCCTTTGATCCAGCCGCGCTGGGTTGCTTGCTGCGCCCGCACCTCGTCCGCCGGCAGGCGTTGCATGGCCTGTTCGTAGACGGTTGTCATGCGCCGGTCCAGCTGCGCCAGGCGCGAGTCAGAACAGATGAGCGTTTCGATCTCGCCCCGGGCAGCGGCACAATCGAAGCCTGGCGAATCGGCGCAGGAGTATCCCGGTAACAACAACAGCGCCGCGACCACGATCGACAGCGCTGCGAACGGAACGCGGAATCTCATCGGCTCAGCATCGAGCGCGAACCAGTGCGCCCACCGCTAGTGGGCGTGGCCGTGGGCGATTTCCTCGGGTGTCGCGGCGCGGACCGCCTCGACCGTGACATCGAAGACCAGCACTCTGCCGGCCAATGGATGGTTCGCATCGATGTGAACCTGCTCTTCTTCGACCTTAACGACGCGAACGATTTGCCGCCCCTGCGGGCCATCGGCCTGGAAAATCATGCCGGCCGCAAGTTCGTCAGCGCCAGCGAACGATTCACGCGAAACCACATGGAACAGATCGGGCTGCACGGGGCCGTAAGCCTGTTCGGGCTCGACTGTAACCTGAAACGTATCCCCGGCTGCTTTGCCTTCCAGCGCCATTGCGAGACCAGGAATAATCGCTCCCGACCCATGCAGATAGGACATCGGATCCTGTCCGGCCGAAGATTCGATCAGCGCGCCGTCGTCATCGGTCAACTGGTAATGAAACGTTACGACACTGTCTTTTTCGATATTCATCAATGCTCCGTACGAAATTGGAATCGCTGGCAAGTGCTGGCAATGCACGCCAGTAAACGGCAACGATTGATGTTCGGAAATGGTCGGGGCGAGAGGATTCGAACCTCCGACCCCCTGCACCCCATGCAGGTGCGCTACCAGGCTGCGCCACGCCCCGACCGGATTACTAGCGGCGCATTAGGACAACAGTTCGCCGCGGGGCGCAAATGGTACCCCATTCACAACCTGTGGAGAAAGTCCGTCAGCGGCGCAGGATTTTCAGTATTTCTTCGAGTTCTACGCGAAGCTGCTTGACGATCTGCTGTGACTGGCTGACATCTTCTTTCGCTTCGTCGCCGGTCAGCCGCTGCCGGGCGCCACCGATGGTGAAGCCCTGTTCATACAGCAAACTGCGAATCTGGCGAATGATGAGTACATCCTGACGCTGATAATAGCGCCGGTTGCCTCGTCGCTTGACAGGTTTGAGTTGCGGAAACTCCTGTTCCCAATACCTCAGGACGTGCGGTTTTACCCCGCACAGTTCGCTGACTTCCCCAATAGTGAAGTACCGCTTCCCTGGTATGGGCGGGAGTTCGTCGTTATTCCCCGGTTCCAGCATAGGCTTCCACGCGTGCCTTCAATTTTTGTCCAGGTCTGAAAGTGACAACCCGCCTGGCCGTAATCGGAATTTCCTCACCGGTCTTGGGGTTCCGACCGGGACGCTGATTCTTGTCCCTGAGATCGAAATTACCGAATCCCGACAACTTTACCTGCTCACCGTTGGCCAGCGAGGAACGGACTTCCTCGAAAAACAGGTCAACGAGTTCGCGAGCTTCCCTCTTGTTGAGGCCCAGTTCGTTGAACAGCGCCTCGGCCATGTCGGCCTTGGTCAATGCCATGCCTAGACTCTTATTTTTGCGTTGTAATTGCGCTCTAGACGAGCGACCACTGCGGATACTGTCTGATCGGCATCCTCGTCGGTAAGGGTGCGTGAAGATTCTTGTAAAATCAAGCCTAAAGCGACACTTTTTCGACCGGAATCTATTGCACTGCCGCGATAAATGTCGAAAACGAACACGGATTTGGCCAGCGTACCGGCCTCGTCGCGCGCCGTGGCCACAATGTCGGCCACTTGAAGCGCTTCGTCCACAACCAGCGCGATATCCCGCCTGACCGCAGGATAGCGGGAGATCGGAGCAGAAGCCGGCACGTTGGCCGCAAGTGCCTTCTCCGCTTCGAGTTCGAACACATAGGCTTCGCCATCGAGGCCATAATGGCCCGCCAGCGCCGGATGAAGCTGGCCGAGCCAGCCTGTCGCCTCACCGTCGATGACGAGGCGTGCGCAGCGCCCCGGGTGCAGCGCCGGATGGGACGATTTCAAGTACTCAAGCGCGACATAACGGCCGGTCTGACGGATGATTGCGCTGATATCGGATTTTATGTCAAAAAAGTCAGCGGGCCGCGGTGACTCGCCCCATTGCTCCGGCTGCAAATCTCCCAACACCAGGCCGGAGATAACACTAATTTCTTTTAAATCGTTATCTTGAGTGACAAACTTCACCCCTGACTCGAAGATGCGCACGCGATCCTGCTGGCGGCTGGAGTTGTCTTTCGCAACCTTGACCAGCCCCGGCCAGAGACTGACCCGCATATGCGCCAGTTCCTCGGACAACGGGTTGGCCAGTACCGCGGGCGTGATTTCCGGTTCGAACCGGGCCTGGCTTCCGGCATCGATAAAACTGTAGGTAATGACCTCGTGATAGCCGCGATCGACCAGGATCTGAGTGGCGCGCTCTGCGGGCATTCGCGTCTCGGTAATCGACGGCAAACACACCGGAGCGAGCGCAGCCTCTTCGGGGATACGATCGTAGCCGTGGATCCTGGCGATTTCCTCGATCAGGTCTTCTTCAATACTGATGTCGAAACGAAAAGACGGCGGGCGAACCCGCCAGCCGGTAGCGGTAGCTTCGACGTCCATTCCGAGTCCACGCAGGATCGTCTCTACCCGTTCGCTGGCAATTTCTATCCCGAGAACACGGGAGATCCGCGCGGCCCGCAGTGTTACCGTCGGCGCCGGTGCGCCCTGCTCCAGCCGCGCCTCGATCAGCGGCCCCGGCTGGCCCCCGGTAATCCCGATGAGCAGCGCGGTCGCTCGTTCCATCGCCTGCGCCTGGATTGCCGGATCGACGCCGCGTTCGAAACGGTGCGACGCGTCCGTGTGCAACCCGAAGGAACGCGCCTTGCCGGCAATAACCTGGGGCGCAAAAAAAGCGCTTTCCAGAAACACGTCGGCGGTTTGTGCCGAGACTGCCGAACTCTCGCCCCCCATCACACCGCCGAGCGCCAGCGCGCGCTCGTGATCGGCAATGACAAGGCTCTTGTCATCCAATGTGATGTCACGGCCGTCGAGTAAGGTCAGTGTCTCCCCCTGCGCCGCCCAGCGCACGACGATACCGCCGGACAATTGCGACAGATCGAACCCATGCATTGGCTGGCCGAGTTCGAGCATCACGTAGTTGGTGACATCGACCACGGGATGCAATGGGCGGATTCCGCTGCGGCGCAACCGCTCGCACATCCACAAAGGCGTATGCGCTTCGCCGGAAATCCCGCGAATAACACGACCTACATAGACCGGGCAGGCATCGCCCGCAGCAAGTTGGACCGCCAATGTATCGCTATTGACCGCATCGACCGGCGCTGGTGTTTCCAGCGCGAGCGGCAGGTCATTGAGCGTCGCGACTTCGCGCGCGATCCCGATCAGGCTCTGGCAATCGCCGCGATTGGGCGTCAGGTCGAGTTCCAGCACCTGATCCGGCAATTCAAGTAATTGCGCGACCGCTGATCCCAGCGCGGTACCCGATGGTAGCGCCCACAAGCCACTGTGGTCGTCACCGAGGCCAAGTTCGCGTTGCGAACAGAGCATACCGCTCGACTCGACGCCGCGAATGTTTGCCTGGCGAACCACCAGATCGCCGGGCAGAACCGCGCCAACCGGTGCAAGCGGTACCAGCATGCCGGCTGCTACGTTCGGCGCGCCGCAAACGATATCCAGAATATTGCCGTGACCGTCGTTTACTTTGCACAGTTTTAGCTTGTCTGCATCGGGATGCGCCGTGACCTCTTCGACCTTTGCGACAACCACGCCTTCGAGCTCCCCGGCGGCGGCTTCGATTGCGCCGACCTCGAGCCCTGCCATCGTCAACTGCTGCGCGAGCGTCGCGGTGTCGATGCCCGGGTTAACGAATTCCCTGAGCCAGGCTTCGCTGAATTTCATCGTGAATCTCTAACTGAATTGTCTGAGAAAACGAAGATCGTTTTCAAAATAAGTCCGCAGATCGCTGACCCCGTAACGCAGCGTGGCGAGCCGTTCGACCCCCATGCCGAACGCGTATCCCGTATAGCGTTCAGCGTCTACGCCGACGTTGGCGAATACGTTCGGGTGAACCATGCCGCAGCCAAGCACTTCGAGCCATCCGGTCTGCGAGCAAACCCGGCAGCCCTTACCCGAGCAAAAGGTGCATTCCATATCGACCTCGGCCGATGGCTCGGTAAACGGAAAGTAGGAGGGCCGGAAACGCACGCCGAGTTCGCGCTCGAAAAAACGCTGCAGAAAATCATGCAACACGGATTTCAGGTTGGCGAAATTGGTGCACTCGTCAACCACGAGACCCTCGACCTGGTGGAACATCGGCGTATGAGTAAGGTCGGAATCGCAGCGATACACCCGGCCCGGCGCGATCATTCTGAGCGGCACCTGCCCGCCCTGCATCGCCCGTACCTGGACCGGGGAAGTATGCGTGCGCAGCAGCTTCCCCGACTCGAGGTAAAACGTGTCATGCATCGCCCGCGCAGGATGGTGGGCGGGTATATTCAGGGCTTCGAAGTTATGAAAATCATCTTCCACTTCGGGGCCTTCCCTGACCTCGAAACCGGCCTCTCGAAACAGGCGGATAATCCGCGTCATCGCGCGGGTGACCGGGTGAAAGGTCCCGGGTGCCTGGCCCCGCTCCGGCTGAGTCACGTCCAGCGCTTCGGACTCGAGTTGAAGCTGTAACTGCTCACGCTCCAGATCGGCGCCGCGGACCTTTAATGCGGCGGCAAGTTCTTGCTTGGCCTCGTTGATAACCTGCCCGGCAGCGGGGCGCTCAGCGGCCGGTAACGAACCGAGTTGTTTCAGTTGCTGGGTCAGCAATCCCTTCTTGCCGAGATAGCGCACCCGGACCTGCTCCAGTTCGGTAGCTTCATGCACACCGTCCACTTCGGTCACTGCCTGTCGAAGCAGATTGCGGACTTCCTCCACGTTGCCGATCTCCGTCTATGAACAGTTTTGGCTGCAACAAAAAAAGGGGAGACATAAATCGCCTCCCCTTCTTCTGCGGTTCCGGATCTCGGGACCCGGCCCTGGGTTCGCGCCGCGCCGCGCGCCTAAGCGGTGAGGCTGGCTTTAGCCTGCGCGGCAATCGCGGCGAAAGCGTCGGCGTCATGCACCGCAATATCCGCGAGCACTTTGCGGTCGACCTCGATCCCGGCGTTCTTCAGGCCATTGATCAGGCGACTGTACGACATACCGTGGATGCGGGCTGCCGCGTTGATCCGGGTGATCCACAACGCGCGGAACTGCCGCTTGCGCTGACGGCGGTCGCGATAGGCATACTGGCCCGCCTTGGTGACCGCCTGGTTCGCCACTTTGAAGGTCTTGCGGCGCGCACCGTAGTAACCCTTGGCCTTCCGCAGGACCTTTTTGTGGCGCGCCTTTGCGACGACGCCTCTCTTGACTCTTGCCATGGCTCAGATCCTCCTCAACCGTACGGGAGCATTTTGCGCACGGCGGCCTGATCCGCCTCAGCAATCTGCTGGGTCGGCCGCAGATGCCGTTTACGCTTGGTGCTCTTCTTCGTCAGGATATGGCTGCGGAAGGACTGGGCCCGCTTGAATCCGCCGCTACCCGTGCGACGGAAGCGCTTGGCTGCGCCCCGATTGGTTTTCATCTTTGGCATTTCATATTTCCTCTTTTCATAGCTCTGGGTTAGCGGTCGTGCCACCTGCCCAGGCGGATTCCGGGAACCTGCCCGGTCTCACTTCTTCTTTGGTCCGATGACCATCACCATTTGCCGGCCCTCCAGTTGTGGTCGCTGCTCCACAGCTCCGTACTCCTCGAGGTCCTGCCGTACCCGCTCCAGAAGTTGTCTTCCCAAATTCTGGTGCGCCATTTCGCGGCCGCGAAACCGCAATGTCACTTTGGTCTTGTCGCCGTTTGAAAGAAAACGAATCAGGTTACGCAGCTTTACCTGGTAGTCACCTTCTTCTGTTCCCGGCCGGAACTTGACCTCTTTAACGTGAATCTGTTTCTGCTTGCGCCGCGCCGAGTGCGCTTTCTTGTTCTGCTCGAATAGATACTTGCCGTAATCCATGATCCGGCACACAGGCGGTTCAGCATTGGGAGCTACTTCGACCAGATCCAGCCCCTTGCCCGACGCCGCTTCGATGGCGTCAGCCAGTTGCAAAATTCCCAACTGCTCTCCGTCTGCGGAGATCACCCGCACTTCAGCTGTGGTGATATCTTCGTTCCGACGAGCCCTTTTTGTCGCAGCGATGCGTCCGTCCTCCTAAATCAATCCCGTGGCGAACTCTCGCCACACACAGCAGCCCCTGCTGGTTCATTTTTCAAGTCCTTTGAAATTCAGACTCTTAGGTGCCAAGGGGCGGCCGATGAAAAGCGGCAATTTTACTCGCCATTTCCCTTCTGCTCAAGGGTTGCAAGGCCCGTGATGGCGGGGTTTTGCCGGATATCGACAATTTGGCGCAAAAAAAGGCGGCCGAAACCGGCCGCCTGGTATTTCTGGTAGGCGCGGGCAGGATCGAACTGCCGACCCCTACCATGTCAAGGTAGTGCTCTACCACTGAGCTACGCGCCTTCCGCCCGCAGGCAAGCCTGCGAGGGCGGCACACGATAACCAAAGCCGGCCGGGGCCGCAAGTGCCCCAGTGCGGATCAGGCGGCCGGCCCGCCCAGACCGAGCTCCTCATCGCGCAAACGCGCGAGTTCATCGCGGACCCGGGCTGCTTCCTCGAACTCAAGTTCCCTCGCATGCTGGAACATCCGCTGCTCTAGTTTTTTGATTTCGCGAGCGAGTTGCTCGGGAGTCAGATGTCCTGCCCGCTCCTCCAGGCGACCGTCGCCGCGACGCCCGTCCCGGCGCCCTCCGCCGCCACGCGCGCCTTCCATCACATCGCTCACGCCCTTACGAATGCTCCGTGGCGTGATCCCGTGCTCGGAATTAAATTCGACCTGCTTCTGCCGCCGCCTGTCGGTCTCGTCCATCGCGCGCTGCATCGAACCGGTGATTTTGTCAGCGTAGAGAATTGCCCGGCCGTTGACGTTGCGTGCGGCCCGGCCGATGGTCTGGATCAACGCGCCCTCGGAGCGCAGGAACCCTTCCTTGTCGGCATCGAAAATCGCCACCAGTGATACTTCGGGCATGTCGAGGCCTTCGCGCAACAGGTTGATCCCGACCAGGACATCGAACTCTCCGAGGCGCAGATCCCGTATGATTTCCATGCGCTCAACGGTATCGATGTCAGAGTGCAGATAGCGGACCCTCACCCCGTGCTCGTGCAGATACTCGGTGAGATCCTCGGCCATGCGCTTGGTCAGCGTCGTGATCAGGACCCGTTCATCGGCAAGTGCGCGGGCCCCGATCTCGGATAACGCATCATCGACCTGGGTGGCGACCGGACGAACTTCCACTTGCGGATCGATCAGCCCGGTCGGCCTCACCACCTGCTCTACAATCTGATCCGAATGCTTCTTTTCGTAAGGTCCGGGGGTCGCTGACACAAATATCATCTGCGGCGCGAGGTGTTCCCACTCGTCGAAACGCAGCGGCCGGTTGTCGAGCGCCGACGGCAGGCGAAAACCGTATTCAACCAGGGTTTCCTTGCGCGAGCGGTCGCCGCGGTACATGCCGCCCAGCTGGGGGATCGTCACGTGACTTTCGTCGACCACGAGAAGCGCATCCGCTGGCAAATAATCGAACAGGCACGGCGGCGGCTCTCCCGGCTCGCGCCCGGACAGATAGCGGGAATAATTTTCGATCCCGGAGCAGTATCCGAGTTCGTTAATCATCTCGATGTCGAACAGAGTACGTTGTTCCAGTCGCTGCGCTTCCAGTAACTTTCCATTCTCACGCATTTGCGGCAGGCGCTCGCGCAGTTCGTCCTTGATTTTATCCACTGCGGCCAGCAGTACTTCACGTGGCGTGACGTAGTGCGTCTTAGGGTAAATCGTCAGGCGCGGGACGCTACGCTGAACCTCGCCGGTCAGCGGGTCAAAGTAGCGCAGCGCCTCGATTTCGTCGTCGAACAATTCGATTCGAATCGCTTCTCTTTCCGAGTCAGCCGGGAATACGTCGATAATTTCGCCGCGAACGCGGTAGACGCCCTGCTTGAAATCAATCTCGTTGCGGCTGTATTGCATCTCGGCGAGGCGGCGGAGGATTTTGCGCTGATCGATGCGCTCACCGCGATCCAGGTGCAGCACCATGCTCAGGTAGGCGCCCGGATCACCGAGTCCGTAGATCGACGATACCGTCGCGACAATGATGCAGTCATGTCTTTCGAGCAACGCCTTGGTCGCCGACAACCGCATCTGCTCGATATGCGCATTGATCGACGCATCCTTCTCGATAAATGTGTCGGAGGACGGCACGTAGGCCTCGGGCTGATAGTAATCGTAATAGGAGACGAAATACTCGACCGCATTATCGGGAAAGAAATCCTTCATCTCACCGTAGAGCTGCGCTGCCAGCGTCTTGTTATGGGCCATGACGATTGTCGGCCGTTGCAGATGCTGCACGACATTGGCGATTGTAAAGGTCTTGCCCGACCCGGTGACCCCGAGCAGGGTTTGCTTCGCCAACCCGGATTCCAGGCCGTCGATGAGGGAGGCGATCGCGGCTGGTTGATCACCGGCCGGCTCAAATTCCGCCACCATGCGGAAGCGGGTTTTTGCCTTGTCCGGATCCGCGTCATGCAAATTGGCTGAGGTATCAGATTGCCGTACCATATTGATCCGATCACTTCGCCCTGACGGGTCCTGGCAATGGAGAAACCGGTGATTCTACCAATTTCGGAACGGGCCCAGCGGGTCAAGCCGTCGGCAACACTGGCAGTCACCGCGCGAGCAGCCGAATTGCGTGCTGCCGGCAAGGATGTCATTGGATTGGGTGCCGGCGAACCGGATTTCGATACCCCCGAGCACATCAAACTGGCGGCGATCGATGCGATCCAGCGCGGGTTCACCAAGTACACTGCCGTGGACGGCATCGCCGAGCTCAAAAGTGCTATCCAGGGCAAATTCGAACGCGACAATCAGCTTCGCTACGAGGCCAACCAGATCCTGGTCTCGGCAGGCGCCAAACAGACCATATTCAATCTGTGCCAGGCGCTGCTCGGGGACGGAGACGAGGTCGTTGTCCCGGCCCCGTACTGGGTATCTTATCCCGACATCGCGCTGCTCTCGGATGCCACTCCGGTGTCGGTTTTCGCCGGCGTCGACCAGGGGTTCAAAATCACTCCTGAGCAACTTGATGCAGCACTGAGCCCAAAGACCCGCCTTTTCATGCTCAACAGCCCGAGCAATCCTACCGGCGCGGCCTATTCCCGCGCCGAACTGCAGGCGCTCGGTGAGGTGCTTGCGCGCTACCAGCAGGTCGTGATTGCGACAGACGATATGTACGAGCATATCTACTGGTCCGATGAGCCCTTTTGCAGCCTCGTCACAGCCTGCCCCGATCTCTACGATCGCACCGTGACGATTAACGGCGTCTCGAAGTGCTATGCCATGACCGGGTGGCGCATCGGCTATTGCGGCGGCCCCGCGTCGCTGGTCGGGACGATGAAAAAGATCCAGGGACAAAGCACCTCGAACCCGGTCTCTATCTCGCAGATTGCGGCTGTCGCCGCGCTCGATGGTGACCAGGGTTGCGTTGCCGAAATGACCAGGGCGTTCAAGCAACGCCATGACTACGTAGTAAAAGCGCTGAACGATATTCCCGGTTTCAGCTGCCGGCCCGGTGAAGGAACCTTCTATGCATTTCCGGATGTCAGTGGTGCGATCGCCGCCACAGACGGGGTCAGTAACGATGTCGAACTCGCCGAATACCTGATAAACGAAGTCGGGGTCGCGCTCGTCCCGGGCTCGGCGTTTGGCGCGCCAAACTACCTGCGGCTGTCATTCGCCTATTCGCTGGACACGCTGAAAGGCGCGATCGGCCGGCTGGCGGCCGCATTCGGCTCCGCGTGATAAACGAGGTAGTTGACTCGGCGCGGTGGTTCCCCGACAATTTGCGCCCTTCCGCGGCCTCGGCCGCACGAAGAAGCGCCCTGTTCCCCGGTAGCTCAGTTGGTAGAGCGGTTGACTGTTAATCAATTGGTCGGTGGTTCGAGTCCGCCCCGGGGAGCCAAAATTCGAAATTAAAAGAGTTATTTGAAAAGCCCGGGCAGAGTCCCGGGTTTTTCATGCGCGGGCGTAGTGAACAGACGATGAAGGAGAAGATCAGGACCAGCGCATCGATCCGGACGCCGCGCTTCTGCATGGATGACCCCACATTGGTGTTGCGCGGACAGTGTACTGAACGTCGTTGCGGGGTTTTCCAGTCTCGGGGCGGGTCTGGGTCGGGATCGGAGGCCGGGTTTTCCTCCAAGGCCGGGGTCAGGGCACCGTTCCGCCTCCTTCCGGCAGACACGGAACCCTCGCCCCGTCTGAAAATTCCCAAATTCGGGTCGGAGACCGGATCTTCCCGGTCAAGTGACGTCCGGGCTCCGACCCGCCTGTGTGGTGTGCGAACTCAGAGCGGGCAGGCGTCTACGGCATGGCCCTCGCTCGTGATATAAAAGATCAGCTCCTGATCGACGCCGAACACCATCGCGTAGCTTTGGTATTTCTGGTTGCCCTGCCCACGGGCCGGATTGGCGCTCCCGTTCAGGATCAGCGTCCACCCCACGGCCGGCCATGGCGCCGTCGCCGTGAAGCTCACGTGGGGCAGCTCGGTATGCTGCACCCACACGCCGGGAACGGGCGGCGCTCCCTCACCCGGCCATTCGAGATCTATCCAGGTGCCATCCTCCTCGAAGAAGTAGCACGTGGGGAAAACGGCACCCTCGAATTCGGGAAAGAACGGCGAGGACTGGATCGTCACTTCGGCCAGAAACACCCTGCCCGACAAGCCGGCCAGGTCGCCGCTGTTGTCGGGATCTGCGTTCGCCTGATAGGCAAAGGCAAGCGTGCTGCAAAGTAATGCGACGACAGGCTTCATAATAATTTTCATAACCCCTCCTTGTCGGGCCGTGCCCGGTACCCCCTGACGTCCCGGGGGATGCGTGGATTCTTTGAGTCGTCGGTGGGTCGATCGACCCATCGAGACTACCGCGGGGTTGCTGGCCGTCAATGAAGCCATTGCTATACTTTTACGAAAGTTCACTGAAACCGGTCTGACTCTTTGTCATCCACGCC
>Ga0316191_10000394_pt1 | contig 28236 bp, 23 predicted proteins | sample Eddworburr2cm_MG_FD_204928 | JGI IMG/M metagenome (GOLD analysis project Ga0316191, IMG submission 204928) | Coastal sediment microbial communities from Maine, United States - Eddy worm burrow 2 cm | ecosystem: Environmental > Aquatic > Marine > Coastal > Sediment | place: USA: Maine... | reverse complement strand
GAAGGGCGAGAACGAGGCGGGAGAACAAACTGACGCCCGTCCAGGGGGAACTCAGAATCTCAAGGCCCGACGGGAGATCCACGTCAACAGCGTAGCTCAAGAGGCGTCCGGCTTACCGTGTGGAACCAATCGATGCTGCAGTTGTGCGGCAGGTTCCCGGTCCGCCTAACGTTCCGTTAAGCTGCGGGCTGGCTGGCGCGGCCCTGGCCGCAGGTCAGGGCCGCCTCTGGTCCGGCCCATTCGTGCGGCCAGAGGCCGCACCCATGTCGGAACTATTGTATGCCAGGGGCGTGACAGCCAGATCCGTCAGCTTCAACGGTGTGTTAGCCAGCGAAGCGCGGTCGCCCGAGCCCTAAGAGAAGGAGACTTCACGCGACTCCACGTGACCAATCGTGAGTGGTCGCAGTTGTCCCACCGATACAGAGATCTTGTATGAGCTGGGAGCCCTCAGCCTCTTGGCGGTGATGTCCACCGAGTATGCGACCCCATCACGCTCCACGACTTCGCGCCGACCATTCTTAAGGATCTGAATTACGGACCCCTCGTCCTTCGCCAGAGATTGTTGATACTCCTGGATTATGGTGAGAACCACGCCCCGGTCTGGAGATCGCTTGAATCGCCACTCCTTCACAAGAACAGCGATGCCAGCTGGGATCACGAGCAAGAGGTAGAGCCCGAGGATTCCTAGGCCGATCCAGAGAAGGACTTTCATGTTTCAGAGTCTGGCTAACGTTCAAGTATCTAACTTAGATAGTAATCTATTCTTGCGGGGAGGGTCTGGATAAGTTGGGTCCGGTTTTGGGTGGGGGGGAATGTGCCCCGAATCGTGTGTGATGGGAACTGTATCGTCGGCAGTGTAACGGGAATAGGCTGCGGGGGCGGTCTGTGTATTGGATAAAACGTTGCGTGTATGCGGAGATATGCATTTATGTTGCGTGGGGGTCGCGGTTAGGGGCGCCTGATCTTCGGCCCAGGTCCATCGGGCTGAGCACGCCGCGACCTCCACGGTTGAGGACGTGGGTGTAGATCATCGTGGTGCTGACGTCGGTGTGACCCATCAGCTCTTGAATTGTCCGGATGTCGTATCCGGATTGCAGAAGGTGCGTCGCGAACGAGTGGCGTAGCGTGTGACAGCTCGCCAGCTTGCTGATTCCGGCATCCCGAATGGCCTCCTTGACGGCTCGTTGTAGGACTGACGGGTGGATGTGGTGCCGGCGCCGCTCGCCCGTGTCTCGGTCGACGTAGGTCCTCGTCGCAGGAAAAACCCACTGCCAACCCCATTCCCACTTCGCGCGCGGGTACTTCCGCGCGATGCCGAAAGGTAGCTCAACCGAGCCGGCATCCCTCTTAAGATCGCGGTCGTGAAGCCCGCGGGTTCGTTCAAGATGCACGGCAAGCGGGCCCTTTACCGCGGTGGGCAACATCGTCACGCGGTCCTTCTGACCCTTTCCGCGACGTACCGTGATCTGGTGGCTCTCGAAATCCAGATCCTTGTTCCTCAGCCGAGCGCACTCCATGACCCGTAGCCCGGAGCCGTACAACAATGAGGCCATCAGCCATGTGACACCGTGCAAGCGGTCCAGCACCGAGTCGACCTCGTCCGGCGTGAGCACCACCGGTATCCTGACGGGGCGCTTTGCGCGGACGATGCCCTCGAGATGTGGAACCTCCTTGTGAAGCACTGCCCGGTACAGGAACAGAATGGCGCTCAGCGCCTGGTTCTGGGTCGACGCGCTGACGTTTCGGTGTCGAGCCAGGCTCGAAAGGAACGCCGTGATCTCTTCTTCGCCAAGGGCTACCGGGTGACGGTTTCCATTGAACCGGATGAATCTCCGGATCCAGCCGAGGTAGGCTTTCTCCGTGCTGCTGCTGTAGTGGCGTGTGCGGATCGACTGCCGGACCCGGTCCAGAAGCTTGGGGCCGTGCATGCGCTGATTCCACAGTCCCGAGGAGGTCGAGGGGGCCACTATAATCCCCCCGGAGGACCGGCTCAAGATCCCATCGACTTCGTGCTGCGCTGTCGGCAAGACGGGTTGCAGTCATGCAACACGGAGGCGCCCGACGGTGCAACGCCACCCCGGATCTGGCGCGGCTAGAGCTCGTACCGCTCCCGCAATCCCTTCATCCGGAAGACCAGCGCCGAGGCCGCCGTCAGTCCGGCAACGACTCCCAGGATGAGCGCCATCCGGGTCCACGAGTCGCCCATCGCATTTCGGTGCGACGCCAATACCACCAGGGTTCGGACCCACTCCAGGCTGCCCAGCACCAGCGCGATCTGCACGAGACGCGCCGACCATCGGTGGGGGATCAACAGGATCGCGGGGAAGACCAGGCACACGGTTGTCAGGCCGAACCGGCCCGACCTGAGGAAGTGGGCGGCCAGCACCACGGCGCTGAGCAGGACGGGAAGCACACGTAAGAAGTTCATCTTCGCTTGACTCGGCTCGATTCGCACGTTGATCGAGGGATGCCCCGCCAGGGGCAGGTTGAGGTTGGGACCGACGGTTACGTTACCCCGCGGGCGCTTCCAGGACGTTGTCCACGGTTTCACGAACCTCGCCGGCCATCGCCCGCGCTCGCTCGACCGCCTTTTCCTGCCGGCGCGCCAGCTCGGCGGCGACCTTCTTGTCGCTGAGCCCGGGAACGTTGATTCTCACGTTGAGCGCCGCACCCTCGGCGGCGGCCAGAGCACACGCGCCCGCCACGCCGGCGTCCGACACCGAGGCGGGGTTGCCCTCGCGCGCCACGGACAGCGCCAGCTCCAGCGCCTCGATCGCCATCTCGCACACCTCGAGAGGCACCCGCGCGGCATTCTGGTTGGCGAGCTCGATCCGGCGCTCGCGCTCGGCCATTTCCTCGTCGGTCTTTCGCGGCAGGCGTCGTGCGGCGATCACCGCGTTGAAGGCGTTGGTGTCGCGGTCCACCGCGCTCATGAAGGCGTCCTTCAACGCCTGGCCGCGGTCGCCGATCTCCTTCATCTTCGGGCGGGCATCCTCCATGCCCTTCTTCGTCCAGGTCAGGGCCGCGACCATCGCCGACAGTGCCGCCGACAACGAGCCCGCCAGCGCCGCCACGCTGCCGCCTCCCGGGGCGGGGGAGTCCGACGACAGCTCGTCGGCAAACTCGGTCAGGCGCATCCCACTCAGGCCCGACGCCGCGCCGCGGTACTTGTACTCGATGATCTTGTCGTCCGGGTCGAAGGGTCCCATCTCGGTCAGACCCATCGAGAGGATGGCCGTGTGCACCCGCTCGCGCTCGGGGACGCCCGTGGTCTTGCCCTGCTTCGTCAGGTAGTGGTCGCCTGCCTGCAGGATCGCCTCGAGGGGGATGAGGCCGACCAGCTCGCTGCCCGTGATCCGCACGCCGATCTTCGCGGCCTCTTCACGGCACGCGTCGAAGACCTCGTGGATCGAGGTCAAGTTGTAGTTCATCAGGTTGAACGAGATCTGGGCGCGGCCGTACTCCTCGATGTACCACCCGCCGCCCTGCAGCTCCTTGAACCGTCCCGGCGCCCGCACGATCTTGCCGTCGGCGTCGCGGACAAACTTGTTGTCCGGGCCGCGCTTGGGCTTGCCGGTCTCGCGCAGCTCGGCGGCGATCTTGTTCGCCAGCTTCTTGTCGCGCGTGTTGAGGTTGACGTTCCAGGCGATCAGGAAGTCGCGGGCGCCCGTCGCGGTTGCGCCCGCGCGGGGGTTGAACTTCGCCGGGCCGAAGTCGGGTGCGAAGCTCGGGTCCTTGAGCTTTTCGGGCAACGCTTCGTACTCGCCCTGTCGGATGTCCGGCAGCCGCGTCCGCTCGGGGCGGGCGGCGGAGTACCCGTAGAGGTAGACGGGAATCCCGAGCTCCTCGCCCACCCGCTTGCCGAGGCGCTTCGAGACCTCGACGCAATCCTCGATCGTCGCGCCCGAGACCGGGATGAATGGGCAGACGTCGGTGGCGCCCATGCGGGCGTGCTCGCCCTCGTGCCTCGACATGTCGATGACCTCGGCGGCCTTGCGGATGGCGCGGAAGGCTGCCTCCTCGACCGCCTCCGGCGACCCCACGAAGGTCACCACCGTGCGGTTGGTGGTCGCCCCCGGATCGACGTCCAGAAGCACGGCCCCGTCGGTCCCCGAGATCTCGGCCGTGATCGAATCGATCACCTCGCGGTTGCGGCCCTCGCTGAAGTTCGGCACGCACTCGATCAGCTTCATGCCCTCTCCTGTCCCGGCATCCCGGCCGGCGAGCCTCGAATTCTAGCAGCCGACCGCCCACAGCCCCATACGACCGCTCGTCGCCTCGAATCCCCGGTGGTCCTTTAACCGTGGAACCCAAGGTGCCCACCGCCCGTATCTCTAGGCGACACCGGAATTCACGGGGAAAGTCGCATCCGGCTGTGTGAGGGCGCCATGAACATCAGAAGCTTCTTGAACCTCCGGAACCTCCTGCTTGCAGCGTTTTTTCTGGCACTCTTCGGCCTGGCCGTCGGCTGCGGCGGCTCCGATGCCGCCGAGACCTCGGGCGACGCCAACGGTGCCGAGCCGGCGAGCAACACATCGGACAGTAAAAAAGATGTAAAAGACGGAGAAGAATCAGAAGCTGACGATGGCGAGAAAGAAGAAGCGGTTCCCGTCGAGGTCGCCAGCCTGGTCCGCGGTCCGATCGAATCGGTGCTGCGCTCTTCCGCCAATCTCGAGGCCGAAAACGACGTTCAGGTCTTCTCGCAAGCCTCGCGCCTAGTTCGCGAGCTGCTGGTCGAAGAGGGCGACCAGGTCGCCCGCGACCAGGTTCTCCTCCGACTCCAGGACGAAGAGCAGCGCAACGCCCTCACCAAGGTCCGCAGCCAGCTCGACAAGGCCCGGCGCGAGTACGACCGCCAGCAGAGGCTGTTCGATCAGCAGCTCATCAGCGAGCAGGCCTTCACCGACGCGACCCACGAGCTCGAGCAACTCGAGATCTCCCTCTCCGACGCCCAACGCGAGCTGAGCTACACAGAGGTCCGCGCCCCGATCTCCGGCACGATCACCGCTCGCGTCGTGATGCTCGGCGACCAGATCCAGACCGGCCAGCACCTGTTCGACATCGTTGACTTCGATTCGATCGTCGCCCGGATCTACGTTCCCGAAAAGAACCTCCAGGCCCTTCGCCCCGGCCAGCCCGCGCGAATCCTCGCCCAGGCCATCGAGGGCCGCGAGTACGACGGCGTGGTCAAGCGGATCGCGCCCATCGTCGACGCCCGAAGCGGGACGGTGAAGGTCACCGTCGCCGTCGGACGGCAGCCCGGGCTCCTGCCGGGGATGTACGTCGACGTCGATCTAGTCACCGCGACCCACACCCAGGCGGTGCTGGTCCCGAAGCGCGCGCTGGTCTACGACGACGACGAGATCTTCGTCTATCGCCTGGCGGACGATCGACGCGTCGAGCGCATCCACATCGAGCCGATGCTCGCCGACAAGCGGTTCGTCGAGCCGCGGGGCGGCCTGACCGCGGGCGACGAGGTCGTGATCGCCGGCCAGGCCGGTCTCAAGGACGGGGCGCGCGTCAGCCTCCCCGGCGACGAGGATGCCGACGAAGAGACCGATGCCGCGGCCGAGAGCGTCGTCGCCCAAACCGCCGGCTGATCCACCCGACACGAGGGCGAACCCGTGAACACCGAGAAGCGTCACAGCTTTGCCACCACCCGCCCGGTCGCGATCCTGATGGTCTTCGTGGCCGCGGTGGTCTTCGGCTACTTTTCCTACGGTCGCCTGCCGGTCACCCTCATGCCCGAGCTGACCTACCCGACCCTGACGGTCCGCACCGAGTACCCCGGCGCGGCGCCCGAAGAGGTTGAAAACGACATCAGTCGTTCCATCGAAGAGTCGATCGGGGTCGTCGGGGGCCTTCGGCGGATCAGCAGCATCAGCCGGGCCGATGTCAGCGACGTCGTGCTCGAGTTCGCCTGGGACACCGAGATGTCCGAGGCCACCCAGGACGTCCTGGAACGGCTCGACCTCGTGCTGCTCCCCGACGAGGCCGCCCGCCCGTTGATCCTGCACTACGATCCCTCGCTCGACCCGGTCCTCGAGCTCAGCCTCTCCGGAGAGGGCCCGCGATTCGAGGGTGAAGCCGGGCTCAGGCGTCTCAGGCGCCTCGCCGAGCTGCAGGTCAAGCGCTCCCTCGAGCCGATCAAAGGCGTCGCCGCGGTCCGCGTTCGCGGCGGCCTCGAGGAAGAGATCCACATCCTGCTCGAGGAAGAGCAGCTCCGGCGCACCGGTGTCTCGATCCAGCGGGTCATCGACCGCCTCGCACAAGAGAACATCAACGTCGCCGGTGGCACCATCCAGGAAGCCCGCACCGAGTACCTGGTGCGAACGCTCAACGAGTACGAGGGCATCTCCGAGATAGGCGACACGGTGGTGGCGTCCTTCGACGGCCGCGACATCCGGGTTCGCGACCTCGGCCGCGTCGAGCGCGCCCACAAAGAGCGCGAGATCCTCACTCGCACCGATGGCGGCGAGAGCGTTCAGATCGAGATCTTCAAGGAAGCCGACGCCAACATCGTCGCCTTGGCCCAGCGGGTGAAAGCGGCGGTCGGCGAGCTCGATCCTGCACAAGAAGATTCCGCCGAACAGGCCGCGGCAGAAGAAGGCGACGGCGAGGAAGACGACGAGGTCGTCGTCGCGGGCGCCGGAGGCATCGCCTCGCGCCTCCACGAACAGGAAGGCGCGGTCCTCCAGCTGGTCGCCGATCGCTCGCTGTTCATCGAGAGCTCCATCAAAGAGGTCCGCAACACCGCGATCATCGGCGGCCTGCTGGCGATCTTCGTCCTCTACCTCTTCCTCCGGAACTTCAAGACCACCCTGATCATCGCGGTCTCGATTCCGATCTCGCTGCTGATCGCCTTCGCGCCGCTGAACCTCCTGGGTGTCTCGCTGAACATCATGTCCCTGGGAGGGCTCGCCCTCGGCATCGGCATGCTCGTCGACTCCTCCATCGTGGTGCTCGAGTCGATCCACCGTTGTCGTGAAGAGGGCGACGAGCTGCAGCCGGCGGCGGTACGCGGCACCGTCGAGGTGCGCTCGGCCGTGCTCGCCTCGACCCTGACCTCGATCGCCGTCTTCCTCCCGATGGTCTTCGTCGAGGGCGTCGCGGGCCAGGCGTTCGGCGATCTCGGCCTCGCCGTGGTCGTCTCGCTGCTGGCAGCGGCGGCGGTAGCGCTGTTCTTCATCCCGATGCTGGCCAGCCGTGAGGGGCTGAGCGTCGGCGAGGGAGCGTCGAGCCCTCGGCAGCTCGAGTTGAAGCGCTTCCACGCCTGGGGCGCGTTCCTGGAGTCGCTTCGCGGGATCCAGCGCGTCTGGCTGAAGACACTTGCCTTCCCGTACCTGGCGATCCGACTCGCGATCGGGCTGTTACTGGAAGCGATCGGCAAGGTCGTCCTGGTGCTGGTGCTCGCGCTGTTGGCGATCGCCCGCCTGGCGGTGATGGCCGGGGGCAAGATCCTGAAGGCGCTGCTGTGGGTTCCCGCGCGGATCACCGACGCTCTCATGGCGACGCTCGGCAAGGGCTATCCGGCGGTGCTGCGCCGCGCGATCACCCATCCCGTTCCGGTGATCGCGGTCGTCGCCCTGTGCGTTGCGGGAAGCTGGCAGATCGTCCGTGGGCTCGACAGCGAGCTGCTCCCCGAGGTCCACCAGGGCGAGTTCACCGTCGAGGTCGCCCTGCCGGTCGGCACGCCCCTCGACGCGACCGAGTCGGTGCTGTCGCCCATCGAGCGCGCGATCCTCGAAGAGAAAGAGCACATCCGGTCCCTGATCCTGACCGTCGGCTACGACTCCGAGACCTCCGATCGCTCCGACGAGGGCGAGCACACCGCGCGCTTCAAGGTGCTCCTCGAGCCGTCCCGCGATGCCGCCGCCCTCGAGACCGAGGTCACCGGCCGTCTGCGCGCGCGCTTCGAGGGCATTCCCGACCTCACCGCGCGGATCACCCGGCCGGTGCTGTTCAGCTCGCGAACGCCCATCGAGGTCGAGATCCACGGCGACGATCTTCTCAAGCTTCGTGACTACGCCGACCGCGCGGAGGAGGTCCTGGCGGGGATCCCACAGCTCACCGACGTCCAGAGCACGCTCGTCAGCGGCGCCCCCGAGGTCCAGATCGTCTACGACCGCGACCGCCTGGCACGCTTCGGCCTGAACATCGGCGAGGTCGCGCGACTGGTGCGCAACAAGGTCAAGGGCTTCGAGGCGACGCGTCTCAACAAGAAGGATCGCCGCGTCCCGATCGTCGTTCGCCTCGCCCTCGACGACCGCGAGACGGTCGAGGATGTCCAGGGCGTCATCGTCAACCCCGGCGGCGAGCCTCCGATCCCGCTGTCGGCCGTGGCCGAGATCACGGTGGGCGAGGGGCCCAGCGAGGTTCGACGGGTCGACAGCCGCCGGGTGGCGGTCGTGCGCGCCAACATCGCCTCCGGCTCGTTGGGCTCGGCCTCCGCGGGCATCCGCAACGCGCTCGATCGCAAGGTCGAGTGGCCCGCCGGGATGACCTACTTCCTGAGCGGCCAACAGGAAGAGTGGGACCGCAGCCGCGGCAGCTTGTGGCTGGCCCTGGCCCTCTCGATCTTCCTCGTCTACGTCATCATGGCGGCGCAGTTCGAGTCGCTGGTCCACCCGCTGGTGATCATGTTCACGATCCCGCTGGCGTTCATCGGCAGTGTCGTGGCGTTGAAGCTGCTCGGCATCAGCCTCTCGGTGGTCGTCTTCCTGGGCATGATCATGCTCGCCGGAATCGTCGTGAACAACGCCATCGTCCTGGTCGACTACGTCAACACCCTCAGACGCCGAGGCGTACCGCGCGACGAAGCCATCGTAACCGGCTGCCAGGTACGCCTGCGCCCGATCCTGATGACCACCGCCACCACGGTCCTCGGCCTCACCCCGATGGCGCTGGGCCTCGGCGACGGAGCCGAGCTAAGAACCCCCATGGCCATCACCGTAATCAGCGGTCTCATAAGCTCCACCCTGCTCACACTACTCGTAATCCCAACCCTCTATGCCGCGGCCGACACCGCTATAGAAAGATTACTCGGCCGGCCTCCGAAGCGGCCAGAAGGCCGCGTAGGAGGCCTCCCCAAAAATCTAGACACCCCGCCCGCACCCCTCCACCCGGGCTCCGCGGTAACCCCATGACCGCCTGGAAACTAAAATCCGAATCCGGCCTCCCAAGATTCTCCCTCGACCGCAGGATCACCGTCCTGGTCCTCTTGATGTCCGCCATCGTGATCGGTGTCGTCGCCACCTCCAGCATCCCGGTAGAGCTGATCCCCAGCGGTTTCTCCAGCCCGTTCCTCGCCATCTACGTTCCCTGGCAAGACGCCCCGCCGCGCGAGGTCTACGACAAGATCACCCTTCCCCTCGAAGAAGAGCTCGCCACCGTCCGAGGCCTCGACCGCACCGTCTCGGTCTCGTCCACCGGTCGTGGCCGGGCATACCTGATGTTCAAGCAGGGGACCGACATGGACGTCGCCTACCGCGAGGTGCGCGACCGCATCGAGCGGGCGCGGCGACGGTTCCCGGACGACGTCGAACAGCCCTTCATCCGTAAGGAAGACGCCTCGGGGATCCCGGTCTACGTCCTGGGTGTGGCCGTCGACCCGTCGTTGACCCACACCTACGATCTGGTGCAAAACGAGATCATCCTGCCCCTCGAGCGGATCGACGGCGTGGCCTCGGTCGTCGCCGACGGCCTCGAGGAGAAGGAGATCCTGATCGAGCTCGACCGCGAGGCCGTGGCGGCCGGCGGCATCGACGTCTACCGGCTCGCCCAGAGCCTCTCCGACGACAACTTCACCCTGGCCAGCGGCAACGTCCGCGACGGCGATCGCAAGATGCTGCTCCGCTCCGTCGCGCGATACCACAGCCTCGAGGAGATCGAGAACCGCAGGGTGTCGTCCGCGCTCCGCCTGAAGGACATCGCCACCATCACCTATGGAGAGCCCGAGAAGCGCTACCGCGTCCGAGCCATGAGCAAGCCGGCCTTCGCCGTCGTCGCATTCAAGGAGGGTGAGGCCAACGCGCGGGAAGTCTCGCGGCGGATCGAGGAGGTGGTCGAGCGCCTCGATGCGAACCCCCGCCTCGGCAACGTCGACATCCTCCCGCTGTTCAGCCAGGGAGACTTCATCGACGAGTCGATGTCCACGCTCCTCAACAGCGGCATGATCGGCGGCATGATCGCAGGGATGGTGCTGTTTCTCTTCCTGCGGCGCTTCCGGATGACGCTCGTGATCTGCCTGTCGATTCCCCTGAGCTTGCTGATCGCCATCACGGTCATGTACTTCGCCGACGAGTCGCTCAACATCCTGACGCTGCTCGCCTTGATGGTCTGTGTCGGGCTCCTGGTCGATAACGCCGTCGTGGTCGCCGAGAACATCCATCGCCTGCGTCGCGACGGCGCCTCGAGGCGCGACGCCTCGATCCGCGGGGCGGGGGAGATCGCCCTCGCCATCACCATGTCGACCCTGACGACCATCGTCGTCTTCCTGCCCATCGCACTGGTCGAGGGGCAGGCGCAGTTCTTCTTCATGCGGTTGGCGCTTCCGATCTCGGTGGCCCTGCTCGCCTCGCTGGTGGTGGCCCTGGTCCTGGTGCCGCTGGCGGTCTACCTGACTTTGCCGGCCAAGGGTGGCGCCGAGTTCGAGCCCGGTGCGATGCGCCGGCTCTACGATCGCTTCATCGCAGTGCTGCGGCGCGGGTACGAGGCGACCTTCCTGCGCCTTGGACGCGGCTACGACCGCATGCTGACCTTTTTCCTCCACCGCAGGCTCGACATGGTGCTGGTGCTGGTGGCGGTCTTCGCCATCACGGGGGCGGTCAGCTCCAAGACCATCAAGTTCGTGGACGTTCAAGAGAGCGAGCGTTCCGGGTTCTCGATTGACGTCGAGATGCCCGACAACGTCAGCTTCGAGGAGACCGAGCAGTGGTTCCTCGCCGCCGAGAAGGTCGTCGAGTCTCACGCCGACGAGTTCGGGCTCGAGGGCTGGTTCCACTTCCACCGCCGGACCCACGGTGAGATGGAGGGCTGGTTCACCAACCCGCGCTCGAGCGACCTCACTGCCCGGGAGGTGACCGAGCGGGTGGTCGATATGTTGCCTGAGATGCCGGGCATCAAGCTCTACACCGGCGAGGAAAGTCAGGTCGAAGAGGACGACGGCGAGGACGTCCACGTCGTGGTCTTGAACGGCGAGGATCCGGACCAGCTCGACGCCGTTGCGGACGACCTCGAGACGCTGCTCGTCAAGGTCGACGGTGTCCTCGGGGTTCGCGGACGTCAAGACCGTACGCCCAACGAGCTGGGCTTGGTGATCGATCGCGACCGCGCCCAGCGCTACGGCATCGACCCGCGGGTCGTGGCCGGTGTGGTCGGCTACGCCTTGCGCGGCGCGTCGTTGCCCCGGTACATTGACGAGGGTCGCGAGGTCCCGGTCCGCGTGAGGTTCCGGGAGGAAGATCGTGAGAGTATCGAGGAGCTGACCAATTTTCAGGTGCCCACCGCGTCCGGCGCCTTCCTTCCATTGTCGACCGTTGCCGAGACGCGGCTGCTGTCGACTCCCGACGTCATCGTGCGCCGCGACAAGCGCATGGCGCGAACCATCACGCTCGAGCTCGAGGAAGGCCGGGAAGAGAAGACCCGCGAGCGGCTCACGGCGATGACGGCCGCCATCGACCTTCCCGAGGGTGTCTACTTCGGCGCCAGCGGCGCCCAGGCCGGCCTCGACGAGGACCTCGCCGGCCTGCAGTTCGCCGGGGCGATCTCCGTCGTCTTTATTTACCTTTTGATGGGCTTCTTGTTCGAGAGCTTCATCCTGCCGCTGTCGATCATCCTGACGATCCCGCTGGCCTCGATCGGCGTGATCTGGATCCACATCCTGACCGGGCGCGACATCGATTTTCTAGGCGCTGTCGGGATCGTGCTGTTGATCGGGGTGGTGGTCAACAACGGCATCGTGCTGATCGACTACGTCAACCGACTGCGCGGGCGGGGTATGGAGCGCCTGGAGGCCATCCGCGTCGCGGCCGAGCGCCGCTTCCGCCCGATCATGATGACCGCGATCACCACCATCGGCGGCCTGATGCCGCTGGCGCTGTCGGGGAGGGCCGACTCCGGTCTCAGCTACACCAGCTTCAGTCTGGCGCTGATCGGCGGCATGACCACCGCCACGCTGCTGACCCTGCTCGTAATCCCCATCTTCTACACCTTTTTCGACGACCTCAGAGAAACCCTCACCACCCTCGCCCGCCGCGCACTGACCCGGGACAACAAACTCGTTTCCAGACTCCCCGGATTCCGCCTCCCCGCCCGCCGCCGCACATAAAGAAAAGGGGACACTCTCCTTTTCTACCCCAAATGAAAGAAAAGGGGACACTCTCCTTTTCTACCCCAAATGAGACACCTCCGTGAGATTGCCACCGATGCGCTGGGAGGCTTACCCCATTTGAGGTGAAAAAGGAGAGTGTCCCCATTACGGTTGCTGTTTGGGGTTACATGCGGCGGATTCGGACTTCGCCGCTGAACGACTCGATGTCGACCCTGGCGTCTCCGCCGCCGGCGGTGGCATCGAGCTTCATTCCCGGCACGTGCGGGTCGGTCCGCTCGGGCGTGCCGCCGAAGTCGCTCTTGATGTCGCCGCTGAAAGTCGAGACCTGGAACCGCGCCGAGACGTTGCCGGGGAGCTTCAGGTCCACGTCGCCGTTGACGCTGCTGATCGAGATCTTCGCTCCAGGAGCGAAGCCGCCCTGGAAGCGGATGTCGCCCGAGACGGCCTCGATCTCGGTGTCGCCGAGGGTTCCGTCGAGCTTGATGTCGCCCGAGACGGCCTCGATCGATCCGTTGCCCGAAAGACCCTGGACCGTGACGTCGCCGCTGACGGCCTCGATCTCCACGCTGCCCGGGTTCGTCACCCGGATGTCACCGCTGACCACCTCGAGCTCGACTATCGAGACGGGACCTTCGACCGTGACGTCGCCGCTGACGACCTCGACCTCGACCTCGGCCGAGACTCCGGTGACGGTCACGTCGGCGCTCAGGCTCTCGACCTCGAGCTGCGCGCCGCGGGGCACCATGATCTCGAGCTTCGCCGACAGATCGAGGTCTCCCTTGCTGTGCTCGGGGACCTCCACGCTGATCTCGATCTCGTTCCCCTCGCCAACGACCTCGAGGCTCTCGACGTCGTCTCCGATCGTGCCCTCGACCGAGACCCGCGACTCGTCCCACGCGGTCACGGTCACACTGCCGGCGAAGATCTCGATCGAGATCTCCGCGTTCGGGCTAGCGGACCGCGTCTCGTTGACCGCCCGATCGGCGAGGGCGAAGCTCGTGCTCGCCAAGACGACGATCAGACCCCAGACCCACATTCTTCCGTAACGCATCGCTCCACTCCTACATCCGTGCGTACCAGGCGTTGACCCTCTGCAACAGCTCGACCTCCCTGCGGTAGGCGGCGAGCAGCATTCGGTTCAGCCCCGGGCTTGCTGGATTCTGGTCGAGGGCGACCTGGATCTCGGCGACCGAGTCGTCAATGATCTTCAGGTTCTCCTCGACATTTTGCAACGTCTCGGGAGGCAGAGACTCGCGGTTGTGCTCCAGCCAACCGCGGAGCTCCAGGCGTGCCTCGTCAAACTCGTCTTGCACCAGCCCCGACGAAGTCTCCCGGTCGGAGACCGTTATCGGCTGCATCGGCGAGGGTGCGGATCCCGTCGCCGACCCCTGTCCCATCCTGTAGAACACCGTCGCGATCACGGCAACGATCAGGACCGTCGCCGCCAGGGCCGCGCCGGTCCGCCAACTCGACCACGAATCGGCGTTGAATACGGCGGCGACTCCCCGGCGCTCGATCCGTTCGCGGATCCCGGGCCACAGGTCGCGCGCCGGCGCGGCCTCGGCCTTCAACGACGACGCACGGGAAAGAAGATCGCGAAGCTCACGCTCTTCCTCCCGGCAACCCTCGCATCCCGCGAGGTGGCTCTTCAGATCCGCCACGTCGTCGGGCGCAAGGTGTCCGTCGACGAAGTCGTCCAGCCGCTCTCGAACCTCCTGGCATCTCACGATCTCAACGCCTCCCTCAGGATTCTCCGGGCCCGGTGCAACTGGGCCTTCGAGGTCCCGACGGCAATGCCGGTCAGACGCGCGATCTCCTGGTGCTGGTGGCCTTCGACGTCGTGCAGCACGAAGACCGCCCGGGCCTTCGGCGGCAGCTGCGCCATCGCCTTCTCGAGGTCCAGGCTCGCGTCGGGTCTCGCGCTCGATTCCGGATCCGCCACCGGCTCGGTCTCCTGATCCGCCACGATCCAGCGCGTCCGGCGCCGGCTCGCGCGTCGGTCACTGAGCACGACGTTGGCCGCGACCTTGTACAGCCACGACCCGAAGCTCCAGGCCGGCTCGTAGAGGTGCAGCTTCTGCCACGCCCGCACGAAGCTGTCCTGGGTCAGCTCCTCGGCGGACGCCGCGTCGCCGACCATCCGAAGGCACAGTCCATGGATGCGGCGGTGGTAGATCCCGTAGATCCGCTCGAACGCCTCGACGTCGCCCTCACGGGCCCGCCGAACCCACGATCCGACCTCGGCCCCACCCCCGCCGGTTTCCCCGGCGGCGTGCCCTTCGTGCTCGGTCTCGTTGACGGTCATCGCTTGCCGCATCACCCCTGACTATGCCGGAGGCCCCTCGAAGGTTTAAGAGGATAAGCGACTTCCTGAAAAAGCCTCAGAGACAGCCTTTTTTGCTCTGGTATGCTTGGGGCGGACACCCCATGGACACGAGCACGATCGAGCAGCGCGTCTTCGCCATCGAGCGACCGCACCGCAACCTCCTCGGCTACTACGTCCTGAGCTCGTTCGTGCTCGGCCCGCTCTTCCTGATCCCGCTGATCCCGCGATTCTTCCGCTACGAGACCCTCCGCATCCGCTTCGACGAAGAGGGCATCTCCATGCGATGGGGCCTGCTGTTCCGCAAGGAGATCCACCTGACCTACTCGCGGATCCAGGACATCCATCTCCGCAGCAACTTCGTCGAGCGCTGGCTAGGCCTCGCGCGAGTGGAGATCCAGACCGCCAGCGGAAGCGCCAGGGCCGAGATGACCATCGAGGGTCTGCTCGAGTTCGAGGAGGTCCGCGACTTCGTCTACTCGAAGATGCGAGGCTTCCGGCAAGGTCACGAGTCGGCGTTGGCACCGGCTCCCGTCCGTTCGGCCGCGATCGAGTCGTCGGACAGCGCTGACGAGCTGGCGACCGTCCTCAGGCAGGTCGCCGACGAGCTTCGCGCGATTCGCCAGGGGATCGAGTCCCGGCAGGGGCCGGTACCGCCCGATGCATGAGCTGATGAAACGGCTGGTACTGCGCCTGCTGCGCGTGCCCCCCGAGCCGCAACCTCCGGCCGGCTCGCCCGGGTCGATTCGCGTTTTCCGGGCATCGAAGAACTTCTACTACTACAACCTGTTCCGCTGGGCCCTGAAACAGATCGGCGCGATCGTCGGCATCCTTTTCTTGATGAGCATCAGGTTCGGCGCCGATGCCGGCTCGGAGGTCCCATGGAAGTCGATCCCGCTTCTCGCGCCGGTGGAGAAGGTCATCGCCGAGATCGAGGAGGAGATCGAGGACGACGAAGAAGATGACGCAACGACGGTGAGTGGCATCGCGAAGGTCCTGACCAGCGACTGGTTCTTCTACCTCGAGACCTTCGGGATCATCGCCCTGGTGATCCAGATGCCCGTGACCTACACGATGGTCCGCCTGGATTACGAGATGCGCTGGTACATCGTTACCGACCGCAGCATCCGCATCCGCGAGGGGGTCGCCTCGGTGCGCGAGATGACCATGACCTTCGCCAACGTCCAGAACCTGGCCATCGAGCAGGGACCGGTCCAGCGCCTGCTGAAGATCTCCGACCTGAGGGTCCGCACCGCCGGCGGTGGAGGTGGCGAGCACAGCGACGAAGAGATCGAAAAGCTGGCCGGCTCCCTCCACATCGGCTATCTCCGCGGGGTCGACAACGCAAAAGAAATACGAGACTCCATCCTCAGCCGCCTACGCCAACTAAAAGACTCAGGCCTGGGAGACCCCGACGATCGCGCCGCCGTCGCTCGAGACCAGGCCGCCATGCCCCCCACCAGCCCGACAACACTGGCCGCAGCCCAAAGCCTATTGACCGAAGCCCAAAACCTGAGACGCGTCCTCCGCTGACCCCAGCCCCCGCTCCCGAGAGCGGAGTTGACGCAAGAAGAAGCGCTACATACTCTGAGAGGGCCAAGCAAAAGGAGGGAAGGAGATGGGTGAAGCCTACCGCCCGACACCGATAGAAGCCCTGGGCACCAGCGCCAGAGCAACGTTCATAGTAAAAACGTACAACCACCTCTTCGGCGCCATCATCCTGTTCACGCTACTGGAGGTCGCCTACTTCAAGACAGGCCTGGCGGAGTCCATGGCCCGAGCGATGCTCGGAGTCAACTGGCTCTTCGTGCTGGGCGGCTTCATGGTAGTAGGTTGGCTGGCAAGCCGCTTCGCCAGCACGTCGTCATCCCTGGCAACGCAGTACCTGGCGCTAACGGCTTTCGTGGCAGCCGAGTCGATCATCTTCGTCCCGCTGCTCTACATCGCCAACCACTACGCCCCGGGCGCCATAGAAAGCGCCGCCGCGGTAACGCTGGTAGCCTTCGCGGGTTTGACGGCCATAGCGTTCTGGACCCGCAAGGACTTCTCCTTCCTGGGCGGCCTGTTGCGCTGGGGCGGCATCCTCGCCCTGGTCGCGATCGTCGCCGGCGTGATCTTCGGCTTCCAGTTGGGCGTGTGGTTCTCGGTGGCCATGGTGGGCTTCGCCGGCGCCGCCATCCTCTACGACACCTCCAACATCATGCGCAGCTTCCCCGAGGACCGATACGTAAGCGCCGCCCTGCAGCTATTCGCCTCGGTAGCGTTGATGTTCTGGTACGTACTGAGAATCTTCACGTCGAGAAACTGAAGAAAAGAAGGGACACTCTCCGTCAAAAGGAGAGTGTCCCCATTTCCCCGATCGACATCCCAACCCCGTCCACGAGCGTCGGCCTGCAGAGAGTTGCTGCGCGGAGCGTGCTGTGAGAGCGAGGAGGGTCAACCCACGGCCCGACGAGCTATCGCGCAGCGATCGGGTGCGACCCGAGGTCGCGCCCGGAGCGCCCACGGAGCGCAGCAACTCTTTGCAGGCCGACGCCCGGCCCCAAGACGGGTTCGGCCCCCGCAGCGAGAAAATGAGCCGAAAAGACAGGGGTCTGATTGGCTCCCTGGGAGTTTGCCGGTAGACTTAAGGGTAATGTCGCTCCGGTCGATTCCGTCGAACCCGAGACGGGGCACCGGCCCACCAAAGGTCTTGCCCCGGGCGGCGACGCTCGCCCTGATAGCCCTGCTGTCCCCGACCCAGCAAGCCCAGCAAGAAAGCGAGGTCCAGGAGCAGGTCGAGGTAGGCAGGGTCATCGTCGACGTCAGGGTGGTAGACCGCCACGCCAGACCGATCGTGGATCTGGAGACCCGGGACTTCACCGTCAAGGTAGACGGCCAACCGGTCCGGGTAGAGTCGGTAGAGTGGATCGCAGGCGCAAACCCGCCCCTGGAAGATCTCCCACCCGCGGAGGTCCGCTGGATGGAGGAAGAGCAGGTCGAGGGCTTCCCGTCGCGCCTGATCGTCCTGTTCTTCCAGCGTCACACCCTGCCGTCCCGGATGGTCGGCCTGATGGTGATGCTCAAGCGAGCGAGGGAGTTCGTCGAGAACCTCGGCCCCGGCGACCGCGTGGCGATCCTGACCTTCGACACCCACCTGCGCTTGTTCTCGGACTTCACCGACGATCGCGAGGCACTGGCCGAGATCATCCGCAGGAAGATCGTTCCGTACCGCCCGCCACCGCTCCCCGAGGCGGGTCCGTTCCCCTCGCTGGCCGCACACTTCGACCACGACGCCGCCAGGCGCGCCGCCTCTCCCGAGGAAGCCCTGTTGATCACGGCACAGGCGCTGGAGCCGCTGAAGGGCTCCAAGACCCTGCTCTACATCGGGTGGGGGATGGGGGTCTATCAGGGCGGGGTGGTCCAGATGAGGCCCGAGTACGGACCTGCTCGACGCGCCCTCCTGGATGCCCGGGTCTCGGTCTTTCCGCTGGACGTCACCCGCGCCGACTACCACACCCTCGAGGGACCGCTCATCAAGGTCGCCCGGGACACCGGCGGCTACTACATGAAGACCTACTACTCGAGCTACTTCGCCATGGACTCGGTCTCCAGCATCATCACCGGGCGCTACGAGCTGGTCTTCGAGAAGCCCGAACTCCCACCGGGTCAACATGTTATCCGGGTCAAGCTCACGCCGGAGGCCCGCGATCGGCTCGTGAGCGAAAAGCGCAAGCCGCTGCTGTTCTTCAGAGAGGCCTACGACGATCGTCCCACCGTTCCCGCGACCTTCGAGCCTGCCCATCCCTGACTTTCGCCCCGGTTTCGTTTCATTGCCTTTAGCCCTCCCGAGACCTATTTTCTTCAAGTACAACCTGGGGCCGAGAACAGAGGGGACTCGAGATGGAAGAGGCCAGGTACCTCGAAGAAGAAGAGGAAGTTGAACCCGAGGCCGAGTACGCCCTGGAAGCTCAGGTGAAGTGCGCCTCGTGCAGTCAGATCCTCACCAACGTCAACGTCGTCCGCCTGCTCAGGACGAGGGTCAACTTCACTTCCTCCCTACCGCGGCGCGGCTACGTCGTGGTTTGCCCGTCCTGCCGCACGGTCGTTCCCGCGGGTCTCGGCTAGGACGCCGACCCGCTCGGCATCGGCGCGAAGCCGTTCACCCGCCGCGGACCCGGGTCGCGGTATCCCTTTGCTTGTTCTTCGGTGCGTGGGATACTTCCGCCAGGCATGCCCCAGAATCCGCTCGCATGGCTGATCTGCCTCGGCGGGATACTCGCTTTGAATCCGGCGACCATGACCGTGCGGGCGGCGGAACCTGAGGTCCAGAACAGTTCGATCCAGGAGAGCGTCCTCGTCAGGCGCGTCCATGTTCCCGTCTTCATCGAGCCGACGAAGAAAGCGCGCCGCCACCCCGAGCGTTGCAGCGACCTGCCTCCCGGCGCCGTGGTGATCACCGAGGACGGGGCGCCTGCCGAGGTCACGGCCATCGACGAGACGCTCTACGGAACCCTGCACGTCATCCTGATCGACACCAGCGCCAGCATGAGGACCCGCCTCGATCGCGCCAAGGAGGCGGCGCTGCGATACGTGGAAAGGCTGGACCCCGACGAGCAGGTTCTCGTGGCATCGTTCGACGACAACCTGATCCTCAGATGCCCGCCCTCGATCGACCGCGACCGGATCGAGAAAGCGATCGGGAGCCTGGAGGTCGGCAACAACACCGCCCTGTGGGATGCGCTCCACTACCTCTTCCGGTACCTGGAGCCCTACCCCGAGCAGAAGGTCGTCGTGTTGCTGAGCGATGGCGAAGACTCGGTCAGCCTCAGGAACCACGACTACCGGGAGATCGTACGGACCGCGGCGGCCACGCCGAACCTCACGGTCTTTCCCATCGGTCTCGAGCTTTCGCATCGCACCGACTTCGCCGGACCGGATCGTCGTGCGATTCTGGGCGAGCTGGCGCACACGACCGGCGGGACGTTCTACGAGGTTAAACGGGTCGCCGGGCTCTCCGACGCCTTCGATCGGATCCGAAGGCGGCTCGAGGGCAAGAGCTTCGTGACCTACATTCCGAGGCCGTTCGGCGAGGGTCCCCTGGACCAGCCGACGCTCCGTGATTCTCGTTGGCGGAAGGTCGAGATCCGGACCGCGCCGGGGATTCCATGCCGCGTGATCTCCCTGGCGCCGCCCCACAGGCTCGAGGGAAGACGCGAGTCGGAGCGCGAGTCGATCGAGTTGACCGACGGTCCCGGGGCACCCGGAGGCGTGGAAGCTCTGGAACGGGCCTGCCTCGACCCCGACCGATACGGCATCGCAGGCGACGTCCTGGTTCCTTCGCGAGGAATCGACGGCGAGGCCCCGCCCCGTCTGTGGGCCCTCGGTCCCCCCGACAGGCTTGTCGGGCAGGCGTCCGACATCGTGATGGAGCGCAGCTTTCTCTACGACGATCGCTTCTTCCGACGTTCGGGCAAGCTGCGTCTGCGCATGAGCCACACGCCCACGTTCAGCGTGCGCACCTTCACCCTCGAGATCCCGCCGCTCGACGAGCTCAGGCAGACCTTGATCGAGCCCGAGGACGTCGTGATCCGTCTCCTCGAGCGTCCGGCCTGCCTGCAGGTGTCCGACGACGGCTCCGTACGAGAGTCGGTGTGGGTGCACGGCCAGACGTTTCTCGAACTGCGTGAGGCCATCGGCCTGGCCCTGTTCCGCTTCTATCCCGACTATGGCGCATGGGCGAGTCGGCGCATCAAGGCAGACGGCTCCCCACAGGTCGAGGCGCTGCTGGCCGAGCTCAGGCAGTCACGGAAGGTGACGCCGGAGGATCTCGAACGGGCCACCGACACCCTCGAAGCCCGGGCCGAGGATCCCGCACACAACCAGCCTCAGCGCTACCTCGCGGAGTGGCTCGGCGACATCTCGGCACGAGAGCTTGCATTCCGAATCGAGACACGGGCTGCCGAGGCGGTGCTCGAGAGCCCAGGCGGTGAGCTCCCCGACCTCACCCGAGCCGTGCTCGAGCGATGGAGGGAGCTCTCCGGGTGGCTCCCGCCGCCGACCCGGGTCCGCATCCTGACGCCGCTCCTCCCGGCCTACGATCCCGACCGGGACGTGGTCGGCTTCTACCGGGTCGTGCTACCGGTCGCCCGCGTCGGCGGGGACCCGATCGACCAGGTGCCCGGGGCGCCCTACGGCCTGCTCACCCTGCGCTGGCTCATGGATGAGGCGGGAATCGGTGACCGTCTTCCGAAGCGCGTGCAGCTGACCTCCCTCGACCATAGCAGGCTGGCTCCCGCGGTCGCGCGAAGGTTGATGGGTGGCACTCGTGACGGCGAGGAGCGTCCATGGCGGCCACGACCCGTTCGCCGCGTGGAGCTGGAGCTGACGACCTCGAGCTCCGAGCTTGAGGTTCTCCGTGTGGCGGTCTACCTCGCGCAAGATCCCGAGCTGCTCGACCCCGATGCGGGCGAGCAGGGCGGGCCGTACTGCATGGAGGTCGAGTCCGAGGGGCCGGCTCTCCGCGATCTCGCCGATGCCATCTCTGCGCTGATCGCCCGCAACGATCTCGACTGCCCCTCGCTCGACAAGTAGGGCGGGGGCCGTCCCCGCCGCCCCGCTCACGTTCAATGCGAGGTTCGATCGAGGTAGGTCAGCAGCTCCCGAGCTCCCTCGTCATCAGGCTCGATCTCGAGAGCCTCGTTGAGGGTCCGGCGGGCCGATTTGAGCTTCCCGGCCAGGATCTGCATCCGCGCAATTCCCACCAGCGGAGCCGAGAGGGTCCGGTCCACACGGTGGGCGCGCTTGTAGAGTTGCAAGGCTCGATCGACCTTCCCTCGCGCCAGGTCGTCGTCCGCTCGCGCCATGAGCTCTTCGGCGGTCACCCCGGTCGACCCGACGGGGCGCTCGTCCGGCTCCACGCCCTCTTCGATCGCGCGCACCCGATACAGGCTGGTGAGGTTGTTGAGCAGTCGAGCGTGGTTCGGCGCGATCGCGAGACCCGCGAAGTACGTGTCCATCGCGCCCTGCTCGTCGCCCGAGCGGCGTCGCGCCACTCCGAGGTTCGCGTACGCCGCGGCGAACGTCGGTGACAGGGCGATGGCGGCTTCCAGGTGACGCGCGGCGTCCTCGGGAGCATCGTTGCGAAGTCGCTCGACACCCAGGTTGTTGAGGTAGATCGCGTTGAGATCCATGTCGTCGAGCAGGCGGTTCGTGACCGGGGTATCGGGACGAGAGCGGTAGAAGTCGAAAACCCTCGTCCGTTTCGGCCCCTGGTAGGCAGCCACCAGGTGGGTGTTCACCACCATGAGGTCTCCCTTGAGCTCCGTGTCGAGGACCGACCTGAGGACGGCGGGTCGCACGGGAATCTCCTGCGCCCGCGCCAGGGCGATGAACAGGTTGACGAACGAGACGCAGTTGCCACTTCGTCTCTCGAAAGCCTCCCTGGCCGTGAGGGTGCGATCGGAGTCGTACTCGAAGGTGAAGGCCGCGGAATCGAATAACGCGTCCTGGAGCGCGTCCAGCTTTTCCGCCGCGTCACCCCGGCCGGCGTACTCGCGGGACGCATCCTCCATCTCGGACGTCACGGCCAGGGGGTTGCTGAACATGGCCGGATCGACGCCGTGGGATTCCATGACGGCCGCCCACTCGTCGTCCGAAATGAAGACGGGAGCACCCTTCGCACCCGCGGGCGTCGCCAAAGCAGCGAGGAGGACCGCGGCCATCAACCACCTTGTGGGTCTTCGCATACGCGTTCCTCGGTGACAGGAAAAAACGCGACTACCGACTGACATAATACCCGGAAACGCTCGACCCGCCCGATGGTTGGACCGTCGATCAACAGCTAATGACGGTCGACAATCCGCCGGAGCCGATGAGCCGGGAGGCTTCCTGGGCGGAGTTCGAGTAGTGTTCTCCGGACAGGTAGCATTCTCTCCCGCCGCTGGGCGATAATGGCCCATCCTGAAAACGAAGTTGAAAAAGGAGGCGCGAAATGGACTCGGTGGGCACGTTTATTTCGATCTGGGGCGTCCGTGTGCTGGGCGCGATCGCGGTTTTGGTCTTCGGATGGATGGCGGCAGGGGTCATTCGCGGTTCCGTGCGTCGCGCGCTCGATCGCACCAAGCTCGATCCCACTTTGGTCCCGTTCATCTCCAATCTCGTCTATTACGCCATTCTGATCTTCATCGTCCTCGCGGTTCTGAGCCTGTTCGGGATCGAGACGACCTCGTTCGTCGCCGTGCTGGCGGCCGCTGGCTTCGCCGTCGGCCTGGCCCTCCAGGGGACGTTGTCGAACTTCGCTTCGGGCATCATGCTGCTGGTCTTCCGTCCGTTCGGCGTCGGTGACTACGTCGATGCGGGAGGTGCGGCCGGCTCCGTTCAGGAGATCGGAATCTTCTCGACCATCCTCCACACGCCGGACAACGTCAAGATCGTCGTTCCGAACTCCGCGATCTACGGGGCGACCATCAAGAATTTCACCGCCAACGACACTCGACGGAACGACATGGTGGTGGGCATCTCCTACGACGACGACATCGGCACCGCGATTTCGACGATCCAGACGATCCTGGCGTCGGACGAGCGCGTTATGAAGGATCCGGAGCCGGTGGTCGCGGTCAGCGAGATGGCCGACTCGTCGGTCAACCTGGTGGTCCGGCCGTGGTGCACGAAGGAAGACTACTGGGGTCTCCGGTTCGACCTGACCCGCCGCTTCAAGGAAGGGCTCGAGGCCGCCGGCTGCTCGATCCCGTACCCGCAGACCGACGTTCACCTGCACACGGAGTCGCCCTCGGCGGCGTAGGCAAAGGAGGCGTCCGTGCGGGTCGTACAGATCGGCCTGGGTCCCATCGGTCGTGAGGTCGCTCGTCTGGCGGCGGCACATCCGGCTCTGGAGCTGGTAGGCGCCGCCGACGTCGACCCCGCGATCGTCGGTTGCGATCTGGGCGAGGCCCTGGGTCTCCCCCCTCTCGGGTTCCTGGTAGAGGGCTCGATCGCCGCGGTCCTCGAAGCCGCGAGACCCGAGCTGGCGCTGCACTGCACGGGGTCCAAGCTGCCCGATGTGGCGCCCCAGCTCCGCGAGTGCATCGAGCGCGGCGTGGCGGTGGTCTCGACCTGCGAGGAGCTGAGCTACCCGTTCTACCGCCACCCGAAGCTCGCCCTCGAGCTTCACGATCTTGCCGTGCGGCACGAGACGTCCCTGCTCGGGACCGGGGTCAACCCCGGATTCGTCATGGACAAGCTCGTCGCGACGCTTCTGACGGCGTGCACCCGCGTGGACCGCGTACGCGCGGTCCGGGTGCTCGATGCGGCCCGGCGTCGCGGCCAGTTCGTCAAGAAGGTCGGCGCAGGTCTAACCCCCGAAGAGTTCGAGTCGCAAAAAGGGCAGCTCGGCCACGTCGGGCTCGCCGAGTCGGCCCACCTCCTCGCCGACGTCGTCGGTGTCTCCACCAAACGCGAAGTGCGCGAACGGTTCGACTCTCGGATCGCAGAGGCCGACGTGCGCGTCGGCAACGTCTCCGTCAAACGCGGCCAGGTGCTCGGCGTCAGCCAGTCGGTAGCGATCGTGGAGCAAGGCCGCGAACGGATCCGCCTCGAGGCCGAGCTCTACGTAGGCGCCGAGAACCCTGGCGATACCGTCTTCGTAGAAGGATCCCCATCCTTGGAAATGACGGTCCCTGGCGGAGTCCCCGGAGACGAAGCCACGGCAGCGGTGACCTTGAACTGCGCGCTACGAGTCAAAGCTTTGGCCCCCGGCCTACGCACCGTTCTGGACGTCCCGGTCCGGTACGATCCAGGTTAGGTGGCCGTCCAGGCCGGTGGCGAGGGCACACCCCCTCCCTCCGCCCGCTGAAATCGCCGGGCGGGGCCGTCGGCGACGTGCTCGAGACAACGGTCTGCAGACGATTGAGTCGTGGTGCCCCGGACCGTCGATTTCAAAAGGCGGTGGGAGGGGATGTGCCCTCGCCACCGGCCTGGACTACGACGAGGACGGACTTGACCCCTGGAGGGAGCCGAGGGTGAGGAGGGAACCCTCGGTGGTGTGCCACTCGGAGGTGGCCAGATCGGGGGGTACGACGAGGCGGGTCTGTTCGACGACGTCGAGGCCCGCGCGCTCGAAGGCGCGACGCCACCCGTCGGCGTCGAGGAGCGTCATCTCCAGACCGACGTCCTCGGGCCAGCTGTAGCTGGCCTCGTTTTCCGCATAGTAGTTGACGGCGCACGCGAAGCGGCCGCCGGGAACGAGGAGCCGCGCCACCTCCGACAGAGCAGCGTCGAGAGCCGGCTCGGGAAGGTAATACAGCGTCTCCATCGAAAAAACCGCATCGAACCGGGTCACCGGCAGGGATACCCCGGGGAAGAGGCCGTGGCGAAACTCGACGTTGTCGAGCTCCGCCGAGAGCTCTCTCGCCCGCTCGATCATTGCCTCTGCCACGTCGATCCCCACCGCGAGGCCGGCGGGGCAGGCGCGGGCGGCCCAGCGCACCGCGTAGCCGTTGCCGCACCCGATCTCGAGAAACCGCCCATCCGGTGGCAGGTCGAGACGATCGAACGCCATGCGCGCCGCAGGGCCGTGAGCGTCGCTCATGCCCTCGGCGCGGCCCCGCCGCGCCCAGTCGTCGAAGACCGTGGCTATCCGCCCTCCCGCGCTCGGCTCCGTCATCAAGCGGTCCTCCTTGAAGCGGCGGACAGGATACCCGACTCCCGGCGGTCGGCTTGCGCGATGCGGGGCGGATGGGCGACCATAGCGGGCCACGAGAACGACCGGCGGGCCCCGCGGCCGGCTGCAATCGCCCGATTCACCCCACCCGGTGGAGGCGGGCTCGAGGTTGACGATGAACGATCGAATCCGCGAGATCCTCTCCTGCTACGACAGCGAGAACCCTGGCGTCCGGACGAGCCTGGCCCGCATCCTGAACCACGGAACCCTCGCCGGAACCGGCCGGCTGGTGATCCTGCCCGTCGATCAGGGAGTCGAGCACGGTCCCGCGCGAACCTTCGCGCCGAACCCGCCGGGATACGACCCGGACTACCACTTCCAGCTCGCCATCGATGCCGGATGCAACGCCTACGCCGCGCCGCTCGGTTTCCTCGAGGCCGGGGCCGGGCGTTTTGCAGGTGAGGTTCCCCTGATCCTGAAACTGAACAACAACGAGTCCCTCTACAAAGAAGAGGACCCGATCTCGGTTCAGACCGGCAGCATCGATCACGCTCTCCGGCTCGGCTGCTCGGCCATCGGCTACACGATCTATCCGGGTTCGTCCCTGGCGGGGCAGATGTACGAGCAGCTCCAGGAGCTGACCGAGGACGCCAAGGCCGCGGGTCTGGCCGTGGTCGTATGGTCCTACCCGCGCGGCTGCCAGCTCTCGAAGGAAGGCGAGACGGCCATCGATGTCGTGGCCTACGCCGCCCAGATCGCGGCCCAGCTCGGGGCGAACGTCATCAAGGTCAAGCTGCCCACCGATCACATCGAGCAGGACGCGGCCCGCAAGGTCTACGAGAAGGAACAGGTTCCCATCGGAACCCTCACCGAGCGCGTGCGCCACGTGGTGCAGTCGGCCTTCAACGGCAAGCGCATCGTGATCTTCTCAGGCGGCGGCAAGACCACCGACGATGCGGTCTTCGAGCAGGTCAAGGCGATTCGCGACGGCGGCGGTTTCGGCTCGATCATCGGACGAAACTCGTTCCAGCGCGCCAAGCCGGAGGCCCTGAAGTTCCTCGGCACCATCATGGATATCTATAAGAATTGACTCATTCGCCGTCGGGTCGCGCGCCGTGTCGCGCGGCCGCGACGGCGGCGACGAACAGCCCGCAGATCGCACCGAGCACGACCAGAACGGCCAGCTCGAGCCACCCGGCGGCTCCCTCGGGATGCAGCGCGGCCGTCAGCGCGTCGCCGAGGGCGAAGCCGTCGGTTTCTCCCAGGCGGAGCGCCCTCAGGGCGTCCAGGCTCGCGGCGACCAGCAGACAGGCGCCGAAACCGATGGCGCCACCTACCACGCCCCGCTGCACGAGCTGCGAGGGGTTCAGCGGTCGCCCCGTACGGGGTTCTTCGAGGGTGAGGTTCGGGTCCCGCACCCCCAGCGGTGAGAACCGTTGCAGGAGGATCAACCCCGGAATCCCGGCAATCATCGTCATGTAGAAGAAGAACCGCCAGCCCGCGGCATGCACCACGAACCCGGTCACGGGTCCCGCCAGGATCCGCGGCAACCCGAACAGGCTCGAGAACAGCGCGTACTGTGTTGCCGAGAACCGCTTCCGCGTCATCCTCAACAGCATCACGCCGAACGCCCCCATCCCGAGCCCGGTCGTGACCAGCTCGAACGACAGCGCCCCGTAGTAGAGCGGCCGATTCCCGGGCCACTGGGTGATCAGGACGTACCCCAGGTTCGAGAAGATCTGCAAAACCCCGAAGATCCACAGCGAGTGACCGACCCCGATGAACGTGCAGGCCAGCCCCCCGAGAAACGTTCCTGCGATCGTGATCACCACACCCGCCGTACCCAGCACCAGTCCACGATCGAACTCCGTGTACCCCATGTCGTTCAGAAACGGCCGCAGCAACGACTGCGACAGGTTGTCCGCCAGCTTGTAAAGCACGACGAACGCCAGGATCTCGAGCGCGCGGTGCCGCCCGAGGCACTCCACGAACGGAAGCCACACCGCCTCACGCAGCGTCTTCGGTGCGCGGTCCGAAACTTCGGGTTCCGGCGCCTTCCAGCTGACATAGAGCATCGGCGCGTAGCACAGCGCGAGCAGCACCGCGGTCCACCGCCACGAGACCTGCGCCGCCAGATAGATGCTCACCCCGCCGCTCAAGGTCATGGCCACGCGGTAGAGCGCGGTCCGCGCCCCGACCGCAACCCCGTGCTCCTCCGGTCGCAGCACATCCACGGCGTACGCATCGACCGCGATGTCCTGAGAAGCCGCCGCAAACGCGATCGCCAGGCTCAACGCAAAGACCACCCAGATCGCGTCGGGCGTGCTCCCAACCCCGGAGAGCGCCAGTGTCAGCACCAGTAGCGCCACCTGCGCCAGCGCCGCCCACCCCCGCCGCCGGCCCCACAGCGGTGGCGCGAAGCGATCCATCAACGGCGCCCACATGAACTTCAACGTCCACGGCGCCTGCGCCAGCGTGAGCAACCCCACCCACCGGATGTCGACCCCGACATCCCGCATCCAGTCGGGAATCGCGATCCACACCAACCCCAGCGGCAGCCCCGACGAAAAACTCAGCAGTGCCACCGACCCGGTCCGCCAGGACCGCATCGCCGTTCCCAGAGACCGGATCGCTCCCGATTGCTGTTCGCTCATCCCGGCGAGTCTAAACTGTTACACGCGCCGTCTCTCAACCGTTGTTTCCCGATAGCCGGGTGGGGGCGGGATCCTGGCGGAACCGTCGCCGGGCGGGCGGGACGCGGTGCACCTCCCTCCCGACGCCCGCTGAAACCGCCGGGCGACACGGGCCGCGCCGTGCCCTCGGCCCCGGGCCTGCGAACGCTCGCCGCGTGGTGACTCGGACCGTCGGTTTCAAAAGGCGCTGGGAGGGAGGTGCAACGCGTCCCGCCCGCCCGGCAACGGCTCCGCCGGATCCCGGGAGGGG
>Ga0316191_10000393_pt1 | contig 28273 bp, 28 predicted proteins | sample Eddworburr2cm_MG_FD_204928 | JGI IMG/M metagenome (GOLD analysis project Ga0316191, IMG submission 204928) | Coastal sediment microbial communities from Maine, United States - Eddy worm burrow 2 cm | ecosystem: Environmental > Aquatic > Marine > Coastal > Sediment | place: USA: Maine... | reverse complement strand
GTTGTGCCACGGACAGCATCGAGAATCGTCGCTTCGGCCAGCAGGTCGTCTGCCACCACGGCACCGAAACGCTGGCGGTGTCGAACGCCGACAGCTTCGTGCACCTGGATCATGGTGACGCCATCGGTCCCTGTCCCGATTCCTGAACCGAGCCCTTGGCGGCGATATGCCCCGCTTGATCATCAATCAGAACCACCTGCCCTATGCAAGCCTTCTGGAGACCAGGAACCCAAGACTGGTCGACCTTGCCGTCATTCACTGCACGGAACTGCCAAATCTGGCCATGGCTCGCGAGTTCGGCGAAAGAATTCATTACCCCGCCAGCTCGACCGGCAACTCAGGACACTACTATATAGAACGGTCTGGCAACATTGAAGAATGGATCCCGGTGGATCGCGTCGCACACCATGTGCGCGGCTACAATGAGCGAAGCGTGGGCATCGAGTTGGTCAACGTGGGACGCTATCCGGACTGGTTTGACTCCCGCAAGCAGGAGCTGAGCGAACCCTATACCGCGGCACAGGTCGAAAGCCTGGCAAGCTTGCTGCGCCGCTTGAGGCGGGAATTGCCTGCCCTGCGATGGATAGCAGGGCACGAAGCGCTCGATACCGGCCGGATCGCGGCTTCCGATGATGCGGACAAGACTGTTTTTCGTAAGCGCGACCCAGGCCCGCTTTTTCCGTGGGCCGACCTGCTGGCGAGGGTAGAACTGCAGCGGTTCGAGCCCCCCAGGCGGGACGAGAGATAGCACGTTTTAGTACGATGTATCTGTTTTCCGGACTGTTGCTCATCGCGCACCCACATCGATGGAAATTACCTTGCCGCGGTAAATGACAACGATGCGTTCCAGGCTGCGCCTGCTTTTCTTGTAATACCAGCGCTCAACCGAAACGGCTTGCCGGGTGCCGTTGAGCCGAACAGATTCCTGCCCGCGGTCCCTGTACCTGGGCTCTCCGCACAAGCGCAGGACGTCCGCGGAGGAGTCACCGCTTTGTATGAGCTTGCGGCCGCAGCGGTAGCTGTCCGCAGCCGCCTCGGGGCTCGGGCATAACAGTGCGGCCACCAGCAATGCAGCTTTTGAAACCGGTCTTGCCATGGACCGAGCCTAGCGCACGCGCGACGCTGGCGCCGCGGCAAAAGACCGGGATTCAGGTAGGAGTTTTTCCTGCCGTACCCGAGACAGGCGTGAAGCGGTAACCCAAGCCGTACACGGACTCGATGGTCTGCAGCTCGGGCGCAACAGCGTTCAGCTTCTTGCGCAGGTTCTTGACGTGGGTATCCACGGCGCGGTCGCTGACCACGCGGTAATCCGAATACATATAATCAAGTAATTGCTCGCGCGACAGGACCCGTCCGGGACGTGACTGCAGAGCCTCGAGGAGCGCAAACTCAACCGGGGTGAGGTCGAGCGGCTGACCGTTGAGCGAAGCGGCGAATCGTTCACGATCCATGGAAAGACCATCCTGCGGCGGGCTTGTTTTTCGGTTGGATGTTCTGCGTAGTACGGCTTTCACCCTGGCCACCACCTCACGAGGGGAAAAAGGTTTGCAAATATAATCATCCGCTCCCAACTCCAAGCCCAGCAGGCGATCGATTTCTTCCGTTCGGGCCGTGACCATGATGATCGGCACATCGCTTTCGGCACGCAGTCGCTTGCATACTTCGATGCCGTCCAGCCCCGGCAGCATCAGGTCCAGCAACACCAGGGCGGGAGGGTCTGCACGAAACCGCTCCAGCACCTCGTCACCCCGATCGACGATGCGGCAGCGGAAACCGGCTCGCGAACTCAGATAGTCCTCCAGCAGGCCGGCGATCTTGGGTTCGTCCTCGACGATCATGATGCACGTTTGCTGCTGTTCCATGCGTTCGGTGTTCAGTCCGGCAGTTCGATGATTATGGCCAGGCCGCCGGCGCGGCCCGGTTCAGCCCGAATGGATCCGCCATGCGCCTCGGCGATATTGCGGCAAATGGACAAGCCCAGGCCGCTGCCGCCACCGGCGCGGGAACGCCCTCCCTCCACGCGATAGAAGCGCTCAAACAGGCGATCCAACTGCCCGTCCGGCACGCCGGGCCCATTGTCTTCAACGGTCAGCTGTACGCCGCGGGGCATCGCTCTGAGGCATATCCTGACCCAGCCGGCGTTTTCGGCATAACGTAGATTGTTTTCCAGCAGGTTATGTAGCAACTGCCGCAACCGTTGCGTATCGCCGGGAATCTCCGCTACCGCCGGCAGGTCGAGTTCGAGGGCAATCCCGCGACCGGCGAGGCGCTCGCCGAAAGGTTCGGCGGCCGCCCGCACCAGTGCGGCGAGGTCGATGCGTTTCCGCCGCAAGTTCAGGGCGCCGGCATCGGACAGCGCCAGGGTCTGCAGATCATCCACCAGCGCGGCCAACTGGTCGATTTCTTCACCGAGCGACGCCAGGCTTCGGCTGTCCGGCTGGCGAACGCCATCGCCCAGCGCTTCGATCTCGCCCTTGAGGATGGCCACCGGGGTGCGCAACTCGTGAGCGATATCAGCCATCCAACGCTGGCGGATTGAGCGGTTTTTCTCCAGCGTGGCCGCCAGGCTGTTGACGGCCTCCGAGAGTCGGCCGATCTCGTCCCGGCCCGCCCGGGCAGCGCGCTTGTCGTAATGCCCGTGGGCCAGTTCCGTAACCGTTTCCATCAACTCACGCACCGGACGGCTGAGCTGCCTGGCCAGCAGGAACCCGAGCAGGGCCGCCAAGCCGAGTGCGATCAGGAATGCGGCGCTCAGCACCCGAACCTGGCCGAGCAGGAAGCGTTCTGCCTCCGGGGGCAGCACCTTGCCCATCGGCGCAAAGCCGATCCAACCCACCGACGCTTCGCCGACGCGGATTTCCTGCAGCGTCAAATCGGCCAGATCCTCCACAACCGCCCCGGCCAGGAACGCGCGATCCGCGTCCAACAGGAACAGCCGGTCCCTCAGTTGCAGACGGTCCAGTGAGCGCAACCAGCGCAGGGGGTTATCCGACGGCGGCCCGCCGGCCGCGCCGGGGCCACGCTCCGCGGCCAGGCGGCCCATGCGCGGTGGACCGCGGCCCCGTTCGTCTCCGCCGGGAAGCAATTTGCGGGTCTGGCGCAGGATGCTGTACCAGTTCTCGGGCTGGTCGCGGAGGAATTCCCAGCCCCCCCGGGCCTCGTAGAGGTCCGCCAGCGCCGGCGCAGTGATGTCCAGCACAGCCGCCTCCTGCCTTTCCAGGAAGTCGATGAATCCCCGGTTCAGGCTGGCCCGGGTAATCGCCATGACCACCAGCAAGGCCAGCAGGACCGTGATGACCTGGGCAAGCAGGATCTTGGCGAACAGCGTTCTCATGGGCCCATCCTGCACCGTGGCGGCAGGAGGGTTCAAGTGAACCGGCCAAACTTCTTTTTTCCTCCACATTTGGTCCGCAATCGGGCGCCATCATGGCAACCATGGAAGGCGCAACGGCCAGACACAGCGGGCCCTTCCAGCCACCTGCAACCTACGGGAGAACACCATGAAAAACCGAATTTCGATATGCCCTGCCCTGCTCGCCATGGCAGCCCTGCTGACCGCCGGCAGCGCACTCGCCGGGCCGCCGGACCACGACGGCTCCTGGCGCATGGGTCCACCGAACGCGGAACAGCAGCTGGCGCGGCTGAGCCAGGAGCTTGGCCTTGACCGCGAGCAGTCGAGACAGATGCTCGACCTGCTGCAGGCCGCCGAAGTGGAGCACGAGGCCATTCGCGCCCGCTTCTTCGAAGAGGCGGGACCGGAAATCTGCGCGATCAGGCAGAACACCGAGGCGGAGATCATGGCGCTGCTGACGCCTGATCAGGCCGAGCAGTTCCAGCGCCTGAAGGAGGATCGGCTGGACCGGCGCATGAAGCTACAGCAACACAATCGCTCCTACGCCTTGCCCGACTGCTCCGCAGCCGACGGCTGAGCCACCCGCTGAGCGGGCCGTTCAGGCTTGCGCCAGCAGGACGGCCCTCACCGGGGCGGGATGCCCCTCCACGGTCCTGGCCCGGTCTTCCGGGTCCAGGGCCTGCTCCAGTGATTCGAAACGCATCCAGCGCGTACTTCTCTGCTCGGCCGTGGTGGTCGGCGTCACATCGACCAGCGAAATATGCCGCAAACCCGCCTCAAGCAACCACCCAGTGAGCCGTGCCGTGCCGGGCACTGCCCACACGTTGGGCATGCGGGCGTAGCGGCCCGCGGGCAGCAGCAAGTCTTCTTCCTGGCCCGGCGGCAATACCAGGCTTTCCAGGACCAGCGTGCCGCCCGGCCGCAACAGGGTCTTCAGCTGGGAAAGGTGTTGCCGGGGGTCGCGGCGATGGTATAGAACACCCATCGACAATACCGTGTCGAAGCCAGCGGGCCCCGGCGGCAGCTCCTCCACGCCCAGCGGCAGCACAAAGTTGGCCAGGTCCCCGCCAAAATGCCGGCAGGCCAGCCACTGCATCACGAACAGCACGGTCGGGTCGATCCCGACCACCAGCCCGGCGCCGGCGCCCAGCATGCGCAGGCCGTAATAGCCATTGCCACAGCCAATATCGAGAACCCGGGCCCCGGCGAGATCGATGTGTGGCGCGATCCGCGCCCATTTCCAGTCCGAGCGCCATTCCGTGTCGATTGCTGCTCCGCCCAGGCAGAGCGGGCCCTTGCGCCAGGGGTGCAGTTCCATCAGCAGTGACCGGAGGGCCCCAGGATCGGCGGCGTCAGCCCCTAGCGAGGGCGTTGGACGGTCCAGGACTGCGCGGGTCTGCACCCGCGGCAGACAATCCAGGGCTTCCCGCCATCGGGGCAAGTCCCCGTGCGGGTGATCCTGCAGTCGATGCTCCGCGAGTCGAATGGTCTGTGCAAGCCATCCGCTGTCCGGCCAACGGCGCAGCAACTCATCGTAGACCCCGCTCACCGGTTTACCTGAAGGCCACCAGGGAAATGAAGTTGAAGGCCTGGAACCACGGGTAGACTGCGCCGAAACCGGCGGCCAGCAGGCGATCACGATGCTCGGGCAGGCTCTCCGGCTTCAGAACGTTTTCCAGCGCGTCCCGCTTGCGGGAAATCTCCAGGTCGGAATAGCCCTGCGCGCGCTTGAAATCGTGATGCCAGGCCGTTTGCAGTGACTGCTCTCGCCGTTCCTCGAAGCGGATTTTCTCGGACAGCAGCAAGATACCGCCCGGGCGCAGGCCGGCGGCGATACGCCGCAGCAAGGCCAGCCGGGCCCCCGGGGGGACGAACTGCAGTGTGAAGTTGAGGGCCACGACGGAGGCATTCTGCACCTGCGTATCCCGCACATCTTCGCAAACCGGGTGGATTGGAACGGAGCCTTTAGATTCTGCCGTTCCCAGGGTCTCCTGCAGGCGCGCGATCATGGCGGCTGAACTGTCGACGGCCACGATGCGGGCGTTCCTGGCGCGCACGGCCTGGCTCATGGCCCGCGCGACCGCGCCAAGGGAACAGCCGAGGTCGTAGAGCGTGCTGTCGTCCTGCGCATAACGGCGCGCCAGCAGGCCCACCATCGGCACGATCAACCCGTAACCGGGCACCGAGCGGTCGATCATATCCGGGAACACGCGGACCACGCGTTCGTCGAACACAAAATCCCGCGCTTCATCTACCGGGGTATCGTATAGCCTGTCTCTGCCGCTCATCCAGTACGCTCCACCGGCTCATCCAGGGGCCGCGACGATTCTCTCATGGCATGACTTCTGGCGCATACCGGGGCTGCAGCCGTTTGCTACCGTGACGGGGGTGGAAATCCGGGAGTAAAGGGGCGTGGCTTGGGTGTTCTCCATCGAGTTCTGGCACTGGTGGGTGCTGGCCGGCTTATTGCTGGTCCTGGAACTCATCAGGCCGCGCTTCGTGTTCCTGTGGCTGGGTTTCATAGCCGCAGCCGCGGGCTTCCTGCTGCTGGTTTTTCCCAGCACTCCGCCCCGGGTGCAGCTGGCGCTTTTTGGCGCGCTCTCGGCAGTAGCCATCGTGGCATGGCGCTACTATCGCCGCGACCATCCTCGGTCATCCGCCTAGGGCTTGACCGTGGCGCGGTAGCTGCGACCTTCTGCCGCAGGCTGGCAGGGACTATACTAGCAGCCTGTCGGACTGATCATAGATCTACCCCGAAAAAGCCGAGTTTGGCCAGATTCTCCGTTCTTTTCGCTCAATAGCCGAGCTATTCGCGTCAAAAGACCGAAAAATCTGACTCGAATCGGCTTTCCCTCGCTGCGATCGGTCAAGTCCAACAGGCTGCTGGCTGGTTTGAATCCGGCGCTTGCAGCGATTGCAGGCGACAGCATAGGCAAGAGAAGCAGCAAACAGATCATGACATTTCAGGAATTCATTGAGAAACTCGAGGCTTACTGGTCGGATCAGGGCTGTGTTCGGGTCCAGCCGCTGGACCTCGAGGTCGGCGCGGGAACCTTTCACCCGGCGACTTTTCTACGCTCCATCGGGCCTGAGCCTTGGCGCGCAGCCTATGTGCAGCCCAGCCGGCGGCCAACCGACGGACGGTACGGGGAGAACCCGAACCGACTCCAGCACTACTACCAATACCAGGTAGTGATGAAGCCGGCGCCCGAAGACTTCCAGGATCTTTACCTGGGGTCACTGGAGGCCATCGGTATTGACCCGCGCGTACACGACATCCGTTTTGTCGAGGATAACTGGGAATCACCCACGCTGGGTGCCTGGGGCCTCGGCTGGGAAGTCTGGCTCAATGGCATGGAAATCACGCAATTTACTTACTTTCAACAGGCGGGCGGCCTGGAATGCAGGCCCGTCATGGGTGAGATCACGTACGGCGCGGAGCGGCTGGCGATGTACTTGCAGAAGGTGGACAGTATCTACGACATCGTCTGGACCGAAAGCGGCGGCCGCACGGTTACCTATGGCGAAGTTTTTCACCAGAACGAGGTCGAACAATCCCACTACAACTTCGAACACGCCGATGTGGACGCGCTGTTCACCTGGTTCGAGGTCTGCGAACGCCAGGCCCGTAAGCTGGTCGACCTGGATCTGCCGCTGCCTGCTTACGAGCAGGTGCTGAAAGCCTCCCATACTTTCAACCTGCTCGATGCGCGGCGAGCCATCTCCGTCACCGAGCGGCAAAGGTACATTCTGCGCGTCCGCGATTTGGCCCGCCGCGTAGCGGAAAGTTACTACGAGAGCCGCAAGGCCCTGGGTTTTCCGGGCCTGGCGCAGCAGAGCACCGCGGCCCAAACCTTGCCGCAGGACACGCTTAAACCCGAGGGGGCCGGATCATGAGTGCGTCCGAAACAATGCCCCGGGATGCCGCTGACCTGCTGGTTGAGCTCGGTTGCGAGGAACTACCGCCCAAGTCGCTGGACGCCTTGCGCGAGGCCTTTCTCGCTGCGATCGCCAGCGGCCTGGAAAAGCAAGGCCTCACGTTCGATGCCGCGGGCAGCCAGGGGTTTTCGACACCGCGCCGGCTGGCCGCTCTTTTTCCCGGGGTAGCCAACCGCCAACCCGACCAGTCGCAGGACCGCCGTGGTCCGGCACTTACCGCGGCATTCGACGCCAAGGGCAAACCGACAGCGGCGGCGTTGGGCTTCGCCCGCTCGGTCGGCCTGGAGGTGGCTGAGCTGCAGCGGGTCGAGACTGAAAAGGGCGGGTGGTTATTCGCCCGCGTCGAGCAACCGGGGCAAGCCCTGGACGATTTGATCTTCCCCATTCTGGAGCAGGCCCTGCGTCAATTGCCCGTGCCCCGGCCGATGCGTTGGCACGACCACGAATTCAGCTTCGTACGCCCGGTGCACTGGTTAGTCGTCATGCACGGCAACCGGGTAATCGAAGGCAGTCTTCTGGGGCAATCCGCCGGCCACCGGACCCGCGGCCACCGGGTTCACAGCCCGGGCCCGCACGAGTTGCCGACCGCCGCGAGCTACGTCGAGGTGCTGCAGAAGGCTTACGTCATCGCCGACCCGGCAAGGCGGCGCGAACGCATTCGTGAGGGGCTGCTCGCGACCGATCCACAAGTGCTGATCGATCCGGGCCTGCTCGACGAGGTGAATAACCTGGTCGAATGGCCGGTTCCCGTGGCCTGCCGATTCGAAGAAGCCTTTTTGCAGGTGCCACACGTCGCACTGGTGGCCAGCATGCAGGACCACCAGAAATTTTTCCCGGTGCGGGATGCGCGGCAATCCGGGCGGGTCAGCAACCGGTTCGTGGCCATTGCCAACCTCGAAAGCCAGGACTTCAACGCCGTCCGCGAGGGTTATGAGCGGGTCATACGACCGCGCCTGGCCGACGCACGGTTTTTCCTCGAGCAGGACCAGAAGCAACCGCTCGAGGCCTATATGCCCACTCTTGATCGGGTCGTTTTTCAGCAGAAAATTGGAACAATAGGCGACAAATCAAGGAGAATGGCTGCCGTTTCGAAGACGTTAGCGGAAATATTGCGACTCGACCAGGAGGCTGCCTCGCGAGCCGCGCAACTCGCGAAATGCGATTTGTTGACCCAGATGGTCGGTGAGTTTCCCGAATTGCAGGGGTTGATGGGGCAGCATTACGCGGCAACTTCGGGGGAGTCGGACGCCGTGGCCGCCGCGATTGGCGAGCATTACGCGCCAGCCTTCGCCGGCGACGCCGTTCCCGCCAGCGACGCCGGGCGGATTGTCAGCATCGCCGACCGAGCCGATACGCTGGTGGGGATTTTCGCAGCCGGCATGCGCCCTACCGGCAACAAGGACCCCTTTGCGCTCCGCCGGGCTGCTCTCGGACTGGTCCGGATCCTGTTGGAAGCCGGGCTCGACGTGCCGCTGAACCGGGTGCTGGCCCTGGCCGCCAACGAGCTGTCCGCCCGGGTGGAGGTCGATCCATCGCTGCTGGGGGACGTCAGGGAATTCATCGTCGAGCGCCTGCGCCACTACTACCGCGAACAGGGTTACGGCGCCGAGTTGATCAGCGCCGCGCTTTCCTCGGACTGGGACACGCTGGCCGATCTCGACCGTCGACTGAGAGCGATCGACGGCTTCATGGGCCAGGAAGCGGCAGCCAGCCTGGCCGCGGCAAACAAGCGCATCGGCAACATCCTGAAAAAAGCCGAAGAAGAATTTTCGAAGAAGATCAACGCAGATCGGTTCGAGTTGGGCGAAGAAACTGCTCTTTTCGATGAGATTACTCGGCTCGAGGAGGAAGTCGAACCCTTGATGGCAAGGCGGGATTACGCAGCCAGCCTGCTGGCCCTGAGCCGCCTGAAAGGGCCCGTGGACGCCTTTTTCGACGCGGTGATGGTGATGGCCGAGGACCCTGCCCTCAGGGTTAATCGCCTTGCGCTGCTGGCGCGCCTGAAGGCGCTTTTCGACCGCATCGCCGACCTTTCGGTACTGGGTTAGGAGCACTGCATTTTGGCCGAGCAGCAACTGTTGATGATCAGCCGTGACGACATCCTGCGAGCGGGTTCCGGCAAGCAGGGCGACCGGCTGTTTCGAACCCTGGCGCGACTGACGCGTAGCGGATTCCAGTTGCTGGCCACCGCGCCGCAACCCGATGACTGGTCGCGTGAACACGGCGGCCCGGACGACGCCCTGTTGGGGCCGGAAAGCATCAGGAAAAGGCTGGCAGATGCGGGTGGGGTGCTCGATGGCATCTACTACGTGCCGCGATCACTGTTCACTCAGCGGCGCAACCGGGAAGCCGCCCTGAATGACATCATGAAGCGCTATGGGATCGTTCCGGGACATTGCCACCTGTTCAGTTCGAGCCGCAGATTCGTGGAGGCAGCCTCTGAACTGGGCATTGACGCCACGGCATTGACCAGCGACAAGCAACTGATGCAGGGACTCAAGGGGTTGCTGAAACAAGCGGACCCATGATTCCCGGCGCCTGGCTACCGGTTTTTTTCAAACATCCAGGTTGGTGACCTCAAGGGCATAACGTTCGATGAACTCGCGCCGCGGCTCAACCTCGTCGCCCATCAGGGTCGTGAATATCTGGTCGGCCCCCACCGCGTCCTCAATCGTGACCTGCAACAGTCGGCGGGTCTCGGGATTAACCGTGGTTTCCCACAGCTGATCGGGGTTCATTTCGCCCAATCCTTTGAATCTCTGGATTGTTCTTCCTTTGCGGCTTTCTGCCATCAGCCACTCGTAGGCGGCCTGGAACGAATCGACTTCCTGCTCGGACTTGCCCCGCACGACCCGCGCACCTTTCTGCAGCAGGCCGAACAGTGTGTCCGCCAGGCGCCCGATCAGGCGATACTCCGGACTCTTGAAGAAATCTGCCGTAACCGGCGTGTGTTCGGTAACACCGTGGGTGGTCTTGCTGAGCAATACCTCGTCACCCTCTTCACCTGCGGCCACGCTTACGGCATAGCGCACACTGGGCGCGCTGCGGGACTGCAGTCGCTGGTTGAGCCCCTCGCACCAACGCGCCATCTCCGACCCACTCCAGTCTATGGAAAACCTCTCATAATCAATTAGTTGTTCCAAAAACAACCGATCAAAGCGCTTCGCCAGCCGGGTGACCGACAACTGCACGGCCAGATAGTCCCGCATCACCTGTTCCAGGCCCTCGCCCTGCAGCGCCGGAGCCGCCGGGTCGAACACCAGGGCAGCGTTGTCCAGAGCCCTGGCCAGGAGATAGTCATTCAGTTCCACATCGTCTTTGAGGTACTGCTCCTGCTTGCCCTGTTTAATCTTGTACAGCGGAGGCTGGCCTATATAAATGTAGCCGCGCTCGATAAGTTCCGGCATTTGCCGGTAGAAGAACGTCAACAGCAACGTGCGGATGTGCGATCCATCCACATCCGCATCGGTCATGATGATAATGCGATGGTAGCGCACTTTGTCGGCATCGAATTCATCGCGGCCGATGCCGCAACCGAGGGCGGTGATCAGCGTGCCCACCTCGGCCGAAGACAACATCTTGTCGAAGCGGGCCTTTTCAACGTTCAGAATCTTGCCCTTCAGCGGCAGGATGGCCTGGTATTTGCGGTTACGACCCTGCTTGGCCGAGCCTCCGGCCGAGTCGCCCTCGACCAGGAACAACTCCGACAGCGCCGGATCCTTCTCCTGGCAGTCGGCCAGCTTCCCCGGCAACCCGGCGATATCCAACACACCTTTGCGGCGCGTCATTTCACGCGCCTTGCGGGCCGCTTCGCGGGCCCGGGCCGCATCCACCACTTTGGCTGTGATGGTTTTCGCCTCAGCCGGGTTCTCCAGCAAGAAATCCCGCAACCGGTTGGCGACGATGGACTCCACCACCGGCTTAACCTCCGAGGAAACCAGTTTGTCCTTGGTTTGCGAAGAGAATTTCGGGTCAGGCACCTTCACCGAGAGCACGGCGATCAGGCCCTCGCGTGCATCGTCTCCGGTCGTGGCGACACGGTCTTTCCTGGCCGCGCCGTTTTCATCGATGTACTGGTTGATCGTGCGTGTCAGGGCGGCCCGGAAGCCGGCCAGGTGCGCACCACCGTCCCGCTGGGGAATGTTGTTGGTAAAACAGAAAACCGTCTCCTGGTAGGAATCGGTCCACTGCAGCGCGACCTCGACCGAGATGCGGTTCATTTCGTCCGCAAAATGCATGACCGTTGCATGCAGTGGGTTTTTGTTTCGTCCCAGGTGTTCTACAAACGATCGGATTCCGCCTTTGTATTCGAATACGTCTGTTTTTCCCGTACGCTCGTCCAGCAACTCGATGCGGACTCCCGAGTTGAGGAAACTCAACTCCCGCAGGCGCTTGGCGAGAATGTCATAATGGAACACGGCATTGGTAAAGACCGTATGGCTGGGGCGGAAATAGATCTGCGTGCCGGTTTCCTCGCTTTTTCCGGTGATCTGCAATTCCGTTTCGGGAACGCCCATGTGATAGGTCTGGCGCCAGATATGGCCGTCCCGCTTGATCCGCAACTGCAAATCTTCCGACAGGGCGTTCACCACCGACACGCCGACGCCATGCAGGCCGCCTGAAACCTTGTATGAGTCGTCGTCGAACTTTCCGCCCGCGTGCAGAACCGTCATGATTACTTCCGCTGCAGACTTGCCTTCTTCTTCGTGCAAGTCGACCGGAATCCCGCGCCCATTGTCTTCGACGGTGACTGCATCGTTCGCGTGAATGGTGACTTTGATCGCGTCACAATGGCCGCCCAACGCCTCGTCGATGGAGTTGTCCACTACTTCGAAGACCATGTGATGCAAGCCGGTGCCATCATCGGTGTCACCGATGTACATTCCGGGCCGCTTGCGGACGGCATCCAGGCCCTTCAGCACCTTGATGTTCTTCGAATCGTATTTGGGTGTATTCATTGCGGGTCAGACCCTCCGGGCGCTGGGCTAATTATTTGAATGGACGTGCTAATCTGGGCGTGTTGGCCGAACTGGCCGGCCTAATTCAGATGGGTCTGCCGGCCTGGTTTTGCAAGGCAGCATTATACCACTTCCCGGACCCGCCCCTGTTCCACGTGAAACATCGAAAGGGGGGCTTGCAAGTCGCTTTTGCGCGTGCCCGTGACCCAGACCTGGCCACCGACGGCCAGGGCCCGCTGCAGTACATTTTCGAAATGCGAGCGGTCGAACTCAGAGGCGAGGTCATCCAGCAGAATCACGGGAAGTTCACCGGAGCGCAGCAAGAGTTCCGCCTGCGTCAGCAGCAACGCCGCCGCCAACACCTTTTGTTCGCCGCGGGACAGGACCGCCCGCGCCCAGGAAGTCCCGCTGCTGAGTCCGAGGTCGGCTCGATGCGGACCGCTCGTCGTCATGCCACGCTCGAGGTCTTTGGCGCGGACCGAGCGCAAGTGCTGACCGTAGTCTTCATTGGACCAGCCCTTCAGGTATTCGAGTGAGATGTGCGAAAGCCCGGCATTCAGTTCACCGAGCATCGTGTGAATGTTGCTGGATATGGCGTCACAATGGCTGCGGCGGTGCCTGCTGAGTTCTTCGGCATGTATTGCCAGAACGTCATCAATCGAATCCAGCACGGCCGGTTGGTTTCTTCGCAGCGCGGCATTCCGCTGCTTGAGCGCTTTGGAGAAGCTGCGCCAGGTCTCGAGGAAACCCGGTTCCACGTGAAACATCCCCCAGTCCAGGTACCGCCTGCGCACTTCGGGCGAACCGCTGACCAGCATGTGGCTGTCAGGCTCCATCAACACCAGCGGCAGTGACCGCGTCAGTTGACTGAGTTGCGAAAGATCATTGCCGTCCTTGCGCCCTCTCCAACGCTTTCCGGAACGCTCCAGGCCAAGCCGGTGGAGTTGGCCACTGCCGCTCTCTGCGGCAGCAAACACACGAAAGGTATCGCTATGGGGCCCGATCAGCTCTGCAGCCTGTGTTGTGCGAAACGAGCGGCCCCGCGACAGCACGACCAGTGCTTCAAGCACACTGGTCTTGCCCGCGCCGTTCGGCCCGTGAAAGTAGTTCAGCCGGGGGTGTGGCTCGACACTGACGTCCTCGAGGTTACGGAAATTGGCTACCTGTAATTTCCGAATGATCAACGATCTTCATGCCCCCGACCCGCCGATCCAAAACGGTGTGTCAGAGCATTGAGTGGCGCTACAACAGGACTCGACTGACTCTGCCTCACAATTTGAGCGGCATGACCACGTGCCGATCCTGGGCTGGAGGGTCCGCTGTGATCAGGCAACTGCTGTTGGCATCCTTCAACTCCATCACGATGTTTTCGGCCTCGATCGCCACCAGGGCGTCCAGCAGGTAAGTTACGTTGAAACCAATCGCGATCTGATCAAAGTTGAGGTCCGCTTCCAACTCCTCAATGGCTTCTTCGTGTTGCGGGTTATGAGCGATGATTTTCACGGAATTTCCCGCGGCCTCCAAACGCACACCCCGGTACTTCTCATTGGACAGAATCGACGCGCGCTGCAAGGCTTGCGTGAAGGCTCCGCGGCCCAGCTTGATGTGCCGGTCCGTGCCTTTTGGAATAACCGCTTTGTATTCCGGGAACCGTCCGTCGATCAGCTTGGATGTAAAGACCGTGTTGCCCTTCACCAGGCGGATATGGTTCTTGCCCAGCGCCAACTCCACCAGAGAATCGCCTTCGGACAACATACGGGACAACTCCAGAACGCCTTTGCGCGGTACGATCAGTTGCCGTTCCTCGCTTACCCCCAGGTCGATATCCAGGTCGCATACGGCCAGGCGGTGCCCATCAGTCGCCACGGTGCTCAAGGTGCCGTCATGAAAGTCGAACAACAGGCCGTTCAGGTAGTACCTAACGTCCTGATTGGCCATCGCAAAGGACGTCTTATCCAACAAATTCTTTAGCTTAAATTCCTGAATTTTAATAACTTCCAGCGTTTCAACCTGGTCTGTTGCAGGAAACTCTGTCGCTGGCAGCGTCGCCAGCGTGTAGCGTCCCCGGCCCGATGAGACCGTCATCTTGTCGCCCTCGAGCACCGCTCCTATGTTGACGTCCTCCGGCAGCATTCGAACGATATCCACCAATTTCCTGGCGGGGACCGTGACCTCACCTTCGGAATCCACCTGCGCTTCGACCGAGGTGATCAACTCGACTTCCATATCCGTACCGGTGACGGACAAGCGATTGCCTTTGGCGGAAATCAGGAAATTGGCCAAAACCGGCAGTGTCTGGCGTCGTTCGACCACACCGACCACCTGGCTGATAGGTTGGAGAAGAGATTCGCGCTGAATGCTGAATTTCATGGCCACTTTCCTTTTTGCTGATTACTTACTTATGTTTTTTATTTAATAAAAGATCGTAGTAATAATAAGCCCTGTGGATATGAGCAAAAGTCGATATTCTCTTTTAACATCAATTCATTAAAAGTTACATTGAGCCGCACAAGGTCAGTGTTTGGCTGTGTACAGAATGTGCATAAGCAGCACCCCTGATTTTGTACCCCGCTTATCCACAGGTCGTTCGGGCCGTTATCAACTGACTTGTCCCCGACCCGTCATGCCGTCAGCTGCCGCACCAGTTTCGCGCGATCCTCGCGTAAACGGCCGTCGGTTTCGCACAATTTTTCAATTGTACGACAAGCGTGCAACACCGTGGTATGGTCGCGTCCGCCGAATGCCTCACCTATTTCCGGCAGACTGTGTTCGGTCAACTCCTTGGTCAACGCCATCGCCATCTGCCGCGGTCGCGCAATGGTCCGGGTGCGACGCCGGGACAGCATATCCGTCACGCGCAGCTTGTAGTATTCGGCCACCGATTTCTGGATGTTTTCCATCGTGATCAGGCGGTCGTGAACCAGCAGGAGATCCCGCAGCACCTCCTGGGCAAAGGATTCCGTAATGCGCCTGCCGGTGAATCGCGCGTTGGCGAAAAGCGTGTTCAGCGCCCCCTCGAGGTCACGCACGTTTGACCGGATGCGCCGCGCAATCAGGTAAGCCACCGCTTCATCGAGTGCAACGTCGCGCTCCTGCGCCTTGTTCATCAGGATTGCCACGCGCGTTTCGAAATCCGGCGGCTCGATCGATACCGTCAAGCCCCAACCGAAACGCGATCGCAAACGCGCTTCGATGCCGTCAACTTCCTTCGGGTAGCGGTCACAGGTCAGGATGATCTGTTGCTGGCTATCGAGCAATGCGTTGAACGTATGGAAAAATTCTTCCTGGGTGCGTTCCTTGCCGGCGAAGAACTGAATATCGTCGATCAGCAGCGCCCCAGCGGTTCGATAGTGCTGTTTGAAGGCGTCGATACGGTCGCCGCGCAAGGCCTGTATCATCTCGCTGACGAACTGTTCGGAATGCAGGTAGATGACCCTGGCGTCGTGGTTCCGCTTGAAGATCATGTTGCCTGCGGCGTGCAACAGGTGGGTTTTGCCCAGGCCAGTGCCGCCGTATAGCAACAGGGGGTTATAGGCCGCCCCCGGCTTCTTGGCGACCTGCTGGGTTGCCGCGTAGGCCAACTCGTTGGACTTGCCCTGGACGAAATTGCTGAAACGGTAGCGCCGGTCCAGGCCGCTGCGCGGCCGCGCCTGCTGCGCGCTGGCCGGTGCCGGCGCCGCGACCTGGTCACTGGCGCGGCTGATCTCCACCACTACCGACTCGCGAGCGGCCCCAAGGTGCTCGAAAATATCGCGGATTCGCTCCAGGTAATTCAGGGAGATGTGATCGCGCACATACTCGTTGGGGGACAGAAGTGTCGTGCGTCCCTTGCCCGAGCGGATTTGCAACGGCCTCACCCAGGTATTGAAATCGTCCGCCGGCATCTCGCGTTCCAGGTGCTGCAAACAGGTCTGCCAGAAGTTTTGGGTCATGCCGGAGGATAGTCCGTGAGTCGCAAGTTTCTTGAAGCGGGGCGCTTTTGTCCCTTGGCCGACAAGTCTACCCCGCTGTGGATAACTTGACCATAAGAAAAAAACCCCTCAACATCGACTTGTCAGCGCGCGCCCCAGAAGTTAGAATTACGCTCTTTTGTCGACCATTTGCAGGCTACTGGCTCACGCTAAGGGCCCAGAGGCCCGGATGATGGGGCCGCCACGGTTGACCGAGGCCGGATCAGTATAGGAACACAGCAATGAAACGCACATTTCAGCCAAGCCGCCTGAAGCGCGCCCGCAGACACGGGTTTCGCGCCCGCATGTCGACCCGCGCCGGCCGACTGATCATCAAGTCACGCCGAGCCAAAGGCAGGAAGCGCCTGTCAGCCTGATTCGTTGAGGACCTGCCGCGGCTGGCCGCAACCGCGTGATCGGTCCCTCAAAGGTCCAGCCGAGTGAGTAAGTCCAGAACCGGTAATACGGACCACGATCCGCGCGCGGATCAGTCTCTCCCGCGCCAAGCCCGCCTTTCCAAGCCTGCAGATTTCAAGCGCGTGTTCAACAATCCGACGGTGTCGGCCGACCGTGCATTCAAGGTTCTGGCTCGCAGCAATGCCCGCGAGCGAGCGCGGCTCGGTATGGCTGTTTCACGGCAGGTTGACAAGCGAGCGGTCGGCAGAAACCGGATCAAGCGCGTGATCCGGGAGAGTTTCCGCCAGTATTTTGCGGACACCGGCCCTGCCATGGACTTCGTGGTCTTGCCCAGGCGCGAAAGCGCCACCATATGCAACAGGCAATTACGGCATTCATTGGACACGCACTGGGCGCGCCTGCTGGCGCGTTGCGGCGACCCGGCGGGGCAACCGTGACCGCGGAGCACGCATGCCAAAATCACAACCTTGCAGAGTTCCCGACAGGCAAGGTGAAACAGATGGTTGAGGGAAAGCACGTATGGGAAATCTCAGACCAGTCCTGATCGTTGGCCTGCTGCTGCTGGGCTACATGATGTGGGTCGAGTGGCAAAAGGATTACAGCCCGACGCCTCAGCCGACAACGCCCAGTGCACCGTTGTCCGTGACCGAGGGTGACCTGCCCACCACCGCGCAGACGCCATCCGGGCAAGCCGGCGAAGCGGCTCCGGAAGACTTGCCGGTACCGGCAGCTCCGACTGACCCTGGCCAGGCATCCGACACAGCGCAGAAGGCAGCAGCCGAGCGACCGCTGATCAGGGTGCGAACCGACGTCCTTGACGTGGGCATTGACCCGCTGGGGGGCACTGTTGCCTCAGCCTCTTTGCTGCAATACCCGGTGGAACAGAAGCGACCGGACGAAACGGTCGCTCTACTGGAGCCGGCCGGCGACACCCTGTTCATCGCCCAATCCGGCCTGCTCTCGCAAGGCAATGCGCCGAACCATACCAGCACCTACCGCTCAGCCCGCAGCGATTACAGTCTTGCGGAGGGCGTTGACGAGCTGGAGGTGCCGCTGATCTGGGAATCGGACGATGGCGTGCGCGTGACCAAGACCCTCGTGTTCCATGCCGGCCGTTACGACGTCGATGTTCGCTACCGGGTGCAAAACGACAGCCCGACGACCTGGGCCGGCAGTCGCTATGATCAATTGCAACGCAGTGTCCCGGGCGACACGGAGTCCGCTGGCTTCACCCACCCCGAACGCTACAGCTTTTTCGGCATGGGTTTTTACAATCCACAGGACAAGTTCGAGAAGATCAAGTTCGATGACGTGGCCGACGAGCCCTACCGGGTGACCACGCGTGAGGGCTGGCTGGCGATGATTCAGCATTACTTTTTTGCCGCCTGGATCCCTCCCGCGGACGAAGAAGCAACCTACTCGACCCAGGTGATCACCGGAGGTGGCTGGCCCCGCTACATCGCCCGCAACGTCTCGCCCGCCAAACAGGCCGCCAGCGGCGCCGAGGTCGAGTTCTCGAGCCTGTTGTACCTGGGACCCAAGCTGCAAGATAAGATTCCCGACCTCGCCCCCGGCCTGGAGTACACCGTAAACTACGGAATTTTCACGGTATTTTCAAAACCCCTGTTCTGGCTGCTCGAAAAAATCCACGATGTGGTGGGTAATTGGGGTTGGGCGATCGTGTTGCTCACGGTCCTGATCAAGGCCGCGTTCTTCAAGCTGACCGAGGCGCAATACCGCTCGACAGCGCGTATGCGCAAGCTGCAGCCGCGCATCGAGCAGCTCAAGGAGCGCTATGGCGACGACCGCCAGCGCATGAGCCAGGCCATGATGGAGATGTACAAGAAAGAGAAGGTGAATCCGCTTGGCGGCTGCCTGCCGATCCTGGTCCAGATCCCGATCTTCATCGCGCTGTACTGGGTGCTGCTGGAATCGGTGGAGTTGCGCCAGGCGCCATTCATCCTCTGGATTGACAATCTATCCGTGCGGGATCCCTACTTCGTGTTGCCACTGCTGAACGCCGGTTTCATGTTCGCCACGCAGCGCCTGACCCCGATGGTTGGCATGGACCCGCTGCAGCAGAAGATGATGACCATGATGCCGATCGTATTTTCCATCATGTTCGCGTTTTTCCCGGCCGGCCTGGTGCTTTACTGGGCCACCAACGCGGGGCTGTCGCTGGCCCAGCAGTACTACATCACGCGCAAGATTGCCGCAGCCGACTGACACGATTTGCGCCATCGCCACGCCGCCCGGCGTGGGTGGTTTGGGCATCGTCAGGCTGTCCGGCCCGCGCGTCACGGATATCGCGCGGCAATTGGTGGGGCGGCTGCCGCCACCGCGCCAGGCAATGCTGGCGGACTTTCGTGACGCTGACGGTGAGGTGATCGATACCGGAATCGCGCTGTACTTTGTGGCGCCCCATTCCTTCACCGGCGAGGATGTCCTGGAGTTACAGGGCCACGGCGGTACGTTCATCCTGCAGCGCCTGCTGGAGCGGGCCCTCGAACTCGGGGCACGGCCGGCCCGGCCCGGCGAATTCTCCGAGCGTGCGTTCCTCAACGACAAGATGGACCTGGTGCAGGCCGAAGCCATCGCTGACCTGATCGAGTCCGGCACCGAGGCGGCCGCGCGCGCGGCGCAGCGCAGCCTGCAGGGGGTATTTTCCCGGCGGGTGAAGGAGTTGCAGGAAGAACTGACCGCCCTGCGCGTGTTCGTTGAGGCCGCCATCGACTTTCCGGACGAAGAAATCGACTTCCTGGCCGAAAGCGATGTGGTCGACCGCCTGGGCGCAACCCGTGACCGACTCTCCGCGCTGTTGCGCCAGGCGCGCCAGGGGCGTCTGCTGCGGGACGGCATCGTGCTGGCCATCGTCGGCCCGCCCAACGCCGGGAAGTCCAGTCTGTTGAACGCCCTGTCCGGGCAGGACAGCGCAATTGTCACAGAAATTCCCGGCACCACCCGGGACGTGTTGCGTGAGCTGATCGATCTCGATGGCATCCCGGTGCACGTGGCGGATACGGCGGGGATCCGCGAAACCGACGACCTCATCGAAGCCGAAGGCGTGCGCCGTGCGCGCCAGGCGCTGGAGTCCGCCGACCTGGTTTTGTTGCTGGAGGATGCCAGTGATCCGCTGCAAATGACGGCCGGGCCCGGGGTCGACCTGCCGCCGGGGCTGAAATGCCTGCGCGTGGGCAATAAGATCGACCTGCTCCCGGCTGGCGGCCTGGAGCAGCTGGTTGGGGCCGCAAACGGCGACCGGCTATGGATTTCGGCAAAAACCGGCGCGGGCCTGGAAGGGCTGCGCCAGCGTATTCGCGAGACGGTGGGGGCTCCGGGCGGCGTGGATGGGCGACTGGCCGGCAGCTTTTCGGCCCGTCAGCGGCATATCGACGCACTGCGGCGGGCGGACGGGCACCTGGAAGCCGGCCGCCGGGTGATGATGGAAAGACAGGCCGGGGAGCTGTTGGCGGAAGAGTTGCGCCTGGCTCAGCAGGCGTTGGGCGAACTCACCGGCGAGCTGCTGCCGGACGATTTGCTGGGCGCAATCTTTTCGAGCTTCTGTATCGGCAAGTAGCGCCTGCCTGCGGACGGCGGCCTCAAGCCTCGCAATACACGTCGTGCAGCAGTTCGATGATGTTGATGGCGGTGCTGTCGGCCAGGCGGTAGTAGATGGTCTGGCTTTCGCGGCGAGTTTGCACCATGCCCTGCTCGCGCAGCACGGCCAGATGCTGTGACAGGGCGGACTGGCTCAGATTGATCCGTTCATTGAGCTGGCCGACCGACAGCTCGCCTTCTGAAAGCACGCACACGATCATCAATCGGCTCTCGTTGGCCAGGCCTTTGAGCAAGCTTACCGCATCCGAAGCATTGCGCTTCATCGCTTCGAAATCCAGGCGATGCTTGTCGTCCGGCGCACGTTGCGTGTTCATACCCGGATTCTATTTGCAATTCATCTAAATTACAAATACCTTAATAAGATTATTCTTATGTAACTCTCCGGTGGCATCCTCCGGTATCCTTATAGCGATGGACATCAAGTCATTCTACGAGCCGGGCTCAGGCACCTGGACACACCTGCTGGCTGACCCGGACAGCGCGGTTGCCGCCATCATCGACCCCGTATGGGTCTATGACTCCGTCAGCGGGCAGGCCGACGAAGCCTTTATCGAAAATGTACTGGAAGCTGTGCAGCAGGCGGGTTACCGGCTGGAGTGGGTGCTGGAAACCCACGCGCACGCGGATCACCTGTCGGCAGCGGACTTCCTGCGGCGGCGTACCGGCGCGCGCATTGCCTGTGGCCGGGGCATCTGCCAGGTGCAGGAGACCTTTGCGCGGGTCTTCAACCTGTCCGGCACGGCGACAGACGGCAGCCAGTTCGATCGCCTCCTGGTGGAGGGCGACATGCTGCCGCTGGGTGAGTTGCGCATTCGTGTCATCGAAACGCCCGGGCACACCGCCGATAGTCTGACCTACCTGGTCAACGATGCCGCATTCGTTGGCGACACGCTGTTTGCGCCTGCCTATGGCTCAGCCCGCTGCGACTTTCCCGGTGGGGATGCGGCGCAACTGTTTGACTCCATCGCCCGGATTCACGCCTTGCCGGATGCAACTCGACTCTTCTTCTGCCACGACTACCCCAAGGATGGAGGCGAACCGGTTAACTCGGTGACCGTCGCAGAATCTCGGCGCGACAACATTCACGTCGGGGGTGATACCCGCAAAGTGGACTTTGTCGCCATGCGGCGCAAGCGCGACCGACAGTTGGCGCTGCCGCGCCTGATCCTGCCCTCGTTGCAGGTCAATATCCTGGCCGGAGCCGTTCCGCAGCCGGACGACAATGGCGTCACCTACCTGCGCATACCCTTCAATTGTTCCCTGGATGAGCTGGTCAACATGCGGCCGGTGCAGGAGAGGGGAGATAAGGCATGAGCAGGATCGTCGTTCCTGGTGATGGTATCGGGGGCCGCCCCCGCTAGTGCACGGGGGCCGCAGCAGCGGCTTTTTTCAGCGCGTCTTCGAGGCCGCCCGCGTTGACCACGCGGGTGAAACCGGCTTCGTCGAGGGCCGCCTTGGCAATGCCGGAGCGACGGCCGCTACGGCAATAGACGTAAATCTCAGCGTCTTTTTCAGTGGTCACTTCGCTGATCCGCTGCGCGATTTCCTCGTAGGGGATGTTGACGGCCTGGCTGACATGCCCTGCCGCGTATTCCTCGGCGGTGCGCACGTCTATCCAGTAGGCATCGCCTGCCCAGGCAAGCGCTGGGGCAGCGAGCAGCAGGGCCAGCAGAGCGTATCTCAGAACGGAGCGGGGCACCGACAACCTCCTGTTCAGAATATTCGCCCGCATATTACGTTGCGGGCGCCAAAAGCTCCAGCGGCCGCTATTCCTCGACCAGCATCGCCTCGAGCGCATCCTCGGTGGCGCCCGGTGCTGCGATCAGCTTGGTAAAGCCGTGTTCCCCCATCATGCTCAGGTCCGGAAAGTGCACGGCCATGCGAAAACGCATGTGCAGGGCCTCGACTTCGTTACCGTTGACCAGCACCTCGTACGGAAAATAGGCCACCTTGCTGTAGCCCTCGAAATCGACGATCGAGAGCTGGTGGGCCGCGTCGATATCGACTTCATCGTCCGATTGGCCGGAGGCGTTCATGCCGACCCCGAACACCGTTTGTTGCTTGTCGGGCAGGTCGATGCGGTAGACCTGTGTCAATGCGTCACCTTCCCTGGCAAGCCCCTGCTCCACGGCCGCCACTGCTGCTGCGTGACTGTCGAAGCTCCCCAGCTGCGAAGGATCATCGAAACGCTGCATTGCGACCATGTAGTGGTATTTACCGAGTTTCTTCGCAGTCAACCCTTTTTCGGAGCCGAATGTCTCAACATTGCCCAGGGCTTTCGACAACTGGTCATAAATACCCTGCAGGTTGCCTTCCAGGCGATAGGCGAACTGGATGTAAAGCGGGTTGACGAACGACACCTCGGTCTTGCCGTCGCGCTCCGTGATACCGATACGCTGCGCGGCGCCATAGCCCCCACGCTCGCTCTGGGCAGCGATGGCCTGCAATTCCGGACGGGTGACGACGATCACGTTGGCGTTGGGTACCGGGCTGTAGCGGCCAGCCAGGGTGAAACCGGCGCTTTCGAGCGCGGCGACGGTCGCGTTGGTCTGCTCGTCCAGGCCGGCATCGTTGATCGAGGCCAAAACGAAGGGTTTATAGAGTGTGTCGGCAGCCAGGGCGGTGCAGAACAGCAGCGAAACCAGCAGTACGGCAAGAGATCTCGGTAGCATGGAATTTGTCCTTGTGGCGATGGTCACCATCAACGTGAGCAAGTTACTGTGCCATGAGACCATCTTTCATTCAATTTTTCTAATGTTTGTGACGGGCGTATGATGTGGATCACGGGATCCGGGAGAGGCCAGGGCGGTGGACCGAAAACGACATTGGGAAGACGTCTATGCCAGCAAGGCGGTGCACGAAACCAGCTGGCACCAGGCGGAACCCGCCCCCTCCCTGGCCCTGATCCGGCATGCGGCGGGCAAACGGAAACCCTCCTTGATTGACGTCGGCGGCGGCGCTTCGCGACTGGTCGATTGCCTGCTGGACGAGGGATTCCCCGACCTGGCCGTGCTGGACATTTCCGGCCAGGCGCTTGACCAGGCCAGGCTGCGCCTGGGTCGGCGGGCTTCGCGGGTCGAGTGGGTCGAGTCTGATGTCACGCAATTCGAACCCGGCCGGACTTATGAAATCTGGCATGATCGCGCGGCCTTTCATTTCCTGACCGAAGCGGAGGACCGCAGGCGCTATGTCGATGTCCTGTTACGGACTTTGGCAGAGGGAGGGCACGTTATCATTGCCGCGTTTGCGCCCGACGGGCCGCAGAAATGCAGCGGCCTCGACATCGTCCGCTACGATGCGCGAGCCCTGGGCGCCGAGCTCGGCCCCCGGTTCGTGCTGGACGAGGAGCGCTACGAAGTGCACCTGACCCCCGCGGGCCGGGAACAGCGCTTCGGGTTCCATCGTTTCCACAAAGCCGCCTGATGCGCAAGGGGGTTCTCACGATTGGGCGCTCCCGCTTAGCAAGCGACCGGCGATCAGGCTAGAATATGCGCAAAACCGAATAAAGGGCACAGCGATGCAATGCACAGGGGCCTCAACGGCCGAAAAATCCGGGGCAGACGCCGCGGCGCAAGACGGTCAAGTCGACCCGCAACGCATGGCCATTGCGGCCGGCCAGGCCTGTGAGCTGATGAAGACCCTGGGACACAAGGACCGCCTGATGGTGTTGTGTCACCTGTCCTCCGGGGAAAAGTCGGTTGGCGAGTTGGCCGCGTTGCTGGAAATTTCCCAGTCACCCCTGTCGCAGCACCTGGCGCGCATGCGTAAGGAATCGCTGGTCAAGACGCGGCGCGAAGCCCAGACCATCTACTACTCCATCGCCAGCGAAGAGGCAGCGCGCATTGTCGCCCTGATGCACGAACTGTACTGCGCGACCTGATCTGAATCCGCCCGACTATCGAAGATTTGACCTGACCCGAATCAAGCAAGCCATTGATCTGACGCGCGTATTATGATTCTCTACATTAAGATGCATTAATCCAAAAATACGACCATAGTCGACGGAGGCACCAACATGAACAAAGTTTTCAACCACCGCTCGGGCCTGGCCCTGGTCATTGGCCTATGCCTGGCGGGCAACGCGTTCGCTACGAACGGTTATTTCACCCATGGCACCGGCACCAAGAACAAGTCCATGGCGGGCGCCGGCATTGCCTTGCCGGAAGACGCCATCGACGTGGTGAACAATCCGGCGGTGGCTACCGAAGTGGGCGACCAGTTCATATTTGGCGCCTCGTTGTTTAGCCCGATCCGCAAGTACAGCACTTCCGAGAGCCTGGCCAACGGCAATGGCGGGGCCATCACCATCGGCCCCAACAACATAGACAGTTCCAGCAATTATTTCGTCATTCCGCACATCGCCAAGACCTGGCAGCTCGAAAACGGCAATGCTCTGGCGGTGGCTTTTTACGGCCGCGGCGGCATGAACACGGATTGGGAAGGCGGTACGGCTACCTTCGATCCGGATGGCCCGGGACCGGCTGGCCCGATGACATTCCCGGGAACCTATGGCGCGGGCGATGCTGGCGTGGATCTCAACCAGGCCTTCCTCGACCTCACCTGGGCCAGGAAACTGAACGACCAGTTCTCGCTGGGTGTGGCCGGTGTCCTGGTGGCGCAGTGGTTCAAGGCCGACGGTGTGATGTCCTTTGCGCCCCTGACCGAAACATACGCCACAGGCGCAATGCAGGGCGCCCCGGTATTTCCCGAGAACCTGTCCAACAACGGCCACGACTGGGCTTACGGCTATGGCCTGAAAGTCGGGCTGCACTGGAAGCCGACCGATCGCATCAGTTTCGGCCTGATGTACCAGAGCAAGATCTGGATGAGCGAATTCGACAAGTATGCCGACTTGTTCGCAGAGCGGGGCGACATGGACATCCCGCCTGACCTGAAGTTGGGTGTGACTTTCAAGACCAGCGAGACGGTCGACCTGAGCTTCGACATCGAACACATCTGGTACAGCGACGTGGACTCGGTCAACAACCCGATCGCGCTCCTGTTCAACTGCCCCACTGCTGGTTTCGGCGGTATGGAGCTGTCCAACTGCCTGGGCGGCAGCAACGGCGGTGGCTTTGGCTGGGAAGACATGACCGTCTACAAGGCGGGTCTGCGCTACAAGGCCGGCGAAGACTGGATCTGGCGTCTTGGCTACAGCTATGGCGAGCAGCCGATCCCGACGTCCGAGATGTCGTTCAATATCCTGGCGCCGGGCGTCATGGAACAGCACATCACGGCCGGCTTCACGCTGGAGCGGACCAAGGGCCGGCAGTTCAACATGGCCTTCATGTTCGCGCCGAACAAGAAGTTGACCGGGCAGCAGAACTTCGATCCGACCCAGACGGTGACGTTCGAAATGTACCAGTGGGAAATCGAAGCCAGTTATTCCTGGCGCTTCTGATTACCTGTCAGAGAGAAGGCGAACGGCCGGCATCAGCCGGCCGTTCTGCGTTGGGGCCGGGCAAAAAAAACCGGCCGACTGACGCCGGCCGGTTACGGAGGGCAAAGCGGCAATTACGCGGTCTTGCGGATCAGGAAGCGGTAAACGCCGCCCTCTTCGCTGTGTTCCACGAGTTCATTGCCGGTAGAGCGTGAAAAAGCCTGGAAGTCAGCCACGGCCCCCGGGTCGGTGGCCAGGATTTCGAGGGTTCCGCCATCGGGCACGTCCTTCAAAGCTTTCTTGGCCTTCAGGATCGGAAGTGGGCAGTTCAGCCCTTTTGCGTCGAGTACTTTGTCTGCCATGTTGGTTTCCTGCCTTGCTTGCTAATGGATTGCGCCCGCTCAGATGAACAGGTTGATATGGGACTTGGTCGCAACTTCGATGTAGGTCGCCGCGCCGCCGATTTCAATACCGTCGATCATGTCCTCTTTCTTGTACTCGAACAGATCCATGGTCATCTGGCAGCCGATCATGCGCACGTCGGCTTCGACCGCCAACTCGCGCAGCTCGTCGATGGAAGCCACACCCTTCTTGTTGATCATGTTCTTCATCATCTTGGTCGCCATGGCGTCTACGCCGGGTATGACTGCCATCAGGTTCGGCATCACCATGTGGGCGCCGGCCATCGGCATCTTCATCGCCGCGTTGCCGAGTGGCGTCACCTTGAGGTCCATCTTCTTCAGCAGCAGGGGCAGGCCATAAAACGTGAAGAACATGGTCACATCCAGTCCCATGGCCGCGGCCGTCGTGCTCAGGATGAAGGGTGGGTAGGCCCAGTCGAGACTGCCCTTGGTGACGATGATGGACATCGAATTGGGATTGACGGCGTTGCTTGCGTCTGACATGGGCGGTGAGCCTCCATGATGGTTGGTCTGAGCGATATTCCAGTATATACAATTTTCATTTATTAGTAAAATCGAATACTATGGCCGGGCCATGCAGATCGCCGCCGACAGGCCCAGTCCGGGACCAGCCAAAGAACCGCTGTTTGTCGGCAGCGACGTCTATCGCCAGGCGGCTTTCGGGAAGCACCATCCTTTATCGATCATCCGGGTGTCAGGCGTGGTGGACCTGTGCGACATACTGGGCTGGTTTGATGCGAAACAGTACCGCGACAGCCCGCAAGCGAGCATCGAACAGCTGCTGCAATTCCATGATCCCGAATATGTCGAAGCGCTGCGGGAGGCGGACAAGCGCGGCAGCGTCGACAAGGCCGTGCGCGACCGCTACCGCATCGGCACCATGGAGAACCCGCTGTTTCCCGGTCTGTTCCGGCGCGCGTCTACCGCGGTCGGCGGTTCGATCCATGCCGCCGAGCTGGCCATGGATGGCCGGGTTGTGTTCCATCCCTCCGGCGGCACCCACCACGGGCGCGCCGACCGCGCCAGCGGCTTCTGCTACTTCAATGACCCCGTATTCGCGGTGCTGACGTTTCTGGCCAATGGCATCGAGCGGGTGCTTTACGTCGACCTGGACGCACACCACGGTGATGGCGTTCAGGATGCCTTTGCCGACGACCCGCGGGTCTTGACGGTTTCAATTCACGAGGAAAAACGCTGGCCCCACTCCGGCCTGGTTGAAGACCGCGCCGCGGGCGGGGCGCGCAACCTGCCGGTCCCACGGGGCTTCAACGACAGCGAACTCGACTTCCTGGTGGAAAATGCGGTGCTGCCGCTGGCGCGCGGGTTCGAACCCCAGGCGCTCGTCATCACCTGCGGCGTGGACGGCCTCGAGGGAGATCCGCTGTCCCGCCTGTCCCTGAGCAATATCGGGCTGTGGTGCGCGGTGGAGAAGATGGTGGCGGAACAGCCCCGCGCGGCAGTGCTGGGCGGTGGCGGCTACAATCCCTGGACGGTCATTCGCTGCTGGAGCGGGCTGTGGGGCCGGTTGGGCGGGCGAAGCATACCGGGCACGTTACCGGTGGAGGCGCAGGCATTGCTGAGAGACCTGCACTGCGACCTGATCGACGAGGACGAAGTCGCCGAATCCTGGCTCACGACGCTGGCGGATCAGCCGAATGCCGGTCCGGTGCGGCCGGAGATCGAGCGGCTCCCGGGCCTGGTGCTGCGCGAGACAGCTGAGACTTGTGTTGCATGACCCGCGTGATACATTGAAACAAAACGGAATGATGATATGAGCTGGCTTGAATCCCTGCAGGACATCGAAGAATTCGAAGATGCCGCGTTCGACGCTTCGCTGGTCGCCGAAATGGAGCGCGCCGCGCCGCTCGCCCGGCAGCGCATGGTGCGTTTTTCCACGCCGACCTTCAAGGAATACGAGAGCAGCGAGCTGCAGAGTTGCGGCAAAAACAGTTTCCCCGCTTTTTCGATTACCGCCGGCGGCTGCGCCCTGATGTGCGACCACTGCGAAGCACGCATCCTGGAGCCGATGATCCCGGCGATCAAGCCGGAGATGCTCGACCGCAAGGTCCGGCAGTTGATCGAGACCGAGAACCTGCAGGGTTTCCTGCTCTCGGGTGGCTCCAACAAGCGCAACGAGATTCGTTATTCGCGCTTTTACCCGGTGATCGAGCAGCTGAAGCGCGACTTTCCCCACCTGCGCATTGCCATTCACACCGCGCTGACCGACGAAGCCGGGG